>Ga0067045_1027741_pt1 | contig 64412 bp, 54 predicted proteins | sample TerdegcTABiofilm_FD_59184 | JGI IMG/M metagenome (GOLD analysis project Ga0067045, IMG submission 59184) | Combined Assembly of (Gp0054472, Gp0054536) Wastewater bioreactor microbial communities from Singapore -Terephthalate degrading...
TTTCCAGACTGGGAAAAAGAATATGATGGATTTATAATTGCTTGTCATAGTGATATTGGAGTAGATTTATTAAGAGAACTAACAGTGAAACCAGTAGTTGGAATTGGTGAAGCCTCTATGCTTTATGCCTTACCTTTGGGACATAAATTCAGTATATTATCCTTAAAAGAGAAAAAAATCCCTCAAAAAGAGGATCAGGTGAAAAAATATGGATTAGAACATCGCTGTGCATCCATTCGGGTTACCGGACTGGGGGTGGTGGCTACTTACCAGGATAAAAAGGAAAAATTAGTGCAGGAAGGAATGAAAGCAGTACAAGAGGACGGGGCGGAAGTATTAATTTTAGGTTGTGCTGGTATGGCTGGACTGGATAAGGAGATAGAACAGATAGTGGGGGTACCAGTAGTGGACGGAGTGGTAAGTGCCTTATTATTGATGGAAGGTTTTCTCCGGTATAAATTATTCACCAGCAAAAGGGGAAAGTATTTATAAAAATTGAATTAAATAAATTTTATAATGAAGAGGATTTATTCCAGTCTCTATTTTTTTTAAAGGAGAGAAATTGGCAATGGAAAAATATGATTTAGTGGTTCGTTCCAACCGGATGTATATTAATCACCGTTTAATTAGTTGCAATATAGGTATAAAAGATGGAATTATCGTTTCCCTGAGCACCGATGAGTTAAAGGCAGAAGAGGTTATTGATGCTCAAGATAAATTGGTCTTACCCGGGACGGTTGATCCTCATGTACACCTGAGGGCTCCTGGCCATGAATACCGGGAGACCTTTCTTTCTGGCACGCAGGAAGCTGCCCTGGGTGGGGTAACCACTATACTGGAGATGCCTATTTCTTCGCCGCCTCCTTATTCTCCCGAGATTGTCTATAAGAGGATGGCTATAGCAGAGAAAGAGATAGTAGTGGATATCGCCTTTTTTGGAGCCGCGGGTATTGATCAAAAAGATAGTATTATTCCCTGTTCTCAATCTGGTATTGTGGGTTTCAAGACCTTTTTGCACGAGGCTCCGGCTGGAAGAGAAGGAGAGTTTATTGGCTTGACTGCTCCTAACACCGGTGATCAATATGAGTTAATGGAAATACTGGCTACTACCGGTTTGATTACTGCCTTCCACGCAGAAAATAATGATATGATTAAGAAGAATATCAGTCGGTTAAGAAAAGAGAGAAAGGTCTCTCCCCTTTATCATGAACGTTCCCGTCCTCCGGTGGTGGAAGTGGAAACTACTGCTAAGATACTCCTCTTTGCCGAAAAGACCGGGGCGAAAGTAGAGATTGCCCATATCAGTACCCCGGAAGCCGCTGAATTGGTCAGGCAGGCTAAGGCAAAAGGTGTGTCAGTCATTGCCGAAACCTGTCCGCATTATTTATTCTTAAATGAGGATGCTTTAATAGAACATGGAGCCTTTGCCAAATGTAATCCTCCGGTTAGGTCAGAGGAGCAGAGAAAGAAGATGTGGGAATATCTGGTCAATGATTATTTTGATCTGGTGGGAAGTGACCATGCTCCTTATACTAAAGAAGAAAAGGAAAGGGGGAAGGAAGATATTTTCATCCCCCCGGCTGGATTCCCCGGGTTATCTACCCGACTCCCCTTAATGTTTACTGCCGTAAAAGAGGGAAAGTTAAGCTTAGAGCAGATGGTTCGTTTAATCTGTGAAAATCCCGCTCGTATTTTTGGATTATATCCCCAAAAAGGAGTGATTATGCCCGGATCTGATGCCGATTTGGTGATTATTGATCCGGAGAAGAAGGGTAGAATTGAGAAAGAAAAGATGTTTACCAAGTGTAGAGATAGTGCAGTGGTTTATGATGGCTGGGAAGTCTTTGGTCAGCCAGAAAAGACTATCGTCCGGGGTCGAGTAGTCTATGAACAGGGAGAAATTAAGGTCTATCCTGGTTACGGGAAGGTAATCAAGGTTAAGAGGAATAAGTAAATATTTTCTTCTTCCTTACTTTCTTGCCTGGCTAAAAGGAATCTAAAATGGAGTTAAAAAAATCTTTTGATTTTAAAATTCAAGAGGGGAAAAGTAATAAAAAGATAGCTTTGCATTTTATCTTCTTATTGGGTCTGGTTAGTCTCCTGGGAGATATCGTCTACGAAGGAGCAAGAAGTATTAGTGGTCCTTATCTAGCTATCTTAGGAGCTAGTGCCAGTATGGTGGGCTTAATTTCTGGTCTGGGAGAATTTATTGGCTATGGTTTGCGCTTGCTTTCCGGCTATCTTGCCGACCGCACCAAATCCTACTGGTTCTTTACCATCCTTGGTTACGGATTACTTCTTGCCATACCTTTCCTGGCTTTCGCCGGTCACTGGCAGGTGGCTGCTTTTTTAATTATTCTCGAGCGTATGGGTAAAGCTATCCGCTCTCCGGCCCGGGATGCTATCCTTTCTCATGCTACTAAGCAGGTAGGAAGAGGGTGGGGTTTTGGTATCCACGAAGCACTGGATCAGGTTGGGGCGATTATCGGTCCCTTAATCTTTTCTACGGTGTTTATCCTGAAGGGTGGTTATCGGGAAGGTTTTAGCCTATTGTGGATACCCGCTTTCTTGGCCTTATCCATTCTTCTCATGGCTAAATCTAAAGTTCCCTCCCCTGAAAAATTGGAAATTACGGAAGGATTAGTTCAAGAAAAAACGGAGGTCAAAAAGAAACTCCCCCGGGTATACTGGCTCTATACCTTATTTACCTTTTTAAGCGTAGCTGGATTTGCTCATTTTCAGATAATTTCCTATCATTTTAAAGTACAATCTGTGCTTACGGAAGTACAAATCCCTCTATTTTATGCCCTGGCTATGGGAGTGGACGCCTTGATTGCCCTGGTTATGGGTAAGATTTACGATAAAATCGGATTAATCTCCTTAATTACCATTCCTTTTCTCACTATCATGATTCCTCCCCTGGTCTTTTCGCCATCCTATACTTTTATTCTGGCCGGGATTATCCTCTGGGGAGTGGTTATGGGAATCCATGAAACCATTATGAGAGCTGCTATTGCCGAATTAACTGCTATCCAGCACCGGGGATCTGCTTATGGAATATTTAATGCCGCTTACGGGGTTTCCTGGTTTTTGGGAAGTGCCATTATGGGTTTTCTGTATGAAGTATCTACCGTCTATATCATCCTCTTTGCTATAGGGATAGAACTGCTCTCCTTGCCTGTATTCTTCCGAATTAACCAGGAAGTAAAATCCAGTCCTTTAAAATAGTGAGGATGGCTCTAGAATTTTTACTAAAATTATCCTTTGGTTAAAGAGAGCAGTAGAATAATTAAATATAGAAATATCTATCTGAGTTACTTAAAAAAATACCTCCCCCCAATCTTTAAAGGTGCTTGCCCATAATATAATGAGGAATATTCTCCCCGGTTAAGTACCCTAAAAAAGAGTATTTACCAGAATATAATAAGTTAAAGTTCAACTTAAAAAAGAATTTTTTTGCTTCTTCCGATAAGACCCCAAAATGAATTCCCCTAATCCCCTTTTTTCTTAGGAAAGCCAGGAAATATTCAATTAAGGTAGAACCAATATGTTGTTTTCTATATTCGGTAGCAATATTGATATGTAAAGTTGCGGGATATTCCTGGGAGAAGTCAGGAGTAGTAAACTCTCCTTTGATATAGCTATGAAGGATATTTTTGACCAAGACCAGATTATTTCTGGATAATAAATGACCGCTAAGGAGAATTTTATAAGCTAAATGGGGAACGATCTTATATTTAATTATTCTATGCATCCTTCTAACATCCTGACTACCCACAACATAACCGATTACCTGATTTTCTTTTATGGCCACATAACCAGAGGAGGGTTCATAATCAGTAAAATATATAGTCAGAAAATCAGCCAATATTTCCTCATCAAAGATAGAATGTCTATATTCTCCTAAGAACATACTCTCCAGGCTAATCTTTCTAATATTCTTTCTATCATCGATCTGATAAGGGCGAATTTTTATATTTGTATCAGATAGTGCCATATTGATGAAAATCGGATCCTTAATTTTTATTAAAATTTACTTACACCTTGTCAGTATATCCTAAATTACTTACTATCCTCTTTTATTTTTTAATAATGAACATTTTGGTTAATCAGGATAATCTTCTAAGGCGAAGAGTTCATTTTCTCTAATAAATGATTCTATTAAGTTCTTCAATAAGGGATTTTTTAATTGGGTTTTATAAGCTCCCAGTGCTTTTTGCTTCAAATTTTTTGTTTCTTCCGAGAGGATTAGTCTTTCCCAACCTCCATTAGAAGTAATTAATTTTATGGGCATTAACAGATACATATCCGGGGCATATTTTTTGGGGTAAGGGTAAAGATTATGATGAATCAAATATTTATAGGCAATTTTTTCCTTCGAAGATGATGCTAATATTTTTTCTATAATATTGCCCACGATTATATGATCTCTATGGTTATCATGAGGATGGGGGTAAAGGATAATATCTGGTTGGTGAATATCTATTTGATTTTGAAGAGCCCTTTCTAATTCCATTTGATTTTGTTTCTCCAGCTTGCCATCTGGATAATTTAAGAAGGTTAAATTATCCACCGGTACCCCTAAAATACTGGTGGCAGTTTTAAATTCCGAATATCGTAAATCTTTTAAACCATGTTTATCTACATCAGTAATCAGGACGATTTTAACTTCTGCGCCTCTTTTTATTGATTCTATAATATAACCTCCGCAAGCAATAGTTTCATCATCAGGATGGGGTGAAAAAACTAATAATGTATTGCCTCTTTCCGGTAATTCCACATTATTTAAAAAATAGATGGTCAATTGTGGCATAACTGGATTTGTTCTCACATACCAAAATATTCCTGCCCCCACTACCAGAATGGTGATTATAATAAAAGCCTTTATTTTTCGGTTATCTTTGATTTTTTTGTATAACTTTTTCATAAACTTTTATAATCTTTTCAATGCATTTTGATAATTCATGTCCGGCAATAATTTCCAGTGATTTCTTTTTCATTTTACTGATTAATTTTTTATCTTTCAATATTTTAATAATAAATTTTGCCATTAAATCGGAATTTCCGGGTTCGAATAAAAACCCATTTTCACCATTTTTTACCAATTCAGGTAGAGCTCCGCCATTAGCAGCCACTATGGGTAGACCAGCAGCCATTGCTTCCAGGGTAACGATACTCTGGGTTTCGATAGCACTGGGTATGGCAAAAACTTTAGAAATTTGATAAATTTCTACCAAATCTCTTGAGTCATGGTCAACATTGCCTAAAAAGTGAATTACCCGCATAATTCCCATTTTTTCTGCCATTTTTCTTATGCTGGCCAGTTTATTCCCTGATCCAACAATCAAAAAATGAGCATCGGTTTCTTTGATTACCTTTGGTATTGCCTTTATTAATACTTCTATACTTTTATCTTGATCAATCCTCCCTAGATAAAGTACTATCGGATTGGTGGGCAAATGAAATTTTGATCTAATGTAAACTGGTGAAGCGTAGGAAAAAAAACGTCCTAAATCAACACCGTTAGATATTGTGGTGATAGGAATTTTTATATCCCATTTGGAGAGATCTTGTTTTACTGTATCCGTCGGACAGATTAATTCATCAACCGAGTTATAAAATTTAATTAGATAAGCCGTTAAAATTTTTTTGATCAAGGGGTGAAAAGGTCTTAAATATTTTAGAAAAGAAATGATATAGTCCAAGCTAAAATGATGAGTTATAACTAGAGGAATATTTTTCCGGCGGGCAATTGCTTTTAATTGCATGCAGATAGAAGTGGGGTCTTGAAGATGAATTATATCTGGATTAATCACTTGCACCGCATGGGCGATATCCTTTTTGGGTAAAGCAGTCACTCTAAAACCTTTGCGGAAGGGGTGAGGCAAAGATTTGATTCTTAATATTTGAAAGTTTTTATATTTTTCCCAGTAGGTTTTATAGTTTATGCTGGGAGAAAAAACAAATACTTCATAACCTAACCGAAATAGATTTTCAGCCAGTAGTTCTGTGCTAATTGCTACCCCCGAGATATTTGGATTAAAAGATTCACTACCTATTATTATTTTCATGCCATCATTATAAGGTAAAGGACTAATAATTACCAGAAAATTCCCTTAATTTTCTCTTGTAAAAAAAGGTGCCAGGCACTTTTTTTTACATAGGTAGATATCTACAACTATATTTCTCTAAAATACATGATTCCTATGGGCGGGGAGGATTGAGATAAAATTCAAGGAGATATTCATTTTACTATTTCCGGCAAAAACGAGCCTCTAGTTTTGATACAGAGAACCGTCCGTCCCCTGTTGCATTTCCTTCTCTGATAGTTTTCAAATAGTTGGGTTTGGAAGGCAAACTCCCGGATCTGGGGTTTGGTCAGGAAGAAGTTACTCAACCTGGGATGAAAAGAATGGAATAGGAAATCTCCATCCTTGGAGAGTACCTCTTGCAAAATCGCTTTGATTGCATTACTATTTAGTCGGGTCATCTTGAATTATCCTCCTTAATATTTTTGATTATTCTGTAATTTATTATGGAGGCTCTTGATGGCCTCTTTCCAGTTATTATTTTAAATTGCTATTCTACTTTTCCAGAAAAGATAATCCACCCTCTTGGATATGAAGATAAAAATACAGAGTTTCATTTCCTGAAATATTATTATGGAAATAGTAATTAAATAGATAAGCGAGATAATTTTAAATAAATAAAGGAAAAGGTTTTTCAGAATGGCACATCCAGAGAATAAAAAATCTATCTTTTGGACCTCCTCAATTCAGAAGGTATTGGAGCTATTACATAGCTCAGAGCAGGGTCTGTCAGATCAAGAAGCAAGGGTAAGACTTCAAAAATATGGACTTAATGAGATTAGGGCAAAAGAAAGGAGACCCGTTTTGGATATATTGCTCTCTCAATTTAAAAATTCGCTGGTGCTAGTTCTGATTGTAGCTTCTATAATTGCTTATTTTTTAGGTGATAAAATCGAATCATTGGTAATTACCTCGATTATTATCTTAAATGCTACACTTGGTTTCTTTCAGGAATATCATGCCGAGAAAGCAATAAGGGCTTTGAAAAAATATTTAATTAATAAAGCAAATGTTTTTCGAGAAGGGAAAATCATAACCATAGATGCTAAGGAAATAGTTCCTGGTGATATTGTTTATTTAAATATTGGGGATATGATCCCGGCTGATATAAGACTGATTAAATCTGAGGAAATGACCACAGATGAATCATCTTTAACCGGAGAATCCTTACCGGTTATCAAAAGTAGTGACCCTTTAGACTATGGTTATTCTTTACCCCAAGAATTGAACAATATTGTCTTTATGGGAACTTCTGTAACCAGTGGTTCAGGCTATGGTATAGTAATTTTTACCGGTAGAGATACCTTTTTTGGGAAAATGGTATCTTATTTAAAACCGACCTTAAGTGAAGGAGATTTACAAAAAAATATTAGAAATTTTAGTAATTTTCTACTCAAAATTATTCTGGCTATGACCGTATTTATTTTTATAGTTAATACCTTACTAGAACAAGGAATTTTTAGCTCTCTTCTTTTCGCTTTAGCCTTAGCCGTTGGGCTTACTCCAGAAGCCTTGCCCATTATTATAACTATATCTTTATCTAGAGGTGCCCTAAGAATGGCTAAACAAAAGGTAGTAACCAAAAAGCTTGCTTCGATAGAGGATTTTGGCAATATTGATACCCTCTGTTGTGATAAAACAGGAACCCTTACTGAAGGAATGATCTCGCTTTCTGATTATGTGTTAATCAATGGTCAGAGAGAGGAGAGACTTGTTTTATATGGTTTGTTATGTAATTCAGTTCAAGGTGAGAAGGGCCATCGAATATTTAATAACCCAATGGATAAGGCAATATGGCTGAGCAAACCGGCTGAAAAATTAAGACCAGAGTTAGGGGAATATAAAATTATTTTGAAGAATGATTTTGATTTTAAGAGAAGAAGAATGAGCGTAATGGTGAGAAATAATGCCAGGACCATGGTTATTGCCAAAGGAGCAGCGGAATCAATCTTAGCAATCAGCAGTTCTGCTTTAATTAATGGTAATATAAAAGTGTTAACGAGTGAAATATCTAACTTAATCAGTAAAAAAATTTCAGAATATGAACAGAATGGATATAGAATCCTTGCTATAGCTACTAAGGAAAGGCAAGTTTTACCCAAAGATAAATTGGATATGGAAAAAGACCTTAATATTGAAGGAATCTTGCTTTTTCTGGATCAAGCTAAAAAGACAGTGAGAGGGTCATTAAAGATATTGCAAAATCTAAAGGTAGAGACGAAAATCATCAGTGGAGACAGTCCGATTATTACCCGCAAAATCTGTGATGATGTGGGAATGTCTATAAAAGAGAACAGGGTAATTACCGGGGATGATTTAAACATTCTCCGTGATGAGGAGTGGAAAGAATATGCTCAACGCTTTAATGTGTTTGCTCGAGTAACCCCAGAGCAAAAATATAAGATTGTTACCAGTCTCAAGAAAGAAGGGCATATTGTTGGTTTTTTAGGAGATGGTATTAATGATGAATTAGCTTTAAAGGCAGCTGATGTAGGGATTTCCGTGGATACTGCTTCAGATGTAGCTAAAGAGGCAGCAGATATTATTCTTCTCCAGAAAAGTTTGCGGGTATTATCTTCAGGGATTATGGAAGGAAGAAGAACTTTTGCCAATATCACCAAATATATTTTAAATACCATCAGTGCCAACTTTGGTAATATGATTACTGTGGCTTTTTCCTCACTATTTTTAAAGTTTATTCCTCTTTTACCCTCGCAGATTTTACTAAACAATTTTGTTAGTGATGTTCCTCTTATGACTATTTCTACAGATAATGTAGATGAAGAGTTTCTAAAAAAACCTAGACGCTGGAATATAAAACTCATTTCAAGATTTATGATGTATTTCGGAATGATAAGTACATTTTTTGATTTGGCCTTGGTCATTCCTTTGATTTTGATCTTAAAGGTTAATCCGCAAATTTTCCGAACTGCATGGTTTTGTGAATCAGTTTTATCCGAGATATTCATTACCTTTTCCATACGGACCAGATTGTCTTTTATAAAGAGTAGACCCAGCAAGCTATTAGCACTAACCTCATTATTGGCAGTTATCATTGTGACTATACTTATTAATAGTTCTTTTGGTAATCATTTTTTTGAGTTTACCAAAATGCCTTCGAATGTTATTACCTTTATCTTTGTAATATTGAGTGCTTATTTTACCACCGTTGAAATTACGAAAAGATACTTTTTTAAAAGATTTGAAATATAAGGGAACCTAACTAAGGTTTAAATTAAATAATTTTAAGTCGTGTGGATTAGAATTGGTAAAAATTTTGCATAAACCCAGTTTACTGCCAATAAAAAGGGTAGCTTTTCTTTAATCTCTTTTATTCTCCTAAATACTCACCGTTAGTTCTTATTCTTGACTTCTATCATCTCCATCCCCCTAATAGAAATACCAGTGAAATTTAGACTCTGGATAAAATATCCTCTTAGATTTCCTCCCTCATGACTAACCAGGTCTACTTCCCAGAAACAAGTTTAGGTATTATTCTATCTGTCAAAAAAGATGCATATCGGAATGGTCTTCTTCGGTAAGCTTCTCGGTTAGATAGTGGAAGATAGTGGACCTGCCTTGACATTTTAGAAAAAATAGCCCAGCTGATCATGAGCAAAGCCTTAACTGCTATAGATACTTATCTGCGTAAGAACCGCAGGCGGGGACAACTGGAAAACATCGGTAAACTAAAGAAGACCTTCCTCTCTTATTGCGGGGATATCACCTTTATCACTTACAAGAATTTGAATCGGACAGATTCAAATCAAGGTAGAAAGGTAAAAATTTTTATGTTATAATAAATTGCCAAAATAAAAAATTGAGTTCAGGAAGCCGGCGTAGCTCAATCGGCAGAGCAACGGAATCGTAATCCGTAGGTTGTCTGTTCAACTCAGATCGCCGGCTCCATGTAAAAAAAAGTGCCTGGCACCTTTTTTTACATAGGGGGGAAGATGGGAAATTATAGGTTGATTTCTCCGAAAGAGGTGAGCCGGCTACTGAGCCGGTATGATTTTAAGTGCAAGAAGAGCTTAGGGCAGAATTTTTTAGTGGATGGGAATATCCTTCAAATGATTATTTCTACCCTGAAATTAGAGCAAGATGATTATATTTTAGAGGTGGGTAGCGGAGTAGGTACCCTCACTGCTGCCTTATCTCCTCTGGTAAAAAAAGTAATCTCGGTGGAAAAAGATAAACGCTTATTCCCCCTTCTGGAGGAAAGTCTGCAGGACCTAAAAAATATTGAACTAATCGGGGAAGATATTATGAATTTAGATTTAGCTGCCTTTTTAAAGGAGAGAAGGAAAAAGGGGGAGAGGATTGAAAAGATAGTAGGGAATCTACCCTATTATATTTCTCTAGCTTTAATGGGTAGAATTATCGAATTAAGAAGGTATCTTAAGTTAGCCGTTTTTTTAGTTCAGAAAGAGGTGGGAGATAGATTATTTGCTAAAGCAGGCAGTAAGGAATATGGCCTCTTATCTGTCCTGATGCAATATTATGCTCGTCCGGAAAAGATACATCTGGTTCCTCCTACAGTATTTTTCCCGGCTCCCCGAGTAAATTCTATGCTGGTCAGGATAAATCTTTTGCGGAAGCCGCCTCTTCCAGTAGGACAGGAAAAGATATTTTTAGAGATGGTAAAAGCCTCTTTTCGAGAAAGGAGAAAAAGATTAATTAACTCGCTGAACTCCTATTTTGCTGAGAAAATAGAGCGAAGGGAAATGGAGAGGGTCTTAGAAGAGGCTGGTCTAGACCGGGATCGTCGAGGGGAAACCTTGACTCTGGAGGAATTTGCCCGGTTGAGTCTAACTGTGCAGGAAAAAGGCATCCTTGCCGAAGGAAAATGACTAATCAAATAATTTGACAAGTATAACGATATATGATAATTTTATCATATAATTTTTGTCAAGAGGAAATAGTTTCCCGATAATTTAATGAGCCAAATTATTCAAAGATAAGGAAAGGAAGATTTAGTGATGAGAAAGATAAATTCGAGAAGGGTGGATTCTAAGTTAAAAGCCCGTAGTAATAAGTATTTATCTTTCTCTTTCTGGGTAATTTTATTTTTGATATTTTTAAGCATATTCCTTACTTTCCTTACTCCCCCTCCCTGTTTTAACTATCTCAATACTTACGCTCAGGATAATACCTCTCCACCTATCTATCCAGTTTATCTGGCTTATTTTTATGAAATGGGATGTCATGATTGCGAGAAGGTAAAGTATATCCTGGAGGAGATGAGTTTTCGTTATGCGGATAAGCTGGTTATTAAGAGTTTTGACATTAATGAACCTGAAAATACTGCCCTGGCTGAATCTCTGGGTGAATTATGTCGTATGCCCGAAGCAGAAAGACTCTTAGTCCCGGTGATTTTTATCGGTGAGGAGTATCTCTTTAGAGAGAATATTACCTATGATAGCTTGGAGAGTTTAATTCAGAAGTACTCTACCTTAGAGACTATCCCCCCCTGGGAAAAGGTAAAGGATGAAGGACTTACTGCCCAGGAAAGAATTATTGCCCGTTTTCAATCCTTTGGTCTAGCAGCAGTAGCAGTAAGCGGATTAATCGATGGGATTAACCCCTGCGCCTTTGCCACCATTATCTTTTTCATCTCCTATCTTACTCTGGTTAATCGGAAAGGAAAGGAGATCATCTGGGTAGGGAGTATCTTTACTTTAGCGGTCTTTTTAACTTACTTTTTAGTGGGTACCGGCGCCCTGAAGATGATTACCACTTTATCTTTTTTACCCTTAGTTAGAAAGATATTTGTAATCGTGACCGCCATCCTGGCTTTAATTCTGGGAATGTTAGCTCTTCGAGATTACCTGCAATTTAAGAAAACAGGATCTACCCGGGACGCCAAGCTTCAACTTCCCGATTTTATCAAGAAGAGAATCCATGGTACTATCCGCCAGAATGTTCGCCTGAGCAATTATCTGGTAATGGCAGTAGTGACTGGTTTCCTGGTTTCTATTCTGGAATTAGCCTGTACCGGGCAGATTTATCTTCCTACTATCATCTTTATCAGTAATATACCCCGACTTAAAGCTAATGCCTTGCTCTATCTTTTATTCTATAATGTTATGTTTGTGGTTCCCCTGATCCTGGTGTTTTCTTTTACCTACTGGGGTACTACTTCTGCTCAATGGGCGAATCTTACTGAGAAGAATTATGGTAAAATTAAGATGGCGATGGCCATTCTGTTTTTTGGATTGGCTATCTTATTGTTCTATACCAGTATTTTTTAGATTGAATTATAAATTTGTAACTTCTTATTTAGAATTTAAGTATTATTAATCAGGACTGGTTAACCATAGGGAGGTAGTGTAAGATGTTTTCGATAATCAAGAAGAAGAGAAATAATTTTTTAAAGCTTTTTTTAATATTGCCCCTCTTTACTTTTTTCTCCCTATCTTCTTGGGCTCAGGGGTCTTCTCTTAGGCCGGGTTTCCCTGCTCCTCCCTTCAGCCTTAACACTATGGAAGGAGTACCTTTTAATCTGACCGATTTAAAGGGTCAACAAAAACTCATCCTTTTATATTTTTATCATCAAGACCAGGCCGATTCTCTGCGGGGAATAGAAGAATTAACTAAATATTTCGAAGGACATCTCACCGAAGAAAAGTATCAAATAATTATGATCCATTCTCTTCCTGATTTAAAAGAAGAAGATATAGCCCGAATGAAAGAATTCTGGAGCAAACAGAAATTAACTCCCTTAGTATTACTGGATAACCAGAATGAGGTAAGTAACCTCTATAAGGTAGAGAATATACCCAGTACCTTCTTGTTAGATGGTAATCTAATCTTAAAAAGGGTCTATCCCGGTTTTCAAACCAAACAACAAGAGGTAATGTTTCAATATCTCAGCTATTTCTTGAATGCACAGGAGAGAGGGATTTCTCCCCAAAAAGATAAGGATGATGGTTGTGAAGGAGGAGTGTGCCCTCCTCCCGAGAGTTAAAGGAAGAGGTAAAGAAGAAAAAGAAGAAGTAAAATAGCTATTAGAGCAGTGAGGAGAAAGTGATGAAAAGACTATTGGTAGTGTTCTTATCCATAGGATTAATTATAATATTATTTAATGGATGCCTTCCTAATATACCCGGTGAAGGAGAGGGGGAGGGAGAACCTGAACCAGCTCCTCGAGTGGTAATGGTAGAATTATTTATGGCTATCGGTTGTGGTGGTTGTGCTATAGTTGAACCCAGATTGGAACAGTTGGTGGAAGAATATACCTTTGACCAGATGATCCTGGTCGAAGAGGCAGCCTGGGGGGGATATAGCACTTCCGAAACCTCCAACCGCTACCCGTGGTATGTTCCGAATAAGGATGATCGGGGAGTACCGCATATTTTTTTTGATGGAGTAAATGAAGAACCAATTCAGGGTAGTCTACAGGCGACCCTTTCCAACCTCCGGAACAGAATAGAGGCTGAATTGGCCAAAGGCTCTCCCCTTTTAATTAATATAAACTCCCGGGAGAGTACCTCTACTAGTACTACCATTAATGGTTCTATCCAGAATGTAAGCGACTCGACCTTAAATAATTTAGTAATTAACGGGATGACTTTTAAGGCGCTGCCTGATGAAAATCTGAAATATTTAGTGGTGGATATCTGGGAAGAACAGAAATTTTCCCTTTCTTCCCTGGAACCAGAAGAAATATTTACTTTCACTTTTGTATTAGAAGGATTGGACTGGGAAGGAGAGAATAGGCAGGGAGTGATTTTCGTCCAGGCACCCCTGAATCCCACTAAAGAAGTTTTACAATCTATTTATATAGACTAAATACCCAATCCTAACCAAACCAAAGAAGAGGAGAAAACTATGTCTTCGCAAAGCCGATTATGGTTAATTATAGGAATAGTAGTATTATTTATAGGTGCTTTTTTTGTCTTTTACAATCTTCAAAATAAATCACCCTTGTCTCCTACCATCTCTCTATCAGAAGAGGAATGGGATTTTGGGAAGATTAAGGAAGATGAAAGACCTGTTCATACCTTTAATATAAAGAATATCGGAAAACAGGAGTTAATAATTAATAGGGTGCGTGCTTCTTGCGGTTGTACGGCGACCATGCTTTCCCAGGAAAATATTCAACCTGGGAAGTCTGCTGAATTACAGGTGACTTTTAATCCCACCGGCTATAAAGGGGTAGTAAAAAAAGATATCTATCTTGATTCTAACGACCCGGAAAGACCAAATGTCAAGATTATTGTTTCTGCCGATGTAGAGCCGATCCCAGCCCCTCAGGCTATTTTGTCTACTACCCAGTGGGAATTGGGTTTGATTAATCAGGGAGATCAGCCTACCTTTAATTTTATTATTGAGAATAAAGGAGAAATAGACCTGATCATTGAAAAGATTGAGGCTGCAGAATACATAAAATATAATTATGAGATACCTTTAATTATCCCCTCGGGAGGAAAAGAAGAGATAGTCTTTACCTATGATTCAACTGGACACCAGCTGGGAGTAATCCGGGATAGCGTGAGGATATATTGTAATGATCCTCGTAGAAAAGCCTTTTCTTTGCGTATTGATGGTTATATTCAGGAAAAACCCGCTCCTTCCGTGAGCATCTCTCCCGGAGTAATAAATTTTAATCTAGAGGAGGCAACTGAAGAGAAACTAATTAAGGAAATCTCTTTAACCAATAATTGCCCAGAAGCAATCAGGATTACCTCCATAGATACTTCTTCCGAATCTTTTATGGTTTTAAAATCGGAGGTCACTATTGCTCCAGGGGAAAGGGAAGATATTCCCATCATTATTTTAAAAGATAAGCTTTATTCCCCAGAAGCAGGAGAAGGGACTCCCGCCTACCTGTATTTTACCATTGCCCTCCCCCTTCTGGTTGATAAACAAAAGGGAGAATAAATCAAGGTAAAGAAGGAAGTCTGGACAAGTAAAGCTTCTCCCAAATCAATTTTTGACAACCCAATGATAACGTGATATAATTTTTCCAAACTAACTTTTATAGAAAAACAGGAAACCTATGGTGCTGGCTATTGTTACTTTGGAAAAAAAAGATAGACTTGACTCATGCTTTAAGAATATATATAAATAGACTAATTCTAAAACACAGTAACTTTTTATTACTGTGTTTCTTTTTACTTATTTAATTTTTAATATTGACTAAAACAGGAGGTAAATGGGGTGATGTGAACAAGGCTAAAATTGATTACTTAGGGCAAAAAAGTGAAAGCATATAATGAAAGAGATAGAAAAGCCTTACCTAAAGGATTTTCTAAAGAATTAGTAGTTATAGTTGTCGAGGAGATAAAGTAAGGTAATTGAAATTTTCAATGTTTAAGTCAATAGAAACAAAAAATAAAATACTGAAAAGGCGGTGTAATAAGTGGAAATTACTGATGTTCGAGTAAGAAAGATTGAAACAGAAGGAAAGTTAAGAGCTTACGTTTCCATTACTTTTGATGATTCTTTTGTGGTACACGATTTAAGAGTGATTGATGGTAATAAAGGTATGTTTGTGGCTATGCCCAGTAAGAAACTACCCAATGGAGATCACAAAGATATCGCTCATCCCATCAATACTGAGATTAGAGAAAAGATACAAAAAACGGTTCTGGAAGTTTATAAGAAAGAGGCAGAAGCAGCTCCCCAGGTTAAAGAAGCTAAAGTAGAAAAAGAAAGTCGATTAGCCGAAGAAGAAAGAACCGTGGAAGAAGTGGAAGAAAAAGAAGAGATATAGCTCATAAGAGATAAAAGATATTAAACTTTACTTGACTTGGGGCGTAGCCAAGCGGTAAGGCACGGGAATTTGGATCCCGCATTCGAAGGTTCGAACCCTTCCGCCCCAGCTTTAAAAAAGGAGAATAGAATTTGGAAGGGAGTCAGACTTTAGGTCTGGCTCGAATTTTTATTTTTGAAGTTTTAAAAATAAAAGATATTATGGTATGATATATTAAGATTAATTATAAAATTGAACGGGTAGAATAGGGAAGAAGAGTCCTCAAATATTTTCTAATCAGCAATAATTATCCATTAAAGACTTTGATCAGGGAGTATGGTTATGAATGATCTTGCGGTAGTTATTATGGCAGCAGGAAAGGGGAAAAGAATTAAATCTCGTTATCCCAAAGTACTGCTCCAGCTTGCCGGGAAGCCCATCTTAAGTTATATCCTGAAAACAGTAAACCAAATAAAACCAGCAAGAAAAATCTTGGTAGTTGGTTACCAGAGCGATAAGATAAAAGAGTTATATAAGGATGACTTAGAATATGTAATCCAGGAAGAGCAACTGGGGACTGCCCATGCGGTATTGCAAACCCGAGATAAATTAGCCAGTTTTCCTGGAAAGATATTAGTCTTATCTGGAGATACTCCCTTTTTAACTGCCCGTAGTCTGCAGAGGCTTCTGCGGCATCATTGTCGCCAGGAGAATAGCTGTACTCTGTTCTCAGCTATTCTGCAAAATCCTTATGGTTATGGAAGAATTATCCGGGATCAGAGAAAGAGAATAGTGGGAATTATTGAAGAAGCGGATCTACCAGAAGATAAGAAGGATATCCAGGAAATAAATGCTGGTATTTACTGTTTTGAGGTCAGTGCCCTTTATCGTTCTTTAGCCAGAATTGTGCCGGATAATCAACAAAAAGAATATTATCTGACTGATGTAGTAAAGATATTATTAGCTGAAGGTGGCAAAGTAGAAAGTATTATTCTGGACGATTCTTCCGAAGCCCTGGGAATAAATAATCGCCAGGAGTTAGCCGAGGCTACTTATCAGATTTATCAAAGGACCTGTCAGAATTTGATGTTACAAGGGGTTTCCATTCTGGATCCGAGGAACACCTTTATCGAAGAGGGAGTAAAGATTGGCCAGGATACGGTGATTTATCCCGGTACCCTGATTCAAAAAGATACCTGTATTGGCAGAGACTGTCTTATCGGACCTTATGCTCAAATAATCAATTCTAGGATAGGAAAGAGGGTAAAGATTTGGGCTTCTATCGTGGAAGAAAGTATCCTTGAAGATGAGGTTCAAATAGGTCCTTATGCTCATTTAAGGCCAGGGAACAAGATTAAAAAGGGAGTGAAAGTAGGTAACTTTGTAGAGGTTAAGAAATCGATTATCGGAGAAGATAGTAAGGCATCGCATTTAACCTATTTAGGAGATGCCCTGATTGGGAAGAGAGTTAATATTGGAGCGGGGACCATAACCTGTAATTATGATGGAATAAAGAAAAATCAGACTATCATAGAAGATGAAGTCTTCATAGGCAGTAATAATGCCTTGGTTGCCCCAGTTAAGATTGGTAAGAAATCTTATACCGGCGCGGGTTCTACTATTACTGAAGAAGTTCCCCCGAAAAGTTTAGCCATTGCGCGCTCTCGACAACGGAATATTATCGGTTGGAAAAGAAAGAAATAAAAAAGCTGAATACCAAAATTTATAAGAAAGGGAGTTGAAGGAATATTTTAGTATCCTATGCTAAAAAATCACTGGAAGTCTTTGCCGGGAATTCTAATCAAGCATTAGCTCAGGAAATATGTCAGCATTTGAATATTTCTCTGGGGAAGGCAGAATTATCCAGATTCCCGGATGGTGAAATACAGGTAAAAATTGAAGAGAGTGTCCGGGGGCAGGATATCTTTATCATTCAATCTACCTGTCCACCTATCAATGAGAATTTAATGGAATTATTGATTATGATAGATGCCTTAAAAAGGGCTTCGGCGGGGAGAATCACCGCGGTAATTCCCTATTATGGTTATGCCCGGCAGGATAGAAAGACCCGCCCTCGAGAACCAATAAGCGCAAAATTAGTGGCTAATCTCCTGGTCTCGGCGGGAGCTAATAGAGTGCTCACTATGGATTTACATGCTGGCCAGATTCAAGGATTTTTTGATATCCCGGTAGATCAACTGGAGGGGGTGACCATCTTGGCTGAATATTTTAAGGAGAAGCATTTAGAAAATGTAGTAGTGGTATCTCCTGATGTAGGCGGAACTGCCCGAGCCAGAGAATTTGCTGGACGGCTAGGAAAATCCATTGCCATAATTGATAAATATAGATCATCTTTTGATGATGTAGAAATTATGCATATTGTCGGAGATGTAGAGGGAAGAACGGCTATCCTAGTTGATGATATTATTGATACGGGAGGCTCAGTAGTAAGAGGCAGTCAAGCTTTATTAAGTGCCGGAGCCAAGGAAGTATATGTCTGCGCTACTCATGCAGTTTTTGCTTCTCCCGCCCAGCATAGGTTGAAAAAATCTTTGCAGGAATCAATATGTAAAGAGGTGGTAATTACTAATACTATCCCCCTTAAGGATGGTGATAACTTAAAGGGGATTAAGGTCTTATCAGTAGCGGGAATATTTGCCCAGGCAATTTCTAGAATTCATAATGATTTATCGGTAAGCGAATTATTCAAGAAATAAAAAAGAGGTACCAATAGAGTGGAGGATTGACTATGGAAAAAATAATTCTAAAGGCAGAATTAAGAAGCGGAAAAGGAAAAGAGATTAGTAAAAAAATTAGAAGAGAAGGAAAGATTCCCGGAGTATTATATTCTCCCCGGGAGAAAGAGAATACTCTTTTAAAAGTAAAGAAAGAAGATCTGTTTAAATTGATTTCCACCAAGAGGCATGCTATGATCACTCTGGAAATCAATGAAGAGAATAAAAGAGATGAGCGTCTGGCTATTATTAAAGATATTCAATATGATAATCTGAAAAAACAAATTAAGCATATTGATTTTTACGGAGTAACCTTAAAAGAAAAGATTGAGGTAGAAGTTGGTATTGAATTAGTAGGCACTCCCGTCGGTATTAAAGACGGTGGAGTTCTAGAACTGGATTTAAGAGAAGTAGAAATCAAGTGTCTACCCTCCCAGATTCCTGATGCTTTATCCGTGGATATTAGTCAGCTCAAGATTAATGAGCATATCACCGCAGGGCAATTACCGCTTCCAGAGGGGATTGAATTGATTACCGATCCTGAAAGAATCGTGGTCTCAGTTCATCCGCCTACCAAGATAGAGGAAGTAGTAAAAGAGAAAGAGGAAGTTGAGGAGGCGGTGACCGGAGAAGTAGAAGGTGAGGAAGCCAAAAAGGCTGAAGAAGAATCTCCCCGGAAAAAAGAATAGTCCCTAATCAAAGAGGGAAGAAGGAGTAAAAGACCTTATTGAAGATTGTAGTCGGTTTAGGTAATCCAGGAGAAGAGTACCGGTTTACTCGCCATAATATAGGTTTTAGGGTAGTAGATGAGTTAGCCTGGGTGGAGAATCTCTCTTTTAAAAAGGTAAAAACCTATTATTCTCTGGTGGCCCATGGAAAGGTAGACCGGGAGAAGATTATCCTGGTCAAGCCCCAAACCTATATGAATTTAAGTGGAAGAGCGGTAAGTAAAGTAGTAAGTTATTACCAGATAGATTTAAAAGATCTATTAATTGTCTATGATGATTTGAATCTAGAGTTAGGTCAACTAAGAATTAAGAAGAAGGGTAGTGCCGGCGGTCATAAGGGGATGGAATCGATTATTCAATCTTTAAGTAGTGAGCAGATACCCCGTATCCGGGTAGGGATTGGTCTACCTTCTTCTCCAGTTAATCTGGACTACCGTAATTATGTACTTTCTAATTTTACTATTCAGGAGGAAAGACAAGTAAAAGAAGTAATTTGTCGAGTAGTAGGAGCTATCCGCAGGATTATTCAGGATGGTTTTGAAGGGGCGATGAGAGAATACAATAGAAGATTAGAATGGTCTTAGATAAAGGTTAGTCAAAAGAAATAAGTTTAAGGGACATATTTATAAATATGTCCCTTTTTTGTAGACAAATTATCGGCGATTAGATAAAATAAGCAGAAGATGTTGCTTGGTTATTCTGGTTTACCCTGGTGGAAATCATTAGTATATTTTCCTTCCTTTAAGCCAGATAGGGAGGAGATGAGGAGATATGGTAAGAATGATGCAGAAAATAGCGGTCCTGACCAGTGGAGGAGATTCTCCGGGGATGAATGCTGCTATTCGGGCAGTAGTGCGTACTGGTATCTTTTATAATTTAGAGGTATGGGGGATTGAGAAAGGATTTGCCGGTCTGTTAGAAGGCAAGTTTCGTTTGATGAATCTTCCTTCGGTGGGAGGGATTCTCCATCGGGGAGGGACTATTCTTCAGACCTCGCGTAGTGAAAGATTCAAGACTCCGGAAGGTTTGAATACAGCTGTAGAAATATTGAAGCAATTTGCCATTGATGGCTTGGTAGCCATAGGTGGTGATGGTACCCTAAAAGGGATACGAGATTTAAACCACTTAGGGGTGCGGGTAATGGGGATTCCTGCTACCATAGATAATGATTTAGCCCGGACTGATATGGCAATAGGGGTAGATACCGCCCTGAATAATATTTTAGAAGCCATTGATAAGATTAAAGATACCGCTTCTTCTCACCAGAGGGCTTTTGTAGTAGAAGTGATGGGGAGAAATTCTGGTTATCTTGCCTTAATGGGAGGTATGGCGGGAGGAGTGGAAGTAATATTAATTCCGGAAATTCCCTATAATTTAGAAGAGATCTCGGTTAAATTAAGAGAAGGTTATCAAAGAGGCAAGACCCACTGTATTGTTATTATTGCGGAAGGGGTGGGAAAGACCGATCAGGTGCAAAGATATCTGCAGGAGGAGATTGGTTTTGACACCCGGATTACTATTTTAGGTTATTTACAGCGGGGAGGTTCTCCTTCTGCTTTTGACCGCATCCTGGGTAGTCGTTTGGGCGGAGCAGCAGTGGAAGGTTTACTCCGGGGAGAGAGCGGGAAGATGGTAGGATTGATAGGCAATAAGATAAGACTTACTGACCTGGAAACAGTATTAAGTAAACAAAAGTCTATTAAGCGAGATATTTATAATTTAGCCCTGATTTTAGCCCAGTAAAAAGACCTGCTGAAGATACTGAATAGCTGGCAATTTAATGAATAACCTACAGAAAGGAAACTTAAATTAGTAGAATGGCTTTGACGGGATTATTGTCTCTCTGGGAAGAATACGACCAGTTTAAAGACATCCTGAGCTCTCTGCAAGATAGAAAAAATAATAAGCTGCAGATTTTCGGTCTAAAGAATAGTGCTCGTTCTTTTTTACTGGCTGCCCTGATAGAAGAAGTGGAAAGTTCATCTTTAATCATTACGGATACCTCAGAAAATGCTTTATTCATCTATCAAGATTTGTCTACCCTCTTGACCCAATTTCCGGTACAGAATATCTTTCTCTATCCTTCTTTTGATATTCTACCCTACGAAGATATTTCACCTGATCCCCAGATTATTGAACAAAGGGTCAATATCTTAAGGCAGCTTATTTTAAAAAAAGAAGGGAGTATCCAGGGGAGGATAGTAGTAATTACTGAAGTGAAGGCCCTTCTACCGAAATTAATTACTCCGGAACATTTTCAAGCAGTCAGTCGAGAGCTCAGGGTAGGAGATAGTTTAAAAAAAGAAGACTTGATACAATTTTTATTGGCTCAGAATTATCAGCAGGTAGACCAGGTAGAAAAGAAGGGGGATTTCTCTACCCGGGGAGGAATGGTTGATTTTTTTCCGGTGAGCAGTAAAAATCCTCTTCGTTTAGAGTTATTCGCCGACCAGATTGAATCTCTCCGCTATTTTAATGCCGAGACCCAGAATTCCATTGCCCGGGTAAATAATTTCACCCTCTTACCCTCTCGCGAAACCTTCTCTCCTTCGGTTTCTGTCTCTGCCGGTTGCAGTTTAATTGATTATCTACCCATAGATTTACTGGTCGTATATAATGAACCAGAATTACTGGAGGAAAGGGTGGAAAAGTTTACCGCCGAGATTACTCAGGTTTATCAAAAAGTTGTGGGGAAAAAAGAAGATACTCCCCTTCCTCCTTCGGCTTATTTTTTCTTCTGGCCAGAGTTGGATGAGCAATTAAGATTCCAGGAAATAATTTCTTTCTCTTCCTCTCTTTCCCGGGTAAATATATGGAGAGATAAGGGTAGAGAATTCTTTTTCCAGGAAGGAGAAATAGGGTCTTACTTTGGTAATCTGGATGTCCTGGTCAAAGATATAGAGAAATACTGGGAGGAAAAATGTCGTATCCTTCTTCTGGTCAGGAGCGAAGGTCGAGCCAGGCGTTTGGGTGAGATATTGGAGGAGAGGGGGATAGAAGGATTTCAGCTGGGGAGATTGCCTGAATATCCTTTTACTACTTCTTCAATTTATATCTCTTATGGTTATTTGAATTATGGATTCCGGCTCCCTGCTATAAATTTTCTATTAATTACCGAGCAGGAGATATTTGGCAAGGAAAGAGATCGCCGCTATAAACCTTTCCGCTATAAGAGTGAACCATTATCCTCCATGCTGGATATAGTTCCGGGAGATTATGTAGTTCATATAGACCATGGGATCGGAATCTATCGGGGCATAGTTAATCTGCTGGTTAGAGGGGTAAAGCAGGATTATCTCTTTATTGAATATGCGGAAGGGGATAAATTATATGTTCCGGTAGATCAATTTAATTTAATCCATAAATATATCGGGATGAAAGATCAAGAACCGAAAATCTATCGCCTGGGAGGGGTATCCTGGGAGAAGACCAAAAGAAGAGTTAAGGATTCCCTCAAGAAGTTAGCTCAGGAACTCTATCAGTTATATCTAACCCGTCAGAATATAAAAGGTTATGCCTATTCTCCCGATAATAACTGGCAACAGGAATTAGAGATGTCCTTTCCTTTTGAAGAGACTGAGGACCAGATCCAGGCTCTCCAAGAGGTAAAAAAGGATATGGAAGCACCCCGCCCGATGGAAAGATTAATCTGCGGAGATGTAGGATATGGTAAGACTGAAATAGCCATTCGTGCTGCCTTTAAGGCAGTAATGGATGGTAAACAGGTAGCGATGTTAGCTCCCACCACCATCCTGGTTCAACAACACTATGATACCTTTCGGGAAAGGATGCGTTCTTTTCCCCTTAATATCGATATGCTTTCTCGTTTTAGAAGTAAAGAAGAACAAAGTGAGATTATTGAAAATTTAAAAGAAGGAAAGATAGATATTATTATCGGGACCCATCGTCTAATTCAGGATGATGTGCAATTTAAGGATTTAGGTCTTTTGGTAGTGGATGAAGAGCAGCGTTTTGGAGTATTGCATAAGGAAAGGATTAAAAAGATAAAGGAAAGTATTGACTCCCTTACCTTAACTGCTACTCCCATCCCCCGTACCTTGCATATGTCCTTAATTGGAGTAAGAGATTTAAGTGTAATCAATACTCCTCCCGAAGATAGATTTCCCATTGTTACTTTTATCTGTCAGAAAGAGGAAAGGATAATCCAGGAGGCGATTAGAAGAGAACTGCAACGGGAAGGACAGGTCTTCTTTGTGCATAATCGGGTTAGAGATTTGCAAAAAGTTGCCCGAGATTTAAACCGACTTCTACCTCAGGCGAGAATTGCGATAGCTCACGGGCGGATGGATGAGGAAGAACTGGAAGAGATTATGATTGATTTTTTAGAAAAGAAGTATGATATTTTACTCTGCACCACTATTATTGAAATAGGATTGGATATCCCCAATGTTAATACCATTATTATTGATGATGCCCACCAATTTGGATTATCTCAACTTTACCAGCTGCGGGGTAGAGTAGGGAGGGCTGACCGTCGGGCTTATGCCTATCTTTTTTATCCTTCTTATCGTTCTATGTCGGTTAATGCTCGCAAGAGATTGGAGGCTATCCAGGAGTTCAGTGAGTTGGGTTCTGGTTTTAAGTTAGCGATGAGGGATTTAGAGATTCGAGGGGCTGGAAATTTATTGGGTAAGGAACAGCATGGATTTGTAAGTGAAGTAGGATTTAATCTCTATTGTCATTTCCTGGAGGAAGAAATAAAGGGGCTGAGAGAAAAAGAAGAAGGAGCATATAGAGAAGGATACCGAGAATATAATCCCGTGATTGATGTACCCATAGAGGCATATATTCCGGAGCATTATATTTCTTCTTTAGGTCAGAGAGTATTATTTTACCGACGATTAGCGGAGGTGCAGGATTTAGAGCAACTGGAAAAGATAAAGGAGGAGATCAGGGATAGATATGGAGTTTATCCTCCTGAAGTGAGGAATCTCCTGGAACTGGTCTACCTGAAAATATTTTTAAAGAGATTGGGGATTATTTCCCTGAAAGTGAGAGGAAAGACTGCCCTTTTCAGATACTGGTCTAAGCTACAGGATTTATCTCAGCAATTTAGTACCTTGCCTTCCTCTTATCAGGAGAGAATAATTACCAGGGAGAAGAGACTGTCAGGTATCCTCCAGATAGACCTTAGCGGGATTGAAGCAATAGAAATTTTGAAATTTTTAAAAGAACTGGTGTTTAATTTATCCAAATAAATAGATCTAAAATCTAAAATCAATATACCAAGGAGTAACCTCTAGGTAATTGAGGAAATGAGGTAAAGAAGATGTATCAAAAAGAGAAGGAATTATTGGCAGAAATGATGGATATCATTAGCCGGCTAAGAGGTCCACAGGGATGCCTATGGGATAAACAGCAGACCTTAGAATCTATAGCTACTAATATCCTGGAGGAAGCTCAGGAGGTTTTTCAGGCTGTTCAGTCTAACCACCAGGAGAATTTGAAAGAAGAATTGGGAGATTTACTGATGGTAATCTTTATGCAAATGGAGATAGCCCGAGAAAAGGGCTTATTCACTTACCAACAGGTTTTTGAGGGAGCGATTAAAAAGTTCATTCATCGACATCCTCATGTATTCGGAGATATTAAGGTAAATACCCCCGAAGAGGCTTTAGCTATGTGGAAGAAGATGAAAAAGGAAGAAAAGGGAAATAATTTTAATTCTTAAAAGATATATGTTATAATATATTCACTATTAATATCTCTTGGTTAATTAAATTATTCATCAGTATATATCAGTGAAGATTATTTACCAATCTTGAAAAATTAACCAAAAAATAACCAACCCATGCTCAATATAGCAGTTTCATTAATTAAGTGGCTTTAATTTTATCTTAATCTTAAATCTAAGGTTTATTTTAAAAATTCATTATATAATTAAAGGATAAGGATAAAGAATAAAATTATCTTTTTATCTTTCAGGTCAGAATAAAGTTAATCCAATTAAGCTATCTGAAGGAAAGATAAATATTTGTTTTTAATTTGACCTCCCTGGTGGTTAATTATTTATTAACCAGCAATCATTTAGTGAAATTGCCACTATTGAATAAACAATAACCATTAACTACCAGGCACTAAAGACTATATAATCTTGACTAACCTGGAGAATTACTCAATGTCCGAAAATAAAATAAAACCAGCTTCCTTTAAGATAATTCTAATCCCCCTCCTTATCGGCTTACTCCTTACTGGCGCCTACTTCGGGATAAGAAGTAATTTAGCTAAAGAAGAGCTTAAAGGATTAATTATTGCCCAATTAGAAGAGATTATGGACCGCGGAATATATATCGGGAAGATCAAGAATTATTCTCTTAATTCTTTAACCTTATCGGATTTAAAGATATATCTGAATAGAGATTTAAAGGAAGAGGATTTAATCTTTACCGCCCAGGAACTGGTAGCTACTTATAATATTGACCTACTTTCTACTCTTAAAAAGCAGACTACTTTATCTATTGAAGATATCACTTTTCGGCAGGCGGAGATGACCCTGATTCGAGATAAAGAAGGAGTCTTTGATTTTGCGGAAAAATTTAATCTGCATCTGGATAAGTTTCCTGATTTTTATCGGGTGAAAAAGATCAGCTTTCAGGATAGTAAGATAGATTATTTAGACTATCATACTACCAAAGAAGATGGCCTTTTAACTGTAGCCCATTCATTCCAGGGAAATTTTTATGTGGAAAACTTGCCTCAGATAGAATTTAGTTGTTCTGGTTTAAGAAGAGAGGACCAGAGCCCTATAACTATCGCGGGAAGTTTTTTTGTAGATCGCCAGAATTATTCCCTCGATTTTCTCCTTAAAGAAGCAGAAATTACCCATTTTCAATCTTATTTAAAGGAGACTGATTCTTTGAAGGTCAAAGGGGGAAGATTTAATTTAAATCTTCATCTTACCCGTCAGGACGATGCGGTTAATTCTGGATTTATACGTACCGGTGAGATTTCTTTCCGGGAGGCAGAGTTGGCGCCCGAATTTTTAAATGGTTTAGAACTTCAGCAAGCGAAAGGTAATCTTACCTTCAGTAATCAAAAGATAACCCTCCAGGAGTTTACTGCCTTTTATCATAATTCGCCCCTTATGCTGAGTGGTGATATTATTTATGGTGAAGACCTTGCTTATCATCTAAACCTTACCTCTGAGGAATTTGCTTTACCTGATATAGAAAAAGGTTTACAGGAATATTTCTCCTTCACTTCCGAACTGAATGTCCAGGGGAACTCCAGTTTATCTATGGAAATAATTGGCTCAGGAGATATATTTCAGTTTCAGGGGACCATCGCCAGTCCTCAGATAAAGATAGCGGGATACGATTTATCCCGAATGAATGCCGAGTTTACCTATGCTCAAAATACTTTCCGTCTGCAAGATATGAAGGCGGAAGTGGAAGGCGGGGTTATGGAAGGTAAAGGGGAGATAACCTTTATAGATAACCTGCCTCAATATAATCTTTCTTTTCACTTACAGAAGATAGATACTGCCGGTAATTTGCTCTCTGTTCTTCCCTTAAAGGTAGTGAAGGAGGGTTTATGCTCGGCAGATGTGGAGATTAAGGGCTCAATCGCTCAGAAGGGAAGAATAGCTCTTTATATGGAAGGCGAGATAGTCAATAAATTAGGTACCTTATCCCTTCTGGTAGATGGTATTATCTCAGAGGGAAATAATCTGAATTTACAGGTGCAGAGTTCCGGGATTGATCTTCAGGAGTGCACCAGAAAATTTTCTGGTCCTGAGCTTTCTGGAAAGGCAAATTTTATGGGGAAAATCAGTGGCTTCCCCGAAAATCTTAAGATTAGCGGAAATCTGGAAATCAGGGAAGGTCAAATCGCTGAACTTCCCCTGGATAAAATAGAGACCCGGGTAAATTATCAAGCTAATCGATTAGAATTAGAAGATATATTCCTGCAGAATGAAGGGCTGATAGGTAAGGGTCGGGGAAATATTACTTTTTCGGAAGCGCAAGGGATAAAGACGGATTTTGTTTTTCAAATAGAAGAGTTAAAGTTGAATTACCTTGGGCAGTTTATGGAGGATAATAAATTGCCCCTTAACGGTAAAGCCCGGGGGAAGATTGCCCTGCAAGGGGGAGCCTCAGAAATAACCGCCCAGGGAAATTTGGAACTAAGCGATCTCCTTTTAGCAAATTTTGAGATAGATTCGGCAGACTTAGATTTTAGTTTTGAAGGGGGGAAAATAAAACTGGAAAGAGCCAGGATTGATTCTCCCGGAGTCCAGTATTTTGTCCTGGGGGAAATAAATTGGCCGGAGGAGCCTTCCTTAAATTTGAGGGTAAATTTTTTAAAGCAGGATATCTCGGCTTTGCTTTCCAGTTTTCTTAGCGCAGATATCCTGAAACAAATTAAGGGACAGGCTACCGGTTCGCTGGAGATAAAGGGTGCCCCGGAATCTCCCGATCTATCTCTTTCTGCCATCATCGAGTATGCCCAGATGGGAGAGGTTCCTTTAAATTCTATAGAGATAAAGGCAGAGAAGCATGGTGCACAGATTCAGATTAATCGCTTGACTTTGAATCAGAAAAGGGGTAAATTTGATGCCCAGGGGTGGATTGATTTAGCAGAAGATAATAACCTGGAGATTTCTCTTTCCGCTGGTCAGGTAGATCTAAAACAATTAGGCCATATTTTTAGCTTTGAAGAAGAGATTGAGGGTCTGGTGAGTTTTCAAGCAGAAATAAATGGCGATCTTAATTCTCCCTATATCTCTCTGCAGGGGGAGGTGGAACAGGGGAAGATTGCTGATTTTTCTTTTGAGAAATGCAAGATAGAAGCCTTATATAGTCAGGATGTTTTAGAGGTCAAAGAATTTAATTTAGAAAAGGAAGGTCATCTTATCCAGGGAGGAGGTAAAATTCCTTATAAATTTTCTTTGCCTAATCAAGAAGAAGCGGTCTCCAGCATCGCTGACCTTCCTTTAGATTTTAATCTGGTTTTGCAGAATATAGAATTGAGCCTGCTTAAACTATTCTTTCCCCAGGAGATTAAACAAATTCAGGGAAGAGGTAATATCCGCTTGCAGCTTTCTGGAAGCCTAAATAAACCAGTATTAAATGGAGAAATTTCCCTCCAGGATGGAGAGGCAGAATTCTATCTCTTGCCCAATAAAATAAATAATTTAAATGCCTCCCTTTATGTGGAAGATAATCTAATCAAGATAGAAAAAATGAGTTTTCTGGTAGATAATTATCAGATTAATGCCTCCGGTACTCTACCTTTAGAAAAATGGCGTCCTCAAGATATCAATATAGATATCTGGACCGCAGAGGAAGAGTTTATCTGGCCAGATCTCTTTCAGGCTCAGATCAAACTCCAGGCTAAGATAGGCGGGTCCATTAAGGCACCCAGCCTTTCGGGTTGTTTAACTATTGCTCAGGGAGAAATAAACTGGCAGGGGTCTAAGCAGGACATTTCCTTCCAGCCTGCTGAATTTTTATCCCGTTTAGCCGTCTTACCAGGTGATATTGATTTAGAGGTGGAGATTTTAGATGATCTTCTCGTTCGGGTCAGCAATTTTGATTTGAAGTTGGGAGGAAAGATGAAATTGCAGGGTAATTTATCTTCTCCTCGTTTAAACGGAGAATTAAAGATTGAACAGGGATATATCTCCTTTCTGGATAAAAGCTTTAGAATCTTCAGAGGTAGAATATTATTAGTTGATTCCAGTGGAGAAGATATGATTTTAGATATTGATGCGAAAACCAATATTGATGATATAGAGGTATTATTAAAGATAAGCGGGATCCTTGCTCAGCCAGTAATGACCCTGAGTTCCTCTCCTCCCTTAAGTGAAGGTGAAATAATCTCTCTCCTGATGTTTAATAAGAATTATGCCGGATTAACCCAGGGAGAATTAGAAATAATTTTACGGGAAGAGATAATTAATTTAATAGCTCAGGGTTTAAGTATAAGGTTTTTGGGTCAGTTAGAAAGTAGAGTTGCTGAATCTTTGGGACTGGATGAATTTAGAATAGAGACTATTTTCAAGAACGAACCTGGCTCTGATTTTAGCCTTTTTCCTGATTTTGGTCTGGAATCTTTAGCCTTTAAATTAGGTAAATATTTTACCGATAATTTCTATTTGAGTTATTCGATGCCCATATTAGAAATGGGCTTGGGAGACCTGGAACTGGAATATAAATTAGATGAAAATTTAACTTTCAGTACTAAATTTGATTCCTTAGGTTTACAAAATGATGAATTTGAAGTAAAATTTGAGTTAAAATACGAATTCTAGGCAATGTTTAAAAAAATTACCCTCGGGGAGGAATAAATGATGAAAGGGAGTAAGTGGTATTTATTATACCTTATTGTAGTGGCACTGTTTATAGTTAGTATTGCTGCGAATATAACCTTCGCTCAGACCAATAATCAGGGCAAGATCACTGCCATAGTAGTAGAGGGAAATGAAAATGTTTCTAAGGAATTAATTATTTCTCAGATAGCCTCTAATCTGGGAGATGTTTTTTCTAAAGAAAATCTCGAGAAGGATATGAAGGCGATTTATGATCTGGGCTATTTTCAGGATGTAAAAATTAAATTAGAATCCTTTAGAAATGGTTATAAAGTGGTATTTACGGTAATAGAAAACGCCTTTCTTAAAGAGATACACTTTGAAGGTAATACGGTAGTATCGGAAGAAGAGATGAAAGAGGTAATGATTTTAAGAGAAGGACAGATTTTATCTCATAAAATACTAAAGAATGATCTGGATCGTATCTCTCAACTCTATAAAGAACGGGGCTATCTTCTAATCGATTTTGCCAAGGTCGATTTTAACCAGGAAGGTATATTGCGAATACAGGTTATCGAAGGTCGTTTAGAAAGGGTAGCCATTGAGGGTAATGATAAGACCAAGGAGAAGGTGATTACCCGTGAAATAACCATTAAGACCGGTGATCTCTTCAATTTTGAGAAGGCAAAAAAATCTCTCCAGAATATTTATAATCTGGGATTTTTTGATGATGTAAGTATGAGATTGGAGCCTGGGGCAGAACCCGATTCCATAGTCCTGGTCATCAAGGTGATGGAGAAAGAAACTGGCAAGATTGGTATTGGGGTAGGATATAATACGGAAGAGGGATTGATGGGATATGCTGAGTATGCTGAGGAAAACCTCTTTGGGGGAGGACAAAAATTGGAAGCTGAGGTAGAAATTGGAGGACGCACCACTTATAAATTTTATTTCCTGGAACCTTGGTTGGCTGATACTCCTACCTCGGTAGGGGTGGAGGCTTATGATAAGATTGTGCAGAGAGAAAACAAAGAAGGCTCTACGGTGATTGGTGAATATGAATTGGAGAGGTTAGGAGGGAGGCTTATTTTCGGCAGAAGGATAGGAGAGTCTTTTAGTTTAGGATTAGAGTTGAAGAGTGAAAAAACAACCTATACCTCGATTTCTGGAGAATTACCCGAGGATATTAGTGAGGGATGGACCAATACCCTTACTCCTACCCTTTCTTATGATACCCGGGATAATGTATTTGAACCTACCTCTGGGTGGTTCCACAGTATTTCTATAGAAAAGGCGGGGGATTTTTTGGGGGGAGATTATGAATATACTAAATATAATTTAACTTTGCGCGCATATATTTCTACTAAGTTCATTGAAGATATCTTTAGTCTGAGGAGTATTAGTAATATCACCAGTAATCTAAGTAAAGGAGTATTAGCCTTAAGGGCAGCAGGAGGGATAGCTGATACCTCTTTACCCTCTTTTGCCGAGTATCAGGTGGGCGGAATGAATACCTTAAGAGGTTATGATTTTAATGAATTCTCCGGTGATAAGTCTTTAGTATTCAATATAGAATACCGGATTCCTCTAACCGATAGTTTTCAGGCAGTTATCTTTGCCGATTGGGGTCAAACCTGGGATTATACGGAAGCTTTCCGTCTCGAAGATTTAAAATTCGGAAGAGGATTGGGATTCCGTTATGAAACTCCTCTGGGACCAATTAGATTTGATTATGGGATCAATGAAGAAGGAGAAGGAAAGAGTTACTTTAGTATAGGACATACTTTTTAAATAGTTACCTGGTTAGCTAATTGAAGAATTAATCCTTAATGGCTAATCAGTACACGAGTTAAATAACTAACTAAATGAAATTTAAGGAGGAAAAAATGCAAACAGTGGGGAGAACAGTACTAAATAAGGCAATAATCATTCTATGGTTATTAACTCTTGGTTTAGCCTTATGCTTTACCGGAGTAGAGGCAGTGGGAGCAAAGATAGGTTATGTAGACCTAACTCAAGTATTAGCCCAACACCCTTATTCTCAAAATATCAAACAACTTTCCCAGAATCTGGAAGAAGAGCTGAAGAAGAGACAGGAAGAATTAAATAAACAAGGTAAGGGGTTAAACGAAACAGAACTGAAGAAATTGGAAGATCAATTTAATAGTGAATGGGAGCCCATTAAACAGAAGCTCCTTTCGGAAATACAATCCTATCAAGCTGCTCGTTATGCCAATATTATCGAATCGATTAAAGCAATCGGAGAGAAAGGAAAATACGATTTAATCTTAAGCAGTGAAATGAATGTTTCTTCTAGTGGGGTTAGTTTGAATTATCCGATTATCCTCTATGGAGGAGAAAATATTACTCAAGATGTAATTGCTGAAGTTTTAAAAAGGGTAGAGGCAGAACAGAAAGCCAAGAAATAAATCAATGAAATCACCATTATCTACTAAAGAAATTATGAATACTTTACCTCATCGTTATCCTTTTTTATTAGTGGATAGAATTACTGAGCAGGAAGAGAGCAGGATTGTCGGGGTAAAGAATGTGAGTATCAATGAATCCTTTTTTCAGGGCCATTTTCCTGGATATCCAGTGATGCCTGGGGTGCTGATTATAGAAGCTATGGCTCAGGTGGGGGGAGTATTAATGTTTTCCCGGAAGGAAAACAAAGGGAAGATTCCTCTCTTGGTGGGAATTGATAAAGCCCGGTTTAAAAAACAGGTCTTTCCAGGAGATCAGTTAATTCTGAAAGTAGAAATTATTAAGCAAATTAAAGGCATTGGTAAAGCTCGCGCAGAGGCTTATGTGCAGGAAGATTTAGTCGCCTCCGCCGACCTAATGTTCACTACCATGTAAAAAAAGGTGCCAGGCACCTTTTTTTACATTAAAGGGGAAACTAGTGCAAACTATAAAGGCAGAAAATTTAATCAAGGTCTACCGAAAGAGACGGGTGGTTGATGAGGTAAACCTGGAGATAAAAAAAGGCGAGGTGGTGGGTCTCCTGGGACCAAATGGAGCAGGGAAGACCACCACTTTTTATATCCTTGTAGGTTTAATCAGCCCGGATGAAGGAATGGTCTCCTTTAATGGTACGGAGATAACCAAGGTTCCTATGTATCAGAGGGCGCGGATGGGATTGGGGTATTTAGCCCAGGAGCCTTCTATCTTTCGTAAACTTACCGTGGAGGAGAATCTTCTTCTCATTTTGGAATCTTTAGGGATAGAGAAGAGTGAACAAAGATACCGTTGTTCTTCTCTATTAAAAGAATTACAGATAGAGCACCTGGCTGATTACCGGGGTTATATGCTCTCTGGAGGAGAGAGACGTCGAGTAGAGATTGCCCGATCTCTGGTTAGTTCCCCCTCTTTTATGTTATTGGATGAGCCCTTTACCGGGGTAGATCCCATTGCGGTTTGTGATATTCAGGAGATTATTGCCTATCTTAAGGAGAAGGGCTTGGGAATACTGGTTACTGACCATAATGTAAGGGAGACCCTTAAGATTACCGATCGGGCTTATATTATGCACAATGGCAAGATCTTGACCCAGGGTACCCCCCAGCAGGTCGCTCATTGCGAGATTACCCGTAAAATCTATCTGGGGGAGAGATTCAATCTTTAAAATAGTTAACTGGTTAGTTGGTTATTTAGTTAATTAGTTACTGATTTAAAAAATAAAATAATTATATAGTAATAAGGAAATTTATATGTCCACTGTAAAATCGTTCGAAGAACTGAATATTTGGCAGGAAGCAAGAGAACTTACTAATAAAATTTATATTTTATCTAAAAGATTTCCCAAGGAAGAATTATATGGTTTATCTTCTCAAATAAGAAGAGCTTCAGTTTCTATTATGTCCAATATTGCGGAAGGTTTTAATAGAAGATCAACAAAAGAATTTATAAATTTTTTAATCATCTCCCGAGCTTCGATATCAGAAATACAAAACGACCTATACATTTCATTAGACTTAAACTATATCAATAAAAAAGAATTCGAAACTACTTATAATCAAACCCAGAAAATATCTAGATCAATTAATAAGTTAATAACTTATCTAAGATCACAAATAAAAGGTTATCCAGAAGCAACAAAAATTAATGAACAAATTCAAGATTGCCTATAATTATAATTAGTTGAATAATTTTTTTATTTCAACTGATTAGCCAGTTAACCAGTTAGCCAGTTAACCAGTTAACTAGGTAACCAGTTAACCAGCTAACCAATAGGAGTCAAAAAAGATATGTACAGTTTTATCTTAATCTTCACTCTAATTATTATCAGTGGATTGATTGCTTCCATCGGTGATTATGTAGGTTTAAAGATAGGTAAGAAAAGAGTATCAGTCTTTGGTTTACGTCCCCATTATACCGCGATATTTGTCACTATAGTTACCGGTATTTTAATAGCCATTATTACCATTACCGTGCTGACTATTTCTTCCCAGGATGTAAGGACTGCTCTGTTCGGAATGGAAGAACTGAAAGACCAGCTCTCTTACCTTTCCCAGGAAGTGGAGAGCAGGAATATCCAACTATCTTCCCTGCAAGAAGATTTAAAACAAAAGTCCTCTCAATTACAGGAAATAGAAGAGAAATTCCAGCAACTTTCTCAGGAAATAAAGGATAAAACAGTACAGCTTACCGATTTATTATCCGTCCGGGAAGAATTAATCAAAGAAAAGGATAAATTAGCCAAGGAAGTAGAAGAATTAAATAATACTATCAAGGCCTTATATACCGGAATAACCTGGATGCGGGAAGGTGAGGTTATTTTTGGTTCCGATGAGCAGATTGCCCTTATAGTCATTCAAGGAGGGAAGACCGCCGAGGAAATTAGAGCAGAATTAATCAAATTTTTAAATGAATCTTCAGCTTCAGTCTTATCTATGGGGGCGGCAATAGATGAACGAACCAATCAGGTCTTCATCATTGCTCAGCAGAATTTCGATGATATTGTAGAGAGTATTCATAATAGCAATAGTGATAAGCACTGGGTGGTACGGCTTCTATCCGCGATTAATGTACTGAAAGGGGAGCCTATATTAGCTTATTTCTCTCTGATGGAAAATAAGCTGGTTTTTCAAAAGAATGAGGTAATTATTACGGAGGAAATTACTGGTTCTCAGATAAGTGGAGAAGTTGAAAAAAACCTGATGTCTCTTTTAAGAAAAGTAAATCTTCTAGCCGTGGAGAAAGGGATTATCTCTGAGCCCAGAACCAGTTTTGTAGGCTACGTCTCAGCGGTAAATCTCTATAATGTGGTGAAAAATATTGAAGAATCAGCTGGTACTATGCGGGTATCGGTAATCTCTCTAGATGATACCTGGAGCATAGGTCCCTTAAGGGTGAGAATAGAAGCTGAACCAGTCTCCTGACTCTTCCCGGATAAAGATGCGGACAGGTTTATATTTTAAGCTTTTTAGTAGATTTTGCAATCTATTCCCTTTTTTTACTTGACATCTAGCAATAAGAATGCTTATAATAAAGTAAAAATAAAGATAGTAAGAAGAGTTGATTTTTTAAAAAAATACTATAGAAAAAAATTTTGAAAAAATTTTTAGAAAAAGAAGGATTTTTTTTCTTCGTTATAGTATTTATAATCAACAATATTGAATTCAACAAAAAGGTTATCATCTCTCACGGATTAAAGTAGGAAGAAAGGAGGTGAAAAAATACTTGGACCTGCTTTAAGGCAAGGGAGATGATATAAAAAACCAATTAGTGCGCCGAAAAGAGGAAGTATCAATGAGGGAACAATGGATACTCAAACAGTATTTCCTCCGGAAAGATAAGCTGATTGGTTTGGTAATTAAGATAATATAAAAAAACCAAGGAGGAAAGAATGAAAAAATTACTTTTAGTGCTAGTCTTAGTCTTCGCTTTTGCTCTACCTGTATTGGCTAATCCCTTTGCAGATGTTCCATTAAATCATTGGGCTTATGATGCAGTACAGGCTTTAGCAGCAAAAGGGGTAATAGTTGGCTATCCTGATGGAACCTTTGGCGGGGGAAGAAACCTCACTCGTTACGAGTTTGCCGAAGCATTAGCTAAAGCTTTAGCTTATGTAGAAGGTATGGATTTTGCCTCTGCTGAAGATGTAGCCATCCTGGAGAAGTTAGCTATTGAATTTGCCGATGAATTAGCTAATCTCGGGGTAACTGTTGCCGATTTAGAGGCAGCCGTGGGTGCTCATTCGGAAGCGGTTGCTGCTTTAGAAGAGAAAGTAGCCAAACATGAAAAATTCTTTGAACCACTTAAGGTCACTGGTCAATTCAGAGTAACCTACGAGAAGGATGTTCTCCCCACCGTAGCTACTGCTACTCTGGTAGACAGAACCAGACTGTGGTTTGAAGCAGAAATCAATGACACCACCAAAGCAGGGATCAGATTGCAGGCTCAGGACACCCTCTATGGTACAGCTGCTATAACCTGGAGCAATTTCTGGCTTGAACACCAGGGAGAAAATCTCTTCCTGAGAGTAGGAGATGTATTACCAGATGCCATCGGTTTAGGATTAATTGCCTACTATGATACTGATGAATGTGATTCCTACACCTTTGATGGATTTTTAGCCAAGTGGACCTGGGAAGATGTAACTGATACCGATTTAGGTAACTGGACCTTCTTTGGCGATGTAGAAGACTACTATACCTTACACGTAGCTACCACTCTCGGTGAGGAAGATGAAGTTGATCTTGGGCTTACTGCCTCTTATGATGCGCTTGCCAGCGGTTATGTAGGCGGTGCTGACCTGGCTTTTGACCTGGGCGAGGAAGACGAGGTATCCGTAGGTGTAGAAGCAGGAGTATTCTATGATCCGGTGGCTACTGCCCTTTCCTATGCCGCTGCTGCTGAAGTTGGAGCTGCCCTGGATGACCTCGATCTGACTCTGAGTGCATATTATGTACTACCGGGATTTGCTCCTACGATGAGCGATTTTACTGCGGATAGATTAGGCGGATATGTCCAGGCAAAGTACCCCTTTGATGAGGAATTCACCGGTAAGGTCAAATTCACTTATGAAATGGATGCTGCTATGGCCGCTCCAGTTACCGAAAAGGTAAGAGCTACTTTGAACTATGTTCCTGAGGATGCTGCTGAAGATGAAAAAGCAGAAGTGTATCTGGAATATAACTTATTAACTGCTGAAGCTACAGCCTTTGGAAAGTATATGAACTATCCATTATCTGATGATTTCATTCTGAGTGGCTTCGTAAAATACATCTATCCTACCAACAATTACGTCGGAGCAGCTACTCTGGAATATGAATTGGATGAAGATATGGACCTTATGCTGGAGGGTCGTGTAGACAGTGATGGAGTAGCCCTCTGGAGTGCTGAAGCTCAAGTAACTTATGCTATGGCCAAAAATACCAAGTTAACTTTTGGTTTCGAGATGAATGATTGGAGCGATGATCTTAAGGACTATGATCCTATAGATACTTGTGAAGATCAAACTTCTATACTTGATAATGTCGGCACTCTGAAGGCTCGGCTAACGGTGAGCTTCTAATTAGAGCAGCTTAATCAAGTTAGATAAAAATAACCCCCGGAATTTTTTCGGGGGTTATTTTTTTTGGAAAATATTTGCGGAAAGTAAAGAATCATATTATAATAAATTAGTCGTTAGTCGTTAGTGAATAGTATATAGTGAAGAAAAAAAATCTATGTTAGTATTTAGTATATATTAAGAGAAAGAAGACAAGGAATCAAGGGTAGGGGCTTGATTTATCAAGGCCGTCTATTTCTTTGGTCATTTTTGCGAAACATATCCTCGACCTGATTGGGTAGCAGGAATCTAGAGCAGTTCTACCCGCCTAGATGAATTTAATTGACCGGGTGGCGGCTAGGCGACCGATAGACTGGTGAATAGGTAAACCGGTTAACTAACTACATAATAACGACTATTCGCTATTCACTAACCACCAATAGGAAGGAAGGTGTAAATAATGACCCTGAAAAGAATAATCTCTCTTACCTTAATCACTACTTTTATCTTTACCTCCGTGTTGACTCATTTTTCCTGGGCGGTGGAAGTATCTCAGGAGACTTTACTGGCAGATTTGTACCAGATAGAAATGGCTATCTATGGTACGGTTTCTGATCTCCCTCTGGTGGAACGGGTAGAATATTTAGAGAAAGAACTGGTAGGTCGCACACTTCCCGGGACCCTTACCAATCGGGTCAAACAGTTGAAGGATTTCATTATTACTGGTACGATCGATGATCCTTCAGTTATCTTTAAAATTAATACTTCCCAGTGGATCCTGGACAAAAATATTACTGATGATCCCTTAATTACCAAGATTGAAGATTTAGAAAATATATTATTCGGTAAAACTTCGGAAGAGGTCCTGGCTATGCGGGCAGAAGCTATCTTCAGTCTATGTTTTAAGGAAGGGAAGCCCCGGTCAGAAGAAGTAATAGTTCCTGCTGGTACTTTAATACTGATTAGTTTTTTAAATAGGGTAAGCTCTAATAAGAGTGAAGAGGGGGAGACCTTTAATTTTCAGGTAGTAGAAAATGTTTTTATGGGGGATAAATTGATTATTCCGGCGAAGATTCGGGGAGAAGGGAAGGTCCTGGAAGCCAAAAAGGCTTCTATTTTAGCCCGCTCAGGGAAATTAGCCCTGGGATTTGAGCCGATTTCTGCCCTGGACGGTACCCCGTTACCCTTAGTCTGGGGAGAGGAAGCAAAAGAGGAGAATAAAAGGATAGCGGTGGCGGTAGGAGTAGGAGTTTTAGGTTTAATCATCTTGAGCAGTCCGGTGGGATTAATTGCTGGAGCCCTGGTTCCCGGCAAGAATGTCAAGATTGAAGAAGGGACTGAAATGTTCCTCCAGATTGAGCAGGACACCCGGGTAATCGCCCTGGTACCATAAAATCATCAAATTAACTGTTTATTGGGTAGCTAGTTTAGAATGTACTAAACGGCTAATAAACCAGAAACCAGGAAAATAAATAAGAAAAGGGATAGTTTTTTATGTAGAAACTATCCCTTTTCTTTCATTATTAAAAGTAAAATGATTAGTTATATTTTATATAATCACTACAGAAGGAGTAGCATAGATAGTTACATAATTCATTCCAGGTTTTATAGATTGACCTTTCGAGCCATGTTCATAATTAGAGACTGCTTCGAAATTGTGCCATCCCACCGGTACATCAGGAATAACTAAATTTCCTAAATCATCGGTAGTGCCAATATAGAATCCATCCATATGGATATCATAGGTAGGATCAAAAACCATTATTTTTCCCAATATCATTCCGCTTACTACATGAATATTCACTATCCCCGTTTGATCCCCGATGATTGATGAACATCCTACGGTTAACAAAGCCAAGAAGGCAAGCACAAAAAATATTAAAATAGATTTTTTTGAATTAATCTTCTTCATAATCATTTCCCTCCTTTATAATATCAAAATTTACATTTCTAATTTAATATATATATACGACATAATTTTTAAAAATCCTTCTTTTTTTATATTTCCCAAAAATTGAGGGAGAAAGAAAGAGTGAAAGCGAAGAAAATTGGGGAGTAAGGGGAGGAATTAAATATTGAAATCGGAATTAAGTTTTTTTAAGGTATATGATTAGAAAGAAAATTATTACTATCTTTTTTAAATACCTACTTTAAGAAAGGCCACACCTTCCTCCGGCTAATTTATCAGCCTTCTAACCGAATAACTAAATAACTATCTAACTATCTAACCAACTAACCAACTAACTAACTTATAATAAAAAAGACTGTCTAATTGATTATTTCTCCGCTTAAATTAGCCAGTCTTTTTTATATTTTATTATTAAGGTTATATCATTTATCTTTTTAGCTACCAAACACAATCTAAATCAGACCAATAAAATTCAACAGGGTTAGTCCCACAATATATGTAACCATATTTAGTCCCCCAGCACCAATCATCAGCTGCTTCGACATAAATTTCACAGTAACCAACGGGGACATTATAAATAGTAGCATATCCATAATTTCCATAGTCAGCGGTCCTCCCCCAGTAATAATCGTTTATCCAAACATCATATACCCCATAATCATCGTCAATGTATAAGTAAATTGTTCCCGTGGTGCATATCACCGATCCGCATCCTACAAAGACTATCGCCAGTAATCCCAGAGCTACCAATAAGAATACTACTTTTAGGATAAGATTTTTCTTCATTTTATTTTGTTCACCTCCTCCCTCCTCTTTTTCTATTAATAAAACTGCCTATCCTGGTAGAATTTAACTATGTTGATTAATTTTAATTATTATAACTTCTTATGATAATACTTACCACAAGTAAATAATAAAATCCTCTTTTTTGAAAAAAATATTTTTCCAGATTTTTTCGACTTATCTTTCCCAATATGGTATATTTATATTATTAAACATAAAGAGATTAGATTCGATTTTTTTAATAGATCAAAGATACCAAAGATAGTAATTATTTATATAAAAGTATTTAATCCGAGCTTTACTTTAATTGAATAATCATTAAATAAGAATTAATTATTATTAACCATAGTCAATTAATCACTAATCAATAATTAATAAATAATATCGACTAATCACTAACCACTAATAAAGAAGGGTAAATTTTAATGAAGAATAAGTATCTAATAATTTTAATCCTGCTGATTATTTCTGGCCTTCTGACTGGCTGTTTTTTATTCCCTCCCAGTAACCTTGCCGAATGGACGGTAATGGTCTATCTTGATGCGGATAATGAGTTAGAAAGTTTCGGGATTAAGGATATCAATGAAATGGAGTCAGTGGGTTCTACTTCTCAGGTGAACATCCTGGTGCAGATAGATCGCATTCCTTATAGTGTATTAGCTTCTCTTTATCAGGGTCATTTAGACGATTTTTCCAATAGTGACTGGACTACTACTCGTAGATACTATATTACTAAGGATGTCCATCCCTTCCAGATAAATTCCACCTTGCTGGCTGATCTTGGAGAATTAAATATGGGAGATCCACAAACCCTGCTTGACTTTGCCAGCTGGGCAATAACTAATTATCCGGCTAAAAAATATTTACTAGTTATCTGGAATCACGGGGGAGGATTCCGCGATTCTTCTTCCCTCACTAAAGACCTGGCCTGGGATTATACTAATGGCGAAGATAAAATTACTATGTCGGACCTGGAAGATGCCCTTTCGGCCATCAGCAGTCAAGCTGGCAGAAAATTAGATATTTTGGGGATGGATGCCTGCCTTATGGCGATGACCGAAGTTGCTTACCAGGTAAAGGATTTTGCAGAAATTATGGTGGCTTCTCAGGAGAATACGCCTGCTGATGGCTGGCCTTATGATACTATTTTAGAAGAATTGGTCGCCCAACCCCTGATGCCTAAAGAAGAATTGGCTATTCAAATCGTAGATAAATGTGTTCTATCCTATCCTTTCTATAATGTTACCTTCTCTGCTAATGACTTAAGTCAGATGGATACTTTAGCCGAGCAATTATCCAATTTGGCTCTGGCGGTAAGGAGTGATTATTCCACCCCCAAGAATCAATATGTCCAATGTGGCGAAAAAAGTCAATATTTTAAAGATCGGGATTTTGTGGATTTATTCGACCTTTGCCGGCAATTACTAATTAATTCTAATAGCGGGCAGGTAAAAAGTATAGCTACCAGCATCCAGCAAACCCTTAATTATGCCAGAATTAAGTCCTTAAATAATGGTGGGACTTTAAAAAGTTCTAATGGTCTTTCTATCTATTTCCCCTGGTATGCTGGTTATAGTAATTATTATATTTTCACCAATTTTGCGCAGGATACATTCTGGGACGAAATGCTTTTACATTTAAGACTATAATGATATTATTATAATATGCAAAAACGAAAGAATATCTGGTTTATATTAACCTTAATAATTATTCTAACTTCAGGAATTTATTCCTATTTTTTTTATAGTAAAGAAAAGGAAAAGAAGATTGGGCAATCGGACTTAGAAACCGTCGAGATAGAGGAAGAAGAGGTTATAGTAGACGAAGCTCCAGTTAAGATAGAACAGGGGAAGGTTATAGGAATGAAAGGCGGAGTAAAAGAATGGGAAATAGAAGCAGAAAAGATATCTTTAGCCCAAGATAGAAAGATGACGGTCTTTGAAAAGATTAAAAAGGCAGTTATCTTTAGAGATAATGAACCATACTGGAATATTCAGTTAGAGAAGTGTATTGCCGATATGGGCACTAATAATATGGAATTGGTAGGCGGGGTAATCTTTGAATCCAAAGAGGGAGACGTCTTAAAAGGAGATAGATTTTACTGGAATTCATTAGACCAAATTTTATTAAGCCTGGAACCAGTAGAATTATTGGTGGAGGAGAACCAGATTACCGCGGACTGGATGACTACTGATGTGGAGCTGAATAAGTTGGAATTAGAAGGGAAGGTTCAGGTAATTCTAAAACTTAATTAAGTTTAATGATAAAATAGGAAAATAGGTTAATAAAAAAATTTAGTAAGTAAAAATTCCTTTACTATAAAGGAGGACCAAAATAGATGAAGAATAATCAACAAAAGTATCTGGTTAAAGTATGGTGGTTGTTTTTTTTGGGTATAATGCTGGGAGCATTTTTATTCTTTAATGCCTTTGCGCAAGAAGAAGAGAAAGAGGTTTCCGAAACCACTGAGGTAAGTATTCAGGCAGATAATGTGCTTTATGATAAGAGTACTAATAAGATGAATTTTAAAGGAAATTTAAAGATTCTTCAGGAGGATATTGTGTTAACTGCTGAGGAAGCTGATTTTGACGTAGATCAGAAGATTGGACAGATCAAGAACAATATCCAGCTGGTACAGAACGATATTACTATAACCGGGGCAACTCTGGAAGCCTTTCTTAATGAGAAGAGATATATCTTTCAGGGAGAAGTAAAACTGATTCAGGAGCGAAAGGATGAAGAGGGAAAGGAAGATAATGTTATCTGGAATGCTCCTCAAATGGAGATTTTAGCCGATAGCCGGGATATTACTGCCACTGGTGGAGTGAAGATTTTCAAGAAGGACTACACTATTACGGCCGAGAAGGCTATTTATAATGATCGGGAACAGAAGATAGATTTAATGGGAAAGGTAAGAATAGAAGAAAAAGAGAATGACCGCTGGATCTCTGGCGACCAGGCTATCTTTTATATCGAATCCGAAAGATTAGAAGTCACCGGCAATGTCCGCAGCGGCATCAAATTAGACTAATGACAAAAAAGGTGCCAGGCACCTTTTTTTACATCGAGGAGAAAGAAATGAAAATATCCTGGAAATACTTAATAATATTGGGATTAGTTTTATTGGTGGGAGGATGTGCCAGATGGCCTGATGGACCAGATGGTCCAGGAGAGACTCAATATCAAGTCCAGATTACGGTACAAGTGCAAGGACAGATTAATTCTGATTCCAGCGAGGGAAAATATTATCTAGTTATGGATATAGATGAGAATCCTGCGGATGGACCTGGATCTAATATTTCCCTCTGGGATGAGGAGTATTATTATATTAAATTTGAAGGTGGATTCTTTTATTTTGCTCAAGTCGGGGGAACGGAGTCTTTCTTGGGGAGCGGGGAAATTATTGAGGGGAATAAGATAAGAGTTACTCTTGATCTGGATGACTTAGATTATCCGAAAAGATTGGATATCAATGTGGTAACTGCAGATAAAGATAATAATACTTATGATTCCCTGGATGGTAATTATTTCACAATCGATACTACTATACTCGGTGCTACCAACACCCGGACTGATTCTTCCGGTGATTCGGGAGAAGGGGGAGCTGACTTCGATATCATCGAAGTGACTACCTTGATTAAAACTTTGTAAAAAAAGGTGCCTGGCACCTTTTTTTACATTATTGCTGTCCGATAGTAATTTTTTCGGTAGGGAAGGCTTTAATATAAAGTTCTACCCAAAAGGATTTGGTAGCTTGTTTATAATTAAAACGAATTTCCCGGCAATGCAAATCCCGGGTAATGCCCACTACACTATTTTTTAGTTCAAAATCCTCTAAATCTATTATTCCTTTGTAATAGACTTTCCAGTTATCACTCAGTTTAAGGTCCAGGGTGGAGTTTATCTCTTTGCTCCACTCTTTCATATTTAAATCATAAGAGGTATTGAAATTCATCTTCCAGTCTTCTTTTGGTTTATATTCTAATTTAGCGACCAGGCTCCCGAAGGTCTCGTCCACAAAATTGTAACTGGTAGATAAATCTAACCTTATTTTATCAGTGGGAGTAAAAGTTAAGGCTCCTTTCACCAGATGGGTCAGGGGAGTAATATAATCAAAATTAAAAGGAGTGGGTCCTTCGGTTTTATTATAACTGTAGTTCAGGGTTGCGGATAGATAGGGATTATAAGTAGCCTTTACATCTACCTTTCCTCCTACTAAATAACGAGCCTCGCCAGTTAAATAAACATCCTGCCGGAAGACACCAGCCGGGATTATACTTATATGATCTCCTATAGTAAAAGTTCTTTTCAGATTAAAGATGAACTCTCCCCGCCAGTTATCCTCATCGGTAGCATATTCATAAAAATGAGCCACCGAGGCATTAATATCATAGGAAATTTTGGTCTTTCCCAGGAGGGCAGAACTTTTTAGGAAGGAAAACTCCGGTAAACGGTCAATTATTTTGGAAACATTCTCCCCGGTAAAATCATCACCCTCTAAATCAAATCTTTTTTCGGTGACCAGGTTCAATTTATAACCTTCACCCTGAAATTTTAATTCCCATTTGGGAAGGAGCTCTAAATCAGCAAACTCCTGAGTAGAGGGATGATTATCCGTGAAGTTTAAGGTGAGTATAGAATTTAATTGGTCACTGATGGTATAATTGTAGACTGCTTTAATATTACCATTAATGTTTAAGTTATCTAAATCCGTACCCGTAAAATTGTACCTACCCGTCAGCTGAAAGGTGTAATCTTCCCCGGTTTTCTCTAAGGTAAACTGGGATTTCAAAGTGTTACTGGCTAAGGTTCCTTTTGGATTTTTCACTCCCGAATAATTTAAAATTAATTGGGTATTTAGATCCTGTTCTTTGAATTCCTGCTGATATTTTAATTCTCCGGAAAGACTAATCTTGTCTGTATCTTTATTCTTAATCTGATAAAGATATAAAGAGGTTTCACCAGGATTATTTTCCCCGCCGATTTCCAGAGTATGGGTAAATCCGGTACCTATTCCTTTCTTTTGCAACCAGTCAACATAAATGGTGCCGTAAGATTTTTCAGTCATATAATAATTAAAATTGGTCTTGATATACCAGCCATCAGCACTAGTCTGTCCAATCTTGGGGAGGATGGGTTGCTGGGTTTTACGGTCTAAAAAGATTATAAAATAGGGAAGGGTAATAATCTTTTTATTTCCTTCATACCAGGAGATATTACGAACGATGATCTTATCTTTGGGATAAATAATTATCTCTTTAGCCACCAGGTGATAGTGAGGCTCTTTTAAATCACAGGTGGTAAAGCTTCCTTCGGTGATTTCCACCGTCTCCGGGAAATTCTCCATCTTTTCTCCGCTAAAGTAGATCTTTCCCTTTACTCCTTCCCCGGTTAATTCTCCTTTCAGGCGGATGAGGATTATCTTTTCTGTCTTCCAGTTATAGGTCACTTCTTCACAGTAGGTTTCTGTCTCTTCCTGTTTTAAGAAAACTTTCCCGGAAGCCCAGAATAAATTTTTATTTAGATTAATCTTTAATAGATTACTCTTTATTTCCGTATCTTTATATTTTAGTTCCACCCCGTCCCGGGCGATGATTATATCTTCCCCTTCTACTTTTTCATAGGTGATAGATTCTGCCTTTAAAGAAATCTCTTCCTTCGTTCCTTCTTCAGTTTCTTTACCTTCTTCTTGGACGGATTCTCCCGTCTGTCCTTCTTCGGCCTCAATTACCGCTGTTGAAATTTGCGTGGGGAGAGTTTCTGGTGCTTCTGGTGCTTCTCCCTCCTCACTGATTTCTTGCATCTCCTGGGCAAAAGAGACTAAATTTAGTAGCGGTTTTGACCTCCCGATTTCTAAATTTACTCCCAAGAATATTCCGATTATGGTAATTAAAAAAAATTCTATTTTGAATATTTTTCTATTCTTGCGCATATAAATTATATTTCCTTGTATTTCCTGGTAAAGGTTATTCTTTATCTCCTATTCTATAAATCCTAATGGATAATTTCTGCTCTATTATTTCTTAATGATACAAACTGTTGGGCTATTAAGATTAATAATTGTCCCCCCACTCTAAACTAACTTCTCACTACTCCCATTAGATAATCTTCTAGGAATAAACTAGATACTTAAAAACATTAAAAAGTAGTCTGTCCCCTTTATTTTCTTTCTGCACTCAGCATAATAAATATTCCCAGGACTCCAAAAACTATATTCGGTAGCCAGGCCGCTATTACTGGACTCATCATTCCACCTCGACCCATGGAGCGGGTAGTAGAGAGTAAAACATAATAAAATAATACCAGCACAATGCTGATAATCACCCCGGTGGCTTTACCACCTCTCTTTACTCTTAGACCCAGTGGTACTCCCAGCAAAACAAAGATTAGTCCTGAATAGGGTATGGAAAATTTCATATGATAATCTACTTCGAAATTTTTAGTATCTGCCCCCGCCTGTTTTAAGATATCTATCTGCTGACTTAGCTCCTTACTGCTCATTTCCTGGGGAGTACGCTGATTGGTAAAGAATTTTTGCAGATCTTCCTTTACTATAATATCTAAATTCACAAAATTCATTTCATAGGTAATTTTACCATTTTCATCGTAATTATAAATAGTCCCGTTCTCCAGTTTCCAGGTATCTACTACCCAGACTCCTCTCTTGGCAGTAATGACCCGGGGGAACTTTTCCCTGGTAATCTCATAGACCATAATATCTTGCATAATCATTTTGTCTTCATCCAGTCTATTGATATAGAAATAGCGATTTTCTGCATCCCGGAAGAATACATTACGCATGATATTGGGTGGTCCTTTTTTTAGAACGATCTCCCGGATAATATTCTGGGAGATATGATTGGCTTCCGGGACTATGTAATCATTTATGCAAAAAGATAGTATGCTGACTATTAAAGAGGCGATTAAGAAAGGAATCATAATTCGGCGCAGGCTTATTCCTCCCGCCCGCATAGCAGTAATTTCTCCATCAGTGGAAAATCGGGAAATAGCCAATTCACTGGAGGCTAACAAAGAGATGGGGAAGGTCACCACCAGATATGCCGGAAGGCGGTAAATTAACAATTTTGCCACATATTGCCAGGCTACTCTTTTATTAATCAGCATATCCAGTAATTCAAAGAGGGTTTGCATAATTAACATAATAGTGAGAGCTGCTACTGCCAGCGCCACAAAACTCAAGACTTCTTTTATAATATAGCGGTCTAATATCTTGGGTGGCCACCAAGGACTCCGTGTTCTTTTCACCGACATCTCCATAGTCATTCTTGCTTTTATCTCTCCTTCCCACATTTTTATCCAGTATACCATATTTTCTTTTTTAGGGAAATGTAAAAAAAGGTGCCAGGCACCTTTTTTTACATTGCACAACCAAGGGAATTATTATATAATTAAAAAGTTAATTAGAAGAAAAGAAAAGGGAAGGAAGATGAAAAATATTTTAGTTTCTCCACCAATTCCAAAGAGCATAGTTTTGCGAATAATAATAATTGTCATTACTTCTTTACTCTATCTACCCCTTCTTTATAACCTTTTTAATTGCGGAGCAGTTTTCGCTCAGACTAGTGCAGAATCTGCTCTTCCCGAAACATCATCTCCCACACCTTTTGACCAGGGAAGGTCTCTATTTACCGAAGGCAAATATGAAGAGGCCATTCCCCATTTTGAAGCTATGATTACTCTTCATCCTGACCATACTGAAAGTTATTTCTATTTAGGACAATGTTATCTTCAGCAGGGTATTATAGAGTATAATCACAAGAATATCTTTACCGCCTACAGTCTATTTCGAAAGGCTAATGAGGTAGCTGAGCAGGTGATTCCCCTCTATCAGAAAGGAATTACTGAAGATCCTGATAATCTGGATAATTATATGAAGTTGGGGTACATTTACGAAATAAGAAGCCAAGTGCCTTTTATTGATGAATATAAAATTGCCCGGCAATATTATTTAGAAGGATTAACAGTGTTGGAAAGACTGGAGAATAACGCCCTCTCCAGCCCGCCCCCTTCCACCTCTACCCCGCTAAGGTATGACCCTTACCGAAGTATAAAAACTTACTTCCATTGGAGGATCGGTTATCTCTACTGGTTGAAAAAGGACTATTCCCAGGCTATTGACTATTTAAAAAAGGCAGAGGAATTATCTCCCCGGCATATAGAGGTAAACTATTATTTAGGATTATCTTATGCTAAAATAGGAGACGAGGAAAAGGCTCAGCACTATCTTTCCCGGGTAATGGAACTTGCTCCTCAATCTGAATTAGCCCGGGAAGCAGAAAAGGAATTAGGAAAAATAAATAAGAACTAAAAGGTTGATTAGTTACTTAGTTACTTAGTTAGCTGGTTACTTAGTTAACTAATTGCTTAGTTAACTAGTTATTTAGTTAAGGGTTGATTATTGAATGCATTTATTTTTTATATTTTAGATTAGAAGAGATGACAAGTTATAAGGCGAAAATTTTTATGGGGAAATACTATCCCTTATAAAGTTTACTTAGTAAGTTAATGGTGGTAGACCTTTCAGTAGAAGAGGGCAAAGAATTATAGTCGGAGAAAAAAATAGAGAAAAAAGGAAAAAATAGGGGAAATATGTTAAACAAATTCAATGATCTGAAGAAAATATTTAGCGAAGAAGAAGATATCTTATTGGCTTACCTTTTTGGCTCTAAGGTACAGGTAATAGTCCAAACAGGTCCCCTGAGTGACTATGATTTTGCAGTTTTTCTATCCCGAAAGCCATCTTTTCCACTTAAGTATGAATTAAAAAATAAATTAGTGAAGCTTTTAAATACTAACCAAGTGGACTTGGTAATTCTTAATGATGCCCCTATAGAGTTAAAGTATAAAGTTATTGCTACCGGAAGAATTATTTTTCAGAAAGATTCCCTAATTAAAACTGAGTTCGAAGCCAATATTCTGAGCCAATATTTTGATTATCTACCTGTTTTACGAGCACAAAGAGAAGATATACTTAAGTTCAACCCAGAAGAAGAAAGATATGGAGACAGAATTAAGCGGTATAGAGCAGCGCTTAGAAAGACTGAAGAAAAGCTTAATAAAATTAGAGCCTTTTCAAGAGAAGAGTAAAGAAGATAAATTTCATAATTATTACCCGAACAACTGGTGGACTAAAATGGAGGTATTTAGAGTTTGGATAAACGTACACTTAAAGAAATGTTTAAGAATCGATTAATATTATCATTGCTATTCTTTTCCCTTATAATTTTAAATGGTTGCCTCTTCAATTCCTTTTATAAAGGTTCAGTAGAAGGGTACGTATATGAAGAGACTATTATAGGGTCCCGTCCCCTGAAAGAAGCCCTAATCAGCGTCACCGGCTCCTCGAGCACCGCCCTTACCGATGAAGAGGGTTATTTTCGCATTGATGAGGTGAGTATAGGTTCAAGAACTCTTACCATTACTAAAGAAGGTTATATTACTACTAAAGTTTTAAATGTGTTTATCAAAGAAAATGAAACCACCCAGGTAAATTTGGGGAACCCGGTAATTATTTACCCTACCGATGATAAGTATCTCTTTGATGGGGGGCTCATATATTATGATTTAAAAGATTATAATTCTTCGATATCCACTTTCCAGGAATTGGTTACCACCTATCCGGACAGCCCTTATGCTGATGATGCCCAATATTATATCGGCTATATCAATGAATACAAATTGCGCAATTACATTCAAGCTTTCCAGGGATATCAAAACTTAATCGATAATTATCCGGACAGCCCTTATGCTGATGATGCCCAGCTGGGTATAGGAAATTGTTATTATAGTACTTCTGATTATAATAATGCTATCGTTGCCTATCGTAAATTAGGCGAGGATTACCCTGATTCTAATCTTGCTCCTCTGGCGCAGTATTATATCGGTCATAGCTATCGGAAATTATATAATTATAATCAAGCTATCAGCGAATATAATCAGGTAATTATCGAATTTCCGGAAAGTGAATATGCTGCTCCCGCTCAGTATTATATCGGTTATGCCTATTATGAAGATGGAAATTATAATCAAGCAGTCTTAGAATTTCAAAAGACGAGAGATAATTATCCTTTCTCTCTCTGGCCCGGGGAGGATAATCGGCTTATCGCTCCCTGTGCCCAGTTTTATATAGGGTATTGCTTTATGAAATCAGGCCAATATAATGAAGCTATCGATGCCTTTCAGGTGGTAATTGATAATTATCCTGATGGCACCTGGAGTGATGGTCGTAAAATCGCCCCGGAAGCCCAATTTTATATCGGTGATAGTTATCGAGCACTGGAACTCTGGGCTGAGGCATTAGCAGCTTATCAAAAAGTCATTGATAATTATCCGGGGAGTAAATGGGCGAACGGCACCTCCATTGCCGATTCTGCCCAGTACTGGATTGACTGGATCAATACCAATCATCCCCCCAGCTAACCAGCAAACTAGTTGACTAGTGAACCAATAAGCTGGCCAACTAGTTAAATAGCGAACTAATAAACTAACTAACTTTCTAACTAGCCAACTGGCGAATTGATTAACAAATTAACTAATTAACTAAATAAATTGGTGCATAGCAAATGGATGAACTTAAAATAATCGAGCTTTGTCTTCTAGGAAAAACACAATATTTTTCCCGGTTAATTGATAATTATAAGCATATGGTCTATAACTTAGCTTATCGAATGAACAATAATCCTCAAGAGGCAGAAGATATTGCTCAGGAGACTTTCTTGCGTGCCTATCAATCCTTAGCCCATTTTAATCCTTCTTACAAATTCTCTACCTGGCTTTACCAGATTGCTTTAAATATTATCCGGGACCGATTGAAAAAAAAAGAAATACATCCTTATTCGCTGGATACTCCCAGAGAAGGTGAGGATACAGAATCTCCTTCTCTTGAGCCGGCAGATTTCACTCATAATCCAGAACAGATTATTACACAGAGAGAAGAGGCTCAACTCATTCAAAAAGCGATTAATTCTCTCCCCTGGAAATATAGAGAGGTGTTAGTATTGCGACATATTCAAGACTTATCCTATCTCGAAATTTCTCGCCTTCTCCGATTGCCAGAAAGCACAGTAAAGATTCGTCTCTTCCGGGCTCGTGAACAACTCAAAAAATTTCTAGAATAAAAAAGGGGACAGGCTACTTTTTTAAAACAACTTAAAAAGTAGCTTGTCTTAAAAAAAGTAGCCTGTCCCCTTTTATGAAGTGTAACTTTTCTCTCTATTTTTCGTAATATATAGTGAAGATAAAACCTATTATAAGAGACAAAAAGTTAAAGAATGAGTACAAAAATAGATTGTGCAAAAACCAAAAAGTTATTAAATGACTATCTAGACCAATTATTAGAAGTAGAATCTACTCGAGAGATAGAGGAACACCTGAATTCCTGCCCGGATTGTTATCAAGAATATCAAAGAATGAAAAAGTTAATCCAGGCTTTGAATAACTTTACCCTTCAGGAAGCTCCGGTAGATTTTACCGATCAGGTAATGGCAAAGATCACTCAGGAGAGGGTGGAGATAGGCACTTCTATCTGGAATGAACTGAAGAGAAGAATCTCCCTTCCCCTACCTTCTTTTCGGATGATCGGCATAACTGCTACCGTAGCAGCTGTATGCTTATTCTTTGCCTTTAATTTTATCTTTAAACTAGGAGAAATAACTCCTCTTTGTTCTGCAGAAGTACAATTTTCTTTGCGGGTAACGGATAGTCAGCAGATTCATACTATCGCTATTGCCGGTGATTTTAATAACTGGAATCCACAGGAAAATATTTTACTGGACCCGGATGGTGACGGTATCTGGACGGCTACCTTAAAACTACCCCCGGGAAGATATGAATATATGTTTGTTTTAAATGGAGAAAAGTGGTTACCTGACCCCAATGCCCTGCGTTATGTCAAAGATGGCTTTGGGAATCGGAATGCTATTTTAGAGGTAAATAATTGTTCCAGCACCTAAATTAGTTAACCGATTGACTAAAAAAGTGGTGAGATTATGAGTAGGAGAAGAAGAGAAAAGCAAATTAAAGCACTAAGCAATTTTATAAGCCTAACTTTCTTTATATTTTTATCATTTTTAATTGGTTCTTCCTCCGTTTTTTCTTTAAATGAGACGCTGGACGAGCAACTGGATGAGCTTAAAAATATTTTAGATAGTTCATCGTCTTACAGTGAGTTCCAGAAGAACCAGATGCTTCTTCCTGCTCTGCAAAAGGTCCTGAATAGTGGTATTTCTTTTGCAGAAACCCGAGAAATCGTCGAAAAAGGAGTCAGCAGCTCCTTTGATGCCTATAATATGAAAAAGGTTTTGGATATCCTTCAGGAGACTAAAGAAGAAGATTTACCGGTGGAACTCCTTATCAATAAAGTAAACGAAGGATTGGCTAAGAGTGTAGATAAGACTACCATAATTTCGGTGATTTCTAAGAAGGCGGAAAATTTGAAAAAGGCGAATGAAATTTTAAGGGAAGCCCAGCAGGAAGGATTAGAGATTAAAGACGGCGAAGAAATCATCAGAATAATTGGAGATAGCTTAGAGAATGATGTTCCTGTGGAATCTCTATCCTGGTTAATTAAGTCCGGTTTGCAGCAGGGGAAGAATCTGGAAGAGATTACCGAAATTAGCGAGGAACTTAGTTATTTAAGTTTAATGGCTTATGATGCCGGTCTATCTCCGGATAAAATTTATCTTTTATTCAAACAATCTATACAGAGTAGTACACTGGTTGAACAGGTGTGTGAAAATATTCAAAAGAATTTGGAAGCTGAGATCAGCTCAAATAGAATAGGGTTGGGAGAAACGAAACCTTCCTCCTCTACTGGGGGAGGAGCAACTTCGCCTATTTCTATAACGGGAGAAGTTAGTAGTCCTACTGCCATTGAGGGAACACCTGCGCAAGAGGCAGGAGAGGCACCCACCGAAAGCGGCAGTGCCCCTGAACCACCTGAACTACCCGGAGGCGATAGTACTACACCTCCCGAAAGTTGATTGATTAATGTATGTGACTGGACTGGATAATAAAAGATCTTTGACAAAAGAATAAAAAATCCTCCTTACCTTAAGAGAAGGATTTTTTAATTAGAGCATAGCATTAGTAAAAAGATAATTTAACTATCTAATGATGATCTTCTTTAAGACTAGTAAACTGGTTATCTAGTTGTCCTGTTTCTCAGTTACTTTGTTAGTCTTTTAATTAATGGGTAAACCAGTTAACCAGTAAAATGGTTAACTAATAATGTAACTTTTCTTAACTTTTCTCGTATTATCTATTAGTATTTGTTTAGTTAGATGGTTGGTTAAATTGGTTATTTTGTTTTAAAGAATCCTTGAATTAACCAATTAACTAAATAACTAACTAACCAGTATAAAGCGTAGTTTCTTCCCGTATGAGGTCGACATACGGCAGGATTGCTTATGTAATATGAAGAGCCCTAAAAGGCTCTCCCCATAAGCCAAGAGATTTAAGAGACTATTTAGCCAGAAGAAATTAAATTAGTTAATTTCGCGAAATTAAATAATAGATCAAATAATAGACTTAAAAAATGAAAGGAGAAAAAAATGAAGAAACTGTTCTTGCTACTAATCGTAATTGCCCTGGCCTCTTTCCTCTTTGTCGGTTGTATCCCCACCACTCCAGGAGAAGGTGAAGGAGAAGGAGAAGGAGAAGGGGAAATCACTGTGGTACTGGGCGGTTCAGTTAAGATCAACGGTGTAGATTATGTGAAAGGTGGGGAAGCAACACCCATTACGGTTACCTTCCCGGCACCCGTTGATGGTATAGTTCAGGTTAATGTTTCTAGTTGTACGTCTACAGTTAACACCCAAGTTTTCCTTTTCCCCAACGCAGACAAGACAGTCTGGACCGGTTCCATAAATTTTGATTGCTTTGGATTATATTATCAACCTTGTGATGATACTGATGGTGGACTCTGTGCAGAGGTACCCTGTTGTCAAGCTGTGATCACCATTGAATCTGGAGCTTGCGAAACAGAGGAATGTATTGTTTTTCCAGTAGTGGTTGATTGTGATCCTCCGGAGATTGATCTTATGATAAAGTTCATTGACTGTGGAGACCCCTGTGACCCCTGTGAGGAATCTGCTGGGGTATACTTTGAATTTACCAGTGAATTTGGGGGAGATATCTGTAATCCGGAAGGCTGCTGTGAGGATGATTGCTCGGGCGTATGTGAGTGGAGTTTTGTTATCGAAGACCCCTGTGATCCTTGCATCTTAGCTGAAGGTAGTGGTTGCCCGGTAGAGGGAGAGACCAATTGTGAATGTCTGCCTTATCCGGAAGAAGATACTGCTGAATATGTCGTTACCTTTACCATTGCGGATTGTGTTGGTAATGAAACAAGTAAAGAAATAACCGTTGTATTAGATACCGACGAAGTTGTTTCGGTCAACGGAGAAGATGTGGATATGGAAGAATGGATTGAATTTTTTGTAACTGGAATTTGTCTGGAAACATAAGTTGAACCATAGAAAGTAGTTTAGATTAAAAAAAGGGAGATAGGCTGCTTTTAAAAAAGTAACCTGTCTCCCATTTTTTATTAAAATATATAAATAATACTGGTAAAAAATAATTCTTCTGTTATAATTTAATATATATTTATATATTTAAGTATTTGAAGGATAGCAGTATAAATATTTTAAAAAATAATTAAAATATAAGGTTTTTTGGAAATTATATTTTTTTATAGATTAAAAATCTAAAGGGGGGATTAGAAGCAATATAAAAATATTCCTCACTTTTACCTCAAATATAGATTATTAGGATTAATAATTCTAAGAAAAATGTTTTTTTATTTATAAACTAAAATATATTCAGGAGGAAGCTTTGAAAAAAATACTTTTTATTTTGCTAATTGGATTATTTATAATTTTTATGATTACTGGATGTGATACGGTCATACCAGGCGAAGGCGAGGGCGAGGGAGAAGGTGAACCTGAACCAGTACAGATGACTGTATTGGTAGAGTCTTATATCGCCGTTGGTTGTTCTCGTTGCAAAAAAGTAGAACCCTTTTTAGATCAGCTGGCCGAGGAATATAGCCGAGAAGAGGTAATTCTGGTAAACTTAGTTCCCTGGGGAGATACTTATGAAATTCGGGAAGCATATCGAAGATATGAGTGGTATAATTTAGAGGGTGGAATTCCCCAGATAACTTTTAATGGCTTAAACAATAATCTAGTACCAGGGGAAACCGCTAATTATTCAACCATAAAAAATAGAATAGAAGACCAATTAGCTATATCTCCTACCATTCAACTAGAGGTTTCTAAAACTTCAAATAGTTCGGGGACTGAGATTACCGGGAAAATAAAGAATATCGGCAATAGCTCCCTGACTAATCTGGTAGTAAATGGTATGGTCTTCCAAGACCGGGGAACAGGCTTTCATTATACCGTAACTGATATTTTTGAGGATGAGAAAGTAGAAATTAATTCTCTTGCTCCTGGTGAGGAAAAGAACTTTACTCTCACTATTACAGGATTAGTTTGGATTGGTAGCTCAGACCTGGATGGAGTGATCTTTGTCCAGTCCGTTTCTCACCCTAAAAAAATCATATATCAATCCGTCTTTATAGATTAAAAGAAAAAAGGGGACAGGCTACTTTTTTAGGAAATAAGAAAGTGATAAAAAAGTAGCCTGTCCCCTTTTATCCACAGGAGAGTAAAATGAAAAAATATTATTTATTGCTTATAGTTATTATAATGATGTTATTATTGATAGGATGTGATTCTTTTATTCCGGTTATTCCTAATGAGGAATACGATGAAGTAAATACAATTCTTGCTTATATCCGGGTATTTCCCAAGGAAGTAGAAATGACTGTAAATCAATCTCAAAAATTTGAGGTAAAAGCCTATAACTCAGATGACCACCGGATAGCTATGGATGTCTCTAAAGTGGAATGGGTTGCGGTCTATCAATGTTATTCTTGCGATAATGTCTTGAGATTATCTCCCGTTAAGAATTCTCTCCAGACCACTTTTACTCCCTTGAAAGCTGGAGATTATAAAGTCTGGGCTAATTACCAGGGGAAGTGGGCAAAAGCTGAGATAGAAGTAAAATGACTTTTATAAATGGAGATTAAAAAATTACCATGAAGAAAAAGGATAACCCTACCTTAGTCTTAGATAGGGGAAAGATTACCAAATGGGATAAGGGCATATTTATCGTTCTAATATTAATGTTTATTCTTATTCCTTTGGTATTTTATCCCCATTGTATGCCGGTATTTGCCCCGATAAAAGATTTATCTTTCCAGATTTTAGCCTTATTAGCCCTGGTTCTGTGGGCTCTACGGATTATAAACTTAAACCAATTAAACTGGAAAAAAAGTAACCTGGATATACCAATCCTTTTATTTTTAATCTGGGGGTGCCTTTCCCTTATTTGGTCTATCAACATTTATAAGAGTATCCTGGATTTACCCCTTTTTTTATCAGGTCCGGTAATTTTTTATGTCGTCTCCAACTCCGTAAAAGAGCAGAATTCCATCAAAAGACTATTATTCATCATTATAATGGTGGGTATGATAATGGGAGCCTATGGTATTTTACAGTATCTGGGTATTGATTTTGAGTTCTGGAAAGGAAATAGGGGGAGAAATCAGGTTTTTGGACTTTTTGGTAATGTAAATTACTTTGCGGAATATATAATTTTACCTTTAGCTACAGCTGTTAACCTATTTCTTGCTCGGGAAAAGGTTTTTTCTCGCTCTTTTTTATTATTGTCTGTCCTTATTATGGGGATAGCTCTCCTTTTAACCTTTACCCGCAGTGCCTATTTAGGTATTGCTATAAGTATTCTGGTTATGCTTTTTTTATTTCTAAAAAATGCTCCCCATGAAGCAAGTAAGAAATATTATAAAAAAGTAATGGTCTATTTACTGTTATTGATCATTATTACCTCAGCTATTATTTATATTCCTCACCCCTTAAATCAAAGGAATACCTTCTTGGGAAAGTTAAGAAGTAGAATCACTCTGGACTCAGTAATTTCGGGTACCTCTATTTTAAGAAGAATTGCTACCTGGAAATTTACCTGGATGATGGTTGAAGACTATTTTCTGTGGGGTTCTGGCCTGGGAACCTATGATTACCATACCTTAAAATATCAAGGAGAATTCTTCTCTCAAGGTCAGAACAGAGATATCTATCCTCATGGCTGGGCTGCCCAGGCCCATAATGAATATCTACAGAGGTGGTCTGAATTGGGAATAATCGGGCTATTAATATTTCTGTGGATAATATTTTTTTATTATCGGAATATTTTAATTAGATTAAGGAAGATAAGTGAAAGAGACCAAGCGTTCATTATTGGATTGGCTGGAGCAATAACTGCCGTATTAATTGATGCCTTTTTTGGTTTCCCTTTGCAATTAGCTGCCTCTCTATCCCTATTCTGGATGTTTTTGGGATTAACTGCTGCTCAGGTAAACATTATTGATACTCATTCCAGAGAAGAATTAACTTACTCCAAAACTAATAATAAACTTGATGAAGTAATCAATAATAAGCAAAAAAGTCAAAGCTCTACTGGACTTTTTACGGTTAAAAAACTTTTTTTATCCTTTATAGTAATTGGTCTTATGATAATTTGTATTTTATTTTTAATTAAGCCCTTTGTGGCGAGGGTATATTTATATTATGGTAGTAATTATCAGTTTAGAAAAAATAACGACCAAGAAGCCATTAAAAATTATGAAAAGGGTATGAAATGGAATCCCTGGTTAGGTGAGATATATTATAATTTAGGTGGATTACTTTCCTCCCGAGGATTTATTAATCCCTCCCTGGAATACTTTCATAAAGCTGAAAAGTTTATGGATCATCCTTATTTACCCCAGAATATAGCTTCTCTTTACCTTAAGAGGGGAGAATATGAGCAAGCTATTTCCTATCTTGAACAGGCTATAAAATATCAGAGAAATAAAAAGAGTATGTTACCACTTCAGATTGAACTTGGTAATAGTTATTTAATTTTGAAGGATTATAAAAACGCGGAAAGACATTTTGGGGAGGCTATTAAGAATTTTCCAGAAAATGCAGAAGCCTATTACAAATTGGCATTAGCCTATGTGAATCAAAATAAAAAAGAGGAAGCTATAAAGGCATTACATAAGGTGATAGAACTTGCCCCGCAGAGCAAAATTGCCAGCTATGCCGAAACATTATTGAAGAAACTAAAATAGTATCAGGGGGATGTCAGGGGGATGGTTCTCTTGAAAATTATTTTAATTGAATTCGAGTTAGTATTTTTAAGTTAGTAACTAGTTTAAAATTTAGAAAAAAATTATCATTAATCTAAAGAGATAGAGCTTTTCCGATAGGAATATCCAGGAGGCATACAAGATGTCCTTAAAAAAGAAGATCATACTGGTTGCATTAATTCTTGTTTTATTTTTATTATTTTTCTTGGAAGGCTGTGATACCCCTTCTTCCGATAAAGAGCAGATTATGCAGATAGCTGAGAACATTCAAAAAGCCCTGAAGAAAAAAGATGTAGATTTATTTATGGAGAATGTCTCGGATAATTATTCTGATGAGGAGGGTGGGACTTATGATAATCATATTAATGGTTTACCAGAAGAGCTGATTTCTCGGATAGAATTAGTGGAGACCTTATTAGACCCTCTGCCAGGTTTAAAAGTAGTAACTGAGGTTTCTATATATAATCTGGTTATAAATGATCCCTATGCTACCGGGAAGATGAAGATTATTATTTCTCTGAAATGGTGTTTAGGTTTGGGAATTTGTTATAACTATCCGGGAACAGATGAAGAAGATATTAGATATGGGGTTGATTTTATAAAAGAAGAAGATGAATGGAAAATTATCTCCTTAGCAGAATAAAAGGGGACAGGCTACTTTTTTATAAAAATTATAAAAAGTAGCCTGTATAAAAAAGTAACCAGTCCCCTTTATAATATAAAATAAATAAAATAAGGATGAATAGAAAATGAATGAAATAATTAAAAAAATATATATTATTTCTATATTAATGTTTCTTATATGCATAAGCTTAAAGGTATTTTTTCCTGGGGAAATTTCTGCTCAAAACTGCACATCTCCAGAGACTTCCGCTAAAGAAATGGTCTCTCATATTGTCTTGGTCGAACTTTTTGTGCAGGCTGATTGTACCACTTGTCCTACTGCTGAATTCTGTCTGGAGGATTTAGCCTGGGAATATGGCACCTCCAAATTTATCCTGGTGCAGGAGCATCTCTGGGAGGATGGGTATGATACTCCCGAAACTAATGCTCGTTATGATTGGTATGTGGGAGAAGGTAAAAAGGGGACTCCCGATGTATTCATTGATGGTTTAACTAAAAGGATTCAGGGATTATTCTGTGAATGTGTGGAAGAGAACTATGAATGTTATAAAGAGGCCATTGATCAAGAACTTAACCGGGTATCGGCTATAAAAATTTCTGCCACCAAAATATTCGAAGAGTCTACCCTGATTATTGAAGGTGCAGTAAAAAATTTAAGCGATATCCCTCTGGAAGATTTGGCGGTCTGCGGGATGGTAGGGAAAGAAAAGAATGAACCCGGCTTATATAATTACATTCAAGATATCTTTCCCTTTCAAGAAATACCAAGTCTTCCGCCTGAGGCAGTCTTTTATTTTCGTTTTATTCCCGAAGTCTCTTTAATTCTCACCTCTGATGTTGAGGAAGAGGAGGGAGTTTCAGAAGTATTACACCTGATCGTGTTTGTGCAAAATTTAAAGACCAAGGAGATTTTACAATCTCTCTATTTAGAATAAAGAAATGGGGACAGGCTACTTTTTACTCTTTTTAGAAAAGTTATAAAAACTAGCTTCTCCCCTTTAAAAAGAAAGAATAAAGTTATGCCGAGAATGGCAAGAGGAATAGGTGAAAATTATATTTATCATGTGCTTAATCGGGGAAATGGCAAACAAAAGGTTTTTCATAAAGAACAAGACTATAAGATATTTATTGATTTAATGAAGGAAGCGTTAAGAAAGTTTTCGGTAAAAATTTATGCCTATTGTTTAATGCCCAACCATTTTCATTTAATTATTTCACCCTTGAAAACTGGAGAACTGAGTAAATTTATGCAATGGTTAATGACTAGTCATGTTCGCCGTTATCATAAGAATTATGGTACTTGTGGGCATATATGGCAGGGTAGATTTAAAAGTTTTATTATCCAGCCAGAAAATTATTTATTAACTGCCCTAAGATATGTAGAAGGTAATCCGGTTAGGGCAGGGCTGGTTAATTCGGCTCTAGATTGGCTGTGGTCGTCTCATAAAGAGACCGCCAATTTAAAACCTAAATTTTTGGTGGATGAAATTCCCATAGAAATTCCGGTTAATTGGACGAAATTCGTTGATGAAAGTTTGTATGATGAGGAATTAAATAAACTGAGAAAAAGTGTCAAGCGTCAGTCACCCTATGGCTCATCAGCTTGGCAAATAAAAATAGCTAAGGAACTAGGTCTAGAGTCAACTTTAAGGCCACAGGGTAGACCATCAAAAAGGGGACAGGCTACTTTTTTATAGTAGCCTTAAAAGAATCAAAAAAGTAGCCTGTCCCCTTTTAATTCAGGAGGGGAAGATGGATTATCAAGAAAAATATAAGTTCTGGTTGGAAAATGAAAATTTTAGTGAGGAGGCGAAGGCCGAGCTACGCGCTATATCAACTGACCCGGAAGAGATTAAAGATCGTTTCTATAAAGAATTAGAATTTGGCACGGGTGGTTTGCGGGGTAAAATTGCCATGGGTACCAATCGAATGAATATTTACACCATCTCCCGCATTACGCAAGGTTTGGCTAATTATTTGATAGAAAAAGCTTGGGAGGAAGCTAAAAAAGGAAAAAATATTAATCCTCAAGACTACCTACAGCGGGGTGTGGTTATTGCCCACGATTGCCGCCACAAATCCCGTGAATTTGCTGAAACCACCGCCCTGGTCCTCTCCGCCAATAATATTAAGACCTATCTTTTTGAGGATATTCGTCCTACTCCCGAGCTATCCTTTGCGGTAATCTATTTACGTGCTATTGCCGGTATAGTAATTACTGCCAGCCATAATCCTCCCGAATACAACGGTTATAAAGTTTACGGACCTGATGGTGGACAGGTTATTCCAGACCTTGCCGACCGCATTACTGAGCATATCAATCGAATTGAGGATTATTCCCTGATTCGAAAGATTGATTACTCCACCGCCCTTCAGCACGGACTTTTAGAGATTATTGGCCCCGAAATCGACCGAGTATATCTAAAAAAAGTCAAAGAACTCTCCATTCGCTCTCTGCAAGAGATTGACACCGGTATTAAGATTGTCTTTACTCCTCTTCATGGAGCGGGTTATCTTCCGATTCGTACTATTTTATCAAACCAGGGCTTTACCAATCTCTTTATAGTAAAAGAACAGATTCCACCCGACCCTGAATTTTCTACGGTAGAATCACCTAATCCAGAGAACCCTTCTGCCTTTCATCTGGCTATTCAATTAGCTCAAAAGATTGATGCTGAAATTATCATGGCCACCGATCCTGATGCTGATCGTCTCGGTCTGGCAGTTAAAACTCCTTCCTCCCCGGTATCTCTATCTTTTCTATCAGAATTAGAACCAACTTCCTATACTATCCTCAATGGCAATCAGGTAGGCGTTCTCCTCCTGCACTATATTTTAAGCAGTAAGCAAGAACGCCATCAGCTCCCCCCTCACAGCTTTATTGTGAAGACGGTGGTAACCAGTGATATGTCCAGAGTAATAGCCCAGGATTTTGGCGTAGAAACCTACGAGACCCTCACTGGATTTAAGTTTATCTGTCACCAAGCCAGAGAGGTAGAAGAAAAGGAAAAGAAAAACTTTCTCTTTGGTTATGAAGAGAGTATCGGTTATTTAACCGGAACTTTTGTCCGGGATAAGGATGCGATAATCTCTGCCCTCTTAATTGGCGAGATGTCCGCTTATTACTACCGTCATCAGCAAAATTTACTTCAGGTTCTGGAAAATCTTTACCAGAAATATGGCTACTATCTGGAAGAAGGGCATTCTATCTATCTGGAAGGAATGGAAGGAGAACAAAAGATAACCCAAATTATGGAATCCTTTAGAAGAGAAGTGCCATCCATTCCGGGAATGGAAATTCTTCGCCAAGAGGATATCCTTACAGGCATCAGTTATAATCTGAAATCCAGGCAAACCATCAAGCTTGATCTATCCCCTTCTGATGTCTTAAAAATTGTTTTTTCCGATGGTTCCTGGTATTGTCTGCGTCCTTCCGGGACTGAACCCAAGATCAAAATCTATTTTTCTTTTTCTGCCCCTACTCCGGAGGAAGCCCGGAAAAAACTTAATCAGGTAAAGTCCATCATTTTGCAGAAAATAGATTCCCTGATTAAGGATGCTGAATAGACATCATATCAAATTTTAGGATAGGTCAAGGATGATTCTCTTAAATCCAGGATAATTCTCTTAGGTCCGTGAAGGTTCTCCTGACCTTTTGATTTCAAGAATTATCTATATTTTTTTATTGCCTTGCTTACTATTCTATTTATTTGTTATAATAAAAAAGAAGTATAGTATAAAAATTAAATAGACTATAAAAATATAAAAAAGGAAAACTTAAAAAGAACATAGAATCGCTATAAATCAGGCTGTTATTTGGGTTTTAATTTAAAAGGTGCACATAGGAAAAGGAAGGGTTAAAATGAAAATATCCACATCTAAGAAAGAATGGATAAAAAAAATTGAAGATTTCCTTAAAAGTCATCAAGAGATAATATTTGCTTATATCTTTGGTTCTTTCACCGAAGGTAAGACTTTTAAAGATCTCGATTTAGCAATTTATGTAGAGGAAAAGGATCCTACCCTAAAGAATATTTTCTATGAAGTAGAATTATCTAAACACTTAGAAGAAATTATCCGGATTCCAGTAGATATAATTATATTGAATAAAGCCTCTAATTCTATTCTGTATAGGGCTTCCCAGGGGATATTGATAAAGAATAGTGATGATAATAGGAGAGTAAATTTTATAACCACCCATTGGAAACAATATTGGGATTTCCAAGGAAAGATGCAGGAACATATAAGGGAGGTGAAATATGGAAGTAGATAAAGAGAGAATTCTCTTTCTTATAGGAGAAATAGAAAAATCGGTTAGTATATTAAAAGAATTTGCCCTGGAAGAGAAAGAAAAACTTATCCAGGATGCGAAGTTGATGGGAAGTATCAAATATTATCTTATAGTTGCCATGGAAGCTTCTATGGATATCAGCAACCACCTCGTAGCTAAGGAACATTTAGGAATTCCTGAAAGTTATTCTGATTGCTTTAAGATGTTGGGAAATAAAGATATAATTAGCAAAGAACTTTCTGATAAATTGATTAAAATGGCTAAATTTAGAAATCTACTAGTTCATTTATATTGGAAAATTGAGGAAGAGAAAGTATATGAATTAATCCAATCGGAACTTGATGACTTTAATGAATTTATTGAGCAAATTGCGAGAAGATATTTATGAAATTGATGTAAATACTAACTAACAGCTTTATAATACTAGACAGAGTGGGGGGTAAGGTGGGGCTTCGATTCCTCGAATTGGCTAAAGACTCAAAATTTGTAATTAAAAATTTGTAGTTCCTAACTTTCTAATTATTTAAAATTATTCAAGGGGTAAAAATATCCTATGGAATCAACCTTAACCAGAAAGAATTTAAGTAGTAAAGTGGTTATATTGTTTATTTTCCTTTACCTGATAACCATTTTTTTATGGCTTACCAACTTCAAAATTAAAAATCCTTCTACATATGATTGGAAAGATATATTTTTTGAAGGATTATATCTATTGATTTCTTTTATTTGCTTGATCTTTATTGCCAGACTAAAATCCACTACTTTCAATCTGGGCTGGGGATTGTATGTTTGGGGATTAGTTATAAATATTCTGGATGAATTTACCTCTGAACCCAGTTTTTTTGACACTGAATTAGAAGGGGTAATCATTGCCTCTGGTTTAATCATTATCACTTATCATATTTATACTTTCTATTTTCGACAACAAAAGATCGAAAAAAAGCTAACTTATCTAGCTAATCATGACCCTATCACTAAATCCTACAATCGCCATTATTTCAATATTATGATTCAGGAAGAAGAGAAGCGTTCTAAAAGATATAATCACAATATCGGATTAGTGATGATTGATATAGACCGGTTTAAGGAACTGAATGATAAATTCGGTCATCAAATAGGAGATAAAATTTTACTTCGAGTAGCCCAATTTTTAGAAAGTCAGGTCAGGGCTGTGGATCGGGTCATTCGCTATGGAGGAGATGAATTCCTGATTGTCCTTCCAGAAGCTCAGGAAGACCTTAACCAGCTAAAAGAACGACTCAGCAAGAACTTTAAGCAGGAAAAATTCAAAGAGATTCCTCCTGATTTTCATCTTTCTTTATCTATTGGTGGTGCCCTGTGGAGACCTGACCAGAGCAACTCAATAGAAAGTATGATTGATCTTGCCGATAAGCAAATGTATGCGGAAAAAGAAAAAGTCAAACTCAATCATTCCTCTTCCTCCTCCCTAATGCCTCACATAAAAATATAAAGGAAATACGATACGCTGCCTCAAGTAGAAATATAAATGAAAGGATCCATATCTTTTTCTTTTTCTTTACTCATCTCTT
>Ga0067045_1027743_pt1 | contig 64393 bp, 47 predicted proteins | sample TerdegcTABiofilm_FD_59184 | JGI IMG/M metagenome (GOLD analysis project Ga0067045, IMG submission 59184) | Combined Assembly of (Gp0054472, Gp0054536) Wastewater bioreactor microbial communities from Singapore -Terephthalate degrading...
GTGGCGTGCAGGCGCGGCCTCTCACCCCTCCGGGCGCGCCATCTTTCGATGTCGCTTCGTCGTGATTGCCGGCCTTCGCGCCTGGCGCTGCGGCGTTCGATGCCGCGCACGCCTGTGGCGTGCAGGCGCGGCCTCTCACCCCTCCGGGCGCGCCATCTTTCGATGTCGCTTCGTCGTGATTGCCGGCCTCCGCGCCCGGCGCTGCGGCATTCGATGCCGCGCACGCCCGTGGCGTGCATATCGCCGGCGTCATGGTGGCGCCCGCGATGGAATGCCTGCATGCGCCGCAAGAACTGCTAAACGTGGCGTTTCCGGCTCCGCTATTCTTGCCGGCGTTCGACAGGCAGGACGCACCTTGAGCGCAACGGCAAAAGTGCTGTGGCACATCGAATGCCATGACGATGGCGGGCTGGCGCTGGCGGATATCGCCGCCGCGGTGGGGCTGTCGCCGTTCCATCTGTCCCGCGTGTTCCATGGCCGTACCGGTACCCCGTTGATGCGTTACCTGCGCGGCCGGCGGTTGACCCTGGCCGCGCGGCGCCTGGCCCAGGGCGGCGACGACATCCTGCAGCTCGCGCTGGACAGCGGTTATTCCACGCATGCCGCCTTTACCCGCGCGTTCTGCGGCCAGTTCGGCAGCACCCCGGCGCAGGTGCGCGACCATGGGCTGGCGTCCCTCGCCCTGGTGGACGCGCTCAAGCTGGACGAGGCGGCCGCGGGCAACGGGATCGCGCTGTGGCGGGCCACGCTGCCGGCGTTCTCGGTCGCCGGCATCGGCCGCCGCCATACCTGCTTCAGCAACGGCGAAATCCCCGGCCAATGGCAACAGCTCGATCGCCAGTGGCCGCGGCCGGCACCGGTCAGCTACGGGATCTGCATGAACCGCGACGGGGATGGGGCGTTCGATTACATCGCCGCGGTGCCGCTGGACCCGGCGCAGCCCCCGCCGCGCCACTGGCAGCGTGTCGACCTGCCGGCGATGCGCTACCTGGTGGCCTGGCACGCCGGCCACGTGTCCTCGATCCGCTCGACCTGGCGCTGGCTGCGCGAGCACTACCTGCCCATGGCGCGGATCGCGCTGGCCGACACGCCGGCATTCGAGCGCTACGACCCGCGCTTCGACGACCGCAGCGGCAACGGCGGCGTGGAGCTATGGCTGCCGCTGGCTGAAATCCCGCAACGACCGGAGTGATCGATGTCCTTTTTCCACTCGGCCCTGGCGTTGGCGCTGGGCGCCCTGCAGCTCGCTCCCGCCCCGCCGCTGCCCAAGGCGGGCGAACGGACCGGCGTGGCCAGCTCGGCGACCGCCGCCATCCGCGATGCCGGGCAGCGCGATGCCCTGCGCTTCACGGTGTGGTATCCGACGCACACGGCACGTGCGGAAACGCCGCTGTCGATCGGCCCGCCCGACGCCCCGCTGTTCCAGGAAGCGGGGCGGGTCGAGGATGCGCCGGTCAGCGGCGGGCGGCTTCCCACCCTGCTGCTGTCCCACGGCAATGGCGGAACGGCGCGGATGATGGGGTGGCTGGGAACGGCGCTGGCCCGCGCGGGCTACCTGGTGATTGCCGTCGACCACCCCGGCAACAACGGCATCGACCCGATGACCCTGGCCGGCAGCATGCTCCCCTGGTTGCGCGCCGATGACCTGGCGACGGCACTGGCGGCGGTGCAGGCGGATCCGATGCTCGGCGCGCATGTGGATACGGCGCGGCTCGGCCTGGTCGGGTACTCGGCCGGAGGGTTCACCGCGCTGGTTGCCGCCGGGGCGCGCCCCGACATGCCGCGCCTGGCGCGCTTCTGCGCCGCGCATCCCGACGATGGCGTGTGCCGCCCGCAGGACGAGTCGCCCACGCACACCCAGGCCGCCCGCGTGGCCGCGGCGGCCTCCCCGGAACTGGCGCCGCATGTCCGCCAGGCGGGCCAGTCCCGCGCGCTGCCAGGGGTACGCGCGGCCTTCCTGCTGGCACCGGCGATCGTGCAGGCGTTCGACCCGGCGGAACTGGAGGCGCTGCAGCTCCCGCTGTCGATCATGGTGGGCACGGACGACGCGGTGGCCGCCCCCGCCAGCAACAGCGACGTGGCCGCGGCGCTGGCCGGCAACGCCGTGATCCGCCACCTCCCCGGCGTGGCCCACTACGACTTCCTGTCCGAGTGCACCCCGCTGGGAGCGGGTCGGCTGCAGGGGCTGTGCCGGACCGCGGTCCCGAAGGCCGCCACGCATGCGGCGGCGGTGGACGAGGCCCTGCGTTTCTTCGGCGAAAACCTGCGCTAGCCGGCGCCGGCCGCGTACCCGGCGCGGGCGGGTCCGGTACCGGCCACGGCGTCGGGAAACAACGGCCCCGCCATCGCGCGGCGGGCCGCTTCCGGCACTTCGCGTAACCCGCAGGCGGCACTGGCTACGGTGCCCGTCTAGGTGTACAAATGTACACCCATGATCCCCGTCGACCTGCCACCACAGCGCGCCGCCGTCCTTGCCTTCCTGCGCCGGGAGCTGGCGGCCGGGCGCGCACCCAGCCTGGCCGAGATCGCCGCGGCGTTCGGCTTTGCCTCGCGCAACGCCGCGCAGAAGCACGTGCAGGCATTGCTGGCCGACGGCCTGCTGGAGCAGCTGCCGGGGCGCAAGCGCGGCCTGCGCCTGCCCGGTGGCGACGCCGACCTGCTGCCGCTGCCGGTGCTCGGGCGGGTGGCCGCGGGCCAGCCGATCGGGGCCGACATCGGCCTGGACCAGCAGTTCTGGCTGGACCGGCGGCTGTTCGCGCTGCGCCCGGACTACCTGCTGCGGGTGCAGGGCGATTCGATGATCGACGACGGCATCCTCGACGGCGACCTGGTCGGGGTGCAGCGCACGCCCGAGGCGCGCGACGGCCAGACCGTGGTGGCGCGCGTCGATGGCGAGCTGACCATCAAGCGCCTGCAGCGCGGGCCGCGGTGCATCCACCTGCTGCCGCGCAACCGCGCGCATGCGCCGATCGAGGTGCGGCCGGGCCAGGATTTCGCCATCGAAGGCGTTTACTGCGGGCTGGTACGCCCGGCTTGAATGGGCACCGTGGTCGCCCTCGACAGCCTGCTGGCGGCGCAGACGCTGTGGCACGCCGGGCGTGCCTCGGCCGCGGCGCTGGGCGAGCCCACCGGCCATGCCGCGCTCGATGCGCTGCTGCCGCAGGGTGGCTGGCCGCGGCATGCGCTGAGCGAACTGCTGTTGCCGGCCGATGGCGTGGGTGAGCTGGCGCTGCTGCTGCCCACGCTGGCGCGGCTGAGCCAGGCTGGCGCCACGGTGGCGGTGGTGGCGCCGCCCTATGTGCCCTACGCCCCGGCCTGGCAGGCCGCGGGCGTGGCGCTGGAACGGCTGGAGATCGTCCAGGCCACGCCACGCGATGCGCTGTGGGCGTTCGAGCAATGCCTGCGCAGTGGCGCCTGCGGAGCGGTGCTGGGCTGGCCGCGGCAGGCCGACGCGCAGGCGCTGCGGCGGCTGCAGGTGGCGGCCGACAGCGGCCAGTGCCTGGGCTTTGCCCTGCGCGACCGCCGCCATGCGGCCAATCCCTCGCCGGCCGCGCTGCGCCTGGAAGCGGTGCGCGACGCGCACGGCGGCAATGCCTGGCAGGTACGCAAATGCCGCGGCGGCCCGGCGCCGGCGCGCGCCTTTGCCCTGGCCACGCGGTGAGGCGCGGCCATGCTCTGGGCCTGTGTACTGCTGCCGCAACTGGCGCTGGATGCCGTCCTGCGGCGATGCCCTGACCCGCAGGCGCCGCTGGCGCTGGTCAGTGGCCCGGCGCAGCTGCGAACCCTGCAGGCGGTCAACGCCGCCGCTGCCGCTGCCGGGGTACGGGCCGGCATGCGCCTGACTGCCGCGCATGCGCTGCTGCCCGGGTTGGCCCTGGTCGAACACGACCCGCAGGCCGAGGCGCGCTGGCAGCGCTTCCTGGCCGCCTGGGCCTACCGCCACAGTTCGCTGGTCAGCGCGCAGTGGCCCGGCTGCATCGTGCTGGAAGTGCGCGCCAGCTTCGCCCTGCTCGGTCCGTGGCCGCGCATCGAGGCGCGGCTGCGCGAGGAACTCGCGCTGCTGGGTTTCAGCCACCGCATCGGGCTGGCGCCGACGCCGCGCGCCGCGCAGGTGCTGGCCGGCCTGCGCGACGGCCTGGCGGTGACCCAGCCGGCGGCGATGGCGACGCTGCTGGACCGCGTGCCGGTGGCGCGCGCGCGGCTGCCGGACGATGCCGGCGAGCGCCTGCGGCACATGGGCATCGGCGACCTGCGCACGCTGCGTGCGCTGCCGCGCGATGCGCTGCGCCGGCGTTTCGGCCTGCCGCTGCTCGACCACCTGGACCGGCTCTACGGACAGGCCGACGACCCGTTGGCGTATTACGCGCCGCCGGACCACTTCGACGTGCGGCTGGAGCTGGGCTACGAGGTCGAGAGCCACACCGCGCTGCTGTTCCCGCTGCGCCGCCTGGTCGGCGACCTGTGCACTTACCTGTCGGTGCGCGACGGCGGCGTGCAGCGCTTCGTGCTGCGGCTGGAGCACGAGGAGGGCCACAGCGACGTGGCGGTGGGACTGCTGGCCGCCGAGCGCGAACCGGCGCTGCTGTTCGAGCTGGTGCGCAACCGCCTGGAGCAGGTGCGGCTCGAGCGGCCGGTGGTGGCGCTGCGCCTGCTGGCGCGGGAACTGCCGTCATTCGTGCCGGCCGCGCGCGACCTGTTCGATCCGCGCACGCGCCAGCAGCAGCCGTGGCCGCAGCTGCGCGAGCGGTTGCGCGCACGGCTGGGCGATACCGCGGTGCATCGCATCGCGCCGACCTGCGATCCGCGCCCGGAGCGTGCCTGGCGGCCGCTGCAGGGCGACGAGGCGCGCATCGGCGATGCCGCGCCGGGCCTGCCGCCGCGCCCGGCCTGGCTGCTGCCGCAGCCGGTGCCGCTGCGCGACCCGCGCCTGCGCATCGTGTCCGGCCCGGAACGGCTGGAAAGCGGCTGGTGGGACGGCGACGACGCGCGCCGCGATTACTACGTGCTGGAAACGTCGCAGGGCCAGCGCGCCTGGGCCTTCGCGCCGCCGGGTGAGCAGGGCGGCTGGATGCTGCACGGGTGGTTCGCATGAGCCGCCGCGAAGCCCGCGATTCGCATGCGGGCACGCGTGCGCCGCGCGCCTGGGAAGTGGCGCAGCGGCTGGGTGGCGAAGCCGCCAACGATGGCGCGCCCGGCGAGGACGACCTGCCCGCCTACGCCGAACTGCATTGCCTGTCGGATTTTTCCTTCCTGCGCGGTGCGGCCAGCGCCGAGCAGCTGTTCACGCGTGCGCGCGCCTGCGGCTACGAAGCGCTGGCGATCACCGACGAATGCTCGCTGGCCGGCATCGTGCGCGCCTGGGAGGCGGCACGCGCCAGCGGCGTGAAGCTGGTGGTCGGCAGCGAGTTCGCCCTGGGCTGCGGCCTGCGCTGCGTATTGCTGGTGGAAACCGCCGCCGGCTACACGCGGCTGTGCGAACTGATCAGCCGCGGCCGCCTGGCGGCCGGCAAGGGCACGTACCGGCTGGCACGCGCGGACGTGGAGTCGGTGCTGGGCGACGCCGGTGCCGAGGCCTCGGGCCTGTTCGCGTTGTGGCTGCCGGGCGCCGAGCCGCAGGAGGAACAGGGGCGCTGGCTGCAGGCCGTGTTCGGCGCACGCGCGCACCTGGCGGTGGAACTGCACCGCGAACAGGACGATGCCGCGCGCCTGCAGCGGTTGCTGGCGCTGGCCGATGCGCTGGCGATGACGCCGCTGGCCAGCGGCGACGTGCACATGGACGTGCGCCGCCGGCGCATGCTGCAGGACACGATGACCGCCATCCGCCATAACCTGGCGCTGGCCGAATGCGGCGCGCACCTGTTCCGCAATGGCGAGCGCCACCTGCGCACCCGCCGCGCGCTGGGCAACATCCACCCGCCGGCACTGCTGGACAACGCGGTGCGGCTGGCGCGCCGCTGTAGTTTCGACATGGATCAACTGCGCTACGCGTACCCGACCGAACTGGTGCCTGCCGGGCACACGCCCAGCAGCTGGCTGCGCGAACTGACCGGGCGCGGCATGCGCGAGCGCTGGCCGCAGGGAACGCCGGCCGACGTCGTGCGCCAGATCGAGGACGAGCTGGAGCTGATCGCCTACAAGCAGTACGAGGCGTTCTTCCTGACCGTGCAGGACATCGTGCGCTTCGCCAGGGAGCGCGACATCCTGTGCCAGGGCCGGGGTTCGTCGGCCAATTCGGCGGTGTGCTTCGCGCTGGGCATCACCGTGGTGGACCCGGCCGAAAGCCGGCTGCTGATGGCCCGCTTCCTGTCGCGCGAACGCGACGAGCCACCGGACATCGACGTGGACTTCGAGCACGAGCGGCGCGAGGAAGTGCTGCAGTACGTCTACGCCAAGTACGGCCGCCACCGCGCCGCTTTGGCGGCCACCGTGATCCGCTACCGCGGCAAGAGCGCGGTGCGCGACGTGGCCCGTGCCTTCGGCCTGCCGCCGGACCAGATCGCGTTGCTGGCCGGATGCCATGGCTGGGGCAATGGCGAGGTGCCGATGGCGCAGCGGCTGCGCGAGACCGGCTTCGACCCGGACAACCCGCTGATCCGGCGGCTGATGGCGATCACCGCGCAGTTGAACGGCCACCCGCGCCACCTGTCGCAGCACGTGGGCGGTTTCGTCATCAGCGATGCGCCGCTGTCCACCGTGGTGCCGGTGGAGAACGCGGCCATGGACGGGCGCACCATCATCCAGTGGGACAAGGACGACCTGGAGACGATGAAGCTGCTCAAGGTCGACTGCCTGGCGCTGGGCATGCTCACCTGCATCCGCAAGGCACTGGACCTGGTGGAGCGCCATCGCGGCCAGCGCATCGACCTGGCACGGTTGCCGGCCGGCGACGAGCCGACCTACGCCATGATCCAGGCCGCCGACACCGTGGGCGTGTTCCAGATCGAATCGCGCGCGCAGATGAGCATGCTGCCGCGGCTGAAGCCGGCGTGTTTCTACGATCTGGTGATCGAGGTGGCGATCGTACGCCCGGGGCCGATCCAGGGCGGCATGGTGCATCCGTACCTGCGCCGGCGACAGGGCAGGGAGGAGGCCACCTGCCCGGAGGCGTTGCGGGAAATCCTCGGGCGCACCTGCGGCATTCCGCTGTTCCAGGAACAGGTGATGGAGCTTGTCATCATCGCCGCCAGGTACAGCCCCGGTGAAGCCGATGGCCTGCGTCGTTCGATGGCGGCCTGGGGCCGCGGCGGGGACATGGAGCCGCATCGCGTCCGCATCCGCGAACGGATGCAGGCCAACGGCTACTCCGACGAATTCATCGACCAGATCTTCGAGCAGATCAAGGGGTTCGGCTCCTACGGCTTCCCGCAGAGCCATGCCGCCTCGTTCGCCAAGCTGGTCTACATCAGCAGCTGGCTCAAGCGCCATGAACCGGCGGCCTTCGCCTGTGCGCTGCTCAACGCGCAGCCGATGGGCTTCTATTCGCCCAGCGAGATCGTCCAGGACGCGCGCCGCGACGGTCACGGCGGACGCCGCGCGGTGGAGGTGCGGCCGGTGGACGTGACCTGCAGCGACCGGGACAACACCCTGGAAGGCGGGCGGGCACGCTGTGGCCCGGATGACGACGACGGCCAGCCCGCCATCCGCCTGGGCCTGCGCCAGGTGGCCGGGTTGCCTGAAAGCGCGGCGCTGGCCATCGTCGCCGCGCGTGCCAGGCGCCCGTTCGCCGACGTGCGCGACCTGTGCCTGCGCGCCGGCCTGGACGAGCGGGCGCGGCGCGCGCTGGCCGAAGCCGGCGCCCTGCAGACACTGGCCGGGCACCGCCACGCCGCACGCTGGGAAGTGGCCGGCATCGAACGGCAGCGGCCGCTGCTGCCCGGCAGCCCCGACGAGGAGTCCGTGGCGTTGCCGGCGCCTTCGGCCGGCGAAGAGGTGCTGGCCGATTACCGGGTGCTTGGCCTCACCCTCGGCGAGCATCCGCTGTCGCTGCTGCGCGCGCGGCTGCAGCGCGAGCGCGTGCTCGACATCGCCCAGGTCCGGCAACTGCCGCACGGGCGCGGCGCCCACGTGGCCGGCATCGTGGTGCAGCGGCAGCGCCCGGGTACGGCCAAGGGCACGGTGTTCGTCACCCTCGAGGACGAGCATGGCCCGCTCAACGTCGTGGTCTGGCAGGACCTGGCTGCGCGCCGGCGCAAGGTACTGCTGGGTGCGCGGCTGATGGCGGTGCGCGGGCGCTGGGAACAGGTCGATGGCGTGCAGCACCTGGTCGCCCGTGACCTGCACGACCTCAGCCACCTGCTGGGCGACCTGCAGACCCAATCGCGGGATTTCCACTAGCGCGGTGGATCGGCGCCGTGCCGCGGCACTGGCCCGCGGCAGGCGATGCACTGCCTTCGCGGCGCCCGGCATAGCCGCTGCTCACACCCGGCGCACTGGCGTGCCGCAGTCGTCCGCCGTCGCCTCCGTTCAATCACCCGCCAGCAGAGCGCGGGCGTGAGCGCCGGGCCTCCCGTGTCACTGCCAATCGGACAGTGCGATCTTCAGTTCCGCGGCGAAGCCCTTGGTCGAAGACACCGGTACCGTGAACACGCGCGGCGACTGCTGGCTGATGCCGATCGCCCTGTCGCTGGCGCTGTCCAGTTCGGCCTGCGTCTTGGGGCCGCCGGCCCACTGGTCGTCGCCCCAGACATAGCGCAGCCGCCAGCCATCGCCGTCGGGCCGGGCGAACAGCACCAGCGTGTTGCGGAACAGGTATTCGCCGGGAATGTGGTTCTTCAGGAACAGCGCGCCATCGACCTCATAGCCGGCGTTGCACACCGCCAGCTCGATCGAGAACGCGACCTCGCTGCCGGCGGTGATGCGGCGGCTGTCCAGGAACACCGAGAACAGCACCGGCGCGCGCGCATCGCGGCGCACGTTGCCATCGGCGTCGAAGATGTCGCCGTATTCGCGGCGCACCGCCGATTCGTTGGCCTGGGTGCGCGCGGTGAGCTGGTAGGTATAGGCACCGCGCGGCGCCACCGTGGCCTCGATGTAATACGAGGAGCGCACCTGCCTGCCGCGCCGGCGCGCGGCCTCGACCTCCGGTGGCAGCGCCAGCGCGGTGATGTCCAGCTGCGCGGTGGCGCAGATGTCGCCGAACAGGAAGCGCGACAGGTTCTGGTACCCCTCCTCGGAATTGACGATGCCGAAATAGCCGCTGTGGCTGCGGTTGACGAACGCGCGCGGCGCGCCCTCCACCCAGGCGTTGGCGATGCGCACCAGGCCGTCGCTGAGCGCGCCGACCGCGAACGAGGACAGGCCGCGCGCCACCGCGTAGTCGCGGCTATTGGTGCCGACCAGGCAGAACATGCGCTCGGCTGGGAAGCCGGAATCGCCCAGGGTGTTGACCTTGTCCCTGGGGACCTTCAGGTAGCGCGCCATGTTGCCGCGGTTGAAGTTGTTCATGTCGTTGATCGACAGCAGGTCCGGCACGTTGATGCCGGCGACGTCGATGCCGTTGTGCGGGGTGGCGTAGGTGAACACCTTGTCCACCAGCGTGCGTGCCTCGGCGCTGGCCACTTCCGGGTTCTGCAGCAGGCAACGGCAGATCAGCCCGCCCATCGAGTGCGCCACCAGGTACACGCGGAAGTCGCGGCGCTGGCTGGCGTTGTTGCCGCACACGCTGTCGCGCAGCTCCAGGATGCGCCGGCCCAGGCTGGCCGCGGCCTCGGTGATCGACGGCGCCTTGCCGTCGCCGAACGCGGGGTCGGCCACGTCGTAGTAGCGGTGGATGACGATGCTGCGCGGGGCGATGCCGCTGCGCAGCTCGGCGCCGCCGTCATAGACGTCGCGGTAGCCGTAGTCCTTCATCAGCCGCACCAGCGGCGACTCGAACACGAACTTCACCACCGAGCCGTCCTGGGCCTGGCGGATCTTGGTGGAGCCGGCCTCCAGTCCCATGAACGGCGTGGAGGTGGTCTCGACGATCTCCGCGCGGGTCATGGCATAGCCGCGCACGTAGATGATCGGGAAGAAAGGGCGCTGAATCCTGTCCATGTCCGGCTCCACGGGAAGGGAGGGCAATGCTCGACCATTGTCGTCGCATCCGCGGCGACCGGGGGGCGGGCCTGGGAGGTGCAGGTGGTCGGGACCCGTAGTGCGGTGCGGGGTGGGTGGCAGGTAAACGCCATCACCGAGTCCATTGAATTCCCCGAAGCCCGGCGTTACGCCGTCATGGCAGCAGATCCGGAATGCCCATTGACAGCAAAGTCGCATGCTTCAATCAAGCGGGTATGTGTGTGCAGGAAGAGGGCACCTATACCGACGTCACCCCGGTTTTGAGTAGCACGGAAATCCAGAGTCCAATTCCCAACGAAATGGAGATTGGACGTGAAGAAGCCCTTTGCCGAAGAACGGATCATTGACCTCCAGCGTGAGGCTGAAGCGGGCGCGGCGGTGTAGGATCTGTGCCGGCGGCATGGGTTTTCGGCATTGTTGGTTTGTGGCTGGGCAATGGTGAGCAATCACTCCAATTACAACCGCGGATGCGGCACGTGACGGAATTCCTTATCTATATGGTGGCCGCTGCTTCTGCTTTCCTGCTCGTTCCCGCGAGATGGATTCTCGTTCGCAACCTGAAGAGGAAGATGCCCGATCTGTGGCATGGATCTGGCTCTCCTGGGAAATTTGAAAGAGATAATTTTCTAAGGAGATATCCATACAGAGGGGGCAGGGAGGTTTACAGAGTCGCTGACCGCACTGATCGAGCCTTGTTGCTGATCTATGCCCTGCTGCATGCCACATTCATTTCTTTTGCTGGCATTGCTTTACTTATCTGATCTGTTGCGAATGCAATAGATGAACATCTCTGTTTCCAGATTGATCCCGATATCGATGCGTCGCGACAGATGTGAGATGTGAGCGGCAAGCATCGATTCATCATTCCGTAGCTTCGGGAAAAGCCAAATGAATGTGTTGAAAGCTGGCGGGATGGTGATAGCACTCCTTGCAGTTTCTTGCGCTTCGGCAGAAACCGTTGCGCCGCATTGCCCTGCTGTAGACGTGCGACATGCGGGAGAGAACGTTGATGCGGCAGGATTGCGCGTTGCTGTTTTCAGCGCCGTCAATCGAGGTGAGGCCTCTATTGAGTTTCCTCTTGAAAGCAGGTCAACAAACATCATTCATGGACGATACGCTTCAACGGAACGGCGTGTTTTGAATGATGGCGTTTGGAAGGAATACAGTCCGAACTTGGATGAGATGCTGGCTCCAACGAGAACCATGATCATAGCCCCTGGCGAGGAAGCGGAGTTTTGGTTTGATGTAAATGGACTTCTTCTGAACGATAGACGTCCTGAGATGGAATACTCGGTAGTCGTTAGAGCCGTATCCGGCTGCGTTTATAGGTCTTTGCCGTTCAATCCGTCGAAATAACCTTCCTGCCTCATTCTCTGGTTGTTCATGACGCACGAGGCCCGCATCGCTGCGGGCCTCGTCGTTTGCGGCGCTGGTGACTATCCCTGCGCGCTGCGTGTGCGATTACGGCATCGATCCTCTGCACGACCATGTGCTGCTTGGTGATGGGCGGCGCCTCGATCTGTTCGATCTGTTGCCTGGTCTTCTCCTGTGGCCGGCGCTCCTTCGGTGCGGTTGCGATGGGCGCCGGGTCGTGCGCTATCCACCAGCCTTCCCGACGCAACAGCACGAAGATCCTCCAGAAACCGTAGCGGACCCGAGCGGCGGCAATCTCCTCGATCCGTCGAAGCAGTGGCGCAACACCGTTCTCCCGGGACTGGTAGTACCACGCCGAGCGGCTCCGCCGGACAACCTCGCGGGCGCGGCGCACGCCGACGCGGTAACGATCGATCAAATGGCCCACGGGCTTCTTGCGCGGGTGGGCCTCAGAGCTTCATTGACAGCACGTCCTGCACCATGACCTTGTCCAGGCTCAGATCGGCAACCCGTTGCTTGAGCGTGCGGTTCCCCTCCTTGAGTTGGCGAAGCCGGCGTAGCTCGGCCACGCCTAGTCCGCCGTACTTCTTGCGCCAAGCGTAGAACGTGGCTTGGGTGATTCCCGTCTTGCGGCAGATCTCCTCCACGGTCGTACCGCTCTCGGCCTGCTTCAGGGCGAGAGCGATCTGCTCTTCGGTGAACTTCGACTTCTTCATGGCGACGGGCCTCTTTGCGGCCTGAGTGTCGCCGAATCTTCTACCTATAGCGGATCAGAATTACAGGGAGGAGGTCGGCATGGCGTTCGCCTTTGATCTGTGACATCCAGGCCAGTGATATGACAATACTACGGGTTTGAATTACAACTACTTCCGCGATTACGACCACAGCACCGGGCGCTATGTCCAGAGTGACCCGATTGGGTTGGAAGGTGGGATCAGCACGTATGCCTGTGTCGGTGGGAATCCGCCAGGCGCGGTTGATCCGCTTGGATTGGCCCGGATTGATCTTGGTGGCAACTACACAGGGCGAGTTTATACTTTAAACTATGGAGGAAACGCGTCATTTGAGATTTACGTTTACGATCCCAGAGGAGTCGAGGTGGGTGTTTATGGTCCCGATGGGTGGATTAATAAGCATGGGCGCCAAGGTGCTCCGAGAGGTCTTCCGGATGGCGTAGAAGCTCAATGCAAGACTGCTTCGGATGACTGCTTTCATCGAACTGGCTTGGCTGCTAGAAGGGCGTCGAAGGGGGCTTTACGGCTCAAGTCACTTTTCAAGGGGTGGCCGCTTATAGGGGCGATGATTGAAATGACTACCCCTGGTCAAAACCTAATTTGCGACCAAATTCCGGAATATCCGGGCTGCGGGGAAATATGATAAGGCTTGATCGGATTCAGTTTAATGGGGAAACGTGGGATTTTTCTAATTATTTTGAGTACATGAAAAGTATTGCGAATTTGATGCCGAAGGCTCTTAGAGATTATTCGACTGATGTGGCCTCCTATGTCCTTCATGGTGCCAAGACGCTGCACGACTCTAGGATGCTTTCAGCTGTGATTGAGAATGCATACGATGAGAATTTCTCGAATGTTGTTTCGTCCATTGAGCTCAATTTTATTGATCAGCTATTCGAGGGGAAAACCACATTGCGGTATGTCGGCGTTTCTTCGTACCATCTAAAAGAAATGGACTTGGATTCGAATCGGCATGCGGATGTTCTGGTTCACGAGTTCTCAATCGCTAGGCAAGATGTATTCAGGCACCGAATTATTTTTGATAATTTGGGCGAGATTGAAATTGAGTTTAGCCAGTTCTCCTATATGTGGAATGAGTTGTAGGCACCGGAGAGCAGGTCTTTATCCATAGTTGCCGAGTAACGGTTCCAGGTTCACTTTTTTGATCCTCCATGACGCGCAAGGCGCGCAACGCTGCGGCCTTGTCGTTTGCAGCGTTGTGGTCTGCGCCTACTGATACGCGGCAATGAACGTGGCGATGATGCCGAGTAGCTGCTGCTTCGGCTTGGCCGGCATGCGCTCGATCTGCTTGATGCGGCGATCCAAGTGAGTGCTGACCCTGGCCGGCTTGCGGGTTTGCCGAACGTCCAGCAGTGCGTTGACGTTGAGCGCCTGTGCCAGCGCGATGAGCAGGCTGGCGCTGGGGTGTCTCGACTCGCCCTCGTAGTAGGCGATCTGCTTGCACAATCTCGCAGGTATCGTTAGATGATAGGAAATCCGAGATTGATCCGTACGCACTTACAGGAAGTGCTTCTATGAAAGGAGCAGGAATGGCTGCTGGGGGTGGCGTTGCCTACTCTGGTTTTCAACTGGGGGCAGGGAAATCACCAGGTGCATGGGATGGACGAGGGGGTTGGGATGCAACCCTTTATTGGTATCCAATAGGAAATTCAAAGATGGATGGTATCCCCGAATGGGTCAGCTGTGGGGCGTGTGGATCAAAATGAATACAGAAGCCTTCCTGCCGCTTCTTTTCCTTGGCTTTCTGCTTTTAATAGTGAGCAGGTTAATCGCTATAAAGCTCGCTAAAAGTTCTTTACCAAACGGGCGCCATTCAGAACTAGCTTCGCTTGATTACATTCCGTTGAATACCCCATCTGAAGCGCTTAAGTCGCTTTCTGCTTTTGGGAAAGCTGCTCTATCAAAACCACTTTCATTGGTTGGTCTTCTTTCATTTATACATATTGCGACTTGGATATCTCTGATTGGTGCAGTTATCTTCGAGATATTTAGATAACCACGATCAGGCTCGCCTTCTAATGCAACTACTTCCGGGATTATGATCCAGTAGCCGGGAGGTGCTCGCAGAGTGATCCAATTGGTCTTGCAGGTGGTATCTCGACGTATGGGTACGTTGGCGGAAATCCGCTGACGGGGATTGATCCGCTGGGGCTGGCAGACACTTCGTCGCCCTGGTCAGTTGGCTGGGATTGGTTAACTGGCACAGGGCCTCGGCATCGTGATTTTAGTGATGGTGATCCGTTTGCTGAGACACTCGGACAGCATGGAAATATTCAGCGCCTCTTGAAAAGAGCTTGCGAGGGGACAATTCCAAAGCAAGGGAAGTGGGATTACTCCGTAAGTGGTTGGAAGGGGGGCGCTCTATTTGCACGACTATTCAAACTTGTTGACTTTCGGTCATATGGGAAATATTGCAGTTGCTTTTCTCGGAAGCTACAACGCACGTTATCAAATCGACGCTAACACGCTCTATGTTCAGGTGAACAATTATTCTTCGATAAATCAGCAACGCATCCCCTGTGATTGGTTACACTGGGTGGTGGTCTGAGAACATTAGCGATCCGCTGAATCGTTGGAGGTCGACTGGTGCAATGTCAGAAATTGCCCAGACACTCAACCTGACATTTGATTTGTCCGAGTGTGGGTGCAAAAAATGATGCGCTCCTTCGTAACTCTTCTTATTTACGCTTCTCTTGTTGGATGTACCTGGGAACAGGATGTGACTGAATTTGTCGGAGTATGGAGGGCTGACGATGTTCGGGATCAGGGCAGGGAGATTTCCATGCGGCAGGATGGAAAGTTCATGGCAGCGAGAATTCCTGCCGCTATGGTTTGCTCGTCTGCTGGCGAACGTGGTGATCTTGATGGGTCTGGCACGTGGGAGTATCAGCCTGATGATGATCGGATCTTCTTGGTTTTTACAGGCATATCGAGCGAGAAATGTAGCGTCCCTTACGGCGTCATGGTCTTTATTGGCCCAGGAAAAAAGCTGTCATTGATCTCAGACGTTGATAAACCATCGACAGGAATAGAGTTCAGCCATATGTGAATAACAACAAGCCCCGCTCACGCGGGGCTTGTTGTTTATCCGTTCTCGCTTCGCATCTGTTCCTGCGGCTGTTCCCTGGAGTTCCCAGAAAGCGAATCTGTCAACGTCGGCGGCATCCCCACTGGCATCCGGAGCGGGGCACTGCCCGCTTTACGGTGAGCCATCCGGGCAGGCGCGATCCAGCTGGCGGTAGCCGATGGCTTCGGCCAGGTGCGTGCGCTCGATGGGGCCGCCACCGGCCAGGTCGGCGATGGTGCGGGCCACGCGCAGGATGCGGTGCATCGAGCGTGCGGACAGCTGCAGGCGTTCCATCGCCTGTTCGAGCATGGCCTGGTCGGGCGCGGTCAGCACGCAGTGATGCAAGGTCTGTCCCGGGTCGAGGTGGGCGTTGGGGGTGCCGGAACGTTGCAGCTGGCGGGTACGCGCCTGCGCTACGCGGGCCTGCACGGCGGCGCTGTTTTCGGCGGGCGGAGCATCGCCGCGCAGTTCGGCCGGTGGCAGCCGTGGCACCTGCAGCTGCAGGTCGATGCGGTCCAGCAGCGGGCCGGAGATGCGTGCGCGGTAGCGGGCGATCGCGTCGGCCGAGCAGCGGCAGCGGCCACTGCGGTCGCCAGCCCAGCCACATGGGCACGGGTTCATCGCCGCCACCAGCTGGAAGCGGGCCGGGAACTCGGTGCTGCGCGCGGCCCGCGCGATGGTGACTACGCCCGATTCCAGCGGCTCGCGCAGCACTTCGAGCGTCTGCCGCTTCCATTCGGGCAATTCATCCAGGAACAACACGCCGTTGTGCGCCCGCGAGATCTCGCCGGGCCGCGGCAGTGCGCCGCCGCCGACCAGGGCGACCGCGCTGGCGGTGTGGTGCGGAGCGCGGTAGGGCCGTTGTCGCCAGCGTGTCGGGTCCACGCCGTGGCGCCCGGCCGAGGCGATAGCCGCCGTTTCCAGGGCTTCGGCCTCGCTGGCCTCGGGCAGGATGCCGGGCAGCCGCGAGGCCAGCAGGGTCTTGCCGCAGCCGGGCGAGCCGACCAGCAGCAGGTGGTGGCCGCCGGCGGCGGCGATCTCCAGTGCGCGGCGGGCCTGCGCATGGCCGCGCACGTCGGCCAGGTCCGGCTGCGGTGCGGGGCCGCAGGTGCTGACCTGCGCGTCGGGCAGGGTCTTCTCGCCAGCCAGGGCGGCGCAGACCTCCAGCAGGGTGCGCGCGACTTTGATCGTCGCCTGCCGCGCCAGCGCGGCCTCATCGGCGTTGTCCGGCGCCACCACCAGCGTGCGCCGTTCACGCGCCGCGGCGATGGCCGCGGGCAGCGCGCCGTCCACGCCGCGCAGTTCGCCGGTCAGCGCCAGCTCGCCGATGAACTCATGCGCGGCCAGTGCCTGGCGGTCGATCTGGCCGCTGGCGGCGAGGATGCCCAGTGCGATGGGCAGGTCGAAACGGCCGCCGTCCTTGGGCAGGTCTGCCGGGGCCAGGTTGATGGTGATGCGCCGGGCCGGGAACTCGAACTGTGCGCAGAGAATGGCCGCGCGCACCCGGTCGCGCGATTCGCGTACCGCCGCTTCGGGCAGGCCCACGATCTGGGTGCAGGGCAGCCCGCCGGACAGGTGCACTTCGACCCGTACCGGCGGCGCATCCACCCCGGCGCGGGCACGGCTGTGCACCAGCGCCAGGCTCATGGGCGTGGCTCAGGCGTCGCCGGCGGGGCGCTTTTCCAGTGCGGCGACGGCCTGTTCCAGCGCGTCCAGCTTCTCGCGGGTGCGCAGCAGCACGGCGCGCTGCACTTCGAACTCCTCGCGGGTGACCAGGTCCAGCTTGGCCAGGCCGGCCTGCAGCGCGCTCTTGAAGGTAGCCTGCAGTTCCTCGCGCGATTCGCGCAGGCCCGGTGGCACCAGGTCGCTCAGGCGGCGGGCCAGCGCATCGATGTGGTTGAGGTCGATCATGGGGTGGTCTCCGCAGGGGCAGGCTGGCAGGTTAGGCGCCGCCGGCAACCGCGACCATCGGGCTCTGTTGCGTGGGGGTATCAGGATAATCCCTTGCCGTCCGTGCGGCACGCCCCGCGCCTGCCGGGTCAGCGCCGGGCAGGCTATGCTTTCCCCGGCACACAGACAGGGAAACGACCGATGAAAATGATCATGGCCATCGTCAAGCCGTTCAAGCTGGACGACGTGCGCGAGGCGCTCGCCGAGCGCGGCGTGGCCGGCATCACCGTCACCGAGGTCAAGGGTTTTGGCCGGCAGAAGGGCCACACCGAGCTGTACCGCGGCGCCGAGTACGTGGTCGATTTCCTGCCCAAGGTGAAGATCGAGGTCGCGGTCACCGACGCCCAGGCCGACGAGGTGGTGGAGGCCATCGTCAAGGCCGCCGGCACCGGCAAGATCGGCGACGGCAAGGTGTTCGTGTACGACCTGGGCAGCGTGGTGCGCATCCGCACCGGTGAGATCGACGCCGACGCGCTCTGAACCATGGCGACCGTGGACGGTCAATTCGGCCAGCGCCTGCAGCGGGCCCTGGCGATGCTGGATGGCAAGGGCCTGCCGCGCGGCACGTCGGCGCCGTTGCTGTACCGGGGGTTGTGGAAGCTCGGTTTCCGCGTGCCGCCGCCGCTCATGATGGGGTTTGTCCCGAATGCCTTGCTGATGGGGGGCTTCTTCGGGCCGACCTGGGGCTTGGTGATGTGGTTGATGGTCTGGCGCCGTTCGCAGATGCCGGCGGGCATGGTGCTGTTGGCCATGGTGTTGGCCGGCGTGCTGTTCGGCCTGGCGATGGGGTTGCACGCGCGCCGGAATGCGCGCCGGCGCGGCATTCCGCTCTGGCGCGATTTCCAGGGTTGAGTGCGGCTGGCGGGCCGCTGCCGGTGTTGCCCGCCGCGGCGCGCGGGCCGTGGACAGTGGCATGCGTGCCCGGGCATGCCGGCCAGTAGTCGGTAGCGCCGCTGCAGTGGGCTCCCAGGCTGCGGCCTGGGAGCTGTCTCCGGTGCTGAAGCCGCGGGGTCCTGTGGGCCAGCGGGCCCCGCGAGGGGCGGCAGACGAAAGACCTCGCGTCGCTATGGGTCATTCTGGGCGGAAGCCGCGGGCTTGTCCGCCCGATGCCCTGGCCACGAAGGCGATCAAACGGGACAGGGCCCGCGCGGGAAAGGAGAGCGCCCGGCCCTGGCGAGGACAGGGCGGCACCGATGCCTCAATCGCCGCTGTCTCCGGGTTGTTTGTCCGCCCCCATTGCTTCCAGCGCCGCGCGGGCGCTCTGGCTGGCCGGATCGAGCTTCAAGGCGGTGCGGTAGCTTTCGCGGGCTTCATCCAGCCGCCCGGCCGCGCGATACGCCTCCCCGAGACTGTCGTGGGTGTTGGCCGAACCGGGATACGCCGCCACGCTCCATTCAAATACGCTGACCGCCTCGTCCTTGCGGCCCGCGCGAAGAAGCTTGTAGCCCAGCGCGTTCAGCGCCCTCTCGCTGTGGTCGTAGTCGTCGCGGCGCGCCCCCAGGCCTTCATAGGCCGCCGTCATGGCCTTGGGCCCCTGGCGATAGGCGATCGGGGTCAGCAGGTCGTCCAGGCTCCGCTTTGCCGGTTGCATCGGCTTGCCGTTGAGCACCTCCATGAGGTCCTGGCCCATCGTCACCACAAGCGCGCCCTGCCAGAAATTGTCGAGGATGATGACGCAGTCCTCGTGCGACTCGGACCGCAGGTAATAGCTCTGGTAGCCCGGTACGCTGCCGGTGTGGGAAACGACCTGCAGCCTGGCGCCATCGGGCAGTGTCCAGTCATCGACATTCCACCCGAATCCATAGTGCGACGCCTGCGCCGTCAGCATCTGGCGCCGCGTGTCGTGGCTCAGCAGGCGCTCGCCATACAGCGCCCGGTCGAAGCGGTAGAGATCATCGACCGTGGTGTAGATGCCCGCCGCCGCGAACGACACGCTCGGGTCGATCCACTGTGGCTGCACCAGGGTGCCTTCCGCGGTGCGGGTGTAGCCTTCGGCGAGCCGTTCCAGCACCGAGCTGCCGTTGAAAACGCCGCTGGCGGTCATGCCTGCCGGGGCGAAGATCCGTTCCTGCAGGTTGTCCGCAAGAGACTGCCCGGTTGCCTGTTCGATCAGCAGACCGAGCAGGAAGAAGCCATTGTTGTTGTATCGCCACTGCTGGCCCGGGTTCTCCAGCAGCGTCGGCTTGATCCACTCGCGCGCAAAGTCCATCGGCGCATAGCTGCGGCGCGCGGCGGTCTGCCACCACGGGTCGGTGTAGCGCCCGGGGACGTCGGCAAGCCCCGAGGTGTGGCTGAGCAGCTGGGCTACCGTCACCTTCGCCGCAGGCGTCCCGGCGTAGAGCGCCGGCAGGTATTCGCCCAGTGTCCCGTCCAACCGCAGCGTGCCCTGCTGGACCAGCTGCATCGTGAGCGTGGCGACCAGCGGCTTGCTCAGCGAGCCGACCCGATAGCGCCCTTCCACCCGGTTGGGCGTTGCCCATTCAACATTGGCCTGGCCGTAAGCGGCGCGCAGCAGCACCTGGTCTCCCCGCGCCACCAGCACCGTGCCGTTGAAGCCACGGTGATCGGCGTAGCTGTCGACCAGGCGGCGCAGTTCATCGGCCGTGGGAGGCTGCTTCGCCAACGCGACTGCGCTGCACATCAGCAGGACGAAACCACATACCCGGGCAAAGGGACGCATCGATTGGCCTACGTTGGAGAATCCATCCGAAGCTAGCGGTTGACTACAGTTGTAGTCAATGGGTCGTCCGGCATGGTCCCAGGGCCCTCCGGGCGAGGCGCCGTGCCAGGCAGCGCGATGGCTGCGTTCGGCCGCCGGGTGGACCGGGTGGACCGGGTGATGCGCGGCGCCTGGAGAACCAACGAAAACCCCGCGCCGGTGGCCGGCGCGGGGTTGGGGTGCGTCGCTGCGGTGTGGCGCCGGCTTACTCGCCCAGCGCCTTGGCCACGAACGGCGGGCTGACCAGCACGCCGGTGTGCAGCGGGGCGGTGTAGTACAGCGTGTCGAACGGCTTGGCGGCGGCGTCTTCCTGGCGGAAGCCGAAGCCGAAGCCGGCCTGCTTGCTGGCCACGGTCACCGACCACCAGCCGGTCGGGTAGCACGGCTGCGGGAACGGCAGGGTCTTGAACGACTGGAAGCCGGCCTTGCCCATCTCCGCGCGCATGTCCTTGATCAGGTCCAGCAGCGCCAGCGGCGATTCGCTCTGCTGTACCAGCAGGCCGTCGTCCTTCAGCGCGCGGAAGCAGCTTTCGAAGAAGGCCTTGTTGAACAGGCCCTCGGCCGGGCCGACCGGGTCGGTGGAGTCCACGATCACCACGTCGACGCTGCCCGGCGCGCAGTTGGCCATGTAGGCCACGCCGTCGTCGAACAGCAGCTCGGCACGGGCGTCGCCGTTGGACTCGCACAGCTCCGGGAAGTACTTCTCGGCCATGCGCGTGACCTGCTCGTCGATGTCGCACTGGGTGGCGCTTTCAACGCCCGGGTGCTTGAGCACCTCGCGCAGGGTGCCGCAGTCGCCGCCGCCGATGATCACCACGCGCCTGGGCGCCGGGTGGGTGAACAGCACCGGGTGGCTGATCATCTCGTGGTAGAAGAAGTTGTCCTTGGTGGTCAGCATCATGGCGCCATCGATGACCATCAGCTTGCCCCAGTCGGTGCTGTCGTAGATCTCGATCTTCTGGAACGGCGACTGCACTTCGTCCAGCTTGCCGGTGATGCGGAAACCGATGGCCGAGCCGGTCGGCTGGAAGTGTTCGATGAACCAGTTGTCGTGGGTGGTCATGGGGATTCCTGGGTGCAATGGACTTTTCCCTTCTCCCGCGGGCGGGAAAAGGTGCCCCGGAGGGCGGGCGAGGGGGGCGGCAAAGCCCGGTACGGCGGGGTCTGCGCCGTATTTCCGCCCCTGGATCCCGCTCCGGAGCGGGAGGGCGGAAGGCGCGGGCGCGGATTGTAACGGACCGGTGCCCCGCTGGCGTTAGAATGCGCGTCCTTTTTATCCACAGCCGAGAGTTGCTACGCCGATGAGCGATTGGTCCCTCGACCAGGCCCGCAAGACCTATTCGATCCCGCACTGGTCCGACGGTTATTTCGACGTCGATGCCGCCGGGCATGTCGTGGTGCGCCCCACCGGCGCGCGGGGCCCGGCCGTGTCGTTGCCGGAAATCGTCGATTCGGCGCGTGCCGCCGGCGCCAAACTGCCGCTGCTGGTGCGGTTCCCGGACATCCTCGGCGAGCGTCTGGGCAAGCTGCAGGCGGCCTTCGCCCAGGCCCAGCGTGACTGGGATTACCGTGGCGGCTACACCGCCGTCTATCCGATCAAGGTCAACCAGCACCGCGGCGTGGCCGGCACCCTGGCCAGCCACCATGGCGAGGGCTTCGGCCTGGAAGCCGGCTCCAAGCCGGAGCTGATGGCGGTGCTGGCGCTGAGCCGGCCGGGCGGGCTGATCGTCTGCAACGGCTACAAGGACCGCGAGTACATCCGCCTGGCGCTGATCGGCCGCAAGCTCGGCCTGCAGACCTATATCGTCATCGAGAAGCCCTCCGAGCTGAAGCTGGTGCTGGAGGAATCCAGGGCGCTGGACGTGAAGCCGGGCCTGGGCGTGCGCATGCGCCTGGCATCGCTGGGTGCCGGCAAGTGGCAGAACAGCGGCGGCGACAAGGCCAAGTTCGGGCTGTCGCCGCGCCAGCTGCTGGACCTGTGGAAGTCGCTGCGCGATACCGAGTACGCCGACTGCCTGAACCTGCTGCACTTCCACATGGGCAGCCAGATCAGCAACGTGCGCGACATCGCCAACGGCATGCGCGAGGCCACCCGCTACTTCGTCGAGCTCTCGCGCCTGGGCGCGAAGATCAGCCACGTCGACGTCGGCGGTGGCCTGGGCATCGACTACGAAGGCACCCGCTCGCGCAGCTACTGCTCGATCAACTACGGCCTGAACGCCTACGCCAGCAACATCGTGCAGCCGCTGGCCGAGGCCTGCGAAGCGCACGCGCTGCCGCCGCCGCGCATCGTCACCGAGTGCGGCCGCGCGATGACCGCCCACCACGCGGTGCTGATCGCCAACGTGTCCGAAGTGGAGCAGGCCGCCGATGGCCGCATCCCCGAGGCGCATGACGACGAGCCGGCCGCGATCCGCCACCTGCGCGAGATCCATGACGAACTGGACCAGCGCCCGGCGGTGGAACTGTTCCAGGAAGCCCAGCACTTCCACGCCGAAGGCCTGAGCGCCTATGCACTGGGCCAGATCGACCTGCCGCAGCGTGCGCGCATCGACGACCTGTTCTACGCCATCGCCAACGGCGTGCGCGCGCGCCTGAGCTACGACGAGAAGAGCCATCGCCCCGCGCTGGACGAGCTGAACGACCGCCTGGTCGACAAGTACTTCGTCAACTTCAGCGTGTTCGAGTCGATCCCGGATGCCTGGGCCATCGACCAGGTGTTCCCGATCGTGCCGATCGAGCGCCTGGACGAGCGCCCGGATCGCCGCGGCGTGATCGCCGACATGACCTGTGATTCGGACGGCATGGTCAAGACCTACGTCGAGAACGAGAGCCTGGACAGCTCGCTGCCGCTGCACTCGGTGGGCCATGGCGAGAGCTACCGCATCGGCTTCTTCCTGGTCGGCGCCTACCAGGAAATCCTCGGCGACATCCACAACCTGTTCGGCGACACCGACGCGGTGGAAGTCACGGTCGATGGCAGCGGTTATCGCATCGCCCAGCAGCGTCGCGGCGACACCACCGACGTGATGCTCGACTACGTCGGCTACCGCCTGGACGACCTGCGCGCGGCCTACCGGCAACGCGTGGCCGCGGCCAACCTGCCGGCCGAGCGTGCCGCCGAGCTGGACGCCGCGCTGGAAGCGGGCCTGACCGGTTATACCTACCTGTCGGACGAGCCGCTGGGCTGAGCCGGCCGCGGGCATCGCCGCGCTGACGAGGGGGCGGGCCGTGCCCGCCCCTTCTCATTTCCGGCCTGTGCTGCGCGCATTGCCGGGATGGGCGCCAGCGTCGAGGGCAGGCATGGGAACAGCCCATCGCATCGCGGCCGCCGGCATGCCCGTCCGTGTCGCCGGCATCAGCCTTCGCGCGCGACCTGGAAGCCGGCGAACGACTGGCTCACCGGCATCAGCTCCAGGCGGTTGACGTTCAGGTGCGGCGGCAGGGTGGCGACCCAGAAGATCTGCTCGGCGATGTCCTGCGCGGTCATCGGGTTGGCGCCCTTGTAGAGCTGGTCCGAGGCGGCCTGGTTGCCATGGGTGCGCACCAGGGTGAACTCGGTCTCTGCCATGCCCGGCTCGATCGCGGTCACGCGTACGCCGGTGCCGTGCAGGTCGGCGCGCAGGCCCAGCGAGAACTGGCTGACGAAGGCCTTGGTGCCGCCGTAGGCGTTGCCGCCCGGATACGGGTAGATGGCGGCGGTGGAACTGATGTTGATGATCGCCCCGCGGCGTTCGATCAGCCGCGGCAGCAGGCGATGGGTCAGGGTGACCAGCGCGGTGACGTTGGTATCGATCATCGTGCGCCAGTCTTCCAGGCTGGCGTGCTGGGCAGCGGCGGTGCCCTGCGCCAGGCCAGCGTTGTTGACCAGCAGGTCGATGCCGCCGAACGCCGCCGGCAACGCCGCCAGTGCCGCCTCCATCGCCGCCGGATCGCGGATGTCGAAGACCGCCGCGTGCACCCGCTCGGCCCCGAACTCGTCCACCAGCGGCTGCAGGCGCTCGGCACGGCGGCCGGTGGCGATCACCTTCCAGCCGGCAGCGGCGAAGCGACGGGCGGCGGCGGCACCGAAACCGGACGTGGCGCCGGTGATCAGGACGGTCTTGGACATGACGGTTTCCCAGGGAGAAGAGGCCGTCGATTTTCGCACCTTCGCGGAGCACCGGCGCTGGCGTGATGCGGACACCCCGAACACGTCCATCGCGTCAACGCGCATACCCATGGCGCCCACCCACCGGGGTAACACCGCCGCAGGCCATTTAGCTACGCCTTCGATTTCCGCACCGTGGGAAGGGGATGCCCTTAGATGCAGGACTTGCCCCGCATTGGGCCCAGTGCGGCATGGTCCCGCGATGCCGCTAGCGCATTCGCCGCCCACCCACCGGAGCCACAGCCCCCTTGAGTCAAGGGGGTGCGCCGACAGGCGCGGGGTTGTGGAAGAAAAGGGCGTGGGGCCCGATGTCTGCGCAGCAGACATTGGGGTGGCACTGCCGTGGCGGTGTCACCGTGGCGTGCCGACAGGCGCGGGGTTGTGGAGACAGCAGGCACGGGGCCCAAGGTTTGCTGCGCAAACCTTGGGGTAACACCGCCAAAGCGGTGTTACTGCGCCTTGATGGCCATCGCCTGCAGGCCGCTGCCGTTGAGCTTGGCCTTGGCTTCGGCCAGTTCGCTGGCGGTGCCATAGGGGCCCATGCGCACGCGGTAGACCGTGTTGCCGTTGATCTGCGCCGATTCGACGCGGGCGGCCAGGCCCATCATCGCCAGCTTGGCCTTGGTCGCCTCGGCGTCGCCGGAAGCGCCGAAGGCGCCGGCCTGGAGGATGTAGCGGACGTTGTCGCCACCGGCCGCGGTTGCCGGTGCCGCTGGCTCCGCCCGCCTGGGTGCGCTGTCGGCTGCGGCCACGGCAGGTGCCGGGGGAGTCGCCGTGGTGCCGGCCGTCGTGCCTGTGGCCGCCGCCGGGCGCGGCGTCTCGCTGATCGGTGACGGCAGCGGTGCGGCGGCCGCCGGTACCGGGCGCCCTTCCAGGGCAGCCTGCGCGCGCTGCGCTTCGCTGGCCTGCGCTGTCCGCGCGGCCTGGCTTCGGCGCTGTTCCTCGGCACGCGCGCTGGCGGCCAGCTCGGCGTCGGACATCTGCACTTCCTTGCCCGGCAGCAGGGTGTAGAAGTCGTACTGGGTCGCGGCCGGTTTCTCCGCCGGCTGCGCGCCATCGCGCGCGGCCGGACGGGGGAGGTCGGCGCCGGCGTCGATGTCGGCATCGGCGACCGGGGCCGGCTGCGCGTCCGGGTTGGGCTGGGGACCGACCCGCAGGAAGCCGTCGCCTTCCTTCTTGAACAGGTTCGGGGCGGCCAGGAACACCACGGCCGCGATCGCCGCGCCGGCGACCAGCCATACCCAGCCGGGCGTACCGTTGCCGCTGTTGCGCCGGGCCTGGCTCTTGCCGCGTCGTGCTGCCATTTCTGCAACGTCTCCTTGCTTACATCTTTTCCGGCGCGCTCACGCCCAACAGGCCCAGGCCGTTGGCGAGCGTCTGCCGCGCGGCGCCGGCCAGTGCCAGCCGGGCGTTGCGGGTGGCGGCATCGTCCACCAGTACCGGCGTCCCGTGATACCACGTGTGGAAGGCGTGCGCCAATTCACGCAGGTACTGCGCCACCAGGTGCGGTTCCAGCGACACGCCGGCGGCCTCGACCACTTCCGGGTAACGCGAGATTTCGTTCATCAGCTCCAGCGATGCCGCGTCGTCCAGCTGCGCCAGCGCGGACAGGCCCATCGCCTGGTCGTAGTCCATGCCCTTCTCCTGCGCCTGCCGCAGCAGCGAGCAGACGCGGGCATGCGCGTACTGGACGTAGAACACCGGGTTGTCGTTGCTCTGCTGGCGTGCCAGGTCGATGTCGAAGGTCAGCTGGGAATCGGGCTTGCGCGCGATCAGGAACCAGCGCACCGCGTCGCTGCCGACCTCGTCGATCAGGTCGCGCAGGGTCAGGTAGCTGCCGGCGCGCTTGGACAGCTTCACTTCCTCGCCGCCGCGCATCACCGTCACCATCTGGTGCAGCACGTATTCCGGCCAGCCCTGGGGGATGCCCACGCCCAGCGCCTGCAGGCCGGCGCGCACCCGCGCCAGCGAGCCGTGGTGGTCGGCGCCCAGTTCGGTGATGGCGCGCTCGTAGCCACGCTGCCACTTGCTCAGGTGGTAGGCCACGTCAGGCAGGAAGTAGGTGTAGGTGCCGTCGGACTTGCGCATCACGCGGTCCTTGTCGTCACCGAAATCGGTCGAGCGCAGCCACAGCGCGCCGCCTTCCTCGTAGGTGTGGCCGGAGGCGACCAGCTGGTCCACCGTCTCGGCGACCTTGCCGTCGGTGTACAGCGAGCTTTCCAGGAAATAGATGTCGAAATCCACGCCGAACGCGGCCAGGTCCTGGTTCTGCTCGTTGCGCAGGTAGGCCACGGCGAAGCGGCGGATGGCGTCGATGTCCCCGGCATCGCCGGTACCGACCACCTGGCTGCCTTCCAGCTCGACGGTCTGGCCGAGCAGGTAGGCCTTGGCGACGTCGGCGATGTACTCGCCGTTGTATGCCTCGGCCGGCCACTGCGCGTCACCCGGCTTGAAGCCGCGCGCGCGCGCCTGGACCGAGCGCGCCAGGTTCTCGATCTGCACGCCGGCGTCGTTGTAGTAGAACTCGCGCTTGGTATTCCAGCCGTTGGCTTCCAGCACGCGGGCGATGCAGTCGCCGATCGCGCCGGCGCGGCCATGGCCGACATGCAGCGGGCCGGTGGGGTTGGCCGAGACGTACTCGACGCCGACGCTGCGGCCGTTGCCGCCCAGGTTGCGGCCGTAGTCGGCACCTTCGCGCAGCACGCTGGCGACCTCGCGCTGGAACGCCACCGGCGCCAGCTTGAAGTTGATGAAGCCCGGGCCGGCGATCTCGACGCTGGCGACATCGTCGCTGGGCGGCAGCGCCGCGACCAGCGCCTGCGCCACCGCGCGCGGGTTGCTGCGTGCGGCCTTGGCCAGCAGCATCGCGGCATTGGTGGCGAAATCGCCGTGCTCGCGGGTCTTGGGTCGTTCGACCACGAAATCCGGCGGCAGGGTGTCGGCAGGCAGGGTGCCGTTGGCGCGCAAGGCTTCGATGCCTTGGCCGATCAGGGCGCGGAGTAGGGATTTCACGTGACTGTCTGCTTGGAGCGCGGAACTGCCCATTTTACCCGACCGGCGGGACCGCTGCTTCGGCCGCGGCGCAGCCGGTCAGCGAAGTCAACAGCGGGTGCAGGCCGGGGCCACGGCCTGCACGGCCGGGGAGCGTGCTGCGCGGCAGGGCTGCGGCGCCTGTCCCGGAGGGCGCGGACAGGCCCACGACGGCCGGGGCGGCGGGTGGGCGTGCGCATTCGGCTACATCCAGCCGCGGGCCGCCAGCGACACCGGCAGGCCGTCGCCGATGACGAAGTGGTCCAGCAGCCGTATCTGAACCAGGGCCAGCGCCTCGCGCAGGCGCAGGGTGACGGTGCGATCGGCCGCCGACGGCTCGGCGCTGCCCGAAGGATGGTTGTGGCCGACGATCACCGCCGCGGCGTTGTGTGCCAGGGCCCGGCGCACCAGTTCGCGCGGGTGCACCTCGGCGCCGTCGATGGTGCCGGCGCACACATTAGAACGAGAGGTATGGACGTTTAGTATGTAATTGATTTATATGGAAATTTATTCTTTTTGATCTCGTCCATCCTTGTCCTTCGCAGTCAGCCCAGAATGGTCGCTAGCGCGCGCTTGGAGCCCCTGTCGCGCAAAGAGGCACCTGTAGGGGGCTCATCTGTGAACATAGTTGCCATTCAAATAGGATGTTCCCATGTCTGAGGGACTCTATCGAACCGGTGGGATCTTCACTGCCTTCACAGTCTTACGGACCAGTTCTGCAGCTTCTGCAGAGGTGATCCCTAGCGCTGACGCGATAAGGCAGAACTCGAGGATATCCAAGCGGCGAGAGCCGGACTCAATTGAGGAAATCCGTTGCTGTGGCCAACTCAGATGCGCAGCGAGAGCGGTCTGACTGATCCCCATCAACTCGCGTCGCTCACGAAGCTTACCGACCAAGCGAAGGTACGGGCTTTGATAGATCGTCTTCGTAGCCATCCAGTCCGCCTCAGGAAGCGGAAGGCAATCTATGTCCGACACTCGATCTACATGAAAATCATGTAGACGGCGGTTCCCCGCCTTGCTAGCATTCCGGCTGGTTCATATGCCGGGGATCGAGTGATCTATGGCCGTAGCCAACAGACCCTCCTTCCCTTGTGGCCTGAGCTCGACAGTCTTGTCGTTTCGCTCGGTCCTTTCTATACCTGCGCCTGGTGCGCGCTTGAACGATCCACGACGGCTTGTGCCCCGGTCGCAGCGGACCCAGAGGTAGCTCACCAGCTGTTGCTCTTTCTAAAAAGCGCAGGGGTGATTTCTGAAAAGTCAGCGGACTCGGCTGTAAACCGTTCTCTCTATGATCCTGTGGGTTGGACTTACAGCGAGAGCTGGAGGCGACCCGCCAACCTCGAGAGCACTCTCACGCAAACGCTTCATGCTTGGCGTTCCAATCTCGATTCCCAAGACCTGCTATGGGTATGGCGGCAGCTATCTGCCCATGAAGCAAGAGCATATCTGTGCTCTCAGCTACGCCGACACCGAATCGGAACTCAACTCGTCGATGAAGTGTTGAATGCCCTGGGTCAGGATTGGAGCCGCCTTAGCTTGGGGCGTAGAAGGTATGTGATCTGGTCATCCGTTCGAGGAGCGGCAAGTAAGCTTCTGCGCTCGGGAGGCAACGAAGCCGCTGCTATTCAAGTGCTGTCTCGAGAAGTTCAGAGCAGAGCCCGCTGGCTTGAGCAGAGGGAATCTACAGGCGCTCTGAGCAGAACTGACTACTGCTTTCTTCCGAGTAGCGCTTGGCGAAGGCCACTAATCGTTGAGGTGGCGCTGGAGACCATCCTCAGGATCGGGGATACCTACTGGTTGGATCCACCTTCGTCACCAGCCTGTATAGCTAAAGAACAGCGAGGCATATTGAATGCGTCCGACCATCCTGGCACTTGATCTAGAAGGAACCCTGATCTCCAACGCCGTCAGCCAAATTCCTAGGCCAGGGCTGTGGAGCTTCCTTGAACGAGCACAAGCAAGCTTCCAGCAACTTGTGATGTTCACGGCCGTGGCCCGCCCCGTTGCCAGAAGGGTCGCTGCACTCCTTTCCGATGAAGGCTTTGCGCCCCTTTGGTTCAGAGATATTCCCTATATCGATTGGACGGGTAGTACCAAGGATCTTCGTTTCGTGTCCCCAATTCTCGGCGAAACACTTCTGCTGGATGACTACATCTCCTACGTGCGAGCGGATCAACGGGCCTTCTGGATAGAGGTCCCAGCGTTTGAGCCCCCATATTCACCCAGCGACGCTGGGCTAGAGATAGCGTTGAGCCGAATAGAAGCGAGAGTCCTGCAGCTTGTAAGCCCGGTTGATCAACTTACCCACGATGCGCCAAACAAGGATATCTAGCCGTGCAGAGGACCAGCCTGTCTCATCCACTGCAGATAGCGGAACTATCCGTTGGAACCGCTGGAGGAGCAATTGGAGTGACGTTCGCGCCGGGAAAGTGCCAGCAGATGGCAATGACCGGTTCATGGGACAGAGATCTAGACATAGATCTTCGCTCAATCGTGGTTTGGGGAGCAGAGTACCTACTTAGCCTCCTGGAACCCTGGGAGTTCGAGGAACTCCATATACAAGAGTTGCCGCAGCGGGCCAAGGCCCTCGGCCTCAACTGGCATGGCCTTCCAATTATCGACGGCGCTGCACCAGACTCTCGCTTCATGTCGGCATGGGAGAGTACTGGATCGCTTCTTTCCAATGAGCTCCTGCAGGGGCGAAAAGCCGTTGTTCATTGCAAAGGGGGCCTTGGCAGGGCCGGGACTGTGGCAGCGATGTTGCTTCTGCAGACTGGCTCAGCATCGAGTGCGGAGCAAGCGATTGCTAGAGTGCGACAGGTTCGTCCTGGGGCGGTGGAAACAATGGAGCAGGAGGACTTTGTCGTGAAGTGGTCAACCTGTGCCCGCGCGGGCCACAACTAACTGGTGGGCTGGCTGCTTCGAAGCGATGGTCAAGCAGCGCCATTCCTTTGAATACCATGCGCTCTGATCCTTGCGTATCTCACCTAAGCGGTGTGGCGACGTACAGGGGCACGATCGGCCGGCCGTCGCTCGTCTTCACACCATCAGCTCCCTGTGTATTCGCGAAGCACCCGACGCTTCCGCATCACCCACCCCCAGAGCATACCGAAGAGGTTCGCTGATGCTAAGAACATGACCGACACAGCGATACCAAAGAAGGTAGGCCACTGCTGTACCAGACTGAATTCCGACACCAGTTTCAACTAGAGATTTCCTTAAATTTTCCTCGCATTGAGGTAGAGAGCAGCCTGTCATAAGAAACGGGAAGAGCTTCACGCCGCGATACCGGCCAGCACTGCGACGCCTTCCGTCGAGTAATACTCACCTTCGTTGGGAACGGCTATTCTGCAGCTCTGGCCTGAACCGAGGGATCGGCGGTGATTACCAACAATGTGTACTCCAGGGTGTTCCAGTTGAAGGTGGGCCACTCTACAGGCACGATCTTTGTCATGGAGCATGAAGATCGACAGTATTGGGTTACGGCCAAACATGTCATCTCGGACTGGGACCGAGAACAGCCTTTAGATGTCATGCGATCAGATGGGTGGTGGCAGATCAGGTTGCGACTGGTTGGTGAGCACCAGTCTGCCGACGTGGCGGTGTTGGCGGCGAACTTCGCCGTCAAGGTGTACGAAGCCGAGGCATCCATGAAGAACTTCGCGATATCTCAGGAAGTATTCTTCCTTGGCTTCCCCTTCGGGTGGTCTGCCCACGTTCCCGCACACGTCAATCGCGAGTTTCCACTACCATTCATTAAGCGGGCGATCGTGTCGGCAGTGTGCCCTGCCGTTGCCGGAGAGCGGGAGATGCTGATACTTGACGGGCACAATAACCCCGGCTTCTCGGGAGGTCCGGTGGTCTTTGAAGACAAGTGGCAACCTGGAAGTGGACTTCGCATTGCTGGCGTCGTTTCCGGCTACCGATTCGAGCCCGAGGATGTATTTGCGGGAGAAGAACCGATCGGCGCATACGTGAAAGCGAACACGGGACTGATGTTCTGCGAGACGATCAAGCGCGTGCACGAAGTAATCGAAGAGAATCCAATTGGAGTTCCATTCGTATAGGCGCTCGGCCGTCCAAGCCGGACGTCAGAGGTTGCATGAAAGGGGAGAGGGGCAGTTCCTAAGCCCCGCCCGCGGACTTAGATCCTGGGAAAGTCGAGGTTATCGGATGTTTGAGGTCGTTGGCTCGGATATCGAGCGTCTTTCTGATGCAGAACTTCGCTCCCTTGTACTGCGCTTGGCGAGCAGTGAGCTGCGCAAGCAAGGATTGCCAATCTCCGCGGTCACTGCCGGCGGGCATCAAGATGCACCTGATGGCGGTTTGGACGTACGAGTTGCGTGTTCAGTTGCAATGGCCCGGGCTGACTTTGTCCCGCGGGCGAACACTGGCTTCCAAGTAAAGAAGCCCGATATGGCGGCAGGTGCCATCCGCAAGGAGATGTGCCCAAAGGGCGCGCTAAGGCCAGCAATAGCGGAGCTGGCACAGCTGCAGGGTGCATACATAATTGTCAGTGCTCAGGGTTCAGTCGCCGACAAGCCTCTTCAAGAGCGTCGAGAGGCCATGCGTGCACAACTCACCAGTCTCGCATCTCCAACTGACCTGTATGTGGACTTTTACGATCGTGATCGCATCGCTGCTTGGGTCAATGAGTACCCGGGCGTGGCCGCATGGGTCCGCTCAGTCGCCGGCAGAGCGCTCAATGGTTGGACCTCCATTTATCGCTTGAGCAGCAACAAGACAACGACAGCATTCCTCGCTGATGGCTCTACCTGCCTACTGGATGAGAGCCGCAAGCCTGGGCAGGCACTTGAGATCCTAAGCGGTGTGGAGCGGCTCAGGGACGAGTTGCGTCGACACGGCCGATGTGTTCGCCTCATCGGCCTATCGGGAGTGGGCAAGACGAGACTTGTGCAAGCTCTGTTCGAAGACAGTGTCGGCACTGAGCCCCTAGATCCTAGTATTGCCGTCTATACCGACTACTCAACCGAGACACGTCCGTCGGCACGAGATATGGCTTGCGACCTGATCAACCGCGGAGAGCCCGCGATACTGATCGTCGACAACTGCAATCCGGAGACCCATTCGGAGCTTGCGAAGATCTGCTCAGAATCAGGCGCCCCAATCAGTCTCCTGACCGTCGAGTATGACGTTCGCGAGGACGAGCCGGAGCGAACTGATGTCTTCAGGCTCAAGGGAGCATCCAGCGACTTGATTGAAAAGTGGATTGAGCAGAACTTCGGTCACATATCGGAGGTTGATCGACGCACAATCGCGGCGTTTAGTGACGGGAATTTTCGTATTGCGAACGCGCTTGCCGAGACCCTCGGGCGTGGAGAGACTTTGGGCAAGGTAAAGAGTCGGGACCTTATCCAACGTATATTCCGCCAACGGAACGTTGAAGATGGATCACTTCAGATGGCGGCAGAAGACCTGTCCTTGGCATACTCTGTGGACGGCGAGGACATCTCTGCTGAGAGTGAGCTGGCGCAGATTGCTGAGATGCGCGGAGTTGACGCACGCTCGCTCTATCAAGTCATTGTCGAGTTGCGGCAACGAAACGTTGTGCAGGCCCGAGGTCGCTGGAGGGCGATCCTACCGCAGGCAATTGCGAATGGACTTGCTAGCACCGCTGTTGCGAGGACTCACCAGGATACCCTCGACAACCTCATTCGCTTGGCTACGCCGCGGCTGCGGGCCTCAATCTCGAGAAGACTTGGATATCTGCACGACGTGCCAGAGGCACGCGCAGCGGCTGCTCGCTGGCTTAGAAGTGATGGCGCATTTGGAGATCTGTTCAACCCGGCGACGCAGGATCTCAGGATCATCACCAATCTTGCTCCCTTGGCTCCAGGTGATGCCATGGGTCGCATCAGCGAAGCTGTGCAGATCTATCCTGAGATCGCCGATTGCGGATCACGAAAACGCTGGGAATGGATTCGCCTGATAAAGGCGTTGAGCTACGAGACGGAGCACTTCAACTCCGCTGCGCAGCTTCTGATGCAATTCATAGCCACTGAGCCGACGGGGAACCAGGTCGACTCAGCCCGCGAAGCATTCTCAGAGATGTTCCAATTGTATCTTTCCGGAACGCAAGCGAGCCCCGAGACTCGCCGTGCACTGGTTGCGAACCTTCTTGGATCTGACGAAGAGGACTCACGGGCGTGCGGGCTGTTGGCTCTCCAAGCTCTACTAAAGACATCGTATTTTTCATCGAGTACGAGCTTTGATTTTGGCGCCAGATCACGTAGCTGGGGGTGGCACCCTCAGTCCAGTAGCGATGTGTGTGACTGGTACGTTCGCGCCATTCGCCTATGCGTGCACCTTTCTGACAGGATCGATGAGCCTCGCCAGATTCTCGCCCAGAGCGTTAGAGGCTTGTGGCGCTACGAAGCCTGCCATGGGGCGCTGGAGGATGCAGCTGAGGCACTCTTGAAGCGCGCCCATTGGATAGATGGCTGGATCTCGCTGCGCGCCACCCTACGCTTCGATGGAAAGAAGATGCCGAGGGAGTACAGAACTCGTCTAGAAGCACTGATCGACCGCCTGCAGCCCGTTGATCTTCTCGACCGCGCACGAGCGGCGGTGCTTGGTCGCGGTGTCGATGGGTTGGAAGCCAGCAGCGCTGAGGCTGACGATGAGAGTGGCATGCACGCCTGGAAGAGAGCATCTCTGATGGCGCAAGGTGTCGGCCGTGAGTTGGCACTTGCCCCTTCAGTCAGAGAGGTGTTCATGAGCGAGCTAATGGTTGCAACTGACGTCCAGCGCGCCTACGAATGTGGGATGGGACTTGCGGAGGGTGCACCCACTCTGCTTGAAACGTGGGAGCTGCTCCTCTCAGATTACGAACGTGCGGACGCAGCGCGACGTGACGCGACAGTTCTCGGCGGATTCCTGCGCCAGGCCAAGGAACTCGATGCTGAATTTACAGAGGGCGCACTCGAGAGCTCCCTAAGCCGGGGTAGCCTGATTCCTATTCAGCCCTACCTGCAGGCACGCGTTGGCCTAGACCAGGTTGGAATTAGCCGAATGCGCAGAGCCCTAGCCGCAGGTCTGCTTGAGGCACCTGCATTCGTGCACATTGCCAATGGACTGGTAGAGCACTCACCGCCCGCGTTGTTGGCCGCGCTACTTGCAGATATTGCGCGTCTCGCAAGTGGAGAGTGGGTGGCCTTGGAAATTCTTCACATGTACTTCTTCTCGAACAAGAGCACGTCGAGCACAGCACCGAGGGCTTTGGTTGAGGTCGGTCAGGGTATTCTCGCTAGTCTCAAGTTCAAGAGTGCATCAGTACAACGTGTACATAGCGCGGGAGAGGTCGCCAAGATCTGTTGCTCAACGAGCGATCCAGAGCCTGCCCGTAGCGTGGCCGAGTCGCTCTGCCTCAGTTTGGAGGCTGGCGACATCCACTTCCACGAAGTCAGGGAGATCATCAACGCACTTTGCGAGGCACATCCGCATGTCATGCTGGACACATTCCTCCTTCGTGCATCTGAAGACTCGCTGGGTCGAAGATGGGACACGGGAGGAAGCAAAGGCTTGGCGTACAGGTCCATGGGGCTGCAAGCGATTCAGTCCTGGGCATCGATCAACGCTGTGCACCGATACCCTCTGTTGGGAGCCGTGATGTGGTTGTTCAGCAGAGGCGACTTCGAGGAGGGCACGAAGATCGACCCGATCTTCGAGGGCTTGCTGAGAGGGGCGCCCGATAGAGTCATGTTCTTGGGTAAGTTCGATCGGCAGGTGTATCCGCTGCGCTGGAATGGCTCGATCAAGGATATGCTCCGTAATCGCCGCTCAGAGCTGACACGACTAGCTGCCGAGATGCCTGGCGAAGTGGCAGATTGGGTTCATTGCGGACTCCCACTCATCGAGCGATGGATCGCTAACGCCATAGAGACAGAGCACCATCAGGAAGAGGCCTTTGAATAGTGAGGGCCGCCATCTTCTTCGGAGACAATGGATACGGCATTGTCGCGAAGGCGAGCCTGGAGGGGGAGCTGGAAGGGAGGGCTGCGCTATGCCTTGGGGCGCGATCAGTGCACTAGCGCTCAGGTCGGGCCGCTAGCTCCTGCCGACGTGAAAGTCCGGCTTGGCATGCAAAACCTATATGCTTCAGCCGGACATCAGCGGAACGATCTTGAACAATTGGCGGAGATGGCCGCCCTCGGTTTGGACGGCGCTGAAGATGGGTTAAGCAAGAGATGGGTTAAGCAAGCCGCCCTCATCGATGCTCCGGGTCGGTGAGGGGCGTCGTTGAACCCAAACAGTTCACTCCACTACGACGTAGAAGGGCTGGCTGAATCCGACAATCTGATTGTCGGTGGTACTCAGAACGAAGGCCTCGACTTGGTGGACCCCGCGATAGCTCAGCGTCTCGCGTCGGCTATGTGGTTGGTCCGAACCCACGAAGTCCCCTCGAAGCTTGCCGGCTCGTCTAGCGACTGCCCCGGTGTTAGTCACGCGCCACATGGTCCTGTAGGTGTGATTTGGTGCAAGTCCGCCAAGCTTCGCCTCAAAGCGAATGTCCTGGTTGGGCTGCATTGGTTCGCCGCTTCTCACTACGCGCGAAGGGGCGCCAGCCGCATCGACCAAGTAGCCCGAGATAGTCGCTGGCAAGCGGAAGTTGGCTAGGGGCCACTGGGGTTGCTTGCGATGACCCGGCTCGAGAATCTCCAGCGGCACCATCTGCAACCCGCCAGTCTTGAGCACATCGACATCATCCAGTTGGACATCTGCACCGGCCAGCCCTGCCTCCATGGCGACCGTCGGTTTCCGAAGCACGGCAAATGAGTCGCCGAGGATTCGCCGCCAAAGCTCAATGCTCTGGGTAGAGTCCTGTTCATCGAACGCTGCATCAATCCACTGACGATATCGATGGATGGCGTTGCGGAAGTTCCGATACTGTTCCTCGGTCCACTCGGAGGCTTGATCCTCAGCAGGGAGCACAGGATTTGGGACATGGGGCGGGTAATGATGGCCTTGTAGCCAGTCATCCAAGCGGCGAAAGAGAGTCCTCAGGGACGTTGGTACATCGCTGAAGTCATTTCCGTGTCGATCGCCCTCGTGAATGCGCTCACCGAGTAGGGTGGTGAAAAGGAAAGACGGACAAGTGAAGGTTCCCTTGTAGTCCCGAAGATACTTGGCGAGCCGAGTGACCTTGCGGAATGAATTGTTGCCGCTGATTGAGTTCTTGCCGCGCAACCAGGAGGTGTACTCTTCCGGCCTCGAGTCCTGGAATGTGTTGTTGCGCCGGTTGCACACCTCATTCGACCCGGCATACAGGCGATCAACGACGCAGGGAGCAATGTCCATTTTGCGGTCGCCAGCGTACTCAAGGGTCACACAGTAGGGATAGCGCTTAACCTTGTCCGCGTACCTGGGGCTCGCTTCGAATGTGCGAGCAAGCTGATCCACATAGTCTGCCGCAGCCCATCCCTGTACGGGCCTGACGAACAGAATGGCGTCCGCGTCAAATGGCCGACCATCCAAAGGGCGAATGATGGTCTGGTGGGCCCATGAGCCGTGCTTGTAAAGTCGAATGATCTTCGGAAGGTAGTTCGAATCTTTAAGGAACCCCTCGATTGCTACGAAGGAGTTGTCCAGCTGATCGAGTCGAGTGCTGTTGAGATTGACGACATTCTCAAGAAATGCGCTGAAGTGGTTGAGGTGCTTCATTTCGCAACGTCCCCTGCATTGAGTCTCCTAATGAAGTCCCTAGCGCCCGCCTCCATTTCCTGCTCAAGCCCTGTACGCTTGAAGAAGTAGACGAGGTCACTCACCAACGGGCTAGACGCACGGTGGGAGAAGATGGCGTCCTGTAGCTGCCGTGCTCTTGCTTCGAGCTTGTCGGGCTCATCGTCGGGTTGGAACTTATCCAGCGAACCGTCAACCTCGCCTTTGAGACGAGTGACCAAGGCAATAGTGTCACCCTGACGCTGAGACTCTCTGATAGTCCACAGGGCAAATGGACCGAAGGGAACGAGCATCGTCAGGATAACGTCGACTAATGGCTTCTGGAGTGAGATCACTATTAGTACTGTTAGGTACATCCAGCCAAGTATCTTCAGGTAGCGCTGATAGTCCCCCCGTAGGTTCCAGTCGTACCAAAGATTCGTGCGCTGGCAAACCAAGCGCGCGCTACTCATAGGCAGCGGGTCCACCGATTGCGGATACCAGTTACGGAGTCCCAGTTCCCGTGCCGGCTTCAGTGGCTTGCTTCCATAGCGCTCGATTTCCTCTGCATCGACCCTCTGGCCGGCCACGAAGGCATTCCAGGGCAGGTCGAGGACTGTCGTGTCGAATTGCTCTTGCAGTCTAGCCGACAGCTTGATTCTGCCTCGGCGCCAGCGATCTATCCACAAAGCGTCTGATGCACCCACCAGAAGAGCGACCAGGCTGACCCACTTTGTGCCGCCCGAAAGGCACGGCGTAGATGCGGTAACGATAGAGACTATGGGTAGGAAAAAAACGAATATAAAGTAGTAGCGCTGAGCTCGCTTTACGCCAGTGTGTATGCGCAATCTTGCTCGCAAGAGCCGAAGCGCATCCTCGGAATTTTGTCTCTCCCGAACGCAATTTGGCATGGCTTCTGTCCGTCCGTGGCCCCAATATCCCCAATGCCGACTATAGCCATCTGTGGGCCTGTGACACAAGTCACATTGGAGTTGCAGCTCCGACTGGTTGTCCAGGTGGCCTCGTTACAACGTGACCCATCAGGGTTCGTACGGCACTTTGGGGGCTGCGGTCTCTCTTGGATAGAGGTGGGAAGTGATCCCACGACCCAGCTACCGTTGGTCGAGAATGAAGGGGGGTTTCGGGCTCGCTAAGTAGGCTCAACGACGAGCCAGCTCGGCGAGCTTCATCTCAGCGCTAAGTAGAAGCGAGCGCAGGTGGTCACGCTCCGACTTCAGCTCGCTGATTCGCGCAACAGCGTCCGCCAGCTTGAGCTCGAGCGAACTAGACTTGGCTCGCTCGCTGAGTAGTGCTCCGTCTCTTTGGGCAACATAGGCTTGAACTTCCGCAATCAAGGGCCCGAAGCGAGACTTCTTAAAGTGGGCAGGAGGGATGCCCGCTTCTCTCGCAACGTTGTTCTGACTGACGAGCGCTCCAGGTGGCAATACTTCTGGCTGACCCGATTTCAGCCTATCGAATGCGGCTATCAATCTGTCGAGCAGGGGAGGTTCATTGCTCATTAGATCTCACTCTGATGACGAAGTCCTTAAGCGCTGAAACTTGGCCCTCAAGCGCACGCATCCTCGGGCTATCTCCAGAAGGGCGCAATGCTTCCAATAGAGGCTCGCTGTGGGCAATCAACTTCTCCGCACGTACTACATTTCCTTTGTCCAGCAGTGCTTCGGGACACGTTACGCAATGGGACAGCGTGTCATAGCCACCATGCTCACAGTTACCCTTCTTTAGGCAGACACCCAGCAGGGTAGGTCTCACGGAAAGTGTGCCCTGGCTAGCGAGCTTCGCAAGCCCCTTTAGATCTGAGGTGCTGATCAACTCCAGAAGGCGATCCTTGTGGGCTGAGCCATGGGGAGAGAAGTGCTTCGAGTCAGCAAGCCCCTTCGCGACTCGGGCCGCCTCATTGGCAAGCTCCTCCGCAAGCTCAATGCGCATCGACTCGTTGAGCGAGAGGCTGTGGTATCCGCGCACATAGTACTCGGTCATTCCAAGGTGAAGATGTTTCAGCTGAAGCTGGATCGAGCCGAGCGCGACTCGGCCAGAGCGCACGGCATTCACTACCAATGTCCGCCTCAGCTGATGGAAGGAAAACGGCCAAACCTTTCCGAGTACAACACGCCCCCCAGAGCTACCGTTGATGAGTTCGGATACTCTAAGGTCGTCTTCAGTGACCTTCAGAGTCTCAGGATCAAATAGCCACGGATAGTTAATCCTTTCGATCATTGAAACCCGCGGTGGATCGATACTGTGCCGCTTCTTCTTCCAGCCTAGTACGGACGTAAAGAGCCAGTTGCTGAAGCTCCCTGAGACCAGTTTGGTGTCGCGCATCTCATGATGTACCGAGGAAATGGCTTCCAGCACATGGATTGCCTTTGCAGCCAAGTCGCTACATATCCAAGTCGATTCCGTTATAGGCTGTATCTTTGCGGGCACTCCGACTATCAAATTTGCCGGTCCGATGGCGGCGTCTTGATGCTGACGGAGGCACCCTCGCTTGAGCTCGCGAGCCTCTGAGATGCGCATGCCGCTATGCGCGCACAGCAAAATCAGGGCGGCATCTCGTATCGCCGTGATGTAAGTCAGGAATGGGTGGCGGTGCTCCAGCGTGCCGTATGCGGTGTCGAAGATGCCCACTAGTCTCGCAGGTAACGCGGAAAGGTCTTCCGTAGCAAGTTGGCTGTCCGGTGCCGGGACAAGGTTGAACGCCTCGTGCAGTTGGCTACGTATCGCATTCTTAAGTAGGTCGATATGAGTGGTTGCGAGCGATACAATCGCATCGCATTGATTCAAGACGTAAGAATGGATCCGATTAGGGACGTATAGTGTTTGATTGGCTGAATATCCTGTTGGGTAGAAGCTTGGGATAAGTGCCGGTGGGCAAAGCGTAAAGCCTATTTCTTCACTCAGCAGGGCCAGTTCATGCATAAGCAGTGGTGCGGATCCAAGTGAACTTGGGCGGATTCGCTTTCGAAGTTCTGCCTGGCATTTTTTGGAACTTCCGAACTCCGAGATCAGAGTTTGTGTGGAGTTGCAGGCCTTGAGGATGTCCTTTAGGCGGCAGAGTTTGGTGTGGAAGCTGCCGGCCCCGAGGGGGTGGTGGCCAATGTAGAGTAGTGCCAGTACTACGACTTTCGCCGCAGCTGCGTTGCTCTGCTCTAGATCATCCGTGTTCTCATCATTGGCGAACCGCATGGAGATCGATGACGTGTGGTATGCGGAGAATATCCAACAGTTGTCTCCGTATCGGCTGCAAGGTGATCCATCTGATTTGTAGGAGACTACGAAATCTGGGGGTACGTCGTGGATGCTGGCAAGGCCGCTAGGAAGAGGGACGTCACGGTGTTTCGATTTAAGTCGGGAGGTGAGCATCAAGCATCTCCCTGCGCGAATCTAATGAGGAGGTCCCAGGATGGATGGAACTGTCCGTCATTCACCTTGCGATCTGCGATCTGTGCCCATGCCTCGTGTTGCTTGTTCTTCTGCGAGAAGGCGCGGATGATTGATCGGATGCGGCGCATGGTTTCAAGTATCGGCCGCGAATGTTCTCTGTTTGGGTAGAGGTGACTTTTGAGTTCGAGTCGCTTCAGCTGAAGGTAGCTCCTCAATCTCCAAATGTAGTCTAGGCTCGACACTCCCTTGTAGTTTTCACAGAAGAGGCATCCCGCCATCGTGTCGCAGTTGGGAGTGGGTGCATCGGGTGAAGCTATCGTCAATGGCTTGGGGTTGTCCTTCTGAGTGCATGGCGCACCATCGACTGCACGCGACACCCGAAGCGCGGCTACTTCTGACTTGAAGAACGCAGTGAATTCACTCGCCGCTCGTTGTGGGCTTCTACGCACATAGTTCTTGGCGAACGTTTCACGGCTATGTTGGAGAATCAAGGACTCTGTTCCCGGATCTCCGCTTACCTCCATGATGCTATTGGACTTGATCTTTCTGAGTTCGACGGTCGTAATGAACGGAACGCCAAGCTCATTGAAGATATTTCTTAGGTTGCCACTGTGAAATTTTCGACTTGCTGGACCGCCTCGCTGATAGATTGGGAAGAGCAGGCTTGACTTGAATTCGCTCAAATGGGTTTCGCGAAATTTCAGATATGCAGAGAAGATGGGCAGGTAGGGCTTGGGGATGGTGAACAACACGTCATGCCCGGCGCGAGCCTTGAATTCCCTAAATTCGTAGTGATCTCCTGCGGACCGTCTGCTGTACTGTTCGACCTTCATCTTTTGAACTTCGGCAAGATTCATTCCGGTCATTGCTATGAATAGGAATGCCTCTGCAGTTACCCTAAGGTTAAGCAGAGGGAACCTGCGATGTAGGCTTGTGCCCTTAAGGGTATTTTGCCGTCTTGCGACATCGTAGCCGTACTTGGTCGACGTCGACTTCCACGTCCCAGAGTAGTGGTAGTAGATCGGGCCGCTCTTCCTGACCTGGATTGGCAATGGCAGGGGCGCGTAGAGCTTATCTGGTTGGAGGCAGTCGATAAGCGAGATGAGGTCCGCGACGTACTGCTGAACGACTTCGCTTCTCGCATCGTTAGTCTTCAGCGCCAATGGTGCTCCGCGCTTGGAGATCCCAAATGACTTCAACAGCAGTGTTGAGTCTTGCCCAGTTACGCCGGCTAGAATTCTAACGACGTACTGCTGCTGTGCGAGATCGTGCGGGGAAGCTGTTTTGAACGATCTGGTCCAACCTTGGACCGCGATGAAGAATGTTTTCGGAGAGACTTGGACTGACTCTCGGTCGCAGTAGTTAAAGAACGTCCTGAGCGTGTTAAATATTGTTTCGCGAGTCGAGTCAGCCAGTTCGCCGAGGACGTGCCTCTCTACTATGTGTTTGTGAATGGATTTGAGAAGTTCGTATCGCAGTAGATCGTATTTCCCAAACTTCCCCGAGCGTATCTCTGTATCAACCGTCATGGTCGGGCGCTTGGCGGCACCGATGAAGGCTAGCCTGGAGAGATCCCATGGCAAGGATCTACCAGTCTTGGGGCGGGGAATAATGAGAGGCTCAGGGAGTCTCATGAGTGAGCTCAAGGAGCCATTGCCCATAGACGTCGTTGTACTTGCCGACGATTCGTCTCTTCTGCGCGTGCTGGACATAGCGGAGAGCGGTCCGCTCATCTGATTGGCCCAGGAACTCCGTAATGATTGAAAGCGCGGATGTCACAGGGATCCCTATGGCCATCGCGGCATCTAGCAGGTTGCATGCGAATGTCGCTCGGGAGTCGTGAAATCGAAAATCTTCGATCGGGACGTCGCCGGCTTGTGCGATCGTCCTTATCCTATGAATGGCTACGCCAATGGCGCTGCTCGGAATGCCGTCGTCATCATGATAGGGACGACCCTGCGGGGTTAGGAAGAGGTACTGAGAGTACCGACCTTCATGCTTGATGGCGCGTTTTAGGCGCCGGACCGAAGTTATGTAGCTAGTAAGGCGTTGGATGAGCGCGTCTGGTATGACGGGGGAGTAGTTCGTTGAGAACTTCGTCATCACCCCGTGCGCGGGACCGATCTTGATGGACTTGTGGCCTTTCAGGTTCGTCGACGCAGCCCTTTCGATGGTTTCGCATTTGAGGTCTGTGATGCTGCCCAAGCGAATTCCAGAAGAAAAGCCAATGGCGAGCATCAATGTCACTTCTGTGCCCGCATGTGCCTCGGATAGCGTCAGGATTCGCTTCTGAAGTTCTGCCGGAACTGGCTTCAGTCCACCTTCCAAGGTCGATCTAGGCGCGGTCCTTCGTCGTTTCAGGGGCATGCTCGAGACTGTTTTCTCGACTGTCTTTGATCCGAACCTTGTAAAGACTTGGACCTGGGTCGTTCGAGTCAAGAACGGCTTGCATTCGTCTGCAAGTTGGCCGGTAGAGGTGCACCAGATGTAGAAGTTGGCGACTGCTCGTAATTCTGTTTGAGCGGTCGAGTATGCACCCGTACCCTCTTTTACATTGAGGTTCCTGTGCGACTTGTACAGGTAGGTAGGCTTTTCTGAATCCGGCTTATCCAAGTCGTTCCACGCCAATCCATTGGCTTCCAGAAAGTTGGCGTAGCTGACTAGGCCGCGAGCATCTCTAATGATTGTCTTTGCGCTTAGATCTTCGGCAGGATCGCAAGCGCGACTGGCGAGCCAAGTATTCGCTTCCGTCCAAGGTAGCCCGGAAGCCAGGCGAATGTATGGCAACTGCCGCTTGGGTTCAGGGACGTCATTGATGGACATGGAGACTGACCAAAGATGCTGGCCGTCAGCCTCTCCATGGTCGAATCGCTGAAACTGAAACAGCTCGAGCGTTGCCATTGGCCGATCCTGAATTCTGCCTGTACTGCATTGCCCGACACTACTGCATTGGATTCAAGCCGTCCATCGCATGGAAGTAAGGTGTACCGCGGAACAGCTCCTCGAAGGCCAGTGCCCGGTGCCGGCTGTCCAGGAACAGGGCGGCGAACACCTCGTGCGGCCGGGGCCGCAGCCGTTGCACGAAATAGCGGCCGGCCGAGTCCGGGTCGGTCAGGGTGGTGCCGCGCTCCAGGTCCGAGGCCAGGTGGCGCTGGCCCAGCTCCAGTGCCGCCACCAGCCGGCAGGCGCGGGCCGGGCCCAGGCCCGGCACCCGCATCAGTTCGCGCGCGCCACGGTCCATCAACTGCCGCAGCGGGCCGTGTACATGCAGCATCTCGCGCGCGGTCCGTATCGCATCCTGGCCGGGCAGGCCCGAGCCCAGGAAGATGGCCAGCAGCTCCGCGTCGGACAGGATGCTGGCCCCGTGTGCCAGCAGCTTTTCGCGGGGGCGTTCGGAGTCGGGCCAGTGGCGGATGTGCATGGGCTCAGGGTGGCCGTCAAGCGTGTGCAGGGTAATAAGTCGTCACGGACCCTTCGGGTAAGCTAAAGATTCTTGTGCAGGTAGGATTTCCCAAGTGACCGGCTTTCCCCACAGTGTCCATGCGCCCTCCCGGCCGCTGGACGGACAGAAGCTGCTGCTGTGCGTCGGCGGCGGCATCGCCGCCTACAAATCGCTGGAGCTGGTGCGCCGCCTGCGCGACGCCGGCGCCCACGTGCAGGTGGCCATGACCGACGGCGCCCAGCAGTTCGTCACGCCGCTGAGTTTCCAGGCCCTGTCCGGGCAACCGGTGCGCACCACCCTGTGGGACAGCGCCGCCGAACAGGCGATGGGCCATATCGAACTGGCACGCTGGGCCGACCGCATCGTCATTGCCCCGGCCACCGCCGACCTGCTGGCGCGGCTGGCGCACGGCCATGCCGACGACCTGGTCACCACGCTGTGCCTGGCCACGACCGCACCGCTGACGGTGTGCCCGGCGATGAACCACCGGATGTGGCTGCACCCGGCTACCCAGGCCAACATCGCGCTGCTGCGCGAGCGTGGTGCGCAGGTGGTCGGACCGGAGGACGGCCCGCTGGCCGAGGGCGAATCCGGCCCCGGGCGGCTGAGCGAACCGGAGGCCATCGTCGCCGCGCTGGCCGGCCAGGCCGCGCCCGCGGCGGCGACCGTGCCGGACCGGCTGCAGGGCATGCAGGTGCTGATCAGCGCCGGCCCGACGTATGAGGACCTGGACCCGGTGCGCTATGTCGGCAACCGCTCCAGCGGCAAGATGGGCTACGCACTGGCGGCCGCGGCCGCACGCCGTGGCGCGCGGGTGGTGCTGGTCAGTGGCCCGGTGCAGTTGCCGACGCCGGCCGGCGTGCAGCGGGTGGACGTGCGCTCGGCCGCGCAGATGCGCGAGGCGGTGCTGGCCGCGCTGCCGGCCGACATCTACATCGGCGCCGCGGCCGTGGCCGACTACACCCCGCGCCAGGTGGCGCAGCAGAAGCTGAAGAAGACCGCGGGCAGCCAGACGCTGACCCTGGAACTGGTGCGCACCCCGGACATCCTGGCCGAGGTGGCCACCCAGGAGCAGGCGCTGAAGCTGGTGGTCGGCTTTGCCGCCGAGACCCACGACGTGGAGAAATACGCGCGCGGCAAGCTCGCCGACAAGCACCTGGACCTGATCATCGCCAACCAGGTCGGCATCGCCGGTGGCGGCTTCGAGAGCGACCAGAACGCGGCGACCGCCTACTGGAGCGATGGCCAGCGCGCGTTTCCAGGCACCGCCAAGACGCAGCTGGCCGAACAACTGCTGGACCTGATCGCGGAGAGACTGGACGCATGAACATGGACGCCGCCCCGCACCCATTGCAGGTGAAGCTGCTGGATCCCCGCTTCGGCGATGCCTGGCCGCTGCCGGCCTATGCCACCGAGGCCAGCGCCGGCATGGACCTGCGCGCGGCGATCGAAGTGCCGATGACGCTGGAACCCGGCGACGCGGCGCTGCTGCCCAGCGGCATCGCCATTCATATCGCCGACCCCGGCCTGTGCGCCGTGGTGCTGCCGCGCTCGGGGCTGGGCCACCGCCACGGCATCGTGCTGGGCAACGGTACCGGCCTGATCGATGCCGATTACCAGGGGCCGCTGCTGATCAGCGTGTGGAACCGTGGCCGCGAGCCGTTCACCATCGAACCGGGCGACCGCGTCGCCCAGCTGGTTGTCATGCCCATCGCCCGCGTGACCTTGCAGGTGGTGGATACTTTCATCGACAGTGCGCGTGGAACGGGTGGATTCGGCCATACCGGAGTGCGCTGACAGGGGAAACGCACGATGAGCCAAGGGAACCATGGCGGGCGTCCGCGCCCGGCGCTCGGCCGTTCGACGCCGCTGCTGGCGGCACTGCTGGTACTGCTGGCCGGCTGGTTCGGCTGGGGCGCCTTCGAACAGTGGCGGCAGGCCGGTACCGGCGCCCGGCTGGAGCAGGCGCGCGACCAGGCGGTGGAGGAGCTGCACAAGACCCTTGCCGGGCAGACCGCGCAGTTCGCGCGCCAGCTGGAGCTGGAACCGGTCAAGGCCGCCCTGGCCAATGGCGACGCCGCGGCCGTGGCATCGGCGGTGCGCGAAAAGTGGGGCGGGGTGGACGACGCCCAGGTATTCGATGGCGCGCTCTCCGATGCCTACGCCGACCCGGCCGCGTTCGGCTATTCGCGGCTGGCCCTGCTGGAACTGGCGATGAGCGAAGGCAAGCCGGTCGCGCGCGTGGTGCGCGATGGCAACGCGCCGCGCCTGGGGCTGGCCGCACCGGTACGCCTGCAGGAGCGGCCGGCGCTGGTCTACGTGCGCCAGCCGCTGAACCCGTTGACCACCGTGTTCGATGCGCTGGATTCGCCCGATTCGGCCTTCCTCGGCCTGCGCCAGGGCGGGTTCACCATCATGCGGCGGGGCAATACCGCCCTGGGCAGCGGCGCCGATGCGCTGGCGCGGCCGGTGGCCGATACCGGCCTGCGCGTGGTCGCGGAAATGCCCGACATGAGCGAAGGCCCGCTGGGCCTGGGGGCATTGGCGTGCGCGACGGTGGCGCTGCTGATGCTGGCGACGGCGGTGCTGTTGCTGGTCGGCCGCAAGCGCCTGCGCCTGCCTGTGCTGCGGCGCGGTGGCGAGCCGGTGGACGCCGACAATGGCGTCACCCTGAGCGAGGCGCTGGCGCAGGAACCGCTGCCGGTGGTGGCGGCGCGCGCGCGCGGGGCGGGCGACGGCGAGGGTGAACCGGCGCCCGAGATGGACATCGGTACGGTGCCCGCCGGCATTTTCCGCGCCTACGACATCCGCGGGGTGGTCGGCAGCGAGCTGACGCCGGCCGTGGCCACGCTGATCGGCCAGGCCATCGGTACCCGGATGCAGGCCCAGGGCCTGCGCGAGGTGGTGGTGGGGCGCGACGGCCGCCTGTCCGGTCCCGAACTGGTGGCCGGGCTGGTCGAAGGCCTGCGCCGCGCCGGCTGCGACGTCATCGACATCGGCATGGCGCCGACCCCGGTGGTGTACTTCGCCGCGTACCACCTGCGCGCCGGCAGCTGCGTGGCGGTGACCGGCAGCCACAATCCGCCGGACTACAACGGCTTCAAGATCGTCATCGGCGGCGAAACCCTGTCCGGCGAGGCGATCACCGACCTGCACCGGTGCATCGTCGAAGGCCGCCTGCAGCGCGCCGATGCCCCGGGCGGGCTGCAGCAGCGCGAGGTCATCGCCGACTACGTGCAGCGCATCGCCGACGACGTGCAGCTGGACCGCCCGCTCAAGGTGGTGGCCGACGCCGGCAACGGCGTCGCCGGCGCGGTCGCCCCGCAGCTGCTGGAAGCCATCGGCGCCGAGGTGATCCCGCTGTACTGCGAGGTCGACGGGCAGTTCCCCAACCACCATCCGGACCCGAGCGAACCGCACAACCTCGAGGACCTGGTGCAGATGGTCCGGCGCTTCGACGCCGACCTCGGCGTGGCCTTCGACGGCGACGGCGACCGCCTGGGCGTGGTCACCCGCGATGGCCGGATCGTGTTCGCCGACCGCCTGCTGATGCTGTTCGCCGCCGACGTGCTGGCGCGCAACCCCGGCGCGATGGTGATCTACGACGTCAAGTGCACCGGCCGCCTGGCCGACTACATCCTGCGCAACGGCGGCAGCCCGATGATGTGGAAGACCGGGCATTCGCTGATCAAGGCGCGCATGCGCGAGACCGACGCCGAGCTGGCCGGCGAGATGAGCGGCCACTTCTTCTTCAAGGAGCGCTGGTACGGCTTCGACGACGGCCTGTACGCCGCCGCGCGCCTGCTGGAGATCCTGGCGCAGCGCGAGGAAGACCCGTCCGAGGTGTTCGACGAACTGCCCGATGCGGTCTCCACGCCGGAGCTGAAAGTGGCGGTGGCCGAAGGCACCCAGCATGCGCAGGTGGCGTTGGTGGTGGCCGCCGCGCAGGCCGAGGATTCGCCGTTCGCGGCCGCCCGCATCTCCACCATCGACGGCCTGCGCGCGGATTTCAGCGACGGCTGGGGGCTGGTGCGCGCGTCCAACACCACCCCGGTGCTGGTGCTGCGGTTCGAGGCGGACGACGCGGACGCGCTGGAGCGGATCAAGGGCCTGTTCCGCGAGCAGCTGCAGCGGGTGCTGCCGGCCGGAACCGAATTGAACTTCTGAGCCGGCGTACCCGCGCCGCGCGCGGGGGGCCGGCCGTTCGCCGCGAGGTACAGGCCGCGCGCCCGGTGGCGCGTGGCCCTAGAGCGCCTGGAAGCGCAGGCCGACGCCCGGCTCGGTGAACAGGTAGCGCGACTGCAGTGCCGAGTCGCCGAGCTTGTGCCGCAGCCGGCCCACCAGGATGCGCAGGTAGTGGGTGTCATGGCGATGGCTCGGGCCCCAGACTTCCTGCAGGATCTGCGGCTGGGTGACCACCCGCCCGGCATTGCGCAGCAGCAGCGCCAGCAGCGCGTACTCCTTGCGGGTCAGCGCCACCGCCGCACCATCCACGCGGACCTCGCGGCGGGCCAGGTCGATGCGCAGGTGGCCATCGTCGAACAGCGGCACCTGGCCGTCGCCATCGGCGTTGCGGCCGCGCAGCAGCGCCCGCACCCGCGCCATCAGCTCCTGCGTGCCGAACGGCTTGGTCACGTAGTCGTTGGCGCCGTTGTCCAGCGCCCGCACCTTCTCCGCCTCGCCGCCGCGCACGCTGAGCATGATCACCGGCACCTGGCTCCACTGCCGCAGTTCGGCCAGCACCTCGTGGCCTTCCATGTCGGGCAGGCCGATGTCCAGGATCACCAGGTCGGCGCCCTCGCCGGCCAGCGCACGCAGCCCCTCGCCGCCATTGGCAGCCTGCACGGTGGCGTATCCCTGGGCGCGCAGCGAGATGTCGAGGAAGCGGCGGATCTGCACCTCGTCGTCGATCACCAGCACCCGCGCCGGTGGTATGGCGGGGGGCTCAGCCATCGTCGCGCGGGCCTTCCGGGTGGGGCTGGAGCAGGGGCAGGGTCATGCGCACCAGCGTACCGTGTCCATCGCGGCCGGGCAGCGCTTCGACATGGCCGCCATGCGCGCCGATCATGCCCTGGCAGATGGTCAGGCCCAGGCCGGTGCCCTGGCGGCCGCGGTCGCCGCGCTCGACGCTGTAGAACATGTCGAAGATGCGCAGGCGCTCGGCATCGGGAATGCCCGGTCCCTCGTCGATCACCTCGATGCACAGTTCGCCGTCGCGCACGCGTGCGCGTACTTCCACGGCCACGCCCGGCGGCGAGAACTTGGCCGCGTTCTCCATCACGTTGAACAGTGCCTGCTCGACCAGCGCCGGATGCACCCAGATCGGCGGCAGGTCGTGCGGGATGTCCAGCTTCAGCAGCGCTTCTGGCTGGTAGCGCTGCAGGCGCCGCGCCGCCGAGCCGATCAGTTCGTCGACGCCGATCCAGTCGCGGCTGAGCTTGAGCCCGTCGTGGCCGAGCCGGGTCATGTCCAGCAGGTTCTGGATGTAGCGGTCCAGACGCTCGCCCTCGACGACGATGGTGTCGAGCAGGGCGCGGCGGTCGCCGGCATCCATCGCCTCGGCATAGCTGGAAAGGCTGTCGGCCGAGCCGATCATCGCCGCCAGCGGCGAGCGCAGGTCGTGCGATACCGACGACAGCAGCGCCGAGCGCAGGCGTTCGGTCTCGTTGTGCAGGTGGGCGGTTTCCAGGTCGGCGACCAGCCGCGTGCGCAGTGCCGCCTGGGCGATGTCATCGACCATCGCCTCGGCCAGCTGGCGCTGCTCCGGGGCCAGCCGCGGATGCTGGCGGTCGAAGCGCAGGCCGGCCACGCCGATGCCATGCCCTTCGCCATCGAGCAGCGGCAGGAACCACCAGTCGGCGCCGGCCAGGGTATCGGTGAAGCGGCCCGATGGCTGCCCGTGGCGCAGCGCCCAGTCGGCGGCGGCCAGGTCGGTGTCGCCCGGCGCGGCGCTGCCGCCGGTGCTGGTGTCGTGCGCCACCCGCACCCAGGCCGGCGCGTCCAGCGCCTGCTCCAGCGCGACCCGGCCGGCATGCGCCACCTGCGCGTTGTCCACGGCACTGGCCAGTTGCCGGCCCAGCGCCTGGCGCACGTTGGCATGGCGGTTGGCCGCGCGCAGCGCCACCACCTGCATGCGCAGCCGCGACGCCAGCCGCCCGGCCACCAGCGCCGCGGCCAGGAACAGGAACACGGTGATCACGCCCTGGCGCGCGTTGATGGCGAAGGTGAAGCGCGGCGCGATGAAGAAGAAGTTGTAGGCCAGGAAGCACAGCGTGGCCGCCAGCACCGCCGCGCCCATGCGCGTGCGCGCGGCCACCAGCACCACCGCGACGATGAACACCATCGCCAGGTCGCTCAGCCCGATCCAGCGTTCGCCCAGCCATGCCGCCCCGCAGGCCACGGCGGTGGCCAGCAGCGCCAGCCCGGCATCCCGGCTCCAGTTCTCCGGGTCCAGCGACAACCGCGCCCGGCGCGCGCTGGCCCGCGCCTGCGGCGTGCTGATGATGGTGATCTCGTAGTGCGCGCCGCGCTGGATCAGCTGCTGGGTCAGGGTCTGGTTGAACAGCCGCGCCAGCGGCCGTTCGCGGGTGCGGCCCAGCACCAGGGTGGAGACGGCGTTGTGCGCGGCGTGGTCCAGCAGCACGTCGGCGATGCCCGGCCCGTGCAGCAGTTCGGCATCGCCGCCGAGCCGGCGCGCCAGCGCGAAGGCGGCGTCGATCTCGCGGCGGGTGGCCTCGTCCTGGCGGCGGTGCTGCACCGTGACCACGGTCCATGGGGCATCGCGGCGCTCGGCGATGCGCCGGGCCACGCGCACCAGGTATTCGCTCTGGCCGCCGCCGTCGATCGCCACCAGCACCCGGCGCCGCAGCGGCAGGTTGCCCTCGCCACGCGCGGCGCGGGTCTCGCGCAGGCTGCTGTCGACCCGATCGGCCGCCTCCTGCATGGCCAGCTCGCGCAGCGCGGTGAGATTGGCGGGCGAGAAGAAGGCCTGCAGCGCCTGCGCCGCCTGCTCGGGCACGTATACCTTGCCCTGCCGCAGGCGCTCGATCAGTTCGCGTGGCGGCAGGTCGACCAGCACGATGTCGTGCAGGCGGTCGAACACCGCATCGGGCACGGTTTCGGCCACGCGCACGCCGGTGATGCGCATCACCACGTCGTTGAGGCTTTCCAGGTGCTGGATGTTGATGGTCGTCCACACGTCGATGCCGGCGTCGAGCAGTTCCATCACGTCCTGCCAGCGCCGTTCGTGGCGGCTGCCGGGGGCGTTGCGGTGCGCCAGTTCGTCCACCAGCACCAGGGCCGGGCGCCGCGCCAGCACCGCGTCCAGGTCCATCTCCTGCAGGCGGTGGGCGCGGTACTGGACCTCGCGCAGCGCGATAAGCGGCAGGCCGTCCAGCAGGGCGGCGGTGTCGTCGCGGCCGTGCGTCTCCACCACGGCCGCGACCACGTCCACGCCCCGGCGCAGTTGTTCCTGCGCACGGGTGAGCATGGCGAAGGTCTTGCCGACGCCGGGTGCGGCGCCGAGGAAAACCGTCAGCTTGCCGCCCGCCTCGCGTTGCAGGCTTTCGGCCAGCGCATCGGCCTGGCGGCTGCGGGAGTCGTTCATGGCCGCGATTGTGCGCCGCCACCGGCATGGACGGAATCAACGCGCATGCGCGGTGGCATCCAGGGCCAGGTTCAGCGCGATCACATTCACCCGCGGCTGCCCGAGCACGCCCCATCCGGGCGCCTGCACATGGCGTTCCAGCAGGGCCTGCACGCGCTGCTGCGGCCAGCCGCGTGCCCGCGCCACGCGCGCCACCTGCAGCCGTGCCGCGGCCGGCGACAGCTCCGGGTCGAGCCCGCTGGCCGAGGCGGTGACCAGGTCGGCGGGCACCTGCGCCGGTGCGACCCGTTCGCGTGCCGCCACCGCGGCAGTGGCATCGGCCACGCGCTGCGCCAGTTGCGGGTTACCGCGCGCCAGGTTGCTGCCGGCGGCGGCCATCGGGTCGTAGCCGCTGGCCGATGGCCGCGCCTGGAAGTAGCCGTCGCCGGCGAATGGCTGGGCCAGCAGCAGCGAGCCGCGTACGCGGCCGTCGGCATCGCGGACCAGGCTGCCGTCGGCCTGGGCCGGGAACACGGTGCCGGCGATGCCGGTGGCGAGCACGGCGTAGGCCAGGCCGGTACCGAGCAGGGCGAACAGCGACAGGCCGATGGCCGGGCGCCACAGGGCAGTGGGGGTCTTGGGGGTCATGCGCCGAATACCAGGACGAGGAGAAGATCGATGGCCTTGATCGCCGCGAACGGCAGCAGCACGCCGCCGACGCCATACACCAGCATGTTCCGGCGCAGCAGCGCGGTGGCGGTGGCCGGGCGGAAGCGCACGCCACGCAGCGCCAGCGGGATCAGCGCCGGGATCACCAGTGCGTTGAACACCAGCGCCGCCAGCACCGCGTTGCGCGGGCTGGACAGCTGCATCACGTTCAGCGCCGCCATCGACGGGATCGCCGCGGCGAACAACGCCGGCAGGATCGCGAAGTACTTGGAAACGTCGTTGGCCAGCGAGAAGGTGGTCAGCGCGCCGCGGGTGATCAGCTGCTGCTTGCCCACCTCCACCACCGCCAGCAGCTTTGCCGGATCCGAGTCCAGGTCGACCATGTTGCCGGCCTCCTTGGCGGCTTGGGTGCCGGAGTTCATCGCCAGCCCGATGTCGGCCTGGGCCAGGGCCGGGGCATCGTTGGTGCCGTCGCCGACCATCGCCACCAGCCGCCCGCCCGCCTGCTCGCTGCGGATCCGCGCCAGCTTGTCCTCGGGCCGGGCCTGGGCGATGTAGTCGTCCACGCCGGCTTCGGCGGCGATGGCCGCGGCGGTCAGCGGGTTGTCGCCGGTGATCATCACGGTGCGGATGCCCATCGCCCGCAGCTGCGCGAACTTCTCGCGCATGCCGTGCTTGACCACGTCGGCCAGCTCGACCACGCCCAGCACATGCCGGCCTTCGCATACCACCAGCGGGGTGGCGCCGCCGCGCGCCACCTGGTCCACGCGCGCCTGCAGTTCGTTGGGGACGTTGCCGCCCAGTGCCGAAACGTGCGCGGTGATGGCGTCGGCCGCGCCCTTGCGGATGCGCCGTCCGTCGGCCAGGTCCACGCCCGACATGCGCGTCTGCGCGCTGAACGCCAGGTAGTCGGCCCGGTCCGGCTCGCCGGTGGTGCAGCCCTGCTCGCGCGCCAGGCGCACGATCGACCTGCCCTCCGGGGTCGGGTCGGCCAGCGAGGACAGCAGCGCGGCCTCGCGCAGGTGCCCGGCCTCGATGCCCGCCAGCGGGTGGAAGGCGCTGGCCTGGCGGTCGCCGTAGGTGATGGTGCCGGTCTTGTCGAGCAGCAGCACGTCCACGTCGCCGGCCACTTCCACCGCCTTGCCCGACTTGGCCAGCACGTTGGCCTGCAGCGCGCGGTTCATGCCGGCGATGCCGATGGCCGGCAGCAGCCCGCCGATGGTGGTCGGGATCAGGCACACCAGCAGCGCGATCAACAGCAGCGGATCGAGCCGCACGCCGACGGCGGCGGCGATCGCCGGCAGCGTCGCCACCACCACCAGGAAGGTCAGCGACATCGCCGCCAGCAGCAGGGTCAGGGCGATCTCGTTCGGCGTCTTCTGCCGGTTGGCGCCCTCCACCAGCGCGATCATGCGGTCCAGGAAGCTGTGCCCGGGCTCGGCGGTAACGCGCACCACGATCTGGTCGGACAGCACCTTGGTGCCGCCGATCACGCCGGAGCGGTCGGTGCCGGCCTCGCGCAGCACCGGTGCCGACTCGCCGGTGACGGCGGCCTCGTTGATGGTGGCCAGGCCCTGCACGATCTCGCCATCGGCCGGCACGAACTCGCCGGCGCCGACGATCACGTGGTCGCCCGGGCGCAGCGCCGCGGCGGCAACCGCGCTTTCGGCCGCACCGAACCGCGGTGCCGCCAGGCGGCGTGCCACCAGGTCCTGGCGCGCGCGCCGCAGCGCCGATGCCTGGCCGCGCCCACGCGCCTCGGCCACGGCTTCGGCGAAGTTGCCGAACAGCACCGTCAGCAGCAGGATCGCGGTGACCGCCAGGCCGAAGCCCAGCGGCGCCTGGCCGCCGAGGGTGAGCAGCAGCGCCAGTACGGTGCCGGCCATGACCACGGCCATCACCGGGTTGTGCAGCAGGTGCGCGGGCGCGAGCTTGCGCACGGATTCGCGCAGCGCCTGGCGCCAGCCGGCGGCGTCCAGCAGCGGTGGGCGGCGCGTGGCCGGGCGGGAAACAGGGGAGTTCATCGAAGCGCTCATGGATGTCAGGCTCCCTGCAGCGCCAGGCCCAGGTGGTCGGCCACCGGGCCGAGCACCAGTGCCGGCATGAACTGCAGCACGGTGAGGACGACGATCACGCAGACCAGGGTCAGGGCGAAGGTCGGGGTTTCTATCTGCAGGCTGCCGGCGCCCTGCGGCGCCTGCCGCTTGCCGGCCAGCTGCGCGGCGATGGCCAGCGGCACGATCAGCACCGGGAACCGGCCCAGCGCCAGCACCAGCGCGCAGCTGAGGTTCCACCAGACCGTGTTGTCGGCCAGCCCTTCAAAGCCCGAGCCGTTGTTGGCATAGGCCGAGGTGAACTCGTAGAACACCTGGGTGATGCCATGGAAGCCGGGGTTGGAGGTGCCGGCCAGGCCGGGGATGGCCAGGGTCAGCGCGGTCATGCCGAGCAGGGTGATCGGCTGCAGCAGCACCAGCAGGGCGAGCAGCCGTACCTGCGGCGTTTCCAGCTTGCGGCCGAACAGCTCGGGCGTGCGCCCGGTCATCAGCCCGGCCAGGAACACCGCCAGCATCAGGTACACCAGGAACTGCTGCAGGCCGCAGCCGATGCCGCCCCAGATGGCACCGACCAGCATGTTGACCAGCGAGGCCATGCCGGCCAGCGGACTCATCGAATCCTGCATGCCGTTGACCGAACCGTTCTGCACCTGCGTGGTGAGCGTGGCCCACAGCGCGGTGCCATCGGCGCCGAAGCGGACTTCCTTGCCCTCCATCAGCAACGGGCTGGCAGCGCTGGCGCCGTGCCCTTCCAGCCACACCGTGCCGAAGGTGGACAGCAGCGACATGCCGAGCATGCAGCCGAACACCAGCGCACCGAAGCGGCGGCGGCCGGTGAAGGTGCCGATCATGAACACCACCGCCATCGGCACCAGCACGATGCCGACCAGCTCCAGTGCGTTGGACAGCGGCGTCGGGTTCTCCAGCGGGAAGCTGCTGTTGGGCCCGTACCAGCCACCGCCATTGGCGCCGAGCTGCTTGGCCGCGACCATCGCCGCCACCGGGCCAAGCGGGATCTTCTGCGTCGCCATGCCGGCGCTGGCGTCGATCGGCGTGGCCTGCGGGCCCGCGGCCAGCGTCGAGGGCACGCCCTGCCAGGCCAGCAGCAGCGTCCATACCAGGCACAGCGGCAGCAGGAAGCGCAGGCACAGGCGCACCACGTCGGCGTAGTAGTTGCCCACGGTGACGGGTGCGGGTGCCGCGGAAGCGCCGGTGGCGGGGTCCGGCGCCCGCGCGAACAGCGCCCGCAGCGTGGCCACCGCCAGTGCCAGGCCCATCATCGGGGTGATCACCTGCAGGCCGGTGATGGCGGTCATCTGCGACAGGTAGGACAGCTGCGCCTGGCCGCTGTAGTGCTGCTGGTTGGTGTTGGTCAGGAACGACACCAGGGTGTGCAGCGCGGTGTCCCAGCGCAGGTTGGGTACCTGGTCGGGGTTGAGTGGCAGCCAGGCCTGGGTCATGAACACCGCCAGCGTGGGCAGCGCCAGCACCAGGTTGCTGGCGAGGAAGGCGATGGCATAGCCGCGCCAGGACATGGCGTGCCCGGGATCCACGCCGAGCAGGCGGTACAGCGGTTTTTCGATCCACTGGAACAGCGGGTCGATGCGCATGGGCGTGCCGCGCATCAGTCGCGCCAGGTACAGGCCCAGCGGCCACGCCAGGGCGATGCCGGCCAGCAGGATGACAAGGGCTTCGGTCATGGCGTGCTCCTCAGAACGACTCGGGACGCAGGACCGCGTACAACAGGTAGGCGGCAGCGACCAGCGCCACCAGTCCGCACAGGAAGAAAAGCCAGCCGGGCATTGGGAACCTCGGTTCAGCGGGGCGACCGCCTGCGCGGCGGGCGTACCGTATGGAAAGGGAAGCGGCGGCGCCATTGCCTGCGCGGCCGCCCGTGCCAGGAGCGGTATCGTGCTTCCGGGGGCCGTAAACGTTCGATGCCGCCCGGCCGGTCGCGGCGTAAAAACGCCATAAAAATGCGCAGGGTGGGCGGCGATGGCGTGGCCGCGCGGGAGACCCGGAGGCTGCGTGGGTGGACGGCGGCAACAAAAAAAGCGGCCCGTGGGCCGCTTGCGGGGTTCCGCTGGCGGGGCGCGCTCAGCCCGGCGGCGATGCCGGGGTATCGGCCGCATCGGCCGCAGCACCGATGCCCTTGAGCTCGCGGTAACGGGCCAGGGTTTCGGCGATCTCCACGTCCAGCGCCTTGCGCTGCTGCTCGAACGCCGCCTGCAGCCGCAGCTGGGCAAGCAGTTCGGTATGGCGCTGGCGGATGTCCTGGGCCTGCTTGTCGGTGACCTTCTGCCCGGCCAGTTCGCGGTCGCCGGCGACCGACAACTGGGTGGCAAGCGCCTCGCGCAGGCTGCCGACGTTGTAGATCGCGGTCTTGATGTTGTTGTCGACGATCGCCGCGCGTTCGTTGAACACGCGGCGCAGCGCGTCCTCGCTGCCATAGGTGGACAGCATGGCCTGCTCGGTGCGCTTGCGGGTCTCGGCCGCCGCGGCGTCCACCTGCGCCTGCGCCGCGGCAAGCTCCGCGTCGGCGCGCTCCTCGGCGCTGAGCGCGCGCTGCACCTCGGCGCTGCGCAGGCCACTGCGCGCGCTGAACTCCTCGCGCGCGCTGTTGACGGCCTCGGGTGGCAGGGTGTCCGAGCAGATCCGTTCACCGCGGGGGGTATCCCAGCAGTAGAGCTTCTTGCCGGTGTCGGCCGGCTTGTCCTGGGCCGGCGCCGGCGCCGGCGTGGCCAGTGCAGCCAGCACCAGCAGCATGCCGGTGCCGGTGATGGACGGATTCGGCCTCATGACAGCCCCCTGCGGTCAGCCCGTTGGATTGCTTCCGTAGCGGGCCCGGTAGGCCAGCAACGGTTCGCGGTAGCCGACAAGTTCCGGGTTCCCGGAGGCGAATGCAAGCAGGTCGGCCAGGTTGGCCACGGCGATCACCGGGATGCCGGTCTCGGCGGCCACGGCCTGGGCGGCCGAGCGGCGGTCATCCTCCGAGGCGATCTCCTGGCGGTCCAGCGCGACCACGATGCCGGCCGGGATGCCGTTGGCGGCGCGGATGATGGCCAGCGCCTCGCGGATGGCGGTGCCGGCGGTGATCACGTCGTCGACGATCAGGATGCGCTTGCCGGCCATGTCGGCGCCGATCAGGGTGCCGCCCTCGCCGTGGTCCTTGGCTTCCTTGCGGTTGAAGGTCAACGGCAGGTTGCGGCCGCGGTGCGAGAACTCGCAGGCGATGGCGGTGGCCAGCGGGATGCCCTTGTAGGCCGGCCCGAACAGCTGGTCGAAGGCGACGCCGGAGGATTCGACCGCGTCGGCGTAGCAGTTGCCCAGCTGGGCCAGCGCCAGGCCGGTGTCGAAACGGCCGGCGTTGAAGAAGTAGGGGCTTACCCGGCCGGACTTGAGGGTGAACTGGCCGAAGCGGAGGGCATCGGCGTTCAGCGCCAGCTGCAGGAAGCGGGAACGGTGGTCACTCATGTAATGCGCTTTTTTGTCGTCTATTGAAGGCGCCTAGGGTAAAGCATGGCTTCGGGGAATGCTGGCGCGGGCGGTATGCTGTGCCGTCCCGGGCCTGTCAGCGGTTTCCCATGCGCATCATCAGTTTCAACGCCAACGGCATCCGTTCGGCCACCACCAAGGGCTTCGGCGCCTGGTTCGCCGGCCAGCAGGCCGACGTGCTGTGCATCCAGGAGACCAAGGCGCAGGAGTCGCAGCTGTCCGACCCGCTGTTCCGCCCGGACGGCCACCACTGCTTCTACCGCGACGCCACCACCAAGAAGGGCTACAGCGGGGTGGCGATCTGGAGCCGGCGCGAACCGGACGAGGTCCGTACCGGGCTGGGCTGGGCGCCGTTCGACGACGAAGGCCGCTATATCGAGGCGCGCTTCGGCAATCTGAGCGTGGTCTCCTTCTATATTCCGTCCGGCTCGTCGGGCGAGCTGCGCCAGGGGTTCAAGTTCGAGGTGATGGACTGGCTGCGGCCGATCCTCGACCAGTGGCTGGCCAGCGGCCGCGACTACGTGCTGTGCGGGGACTGGAACATCGTGCGCACCGCCCTGGACATCAGGAACTGGAAGTCCAACCAGAAGAACTCGGGCTGCCTGCCGGAGGAGCGCGACTGGCTCAACGGCCTGTGTGCCGACCTGCCCGGGGAGCACGACCCGGCTGCCGGCCGCGGCTGGGTGGACGCCTACCGCGTGCTGCACCCGCAGGGGCAGGACTACACGTGGTGGAGCAACCGTGGCGCGGCGCGCGCCAACAACGTCGGTTGGCGCATCGACTACCAGCTGGTCACCCCCGGCCTGCGCGAGCGCCTGCGCGGCTGCTCGATCTACCGCGACGAGCGCTTCTCCGACCACGCCCCGTTCACCGTGGACTACGACCTGTGAGCGAGGCCGCCGCGAAGCGCCGCCAGGGCTGGCGCGAGGTGATGGGCAACCTGCGCCAGCGCAAGGTGCTGGCGATGCTGCTGCTGGGCTTCAGTTCCGGCCTGCCGATCTACCTGGTCGGCAACACGCTCGGCTTCTGGATGCGCAAGGAAGGCATCGAGCTGGACACCATCGGCTTCCTGTCCTGGGTGGGCCTGGCGTACTCGATGAAATTCCTGTGGGCGCCGATCGTCGACAAGACCGACGTGCCGGTGCTGGGGCGGGTGTTCGGACGCCGCCGCGGCTGGATGCTGCTGTCGCAGCTGTTCGCCGGCCTGGCCCTGGTCGGCATGGCGCTGGTGCAGCCCAAGGGCGGCGACATGCTGGTGCTGGGCCTGTCGGTGGAGCACCTGCTGGTGTTCGGGGTGCTGGCGACCGTGGTGGCGTTCGCGTCGGCCACGCAGGACATCGTCATCGATGCCTGGCGCATCGAGAGCGCCAGCAGCAGCGAGCAGCTGGGCCTGCTGACCGCCTCCTCGGCGCTGGGCTACCGCACCGCGCTGCTGGTCACCGACGCGCTGATCCTGATCATCGCCGCGCGCGTGGGCTGGCAGGTGTCCTACGAAATCATGGCGGCGCTGATGGGCCTGGGCGTGGCCGCGGTGCTGCTGGCGCGCGAGCCGGCGCGGGCGGTGATCGCCGTGCACGACCAGGCCGCGCGGCTGTGGACGCCGCGTGGCCTGTTCGACGCGGTGATCGGCCCGTTCGTGATGTTCTTCCGCGAGTACCGCAGCGGCGCGCTGCTGATCCTGGCGGCGATCAGCATCTACCGCATGGCCGACTTCGTGATGGGCCCCATGGCCAACCCGTTCTACGTCGACCTCGGCCTGGACGAGGACACGGTGGGCGCGGTGCGCGGTTCGGTCGGCCTGGTGGCGACCTTCTTCGGCATCGCCCTGGCCGGCGTGATCTCGGTGCGCTGGGGGGTGATGGCGGCGTTGCTGGTCGGTGCCGTGCTGGGCCCCTGCTCGAACCTGGCGTTCGCATGGATGGCCTACGTCGGCCCGGGCAAGCTGGAGTTCGCCATCGCCATGGCGGTGGACAACCTGTCCAGCGGCTTTGCCGGCACCGCCCTGATCGCCTACATGTCCAGCCTGACCAGCATCGGCTACACCGCGACCCAATATGCGTTGCTCAGCTCGTTCTACGCGATGCCGGGCAAGGCGCTCAAGGGCCTGTCGGGGATGACCGTGCAGTACCTGGCGCAGGGCCGCACCCTGCTGGAAGGGTATGCCCTGTTCTTCGTCGGCACGGCGCTGCTGGCGATACCGGTGCTGCTGCTGTGCGTGGCGCTGGCGGCGATGCAGGCGCGCAAGGCCGCGTCGTCCGGCTGAATGCGCGGTGGACGGCCGGATCGCGTAGGCCTGTTCTCCGCCAGCCGTTGAATCCGGGCGCGGCCTCGCCGATGATGCCGGCGGGGGGGATCCGCCGGACTGCTGGCGGGACGACATGGCCGACGTGATCTTGCGGGATGTCGACCCGCTGCTGCTTGAACGCATCCGCCGCCTCGCGGTGGCGCGCGGCTGGACCCGCGAACATACCTGCCTGGTGCTGCTCGAACAGGGCCTGTTCGCCGGCGAGCACGAGATGAGCCACGGTTTCGAGAATCCGGAAGTGGATGTGCTGTCCGAAGCCATCCAGGCGCTGCAGGCACTGCCTGCCGGCGCCGAATTCGGTTGAGCGGCCGGGGCCAGCGCCGCCGCGACGTTCAGGCTGGATGGATCGCGCCGAGGATCCGGGGGCCGCGCGCGCCGCTGACGCTGGGCAGGTTGCCCGGGCGGCCTGCCAGGGTTTCGCGCGCCAACCAGGCAAAGCCCATCGCTTCCATGTAATCGGGATCCAGCCCGTATGCGGCGCTGGAGACCACCTCCACCCCGGGCAGGCGCGCGCCGATGCGCCGCAACAGCAGCGTATTGCGCACGCCGCCGCCACAGGCCAGCAGCCGCCTCACCCCGGGCAGGTGCGCCAGCAGCGCCCCGGTGACGGTGGTGGCGGTCAGTTCCAGCAGGGTGGCCTGCACATCGGCCGGCGCCAGCGGCGCGCCGCCGATCCGTGCATCCACCCAGTCCAGGTGGAACTGTTCGCGGCCGGTACTCTTGGGCGGTGGCAGCGCGAACCAGGCATCGTCCAGCAACCGCGCCAGCAGCGCCTCGTCGACCCGGCCGCTGGCGGCGAAGGCGCCATCGGCGTCGAACGCGGTGCCGAGGTGGCGCTGGCACCAGCCATCGAGCAGCGCATTGGCCGGACCGGTGTCGAAACCGCGCAGGCTTCCGTCGCGGGCCAGCAGGCTCAGGTTGGCGATACCGCCCAGGTTGAGCACCGCCCGGTCCTCGCCGCTGCTGCCGAGCATCGCCAGGTGGAAGGCCGGCATCAGCGGCGCACCGTGCCCTCCGGCGGCCACGTCGCGGCGGCGGAAGTCGGCCACCGTGGTGATGCCGGTCAGTTCGGCGATGCGGTTGGCATCACCGATCTGCCAGGTGAAGGCGGGGCTGGCGGTGGGACGATGGCGGATGGTCTGCCCGTGCGAGCCGATCGCCCGCACCTGCGCACGCGCGATGCCGGCCCGTTCCAGCAGGCCATTGGCGGCGGCGGCGAAGGCGATGCCGACCTCGGCGTCCAGTTGCCCGAGCGCGTCCAGCGACGCCGGTTCGGCGCCCTGTCCCAGCGCTACCAGCGCGTCGCGGGTCCGGACCTGCCAGTCGAAGGTATGTCCGTGCACGAACCGGCAGCCGCCTTCCACCGGGAACTGCACCAGCGCGGCGTCGATGCCGTCGGCGCTGGTGCCGGACATCAGGCCGAGGAACAGGGGCAGCTGCGGATCGATGGGTGTCATGCCGGGGCCGGAAACAGGAAGGGCAGGGAAGCTTCAGGCTCCCTGCCCGGGTCGTCAACGCGGCCGGCCGCCGTCAGCCGCGCTTGTTCCGGGCTGGAACCGTCGCGGCGCTGGCCGTGATGGCGGGCTTGTCCTTGCCGGCATCGGCGTACATCAGCTCTTCCATGCCCTGGATGCGGGCCATCGCCGGCGCGGTCTGGGCGCGGAACGCGACCAGCTCGGCGCCCTTGAGCGGCTCCGGCGGCGGCATGGTCACCGACAGCGGATTGCGGTGCTGGCCGTTGACCCGGAATTCGTAGTGCAGGTGCGGGCCGGTGGCCATGCCGGTGGAGCCGACGTAGCCGATCACGGTGCCCTGGTTCACGCGCTGGCCGGTACGGATCTTGCCGAAGCGCGACATGTGCCCGTACAGGGTGGTGTACCCGCGGCCATGGTCGAGGATCACCACGTTGCCGTAGCCGCGCTGGGTACCGGCGAACTGCACGCGGGCGTCGCCGGCGGCCATGATCGGCGTGCCGGTGCCGGCGGCGTAGTCCACGCCCTTGTGCATGCGCATGGTGCCGAGGATGGGGTGGCGCCGCGAACCGAAGGTGGAGCTCAGCCGCGCGAACGGGATCGGCATGCGGATGAAGCTCTTCTTCAGCGGCCGGCCGTTGAGGTCGAAGTATTCGGACTTGTCGCCGCGGTCGAAGCGGAACCCGGTATAGGTCTTGCCGCCGGTGCTGAAGGTGGCGGCCAGGATCTTGCTGGTGTCGATGCGTTCGCCCTCGCGCCAGGTCTCGTCCATGACCACGCTGAAGCGGTCGCCCGGCTGCACGTCCTTGGAGAAGTCGATGTCGTACTTGAAGATCTCGTCGGTCATCGTATTGATGGCCGAGGGCGACAGCCCGGCCTTCAGCGCCGAGGCATAGAGCGAGCTGCGGATTTCGCCGCTGGCGACCACGGTGCGGGTGGTGGTCACGCGTTCGAGCACCCGCTCGCGGACCTGGTCGCCCTGCAGCGACAGCTCGACGCGGTGGCCGGCATCGCGGTCGAAGCGGATCGTGCGCAGCTGGCCATTCACCGGCAGGTCGAAGGCGATCTCGGTGCCTGGCCGCAGCCGGGTCAGCGCCTCGCGCGTGCCCGGGTGGTCCAGTACCCGGTGCATCACCGTCGCCGGTACCCCCGCCACCTCGAACAGGTCGCTCAGGGTCTGGCCGCGTTGCACCCGCAGGATCTGCCAGCTGTCGCCGGGGACTTCGGTGCGCCGGGCCGGCGGCAGCGGCGGCAGCGGCAGGGCCAGGGTCGAATGCGCCGACGGCAGCGGTGCGTCGATGGCGTTGGAGAAGCCCGGCACGATGGTCGCGGCCAACGCGCCGATGGACGCGAACAGGCTGGCGTGGATCCAGTGGCGCCGGGTCCAGCGTTCGTTGAACGCGGCCGGGAGGTGTTGCTTCAACTTCCGATGCAGGGCGGTGTCGTGGAGGACGTGGAGTCGTTCCTGAAAGCGCTGTTTGCGCGCCTGGCCGTGATCGGGTTGGGACATCGCTGGGTTCTCTGGACGGCCCGGATCGCGGGCCCAAACGCGGTTAACATAGTCACCCTTCAATACCGCGTCAAACCATTGAGCCGCATGGCTTTTTGATGAATTGGGCGGTTAACCTGCACTTAACACCATTCATGTCTGACGGCGAAGCCGGGAGTTCTAGCGTGTCCTCGATTGATGAAGCCCTTGCCCTGATCGGCCGCGGTGCCGATGAAATCCTCAAGGTGGATGAACTGCGCCAGCGTCTGGAGAGCGGTCGTCCGCTGCGGGTCAAGGCCGGCTTCGACCCCACTGCCCCGGACCTGCACCTGGGCCATACCGTGCTGCTCAACAAGCTGCGCCAGTTCCAGAACCTGGGGCACCAGGTGATCTTCCTGATCGGCGACTTCACCGGCATGATCGGCGACCCGTCGGGCAAGAACGTCACCCGCAAGCCGCTTTCGCGCGAGGACGTGCTGGCCAATGCCCGCACCTACCAGGACCAGGTGTTCAAGGTGCTCGACCGCGAACGCACCGAGGTCCGCTTCAATTCCGAATGGTTCGGCAAGATGGGCGCGGCCGACATGATCCGCCTGGCCGGCCAGCACACGGTGGCGCGCATGCTCGAGCGCGACGATTTCGCCAAGCGCTACGCCGCCCAGCAGTCCATCGCCATCCATGAGTTCCTCTACCCGCTGGTGCAGGGCTACGACTCGGTGGCGCTGGAGGCGGACGTCGAGCTCGGCGGCACCGACCAGAAGTTCAACCTGCTGATGGGGCGCGGGCTGCAGGAGCATTACGGCCAGAAGCCGCAGATCGTGCTGACCATGCCGCTGCTCGAGGGCCTGGACGGCGTCAACAAGATGTCCAAGTCGCTGGGCAACTACATCGGCATCAGCGAGCCGCCGATCGACATCGTCACCAAGACCATGAAGATCGACGACACGCTCATGTGGCGCTGGATCGACCTGCTCAGCTTCGACATCTCCATTGCCGAGGCCGGGCAGCTGCGTGCCGAAGTCGAGGCCGGCGCGATCAACCCGCGCGAGATCAAGCTGCGCCTGGCGCGCGAACTGGCCACGCGCTTCCACGATGCCGCCGCCGCCGAGCAGGCCATTGCCGGCTGGAATGCGGCGGTGACCGGGCAGGGCGACATCACCCAGTTGCCGCTGCAGGAAGTGGTGGTGCCGGCCGACGGCCTGCGCATCGGCGCGCTGTTGACGGCCGCCGGCCTCACGCCGAGCAACTCCGAGGCCGCGCGCAAGCTCAAGGAGCGTGCGGTGAAGGTGGACGGTAGCGTCGTCGAGGATGCGCAGACGGTGCTGCCGCCGGGTTTCGAAGGCCTGTTGCAGGTGGGCAAGCGCACGTTCGCGCGGGTACTGCTGGTCGTCGCCTGACGCCGCGCCGCAGCCAGGCCGGGCATGAGGTCCCGGTCGGGCGCGGCATGAATGCACGCGAAGCGTTTTGCCTCTTCCCAAAACGGAGAGGAGGACGCATACTTCCGCTCCTTCGCCGCCGGCCGGTGGTTGGCAGCGAAGGCAGGAAGTTGAAGTCACCCTCACGCAGGTGTTGACGGCAACGAAAAGGCTGCCATAATAGGCGGCTCGCTTCGACGGAAAGCCTACGGGTTTGAGGGAGAAGCGGCGGAGTCGGACCTCGAAACGAGGTGTTGACGAAGCGGAAAAGCCGGCTATA
>Ga0067045_1027744_pt1 | contig 64346 bp, 59 predicted proteins | sample TerdegcTABiofilm_FD_59184 | JGI IMG/M metagenome (GOLD analysis project Ga0067045, IMG submission 59184) | Combined Assembly of (Gp0054472, Gp0054536) Wastewater bioreactor microbial communities from Singapore -Terephthalate degrading...
ACGCCCGGAGTTAGGGTGGAAGATTCCAGAACTACAGCCGCCTTGTGGAGCAGGAACAAAGGAGCCCCTTGTTCGGACCGTTGGAAAGAATACCGACTTTCTCTGGATCGTAAAGTTCCCCCCGTAACCATGACAAGGGCATCCGTTTCCATCCTCGTGCTCTGAAAAGCAGAACGATCAAAGGTTACACTTCCATTTCCCTGATCCAATACCCGATCTTTCCCGAGTACCGTTACTGAACCTGAAGAAAACTCCAACGTACCATTTCGAACCAAGAAGACCGACCTGCCCTTCCCATCTCCCCCTTCGATCTGGCATCGATCTAACTTGAAGGCGACTCCTTCGATCGAAAAATACCCGTTTCCACCCGTGTTCCGGAAGCTACTTGCATCGAGGAGAATCTTGCTGATCCCGCTTTCTGGTTTCCAACCACTCCGGTCGAAGCCTCCGAATAGATAGAGATCCCGTTTTACCAGAACAGGTTTGGTGATTCTATACGTTCCTGTGGCGAGCCGAATCCGAGTACGACTACCCTTCGAGGCGGCCTCTAGGGCAGCTTCTAAATTCGTATAAGGAGAAACTCGAGTTCCATTCCCTTGTCCTCCCTTTCCTTCGATTACATAGAGGTACTGTTTGTCCACCGTGAAGGACCACCTGGGAATCTGCCTTGAAATGTTACCTACCGAATCACGGGTGAAGGCAGAGACCCAAAAGATTCTACTGCTCCCCTCGGGCACAGAAGTAGGAATCGGCTTTTCAAACGTTTTGAACTGGTTTTCTTTGGGTAGCGAGGGGGTAGGCCTCCCCTCCTCGACGGTATCGAGGGCGATGAACGTGGTACCTTCCTTGGCCTGAAGGGAGATGGTTACATCCTGCCCGTAGGAAACCCCGGCCTCTATTCCCACTAGTACCGGTGGGGGGGGTGGGGTACGATCGATCTTAACCGTGAACTCCTGAGCGGGAGAAACAGGAAGGTTGTTCTTAGAATAATTCTGAACTTGTATTCGATAGTATACAGTTTCTTCCGGAAGGGAATCGAGAGTAAGTGGACGCTCCAGCCTAGGAGAGAAGACATCTACTTTTCTGGGGGGAAGGTTACCGGTGGAAATCTCGTACCGGAGGATTACAGAGCTTTCCAAATTTTGCAATTGGATTCCTCGAGGGTACTCTCCCTTCTCTCCTCCGGAGATACGGACAGGTACCGCAACGGGTGGAGGAACTATTTTTATCTTTACAGGATTTTTTGCTCCTTGTTCTTTAATCTGAACTAAAACTTCCCGTTCCTTTTTAGAATCTAGAATCCAAGGATTCTTCACCCCACGTAGAGCGAACCCTTCCTGTGGATCTAATCCTTCCATCGACAACTCAGCCCTTTCCTCCCAGGTAATAAGAGTGAAGTTGCCTAAAGAAATAGAATGAACCGAAGGTGTCGCAAGTGTAATGGGCGGTAAAGCAGGGATATCTGTAAGATACACCACTTCGCTCCAATTTCCCGCTTCATCTCGGGCGCGGGCAGAGAGAGAAATGTAAGCCCCTTCCGTTAGAGTACGAGATAACTCCTTTACATACAGAGAAGAACTAGCAGTGGGAATTGGAGGAAGTGACCCGTCGGTAGTAAGCTCATAATAGATCCTTCCTTCCGTTGTTTTCAACGAAATTCCTTTCTGCACATCAAAAGTTGGCGCGAGGGGTGGTTTTTTGTCGACCACCAGTTTGATTGGCTGGGGCAATTCCACACTGTTGCCCGCGTCATCTTCCACTCGACAGCTCAGGTAAAAGGCGTTCTCCTTTCCTTCTTCCACGTCCAGTAGGAAAGGTTCTGTGTAAAGCAACCAGGGTGCTTCTTTTCTATCGTTTTCAAGAGTCACTCGATAGAACACTTTATCGGTAGGTTCGTTTAAATTGAAGCGAATCCAAGCGCCGCGGTTCCTGATGGGGGGGGTAATTCCTTCAATCTTCGGTAATTTGGGAGGTTCCCGATCGATGACGAACTTGAAGGTTTGGATTTGACCTTTCTCAATGGATCCCCGATAACGAGCCCATACCTTTACGGTATAGGGGATCCGTTTTCCTACTTGCCCATAGAATTGAAGGATCGACGCTCCCTTTAGAGAAGAAGTTGTGGGATCTGGAGGTTCCGAACCATCTTCAGTAAAGGTATAGAAAATTTCCAGATCTCCTCTTGGATCCTGAAAAGAAAGAACAAAATCTTTGTTGGTGATGGGAATAGTGGAAAGATTCTGTGGTGCGGAGGGAATGAGGGTAGAGGGAACTCTTCTATCAAAGGAAACATGTTGGGGCATTGAAAATTCGCTTCTATTTCCTGCCTCATCCTCCGAGTAGGCAAAGATCCGGTACTGCACGATCCGTCCTTCTGGTGCAGGAAGCTCGATGGGTCCTGTGTAGGGAAGGAAAGACTCGGATTCCATTCCGGATCCTTCCCCTTCGAAGGATCCGGAGGTCTCCAGAATCCTATAGAAAAGGAAACCTTCGCCCGTGAGGGTCATTACCCTGTCCTTCACGGCAATCTTGGGAACTGGAGGCGGGACTCTATCGAAGGAAAGGGAAATCACCTTGGAGGCTTCCGTTATGTTAAAGGCCCTGTCCCGGTATCCTATGCGCAGTTTCGCTACACCACTGAATCCAAAGGGGGGCCGAATCCATTTCTTCGATCCAAAGGTAGGAGAGGTAGAAGTCAATGGAAGTGGTTCTTTTCCTCCCCAAGCGATTTCGTAGATTCCTTCTGCATCGGGTCTAGAAGGAAGCTCTACAACAGCATACCCGTATGGTTTTTCCAACCGGTATAGAGGGGTAGGTTGTGGAGGAGAAACCGTATCATACTCGAGGAATTTTTCCGTCACAGGTCCCCACCGTTGTCCTATCTTTGCACGAGCCCTAAGAGTGAGAAATCCTTCAGTGTTCGGTGGCAGGGTAACTTCAAAAGGTCCTTCATACAGGAAGGAACTAGTGGTAGGAAGGCTTCCATCGAGGGTATAGTACAGTTGGGAACCCGGTCTCCCTTTCAAGGTGACCACTGTTTTTTCCCGATGTACTCGGGTTTCATCGAAGATGATCCCTACATCTCCCGGTACTTCCCCTCTCAACTCTACCAGGTACCTATATTCCCCTTCCACGGTACTTTCAGTGGGTTTCAAACGGATTACCACGAACCGGTTGTGCCCGATGATGGGATAAAGGGAAAGTCGATCCGGAGACTCTGGATCGTACGATTCCACAGCTCTATCTTCTAGGTTATACCGGAACTTCCCTTTTCCCAGAGGAATCGTTACTTCATCGTCCAGGGAATAGACTCCGGAAGGAGGTAGATCTTTGATCCGGTTTTCTTGCTGGAAGCTGATCACCTTTGTTTCAATGGTCGAACTGAAGAGACGTTTTGCCGAAATTTCGACTTTCACTAATCCGGTAGTATCTATACGTATAGGTTCTCGGTAAGTTTGATAGCTAGAGGCATCGTTGATTCGGTATCGAATCCACTCGTAGCCCCTATGTTCGATCCAAAGAACCTGAGGATTCAGGAAGGCACCTTTGGTAGGGCTATGAATTTTCAAAAAAGCATCGACCAAGGGTGTCTGGGGATGTAAGGTGAGGGTACGAGTTTCCACTCGACTCGTGTTTCCGACCTTGTCCCGAGCATAGTACAGAAGGGTAACCTGGGTAGAAGTAGGCCCACTTTCTAAGGAGATGGGTACTCCATCCCACCGATTGAACGTGGGTTTCTCGCCACCGAACACCGCGACATACACGTCCGAATCCGATTCTTTCTGGAAGGTAAGAAATACTTTCCCGTAGTATTCTCCCGATTCCACCGATGGAACCGGAACGAGAGGGGGCCTCTTATCGATCCTATACGATACTTTTCCTGTCTTGAGAAGGCTCTTCCCCTCGTACACCTGATACTCGATTTCATACCGACGATCCTCCCCGTCTAGGGCTGAAAGAACCACAGGGAACCGATACGGGGTATAGGTTGGTTCGGAAGAATCGGTAAATCGGTAAAAAAGTTGGTAAGAAGGAGAGGGATACACCACCCTCAAGGTAACATCGCTCGCATAATCTCCTGGAGGGACAGAAACAGTGATATCTCCCGACTCCTGGGAATACCCTACTACCGCGGCACACAATCCGATGAGGACCCATCCCACTAGGGTCGATACTCGCATAGGCTCCTCCCTCTCAGGTCAAGAAAGATCCATCTCCTTGAATACTTCCTCCAGTTCGGGATCTTCATTCGTATAGTACGTTCTGATCTCCTCATCCGTAAGCCCAAGGAGTTCATGACTAAGATAATGAATCCAAAGATCCTCCTCCGGAGAATGTACCAGTAGTTTTCGACAGTAAAAATCGGGTTGCACGGGGTGTGCCTTCTGTAAAAAGGTGCGGATTTTGTAATCATGAACCGCTACTTTGATGTCCCGCCTAGGGATCCCTTTGTCCATGATGATCTGCACCAGATAATTGATCGTATTTCCAGAATCGAAAATATCATCCACCAGCAGTACCTTATCCCCATGACGAAGATAATCGGGATTGTACGTCCATCCATCCACCATTACTTTTTCCTGCGCGTTAATTCCAACGTAGGACCGTGCTACCACGGCTGCATAGAACACAGGTCTCTGATGCCTGCGTACCACCTTGAAATATTCGCTAATCACATTTCCCACGTAGGCGCCACCTCGGAGACTCACATAGATCACATCAGGGACGAACCCAGAATGGTGGATCTTCGCCGCCAACTTCAATGCATTATTTCGCACGGTATTGAAAGAAAGAAACTCTTTTCGCATGCGTCTTCCTTATCGATAGATCCCAATGCTCATCCGCACCCCATCCCGTTCGTACACGAAGTCGATTTTTTCTTTTGATTTATCGTTCAACTGGGCATAGAACTGCCGTAAGTTAGTGATCTTTGTTCCATTCATTTCCAGTATAATATCCCCACTCTTTAACCCCGCCAACGCGCCAGGGGTACGTACTTCTACGGATTGTACCAACACCCCTTCCTTTGTTTTGATGTCCAATTCCTTCCGGATTTGTTCCGTTAAGGGCACAACGGTAAAACCCGGCCATAAATTCCTGCTTTGTTCAGAAATAGTCTGTTGGGTACCTCGTGCAGTGATAACCACGGAAAGGGACATTGTTTTTCCCTGTCTGATTAAAGTAAACTCCGCTCGTTTCCCAACCGGCAGATCTCCCACCTTCAATACCAATTCATCGGAAGATTTGATGGGGGTTCCATTCATGCTGATGATGAAGTCGCCGGGTAGAATTCCTCCTACATCGGCGGGCGAGCCTTTGAACACATGGTACACAAAGGCGCCTTGGGTTCCTGGAAGTCCCATATCGGCGGCCCCTTCTTTACCGATCCCTGCGATACTGACACCCAGCCAACCGTACTGCACTGTTCCTTTTTGGATTAGATCTTCCACAGTCTTTTTTAAATTATTGATGGGAATCGCAAAGCCTAGTCCGATGCTTCCTCCTGTAGGTGAGGTGATCCAGGTATTCACACCCACTACTTCACCTGCCAAGTTTACCAAGGCTCCCCCGGAGTTTCCCTGATTGATGGCTGCGTCGGTCTGAATAAAGTCGCTGATGTTCCCCTCCGGCCCCCCTTTCCTGCCAAGGGCACTAACGATACCTGCCGTTACGGTAGACTCCAACCCAAAGGGGTTCCCCACTGCCAGCACCCAGTCCCCAACTTGCAAGGTAGAAGAATCCCCCAATACTGCTAGAGGGATATCTGGATCGCCATCGAACATGACGACGGCCACGTCCTTCCGTTCATCCCTCCCGACCAAGGTCGCTTTGTATTCTCGTTGGTCATGAAGACGAACGTTGATCTCCTCTGCATTCCCGATTACATGATTATTGGTGAGCACGTAGTACTTCTGCTTATCCTTCCGTACGATGATGCCAGAACCCAACCCTCGATTTCTAAATTCCCGAGGTGCTTTCTCGTTCCCCTCTGGATCCCCAAAGAAATAGTAGAACCAGGGCAGGTTCCGGGTATCCGGTGTAGCTTGTTTCTGGACTTCCACCACGTTGATCATCACTACCACAGGCAGTACTTTCGCTGCCACTGTGCGAAAAGATCCCTGTAAGCTCTGGAGGGTTCGCATTGCCTCGGTATTGGCATCTTGAGCATAAACTTTTGTAATTGGAGCAGGTTTGGAAGAGCAGGAAAAGGAAAGAAGTGCCATAGAAAAACCTATGAGGATTCCGAGGGATACCAGGTTGAAAACGAACATTTTCTTTGATGAGAAGAGATTGAAGAACTTCATGGAATACTTTCCTCCTCCAGATTCTTCTAGTAACTATACACAGGATCCGAGGCTTGTAAAGCTCCTACCAGTATGTGAGCACCTCGGTTCCATCTTCAAGAATAGCGATCGTGTGTTCAAAATGGGCAGATAGGGACCCATCGGAAGTCCTCACTGTCCAATTATCCTCTTCGACAAATACGTCATCGGCTCCCGCATTGATCATGGGTTCGATCGCTAGCACCATCCCCGGTACCAACCGAGGATTAGGTCCCTTTCCCACATAGTTGGGCACTTGGGGTTCCTCATGCGGTTGAAATCCAACCCCATGACCGCAGAACTCCCGCACTACCCCATACCCATGGTTCTTTGCGTGTTGAAATACGACTCTGCTAATATCGTGTACCCGGTTTCCAGCTATAGCCTTTCCTATGGCCAAGTCTAGGCATTCCTTGGTAACCTTGAGTAACCTTTCCGCTTCAGGTTCGACGGGGCCAATGGGAATGGTAAACGCGGCATCACTGTAAAATCCATGGTACTCCACTCCGCAATCTAGGCTGATAATGTCTCCCTTTTTCAATTTCCGTTTGTTGGGAATTCCATGAATCACCACATCGTTTACCGAGGTACAGATGGCTGCTGGGTACCCTTGATACCCCAGAAAAGCAGGCGTAGCCCCCAGCCGCTTACACTCCTTGCGGACGAACAGATCGATCTCTTTCGTGGTGATCCCTTCCTGCACAATAGACCGTAAGGAGTTCAGTACTTCGGAAAGAAGAACGCAAGACTCCTTGATTCTCTTGATTTCTTCCCGTGTTTTCAAACGAATCATGGGGATGACAATTCCTTCGTTTCCAGACTTTTCCGTATTCCGTCCAGGACCCCATTGACGAATCGGTACGAGTCCTCTGTCCCAAATTCCTTGGAAAGGTCCACCGCTTCATCGATCACTACGGTGGCCGGGATATCTTTCTGATAGAGAAGACAATACACACTCATGCGAAGGATGGAAAGGTCTACCCTTGCCACTCGTTTCAATTCCCAGTTTTCCAAATGTTCCTGAATCAAGCGATCGATTTGCGGGAGATTCTGTATAGTTCCCGTCAAAAGTAGGGTAGCGAACTGCCTGGCCAAGGCATCACTTTCCCCATTCTGTGCGATCTCAGCATCCCCTTCCCTTTCTTCCTCCTCCTCTTCTTCCCAAGGGAACTGCACCAACTCCTCTAAGGAAGCGCTACCCTTTATCTCGTAAGCATAGAGAGCTTGGATAGCTAATACACGCCCCTTCCTTCTAGGCCCCATGGTTACCAATTGAGATTTTGTTCATAAATGGTTATTTCTGCTTGCTTGCGGAGTTCATCCACAAGTTCCGTCAAAGCTTTCTGAAAAGTTATTTGTTGATTCTGAACCCGAACGAGATCCTTTATTCGTTGTCGGACCGTGACAGTGCTTCCAGGAAAGATAGGGTCATCCAATCCTAACAGTTTGGGATCCCTCCGTTCGGTGATCTGTACGATATGGTACCCGATGTTGGAGTGAATGATTCCAGAAGTCTGGTTCAATGAGAGGGAAAATACGGCATCGAAGAATCCTTTTCCCAGGATCGTTTCCCTCTGAGCATCGTTCCGAGCAAGATATCCGAAATCCCCTCCCCGATACTTCGAGCCCGTGTCATCCGAATACTTCAATGCCACGTCTTTGAAGGCATTGGAGCGCAACTCTCTCAATGCCTCTTCCGCCCGTTTCAACGCAGCGGCTTTCTCCGTTTCCGAAAGAGTCCGGGTATCAATGAAAATATGATTGAACCGAACGAGGAGGGGGTTGGTAAAATCCGTCGCGTGGGCGTTGTAAATATCCCGTATCTGCTCTTCGCTCGCTTCGGGAATCGCCGTAAAGAGGGCCCTTTTTTTCTCTAAGATATACTTTTCCTGGATCATCCGTTGCCGCATGTTGGAAACGAACTCGTCCCAGCTCATGTTCAACTGGTTTTGTACCAACAATCTGAATTGGGCATCGGAAATGGGAGCTCCCATGGATCGCTTGTAGGATTCTATACTCTGGGCTACTTCTTCATCGGTAACCCTGAAATTATCCCTTGCCGCTGCTTGATTGATCAATATTTCTCCAATCTTCAGGTCCAGTACCTTCTTCCGCCCCTCTAAAGACACCTGTTGCCGGGTTTGTTGTTCCAGAAGTTCTACATGCTTCATCAATTGCTTCTGGGTAATAATTTCCGGTTTGGTCAGTCTGACCCGCGCAACCGGTTGATCGATCACCTGCGCCCATAGACCAAGAGACCCTACCCATAGGATGAATAGTCCGCAAACGACTGTTTTCCTCATACTCGTAACCTCTTCAACGATTCATAGATCTTTGAAATTCTTTTTGAATAGAATGCCTGTTCCTTGGGAGAGAAATTGCACTCCAACAATCGATGGTAGTATAGGAGCATCTCCTCTTTAGTAGAAACGAGAGGAAGTTTTGTTCCCGCCAGATCCCGAAGACGATGCACCACTTCTTCAAAAAAATGTTTGAAGTACGGTTTCTTCCTCTCCCATTCCACGATTTTCATCAACAGATCGAAAGCTTTTTGGTATTTTCCCCTACGGTCGTACTCCTCCGCTAGAAGAAACGCACAATCCATGAAGTCTTCTCTATCCAGGTACAATTCCAAACTGAAATCGGAAAAACGGAGCAATTGTTCGTACAGTTCCAACGCATCTTCTTCGTGATCGTGTAGCAGATCGAAAAAAATGAGTTTAGACTGACTGGACCGATCCCAAGCCCGGCTCTTAAGGAAAGTTCTGTAATCGAAGGTATCGGTCTTCCTATGAGCACGGATATGCTGGTCGTACTCTCTTCGTTGCTGGGGATCGCTGAGGACGCGATACGCTGTGATGAGAAGGTTCAACTGTTCTGTATCATGTCCCCCACCGTTTCCCTTCGCAAGATCCGGATGCAATTCCTTCGCTTTCTTTCGAAAAGAGCGTTTAATATCTTCCAGGGAACAGGAAGGTTCCAACCCCAACACTTGATAATAATTATCCAAGATAGAACACACCCTACCTAAAAATTTGAGTTTACTATAGAGGGAATACGAGATCCTGTCAATTTCACGCTTTTTCTGTCAAAAGGCGACTTCCCAACTGTTCTGCTTGACTTTGGTTAGAAAGGATTTCAGAATACGTCAAGAACATTCCTTCCCTCTCCATTGCTTTCATCAACTGAGAAAGGGCTCGGGAAGAGGCAAATAGATGCTTTCCGATGAAAGCACAGGAACGTTTTCCGCCTATAACGCCCGCTTGGGAAAGGAATCGATCCACCGAGGGGGGGATCCTCTTTCCGAATAAGGATGCGGGTTCGCATCCCAAGACAATGTATTCGAAAAAGGATAGTCGCTTTTCCTTTTCCAATTCTCCATCGACCACATCAACCTGTGCCCCCCTAGATAAAAGCCCCCGTGCAATCCCTTCGGCTAACGTGCGATACAAATCTCGATGTTTTGGAGCGAAATATACAATCACTACCCGCATTCGATTTTCCTTATTAGAGGGACTTGAACAATCGATCGATATTCATTTCTTTTACCACGAGAACGGAACATTTTGCATGGTATAATACCTCCCGATGGGCCTCCGAAATGATATCTCGTTCCTTTCGTTCCCGTTCCCAACCCCCAAGAAGAATCAAATCCGCATTCCGCGCTTCCGCTTCTCTTAGGATTTCCGTGTAAATAGCTCCACTCCTTAAAGAAGTTTCTATTCTTACCCTCTTCTGAAATGCCAACTCCTGAATGTAGTTGAGGTATCTTTTCCCATTGGCATACAGGTTTTCTTCGTACTCCTTGCTTTCGTCCTCCACGAAGATCTTTGTCAATACCAGTTGCCGAAGGGTAGCGGTGTCCACCACATACACGGCAGTCATGGAACATTGGTACTGTTTTGACAGAATGATCCCGTATTTAGCCGCATTGATAGACGCATCAGAACCACTCACTGCCACAACGATACTCTGGATCAGGGGTTTCATGCCATTCCCTCCCTTTTTCCTTTTAGCATTTTTTGTATGGAAAAGATTTCCCGCTCCCGTTCCTCCAAGACAGCCGTGATATAACTGACCGTTTCCGATGTGTCGGGGATGACCATTTTCTCCAGCGCATTCACCCGTCGTTGAGTCTTTTTCACTTCCTTAGCCAAACGCCAGACCATTGTTCGCACACTAGCCAATTCAGCAATGATCTTGAGATATTCCAGAAAGATCACCATCGTTTCATCCGTATACGTGTAGGTATCCATCAAGGAATACTGAAGGTTCAAAGAGGGAGGCTTTACCTCCACAGAAGGCAAGCTGAGACCCGCAACCTTCACGTTCCGTTCTTTTACGGTAAACTCGTAACGAATCCCTTGGCTGATTTCCTGTATGGTTTCCCTCCCAACCGATAGCAGAGTCTTCCGTAAAGAAGCATACGCTTTTTCACTAAAAGAGAACAACTCTGATTCGAGGAGTTTCACCTGTTCCAGCATGCGCATCAGTTCCATAACCAGGATGTCTCGTTTCTGTTCCAATAGATCGAATCCTTCTTTGGCAATGGAAAGTTGTTCCTTATATTGGAATAGGTTTGATTTCGTCGGAGGGACGTTCAGTCGTGCCATTCCTCACCTGCCCTCTGGAACTTTAGGAAGATACTTTTCGATCAGTTCTTCCTTGATTCGATACAGTTCTTCCCGTGGAAGGTGGGTCAGTACCTTCCAACCAATATCGAGGGTTTGTTCGATTGTGCGATTCTCCGTTTCTGATTGAGAAAGAAAATCCCTTTCGAAACGATCCCCAAAGGCAAGATAATTCTTATCCAAGGTAGACAATTCTTCCTCTCCAATGATGGCCGCTAGATTCCGGACCTGTTTCGTTCGGGAATAGGCAGCGAACAACTGAGAGGCGAGATCCTTGTGATCCTCTCGGGTCATTCCCGGCCCGATTCCATCTTTCATGAGTCTTGAAAGGGAAGGAAGGCCGGCAACGGGAGGATAGATCCCTTTCTGGAACAATTCCCGTTCCAGCACGATCTGGCCTTCCGTTATATACCCTGTAAGATCCGGAATCGGGTGACTGATGTCATCGTTGGGCATCGTAAGGATGGGAATCTGGGTGATGGAGCCGGTGGATGTCTTGACCTTCCCTGCTCGTTCATAAAGGGAAGCTAAGTCTGAGTACAGGTATCCTGGGTATCCCTTACGGGAGGGGATCTCCCCCCGGATGGAAGAGATTTCCCGTAAAGCTTCGCAATAGTTCGTCATGTCCGTGAGGACCACGAGAACGTGCATGTTCTTCTCATAGGCTAGGTATTCCGCTGCGGTAAGAGCGCACCGGGGAGTAATGAGTCGTTCAATGGAAGGAGCATCCGCTAGGGATAGGAACATCACTACGTTAGAAAGAACTCCACTTTCCTCAAAGGCGTGGATAAAAAACCTCGCCACATCGTACTTCACTCCCATAGCGGCAAACACCATTACGAAGGATTCCTCTGTCTTCAGTCGGGCCTGACGAATGATCTGAGCGGCCAACCTGTTGTGAGGCAATCCACTACCCGAAAAAATGGGAAGCTTCTGTCCCCGAATAAGCGTGTTCATTCCATCGATGGAAGAAACCCCAGTCTGGATGAAATCTCGTGGATACGCTCGAGCCGAAGGATTGATGGGGATTCCGTTGATATCCCGGAACTCGGAGGAAAAGGGCTCCGGATATCCATCGATGGGTCTTCCCAATCCATCATAGATCCTACCCAACATCTCCACAGAAACCCGCAGTTCCAGCGGTTTTCCCAAAAACTCCACGGAGGTTTCCTCTATCGAAAGACCGGTGGTAGGCCCGAATACTTGCACTGCCACGGCGGAATCGGACACTTCCAGGATCCGACCTACCTTCACCACCCCCGAACGATCCCGAATCCGGGCGATTTCTCCGAATCCTACGTTTTCCCGTCGCTCCAGTATGATAATGGGTCCTTCTACCGATCGAAGCCCCTTGAATTCGAGCCCTCTCATACTTTGTACTCCTTTTCGAGGTCTCCCAACTCTCGATCCAGTAGACTCTTCACTTCCTGCACGAGTTCCAAATTCTCGTTAGGGATCTGTGACTTCATCCGAACGATCCGTTCGATGACGCTCAACGATCGAAGCTTCAACAAAGGAGCCCCTGCTCGAATGATCCGAAGAGCTCGGTTGTAAAAATCCATGATGAGCCGAAGGATGATAACCTGTTTCTCCGGAACCGAGTACATGTCCACCGGATCAAAGGCATTCTGTTGAAGGAATCCGTTTTTGATCATGTCCGCGCAGAGAAGCACGAGCCTGCTCGTGTCCGGCAGAGCGTCGGGACCTATCAACTTCACGATTTGGGCCAACCTTTGTTCCCGTTTCAGCAGTTCCATCGCTTCCGCGCGCGTGGTCGCCCAATCGGCGTTAACCTTTTCCCAGAAACTTTTAAGTTCTTCCCCGTACTCACTGTATGAATCGATCCAGGAAATCGCTGGATAGTGTCGGGCATTGGCAAGATCCCTATCCAGTGCCCAGAAACAGCGGATGAACCGCTTTGTATGTTGGGTAACGGGTTCAGAGAAATCTCCCCCAGGTGGAGATACCGCTCCAATGATGGTGATGGAACCTTTCTTTCCTTCAAGGGTCGTAACCCGTCCTCCTCGCTCGTAGAACTCTGCCAATCGGGTTGGCAGGTACGCGGGGAACCCTTCTTCGGCAGGCATCTCCTCCAGCCTCCCGGACAACTCCCGTAACGCCTCTGCCCAGCGAGAGGTAGAATCGGCCATAATGGCTACATTATAGCCCATGTCTCTGTAGTATTCCGCAAGGGTTACTCCCGTATAGATCGACACTTCCCGGGCTGCCACAGGCATGTTGGAAGTGTTGGCAATGAGGATCGTCCGTTCCATGATGGATCTTCCCGTCCGGGGATCGTGTATCTCAGGAAATTCCCGAAGCACATCCGTCATCTCGTTTCCCCGTTCTCCACATCCAATATACACGATGATATCCGCATCACACCATTTGGCGACAGCGTGCTGGGTCATGGTTTTCCCTGTACCAAAGCCTCCGGGAATAGCCGCTGTCCCCCCTTTGGAGATGGGAAAGAACACATCGATCACCCGTTGGCCGGTGAGTAGGGGCTCCTCCATTCCCAATCGTTCCCGGTATGGCCTGGGATTCCGCACGGGCCAGGAATGACAGAGAAACAGTTCGGTTCCGTTATCCATCCTGGCAATGGGCTCCGACAGAGTATAGGCACCTTCTGGAGATACTTCTATGAGAGTTCCTTCCTGCTTATGAGGAGGAAGGTAGATAGGGTGCTGTAGGTATTCCGTTTCCTGGACGACACCTAAGGGTTTCCCTCTCTCGAGCCTGTCCCCTTTCTTGCAAAAGGGTTTAAAAGGCCACTTCCGCTCCATGTCCAAGGGATGAGTTTTTACACCGGGAGCAATTCCGAACCCTGTTCGTTCGAACAGCTCCTCCAGAGGACGCTGAATACCGTCGTAGATCCGGCCAATCAATCCCGGACCCAACAGAACGGAAAGGGGTTCTCCATGGGACACCACTCGTTCTCCCACCTTCATTCCCGTATTATCTTCGTAGATCTGAATGGTGGCGATGTCTCCGTTCAACCGAATGATTTCCCCTACCAGACCTAAATCTCCCGCTTCCACTACATCGTACAGTCCCGCACTAGCCATTCCCGCGGCTTGAATGATGGGTCCGTTGATTCTGATGATTCTTCCTTCTACCATTCGTCTACCTGCCTACCCTTTCGTTGCAGGAAAAAGAGCTTCGAACACTTCCCGACGATAGTTCTGTATCACCTCTTCCTTCAACTCCGTTACCGTCAACCGGTACTGTACTGTCCCATCTTCCGATTGTATCCGAATCCCCCTTGGCAAAGCCCCCTCTTGGATAGAGACGATGGTTATCCCGGGAAGAACGGATCGCACAAGGGACTCCACACGGGATACTCCATTATAGATAAGTAATAGAGACTTCCCTTGAAAAAAGGAACCCACTTTCGCTAACCGCGACTGAATCATCGAGGAAAACTCTTCATCAGTTAGTTCTTCAAAAAACTTCTGCAAGAAAACCTCGAACTTTTCATTCAGAATCCGAAGTTCCATCCGTTTCATCTCTAGGGGGAGAGAAGCAGAAACCTCCTGCTGTATCCTTTTTTTTCTCTCTTCCAATTCCCTCACAGTGGTAGCCAGGAAAGCTTCCTCTTTCTTTTTCCATTCGGTTTCTAGCTCGCCAATGGATTTTTCAGCGCCCTTGAGGATCCGTTCGGCCTTTCGTCGAGCGTCCTCCAAGATTTCCTGCTCCAATTTTTCACTGGTTTTAATTTCTTCCATAAAGACCTACACACTAATACCGATGGCTTCGCGGATAGATTCCACTAGAGTTTTTCTGCCAGGTAACTTTCCCAGCAAGCCGGGTATTTCCACCAACAGAGGGAACTGGCCCGAAAGATTCCATTCCGCAGTTTCTGTTTCTAGGAAACTAGCCGCTTCCTCGGTAAGAATCAGGACTCTGGGTTTCAATTCTTTTGTGGCATATAGAAAACCCTCGAGGGCCTCCTGTCGGTTCGAAGCCACTTTCCCTTCGATTCCTACCAAACGAAACCCGATAACCAGTTCTTCCTCCCCGATTACATAAAATTCCATAAACACTAAATGAACAGGATCAGGAGGGCTACGAGGAATCCCCACAGACAGATTCCTTCGGCCAACCCCACGTAGGGAAGAGCCTTTCCAGACAATTCGGGATTTTCACTCATCGCCCCCATGGCAGCGGCACCGATCTGTCCTACGGCAATTCCGCCTCCAATACAGGCGATACCCACAGCCACAGCGGCAGAAATCCATCTCCAATACACGTACGAACTCTGTGTACCTGTAGTCTGTTCTGCCCACCCAATCGCCGCAAAACCCACCAGAAAAATTAGTAGGGATAGTAGTTTTTTCATACTCTTTTCCTCCTCAAACGGTTCTATGCATGCGTCAAGTCAAACGGCTTGAACGGAGTTCCCGATTCGGTAAAGAATTTCGAGAAGAACTCATAGTAGTGCAACCGAATCACTTGAATGGTTACAATGAGTCCTTCCAGCACAAGGATCAATGCATTTCCGATTAATACGATAAGAGCCTGGAAGAATAGACTCCCTGGTAAGGATTGCATGAGTTCGGCAATCTGGAATACGATCAAGCTCAACACTGTATGAGACAACGCAAAGGCTCCCACACGTAGGAAACTAACCGAATTGGAAATATAATAAGAAACCGATTCCAGTACTTCCACGATTCCTTCCATGAAAAAAGGAAAGATCCCTTCTGGGAAAAGGGGTCGTTTCCCCTCGATCCATCGAGCCAAGGGTTCTCCCCAAAAGATCAGCACGAGAAGGACAAATAGAATAGGTAGATCGAAGGAGAGAATCTTTCCCTTGAATACGATGATTCGGATCCCGAGAGTAAGGCTATACCAGAAGAATAGAGCCCCTACCAATCCAGTCTTGGAGAAGATCCCCCGATGAAGGTCCTTCTGATGAATTTTATTATAAATATTTATGATCAGTCCCAAGGAATTGATCACGGCGCCAATCGCTAGAGTAAATCCAAAGAAGGCCAGTAATCGGTCGATCCCCTCTGTAGGCATGAGGGAAATGAAGCGATCTTTCGGTGTTCCGAACACTAGTTTTGTCAGAATTCGTTCGATTGGCACGAGAAGCTTTTCACTAGCGAAACAAGACCCGTAGAGGACTCCGGTAACCATCGAAGCTATCCCTACGGTCTTAAACACGAGGGCATATTTTTTCCATTTTTTCAGTTGGGGAATCGACTCTCTGCTTACCAATACTCCGAAGAGAAAAATGAGGAATCCCTGACCGAGATCGCCAAACATAATGGCGAAGAGCAAGGTAAAAAAGACCGCAACGATGGGCGTGGGATCTATGGATCCATACAGGGGGGCCCCATAGGCGAACACAATTCCATCGAAAGACTGAAAAAATTTGCTATGTTTCAACCGTACGGGAATCTTCTCTTTTCCTTCCCGTACGGATAGGACCTCTTCTGGTTCATATACCCGAATGGCAATCCGCCCTTCTGTGATCGTATCCAGATCCGAAACTGTTTTCTTAAGAAAGGATTCTGGGATCCATCCAGACAATCGAAACGCGTGCTCCGTCTGCTCTAGATGTCCCTTCAATTCTTCTATCCGGAAACCAACTTCCAGTATTTCGTGCAGGAGAAGGACGCTCTCGCAAAAGGTTTGTTTCAGCTCTTTCTTTTCGTTCTCAATCCTTTTTAACTGGTCCTTTACCTGTTGAAGGTTGGTTTCCAGATCTTCTATCAATCTAGGGGTGAGTTCCTTCGCGCTTTCTGGCAAGGGAAGTTCTCGAAACTCGGCTCTCTTTAATTCTGTTTCTAAGGCAAACCTTCCTTTTTTTGTGGCGACGATCAGAACCTTTCCGCTTGGATCCAACACAAGGATCACTGCCCTGCCAAGGAGATTCTTTTCTACCTCAGGGAGGCGAGACAAAGGCAAACTCCCATACCGATACACCAGATACGTAACATTCTCCAATTCTTTTAAGGGGAAACTCATCCGCTGGAAGATCCGGACTTCCTGTAGAGTAGATTCCAGGGATAGCTTTTGTTCCAGCAAGCTCTTTTCCGTTTCCAATAGTTGGGAGGTTTTTTCCAGGATTCTTTCGGACAATTCCAAATCCGATGTCGTGGGGCTATGTATTTCCTTCTGGCGTAGCTCCTGCTCAATATAGCTGATTCCCAAGAACTCCATCGACGCTTTCAGCCTGCGAAGGAGATCCTGATATTTGAAGAATTGCTCTCCCTTTTCTTTCTCTACCGTATCGCTTACCTGAAAGCATCGCTCTACTCCTAGGTATTCGAGGACCCTGTCAATGTCCCTTTTTAGAAGGAGGAGTTCTACTTTTCTCATTTTTTCAGTGAATATCATAGCCCTTCTACTAACTCTCTGATCGCTGTTTCAGGAACTCCTATTTGAATACCCTCCGTCAAAGTATGGATCAACCGTACTTCATACTCCTTCATTCGATAGAATCCATAGATAGCGGAAAGGGTGAAAGGACGATGGTAGAATATCTTTCGGTAGAGCAGGTACAACCGCTTGGAAACCCTCCAATTTGCGGGAGCAGGATCCACTAGGCCTTCTGGAGTAATCGTCACAAGCCATCCATACCTCCAGTTCTGCCACTGAGAGCCTTCATCCAGAGGCAGTTTGTATAATTCTTTTATCTCTTTTTCTAACCCTACCTTGTCCCGGAGGAACAAACGCTCAAGCGCTTCTTCCTCTTCAACCCGATAGTAGTACCGAAGGCGTAGGGCCCATAAAAGATTGAGCAGTTTCAGTTCGGTAAGGAAAGCGGGTCTAAGGATAGATTTTTCTTTCTTATCTAGAGCTTGTATCTCCTCCCATAAGTTTCGATAGTAGTCTTCGTCCAGATGGAACTCTACCTCCCACAGCGGTTTCCGCTGTAGCTCTTCCACTAGATTGGCATAAGGAGTACGTTCCAGGGCAGCCTTTACGTCTATCGCAGAGATGGATACTCTCCCATACTTTCCAAGGTCCCATAATTCCCTTAAGGGATTCCCTGTGTGGATACTTCGTAGAATGGATTTCACATTTCTGATTTCGAAACGCCTTAAGACTTGTAACAATAATGGAGGAGGATCTGGAAAGATTGCCAGGGTCCGAATATAACCATCGAGATTTTTTTTCTCATATTTTTTCTCGATTGTACGCACCAGATCTTTCTCTGAAACATCCAGTCCTTCGCCCGGGAATAGGGTGCGATACACGTCGGAAAGGTTGGTTAACCTCAGAAGAGTTTGAAAACGTGCATCCAGAAAAGACTTGGCCGTGATACCGTGTAGTTTCCCATGTAGATATGCATACTGTCCGGCCTGGTTCATACGATTCCCAGAAGTGACTTCAATACGTTACGAGCATTTTCCCACTGGCCTTCTATCGTTTCTAACTGTTTCTTTTTTTCTTCCAGCAGACGGGTCTTGTGTTCTTGCAGTTCCTGTAGATACTCCCGAAGGGTTGAATCGGATTTTCGTTGCCACTCTTCCCGCAGAAGACGAAATTGCTCCTCCTTCTCTCTCTTAACGGCTTCGATCTTTTCGGTGACCGATCGTTCCGCCTGTTTCACCAACTCATTGGCTTTACGCTCGGCTTCCAGTAAATGTTGGAGAATTTCGGATTCGGGGGGCATTTATGTTTCCTGATAATCCAAGATGTCCTCGAACTGTTTCAATACCGCATGAGCTTTTTCTGCGGTATCCATTTCCAGTACCTTTTTATAGAAATCTGTATATTCGATGAGGGAAGCAACCTTTTTTAAGACTTTTAAATGTTGCCCCGACTCATCCAGCGAGGAAACTAGTAGGAAAATCAAATAGACAGGCTCTCCATCCAAGGAACCGTAATCGATTCCTGTACGGGACACCCCCATCACCCCCAAAATCCCCTGTATGGCATCCGTCTTTCCGTGTGGAACGGCAATTCCGGTCTTTATACCAGTAGACATTTTCTGCTCTCGCTCTCGAATTGCCCCAAGAATCGCGTCCCGTTTGCCTTCTAGATGGAAGCTGCGAACCAACAGGTCGACAAGTTCTTCAAATACCTCTTCTTTGTCCTCTGCCTCAAGATTCATTTTGATTCGCGAGGGGGTGAATAGCTCCTGTAAAAGCATAGATATCAACCTATTTCTTAGGTTCAACGGGAGGGGACTGGATGGGTTCTTCCTTTGGTTCTGTTTTCCACCATTCTACACTCGTTTGGATTCCTTGTTGCCTTCGAGCCGCACCTATCACATCTCCACTTTCGGGGGTTCGGTTTACCCAAGCCAACCCGAAGGCGGTAAGAATAAATATGGTTCCTAGAATAGAAGTGAGTCGTGTCAGCACATTCCCGGAACGACTACCGAAGGGAGTACTGCTTCCCCCTCCAAACAAACCTCCTAGCCCTTCTCCTTGTTCATCCTGAATAAGCACCACCGCGATGAGCAATAAGGAGCTCAAGACGAATAGGACCAGTAGGATTCCACTTACGATCAGCATAGATCATCCCCTTCTTTCTATCTTACTTATCGATCGAACCAGGCGATCGGTACAAAGGTTTCCTTTTTCAGCGACGCTCCCCCTACGAGGGCTCCATCGATGTTCGGCATGGTAAGGAGGTCTTTGGCGTTTTCGGGTTTTACCGATCCTCCGTATTGTATCGTAACTTGTTGACCGATTCCTGGTCTATAGAGAGTATCCAACACCTTTCGAAGGACCGAATGTATGGCATCGGCATCCTCTGGTGTGGCATTCTTTCCAGTCCCTATCGCCCAAACAGGCTCATAGGCAATGGTAACTCGTAGTAAATCTCCTTCGTTTACTCCCTGTAAACATTGGGTAACCTGAGTCGTAACCACCTGTTCTGCCTTCCCCTTTTCTCGCTCTTCCAACGTTTCTCCCACGCAAAGAATCACTTCCAGCCCATGTTTCAGGGCCAGTTTGACTTTCTCATTGATCAATCCATCCTTTTCCCCGTAGAGGATCCGTCGCTCCGAATGCCCCAGAATGACGGACTGAACCCCTAGATCTTTCAGCATGAGAACCGAAACTTCTCCAGTATGCGCACCTTGCTCTACCGATGCCATGTTCTGCGCGCCCAAGAGGATGTTGGTCCCCTTCACTAGAGGAGCCACTGTCGAAAGAGCCGTGAACGGAGGTGCGATCATGAGCTTATGAGGACATCCTTTGAGGGAGTCGACGAGTTCCTTCGCTAAACTCACTGCTTCAGCAGTTGTTTTATGCATCTTCCAGTTTCCAGCTATGTACTTTCTTCGAGTCACCTTTTTCTCCTTATGAACTACTTTTGCTGCAATACGGCGATACCGGGCAATGTTTTACCTTCCAGGAACTCTAGTGAAGCTCCTCCACCGGTAGACACATGGTCGATTTTATCGGCCAAATTGAACTTGTTTACCGCTGCTACCGAGTCCCCACCTCCGACTACAGTAGTGCCGGGGCACTCGGCAACCATGATAGCTACCTGTCTTGTGCCTTCTGCAAAGGCATCGAACTCGAACACTCCCAGGGGACCATTCCAAACCAGATTCTTGGCTGTCTTGACTCTAGTTCGGATAAGATCTAGGGTCTTCCTTCCGATATCCATCCCTATCTTTCCATCTGGAATATCCACCCCATCGACGTATTCTGGTTTGGCTTTATCGGAAAACTCGGATGCCACCACATGATCCACAGGAAGGATTACCTCTACTTTTTTCTCCTTTGCCAAGGAAAGGAGTTTTTCCGCAGTCCCCAGATGATCCTCTTCCACAAGGCTAGATCCCACTTTCTTCCCCATGGATTTGAGGAAGGTGTACGCCATGCCACCCCCAATGACCAGGGTAGTACAACGGGCAACGAGGGATTCCAATACCCCAATTTTAGAAGAAACCTTGGCTCCTCCAATGATGGCCACAAAAGGCTTTTCTGGATGTTTTAAAAGGGGTTCGAGGTACCGGACTTCCTTTTCCATGAGAAATCCCCCTACGGCGGGCAGAAATTTTGCCACATCCACCGTGGAGGCGTGAGCTCGATGAGCAGTCCCGAAGGCGTCGTTCACATACAGATCCGCATAGGAAGCCAACCGTTTGGCAAACTCGGAACGAACCTTTTCATCCTTAGACGTTTCTTCTGGATGAAACCGCGTGTTTTCCAGCATCAACACTTCCCCATCCTTCAAACCCTTCACCATTGTTTCTGCTTCGGGTCCGATACAGGAAGGGGCGAATTTCACCGATCTCCCCAGAAGTTGGGACAGGTGCTTTGCCACCGGTGCCAGTCGATGTTTACCGGAAAGGTACTTTTCCTCATCGAAGGGTTTCCCCTCCTTGGTAGCCTTTTCTTTGGCTTTTTCCATGTCTTTCTTGGGATCTCCCAAGTGGGACATCAGGATGAGATAACGGGCACCTTGTTCAAGTATGTACCGTATGGTGGGTAAGGCTGCGGTGATTCGGGTATCGTCTTGCACCACTCCATCTTTCATGGGAACATTGAAATCTACCCGCATTAGAACCCGTTTTCCCTGCAACTCTACATCGCGCACCGTCTTTATCATACCGACACCTCCGGGTTTGCTTGTGTATCTTCCTTCGTACGAGATTACTTCTTGCTGTCCATGTACATCAATAGATCCACCACACGGTTCGAGTATCCCCATTCGTTGTCATACCAGGACACGATCTTAAAGAACCGTTTTTCTCCCTTCAGGTTGTTTTGTAGGGTTGCCAACGAATCGTAGATGGAGCTTCTGGGATCATGGATGAAATCGGTAGATACCAGTTCTTCTTCCGTGTAGCCCAAGATTCCCTTTAAGTACGTTTCCGAAGCCTTCTTCAACAGAGAGTCGATTTCTTCGATCGATGTATCTTTTGCGGATCGGAACGTAAGGTCAACCACCGAGACATCCGGTGTGGGAACCCGGAAGGACATACCGGTTAGTTTACCTTTGATAGCAGGGAGCACTTCCCCTACCGCCTTGGCTGCTCCCGTGGTGGAGGGAATCAGGTTGATGGCTGCTGCTCGACCCCCTCGCCAGTCCTTCTTGGAGGGGCCATCTACCGTTTTCTGGGTGGCCGTGTAGGAATGGATGGTGGTCATCAATCCCGTTTCTAGACCGATCCCTTCTTTAAGAAGAACATACACCAGAGGAGCTAGACAGTTGGTAGTGCAGCTAGCGTTGGAAACAACATGATGTACCTTGGGATCGTATTCCCAGTGGTTTACCCCCATGAGGAAGGTTCGCAAGTCTCCTTTCGCGGGGGCAGTGATGATCACCTTCTTGGCTCCCGCCTTGATATGCCCTTCTGCTTTTTCTTTGTCTGTGAAAAGACCGGTAGATTCGATGACGTATTCCACACCAAAGTCTTTCCATGGCAATTCTTCCAGGCTCTTCCTAGCCCCCACGCATCGTATTTTATGTCCATTCACTACCAGTAGGTCATCTTCTTCTAGGGAAGGTGAACTTTTTTCCGACCGTACATCTGCTTTCATGCGACCATGGACAGAATCGTACTTAAGCTGATAGGCGAAGTAGGAAGCATCGGTACTCACATCCACTACCGCTACCACATCGATTTTCTTTCCCAACAATCCTTGTTCTACCATTGCTTGAAAGGCAAGTCTCCCGATTCTACCAAACCCATTAATGGCAACTTTCATCTGTTCCCCCTAACCATCACTAAAAATTTTATGTGCAGATAGACTATACGGAAAATCAAATCCTATGTCAATTGAAGCAGATTAATCTATAAAAATATATTTATTGGATCCGAAGGATTTTTTTATATAAAAGGGAAGCCGATGGGGTAGGTTGAGGCGGTTCTTGTTTCGGCTTCTGTTGTTCTTCGAATGGAATCAGCACATCTCCGGGATTGATTCGATCGAAGAACCCTTCCTTTGCAACTGTTCCCTCACAGAGAAGATCATCTACATCGACAACGGTAAAGGTTCCCAGGATTTCTTTGGGAGAGTATACGAACCCGAAGGAGTCGTTCTTCAAACTTAAAGAGCGGGAGGGCAAAATCCAAAACTTGTCTCCTTTCTTTATTCCATCCACCTTGCCCAAACCGACCAGGGCTCTTTCGAACTCCCGTTTCAGGAGTTGTCCCCTCATAGGGAGTTTTTCCTTTACCAAAGAGGCAACTTGCACCAGGGAATTCTGTACCCGGTCGTTCCCGGTTCGGTACACGGAGAAGGCATCGATCTTGCCACCGGTGCGGGAAAGATATAACTCTCCTTGAATGGAAAATTCTCGAGAAGTCTCTCCAAAGGATAGAAACAGGAAGTAATCGGTCCCTCTTTGACGGGCTTCTTGAAAGGCTTCCCCGAATGAATACACAGCCATAGGGGGAGCGGAGATCTGCAGGGAAGGAATGCCGATTAGAAGGTCGGCAAGGTAGCGAGCTAAGTAGAGTTCCGAAAAACCATGTTGCAGAACCCCTGACTTCAGATCCACAAAAATGGAAAGGTTAAAGGAGGGTTGTCGATTGATGAATTGATCGTACTTCCATCGTTGTGCGGGGCGATCGGATAGGATGCTCTCCAATATCTCTAGCTGTTCCAAAGCAGTTCGATCAGCCAGGTTTTGTTTTTTCAAGAACTGTAAGGAATTGTACGCATACCCCGGGTATCCAATCTTCTGCTGCATCTCCGCATACGCCAAACGTCCCCTTTTCGAATACGGGTCTAGTTGTAATCCTCTCCGGTATTCCTCTAGGGCTCGAAGGAACAGATTACGTTCCTGGAATTTGTCTCCTCGGTCAAAGTGGTACTGCGCATAGGTCTTTCGGAGGTTTTCTTCCACTGGGAGGAGTTCCTTCAGTGAGTCTTCCAGGACAATCCTCGCTACCTCATCTTCGGGAGCTAGAGTCACAAGACTCCGTAACAGGGTAATTCCCTCGTCGTTTCTTCCCATCCTAAGGGCAGACAAGGCTTTCAGGAAAAAACCCAGCGGATTTGCCCGGTTCATAGAGAGCAGACGATCCATCCGGGAATACGCCTCTGGGTAGTCTCCTTTTTGGAAACTGATCCATCCCAAGAGCTGGTGAGCATCTGGATAATCGGGTTTGATACTGAGCGCCGTGCGAGCCCGTTCGATCGCCAAATCGTACTTTTTTTGCTTGAAATAGTACTCTCCGACTAGGTAGTGCACAATAGGAGCATCGCTATGATACCTGAGGGCAGTATCGAAATAGATTTCCGCCTCCTGCCCATTCCCCTGTTGGGAGAGAAGCACCCCTAGGGAAAGAAGGGCTCGCCGATTGTCGGGAAACCTTTTGAGGGTGTCCAGATACTCAAGAGTGGCGTTACGGTTCTTCCCTAACGCCAGATCCAACTCGGCCTTCCCCAGTCTAGCTTCTACATTGTTCGGTTCTTCCTGTAAGAGGGCTGTGTAAAGATCCGTTGCCTCTTTGAACCTTCCCATTCCAACGAGGATTCTCGCTTTAAGCACTCGAGCGTTAGAATCCATTTTGGACAATCGTAGGGCGGCTTCTACCATTTTCAATGCTTCATCGTACTCTTCGAGTTGAAAAAAAAGATCGGCGGAAGCGAAGATAGAATCGAAATAGGCTGGATTCTTTTGTGTTGCGGCCCGGAAGAATTCCAGCGCCCGATAGAAATCCCCTATCCGTCTATATTCCATTCCTTGTCGATAGAGGGAGATAGGGTGATCAGGAGGGAGTTCCTGAGATAGGACCAGAACAGGCAAGAGAGCAAAAAGGGGTAAAAGAAAAGCGAATCTAGGAATTCCTAGGGTTTTCATCTTTTTCGGCCAGGAGAATCTTCACGGACTTGATCTTGTGTCCTTCCATCTCTTGGATCACAAACTCCAGGTTCTTGTAAGAAACTTTCTCGTATCGGGCTGGTATCTTCCCAAAGAGTTCGAATACGAATCCGCCTAAAGTGTCGAAGTCTTCTTCCGGTAGATTGAGGCCAATTTCTTCGTTCAAATCGTGCAGGTTGATTCGGGCATCACAGAGAAAGGCATTGTCACCGATTCGAAGGATCTCCTCTTTCTCGTCATCGAATTCATCCTGAATGTCCCCGATTACCTCTTCGATGATGTCTTCCAGACACACGATTCCAGAGACACCCCCATATTCGTCTACCACCACTGCAATATGCACCTTCCTTCGTTTCATTTCCCGGAGAAGGGAGTCGAGTTTTTTACTCTCGGGCACGAAATAAGGCTTTCGAAGAATTTCCGCGAATCGAATAGGCTGCCCTTGCACCAGTTTCATCAGGATGTCCTTCACATAGAGCATTCCAACCACGTTGTCGATGGTGTCTTTGAACACGGGAAACCGGGAGTATCCAGATTCCACGATCTTTTGCAGTACTTCCTGCACAGGCGCATCAAGGGAGAAGAACACTACATCGATTCTAGGAACCATGATTTCTTTCACCGATGTGCTGGACAGTTCCCGTATGCCATGGATCATTTCCCGTTCGTCCGGCGTTTCGATGCTGTGATGCTTTTTTTTCAACAATCCATCAAGTCTACTGAGCTTATGTAACCAATTCCCCAAACTCATGTACGTATTCGTTCCTCCATAAATTGTTGGAGCAATCGGTCCTGAAGGTCCATCATTTCTCCTTCCTCATCGGAGTCCTCATGATCGTATCCCGCAAGATGCAGGATCCCATGGATTAACAATCGTTTCAATTCCGAGTCCCAGTTCTCCCCTGTATTGTGTCGGTTTGTTTCCACCATATCCAACGATATCACGACATCCCCAACTGTTTTTGAAGGATTGGGAAAGTAAGGGAATGGTTCCCCCTCGGATTGAGAGAAGGACAACACATCTGTCACTTCGTTCTTCTCCCGAAACCGGTTGTTCAACTCTCGAATGAACTGATTAGTACAAAATACTATGGAAAGTTCCCAGTTGTCCAGTTGTAATTCTTCCAGTACTTTCAAACAAAACTGTTCCACCCTAGGAAGCCAGGAAGGCTCTTCGAAGCCTACCACAGTAATATCAACAATATTCAACGATCTTTCCTATTCTTTGAGGGTCTCTGCCTCGTAGGCTTGGACGATCTTCTTTACCAATGGATTTCGTACCACATCCGCTGCAGTAAAAAAGCCAAAATAGATTTCTTTGATATTTTTTAGGATTTTCGTAGCATGGATCAATCCGGACAACTCCTTTCGAGGCAGGTCGATCTGAGTAATATCTCCTGTTACGATAACTCGCGAATCTTCTCCAATTCGAGTCAAAAACATCTTCATCTGTTCGCGGGTAGTATTTTGAGCCTCATCGAGAATCACCACACAATTCTTAAGACTTCTTCCTCTCATGTAAGCAAGGGGAGCAATTTCGATCATCCCGTTTTCCTGTAATCGATTGATCAGCTCATGGGGGATGAGAGCTTCCATGGCATCGTACAGGGGCCTTAAATAGGGATTCAACTTCTGAGTCAGGTCGCCTGGAAGGAAACCCAACGATTCCCCCGCTTCCACTACGGGCCGGGTCAGAACCAATTTGCGCTTCTTTCTTCCTATCACTTCTTCCAACGCACAGGCTACGGCCAAGAAGGTTTTCCCCGTACCGGCGGGTCCTATCCCAAAACTCAACACATGGGATTGAATTCCCTCTATATAACGGGCTTGATGCAACCCACGGGGGAATACACGGGAGTATCCACCCGGAATATTTATGCTACAGCTTCGGAGAAGTTCAATTTCGCCCATGTTCTGGGAAAGAATAGACGCATAAACCGCCCGGATCAAATCCGGTGTGGGGGATTGCCCCTGTAATGCGTAGGTTTCAAGTTCCTGGATTAGCTGGATAAATCTATGGTGGATCTGAGCGTTATCCGTTTCAAGAACGATCTCATTTCCCCTGGAAAAGATGGGAGTTTCCAACACCTCCGCGATGATTTCAAGATTCGTGTCATTCACCCCACAGAGTTCCGAAAGAACCCCCACGTCTTCTAATACAATCGAACCTGTTTTTTTTGATCTCACTCCTACCTATTCACCTCTTTCATATAAAGTGTACGAAGACTTTCTCTATAGTGTCAATGGGTAACTAGTAGGTGAATCCGGTCTTGTCGTACCGTAACTCTGTCTTCACCTCAGGTATAGGCTTCCACTGTAAGAAGATTCCGAGAATCCCATTCCATCGAAACTCCTGCCTTCCATTCGCCAAGGTAAGCAACTCGGGCGTGCCCGTGTACGAGATAGTGAGGTCCCAATCGTCTAAGTGGTGCACCGCCTCCAGCTTGATGGAACTCAGCTTGAAAAAGGAATCATACCGATCTTTCGTACGGAAAAAATTGAAGGATTTCGCGAGATCCAACAGGGGATTCCGCCAGGTCCTATCCACGCCTTCTGCAAGACCGGGGAAATATTGGTATACCATCGTGTTTTTCGAGGTGGTGGAAAGTTTCAGATCCAGAAAACGATAGATGGAAAAAACCAGATCGTAGGAAACGGATAGAGAAGATTCCGTATACCGAATGAGATTCATGGAAAAGTTGGAATTCAATCCAGTGGACATCCGAATACGGTTCTTCCAAAAAGGATCAGGTTCATACCGGTACGATAGGTTCCAAGAAAGGGCAGAAGGGATGAACTCTTTCTTATCCTGCTTCACCCATCCTTTAGAGGCTCCCTCGTACTGATACGGTTCCGTATACGCGGCATTAAATTGAACTTGAAGATACCAGAGGTTTGCAGAAAAGGTAAAGGAAGTGGGATGATCCTGTTCCAGATCATACAGATAGGTTCCATTGAAGGATACTTGGGGAGAAAATTGCAATCTCTGTTGAATACTGAGAGGTTGGTTCACCCATTGAGAGTCTATTTTTTTCTGGGTCAGGGTCACAGAAGTGATGGAAGGTCCCCAGGTTAAAGAAGCGACACTGGAAAAGATCTCGTCCAACGGTGGCATAGTATAGGTGAATTGAAGTTGAGGTTGGAGGGGATAGAAATTCCCGATCAAATTCAATTGGGTTCGATGCTGGGTAATGGTTTTCTTCGAAAAATCCAAGTACTGGTCTTTGTAAATAGGTTCATCGTTTACCAGGGAAGAGAAACTTCTCTGGAAAAGAAAGGCATTCACCGAATAATTCAGATTAGAATTTTGAAAGAGCTCAGTATGCAACAACGGGTACGTGGTAAGGGTGTATGAATCCGAAATACTGAAGGATCGATACTGGTATGCAGTCAATTCGAGGCTCTTTTTTAGGTTCAATGGTAAGGTATCGTCCCAGAAGGAAACGTCCCGATGCCGGGTGGAAACGGATAGGGTATTCTGCTGTTGGATCAATTTGTCGTAGAACCGCACATTGGTCATCAATTGAAAGAGGGTTTGCACCGTGATGGTAGCGTAGGAAGGTTCGTAGTTTACGTCCTTCGGATAGATCCAAGGATCCGGATAGCTACTATTCTGATAGGTCAAGGAGGGCCTAAACGTATAGGTGAGATCCACATTAATAGGAATGGGAAAGGGGGAAACCGTTGCATTGGGTAATAGGTTGGGGGCTTTTAGGCTAGGAACCTCTTCCTCCCCTTTAGACCCCTCTTTGAGTTCCTCCTTATCCTGATTCGATTCCCAAGGAGGCCTGAGTTCTGTAGAAGGTTTTCTTCCCTCTGATGAAGGCCCCTTAGGTGCAGTTGTTGGACTAGCGGCCCATTGGGAAGCATACTTATACAGGGTACCTCCTATTTCAAGGGATAGTTCCGGAAAGGTTAAGAGGGAAGGATAGTAGTACCTTCTCGTGGGATCTACCCTTTCGTACTCTTTCAAATAGGGAGAAGGAATCTCTTTGCTCTTCCAGTTCAACGATGTACTAATCTTCGGGATACGAAGGGAGGTAATCCATGGGGAAAGGAAAGATGTATTGAAAAAGTAGGATCCTTCGATAGACCAGTCCAACTGTTCTTTCAGCACAGGGGTAGTTTCCAATGGTACCACACTTTGTAGAAAGCGACTCCAATCAATCCGCTCCATTCGATCCCCAAAATCATCCTTGAAGTAGGGATCAGAATACACCTCGAATTTCACTCGTACTTGCAACGGGTCCTGTCCATACTCCAACGATAATTCACTGCCATACCTAAAGGGTAGTTCGATTCCCAGGAAATAGGTGGTATTCCAGAAGGTAGAAAAACTTCCATCCGTTTTTTCCCAATAGGGAGTGTAGGCACTTGTAAAACCGGGAACAGTTCCATAGTACAGGTTTCGACTCATCCCCAAACCACTTGAAAAGGCGAACGTCTTCAGGCGTGGGAATAAGTTGGGCAGAGATCCTTCAATTCCTCCATAGATTCCCAATCGGCTATACGCATCCAGTAATAGCTTCACATACCAATCTGGGTGGGCTAATTTTTCTTCTGTGTCTCTCAAAAAGATCCCACGGAGGCTTTTTACCTTGTCGTTGGGTCCCGTATCGGAGAGTTGCAAGAAGGACGCACCGCTTGTATCGTTCTTCCGATTCCCCACTAAATAAGTAGTAGTTTGGAAGAAAGTACCTTCCCTACTCTTGTATCCAAACACAGGATGAAACACAACCTCATCCCCTGGGTAGAAGAAGAAAGGAAAATAAAAAATGGGGATATTCCCCACGTATAGGGTTGCGTCCTTTACCCCCCATTCTTGGGGTCCAAGAATCCAAATTTTTTCCGCATCCAACCGATAGTGAGGAGGCAGACTTGGGGAAGACGTAATGGATGCTCCTTCCATCAATACAAAATCAGAGGTAGAGCGAGAAACGAATTCTCCTTGCAATCGAAACGTCAAGGGTTCGCCCGAGATAGTACGTTCCCGGACAGATTGTCCTTGCAAAAAGTATCCTTCCCAGGTATCTAGATTGATCAGGATATTGGTACCCGTGAACTTCTCTTCCTTACCCTGGGATTTGATTTCATATCGAACGTTCCCATAGGCACTTAAGAGTTTCTTGCTTCGGTTGTAGAGGACCGAATCGGCAAAAAGAGTATAGGTAGTACCTTTTTTCGTATCCTCCATCACCAGGTGTACTCCTCCATCGAGGCGTACATACTCTTCGTCAAACTCTTTTATCGAATAGTATTCGGTGGAAGAGGCAGATTTGATCTGAACCAATGTCTCTTTCTCTTGTTCCTCGGGTTTCGAGGGAGAAAGATCATAGTAGCGATACAACCGGGATTCCAAATCCTTCCGGGTTCCTTCGGTGGAAAGTCCTAGACGCTTACACCAATCGGCGAGTTCTATGAATGTAGAGGTTGATATTTGTAGGGGTACTGTTTGCAGGAACAGTTCCGAGGGAGGCGCTTCCCCTTCCCCAAAGATAGGAGGGGAGAATAGGGATCCCAATAAAAGCATACTGAAAAGGACAAGAAGACGTTGCGGTACCCTCGTACCTTTTCCCGTCACACACCTACTCCCTCTCCTGGAATGCGGAGCGCAAATGGACGGCCGTATGGGAAGTAGAATGGAAAGCTACCTCTTCCGGTGTCCCCTCGGCCACGATCCATCCCCCTTTATCCCCTCCCTCTGGGCCAAGGTCTATGATCCAATCTGCCTGTTTGATCACATCCAAATGATGTTCGATCAAGATCACCGTGTTTCCCCGGTTTACCAGCCGATTCAATACATCCAGCAACATCTTTACATCGGCAAAGTGGAGCCCTGTGGTTGGTTCATCCAGGATATAGAGGGTCGATCCCGTGCTCTTGCGCGAGAGTTCCAGGCTCAGCTTGATCCGTTGCGCTTCCCCACCGGAAAAGGTTAACGCGGATTGTCCCAGCTTTATGTATCCCAATCCTACCGAATAGAGGGTGTCTAGTTTCTCCACCAACCTGGGATGGGAACTGAAAAACTCTCTCCCTTCCTCCACGGTCATCTCCAGCACTTCGTGAATGTTCTTCCCCTTGTATCGGATGTCGAGGGTTTCTCGGTTGAACCTCTTCCCTTTACACACCTCACAAGTAACAAACACATCGGGAAGAAAATGCATTTCTATCCGAATTGTTCCATCCCCTTTGCAATGTTCGCACCTTCCTCCCGGAACGTTGAAAGAGAATCTGCCAGGAGTATAACCCCGGGCTTTGGATTCGGGAAGTGTGGCAAAAATCTCACGAATCAGGGAATACAAGCCTGTATAGGTAGCGGGATTCGATCGTGGCGTTCGACCGATGGGGCTTTGATCGATGAGAATCACCTTGTCGATGTACTCAGTACCTTCGATGGAATCGAAATCCTTCTCCCTAGTCGGTGTTTTCCCCATCCTCTCGAGAATAGCGGGGTATAGAAGGTCTGTCAGCAAACTCGATTTCCCTGAACCTGATACTCCCGTAATGACAATGAACTTCCCTAGGGGAAAGCGCACATCGATACGCTTTAGATTATGCTTCCGAGCCCCCCGAAGAATCAGGAAATGTCCGTTTCCCTCTCGTTTATGGGGTCGAGAAGGGATCTTAAGCCTACCGCTCAAATACTTTCCGGTTAGACTATCCGGATGAGCAAGTATTTCTTGGGGGGTACCCTGGGCTACGATGGCCCCCCCATGGATACCTGCCCCTGGACCAAGATCCACGATCCAATCGGCAGCGAGTAAGGTTTGCGTATCATGCTCAACCACGATCAGGGTATTTCCCAGGTCCCTCAAGTGCAGCAAGGTATCGATGAGTCGTTGATTGTCCCTTTGATGTAGCCCAATGGTAGGTTCATCCAGAATGTACAGAACTCCTACCAGGGAAGAACCGATCTGGGTAGCCAATCGAATCCGTTGGGCTTCTCCCCCACTGAGGGTGGAAGCTTCGCGTTGAAGGGTCAGGTAATCCAACCCTACATTCATGAGAAACCGCAAACGATTCATGATTTCCTTTAGCACCTGGGATGCGATTGTCTGCTCTGTAGGAGTGAGGGTAAGGGTCTCGAAGAATTGAAGGCACTCCTGGATGGTAAAACAACTCACTTGAAAAATGTTTTTTCCCCCGACCGTGACTGCCAACGCCTCCCTCTTGAGTCGGGTACCGTTGCATACGGTACAAGGCCGGTTCGTCATGAACTGTTCCAGCCATTCTTTCACATGATCCGAGGTAGTCTCCAAGTACCTTCTTTTCAGTTCATCGAGGATCCCTTTGAAAGGGGCTGAGTATTCGAACCTTCCCGTACCTTCCCGATTCACATAGGAGACATTCACTTTTTCTTCTGTCCCATACAGCAGGATATTCATCACCTCGGGGGGGAGATCTTTCAAAGGAGTGTCCAGAGAGAAGTGGAAATGTTCCGCCAAAGACTCGAACTTGCTACGATGCCAGTTTGCCTCTGGATTGAAGGGAACTATTCCTCCTTCGTTGAAAGACAGATCTTTGTCTGGCATGAGGAGATCGGGATCGAACTCTAGACTGACCCCTAAACCCGAACAGGATGGGCAAGCCCCAAAGGGGCTATTGAAGGAAAATAAACGGGGTTGTATTTCGGGAAGACTCACTCCACAAGTTGGACAGGCGCTTTTCTGGGAAAAGAACTGTTCTATCGGTGGTTCCGTATCCACGAGAATGACCCTTACTTTTCCTTCTCCTATCTCAAGGGCTGTTTCTAAAGACTCAGCCACGCGTTTTCTGCTCCCCTCTTCGAGAACGATTCGATCCACCACGATGTCGATGGTATGCTGTTTGTTCTTTTCCAGATGGATTGTCTCTTCCAGTGACTGAAGTTGCCCGTCGATGCGTATCCGAAGGAACCCTGCTTTTCTTGCATCTTCCAGAATCCGTTGATGCTCCCCCTTTTTTCCCTGAAGGATGGGAGCAAGGATCATGATCCTACTTCCCTGTGGATAGGATAGGATGGTATCGATGATTTGATCCACTGATTGTTCCCGTATCTCCTTTCCACATACAGGACAATGGGGAATTCCGATCCGGGCATAGAGGAGACGTAAGTAATCGTATATTTCCGTTACTGTTCCTACAGTGGATCGAGGATTCCGGTGGGTTGTTTTTTGTTCGATAGCAATGGCAGGTGAAAGCCCCTCGATATAATCCACATCAGGCTTCTCTAGTCTGCCGAGGAATTGTCGAGCATAGGAAGAGAGGGATTCGATATACCTCCTCTGGCCTTCGGCAAAAATCGTATCGAAGGCGAGGGAAGATTTTCCCGAGCCACTAAGCCCTGACAGGACAATCAGCTTGTTGCGAGGAAGATCGAGGTTGACGTTCTTAAGATTGTGTTCCCGAGCACCCCGAATGATGATCTTGTCCATGTTGCGTCAAAAGCCAATCAAAGGTTCCGGTTGAGGCTTTTGCAACTGACGCTGACTCCGAGCCTTCATCTCACCCTCTGCGAACTGCGAAGCAAGATCCCAGATCAGCTTTGCCTGATCCATTACTCCATGCAAGTAGAGGGAAGAGGCAAGAAAGTAGAATCCTTCCCAAGTCCCGCTCTCATTCAAGTATCCTTTCAAATAGGGCCTGGCAACTGCAAGGGTCAGCAACTCTTTCAGATCCTTGAACTGATATCCTGGGTCGATGAATTTAACTTCTTCGATCAAGGTCGAAAGGATTCCGATTTGGGAAAGGGTCAAGTGGAGAATCGCCTTGTCCGACCTTCGGGTTCGACAGTAAAATATGCCTAATTCGCGATTCGCCCGAGTGGCAAAGTCGTTTCGGAACCGGTACAACTGAAGGGCAGCATTAAAGCCATCGGTAGTTACCAACTTAGAGAGAGAGTTCCTGAACTTTTCGAACCGTTCGGATCTGCTTTCCGGATGGTCACGTAGAATTTCAATCAGGATGCTCTCGTATTCCTTATATCGTTTCTCTGCCAGGTACATATGGGCTAATCGATACAGTACCTGGTATTTGTCCTCCAGCACATAGAACTGTTTGCTCAATTCCAGAGCCCTTTCATAGTACTTCTGAGCGAGTCGGTTCTCCCCTTCTGCCTCGTACACCTGTCCGGTGAGGAAAACTGCCTCTGGTTTTTCCCCATGCGTTGCTTGAAATCGCTTCAATAGGGTTAAGGTTTCAGCGAAGTCCCCTTTTCGAAACGCATCCCGCCCCTTTTCGAGAAGGTACCATTCAGGTAGATCCTGTGAAGTAGCCTGAGGAAAGATGAATAGGGTAGAGCAACAGAACAAAAAGATTCCGAAATAGGAACGTTTCCAAGTTTTCAAAGGCTTCTGAACTCCTTTAGGAAGGCTTCCACGGCCTCTTCCGGACGAACAGTTTGCACAATTTTGCCTTTCTTGAAAATCACCACCTTATCTCCAGATCCCGTAATTCCAAGATCCGCATGTCGAGATTCTCCGGGTCCATTCACCACGCATCCCATCACGGCAATGGTCAAATTTCTTTGATCCTGTTGCAATCTTTCACCTACTACCTTCAAAAAACCCTGCACATCAAACCCAGACCGACCACACCGCGGGCAACTGATGATTCGAATTCCCCCCTTCCGAAGCCCTAATGCGGTAAGAAGTTCTTTGGCCGTTAGGATTTCAGTTTCCGGGGAATCACTCAAGGATATCCGGATCGTGGATCCGATTCCTTCTTTTAGAAGCTCGGACAATGCCAGGGTACTCCGAACGATCCCGGGAATGAGGGGGCCTGCTTCGGTGATACCGATATGGAGAGGGTAGGAGTATTCTTTTGCAAATCTCCTATTCGCTTCCACGGTACTTTCAGTATCGGACGATTTCATGGAAACGATGATGGTACGGAAGGACAGGCTCTCCAAGATCTCGATTTCTTCCTCTGCTGCAGCGAGCAAAGCCTCCGCAGGATCGGAAAGCTCCTGGAATTTCCGGGGTAATGACCCATGATTCACCCCTATTCGGATGGGAACCCCTCTGTCCTTTGCCTTTCCCACAACTTCTTCCACTTTCCACCGGGCACCAATGTTGCCAGGATTAATCCGTATCTTAGCGATCGGATAATCCAGGCATCGAAGAGCCAATCGATAATCGAAATGAATGTCCGCTACGAGGGGAATGGAAACCCTAGAAGCCAGTTCCCCCAGTAGATCGGCAGTTTCCATATCCGGAACGGCATACCGGAGGATATCACACCCTAATACCTGTAGCCGATTCACCTCCGCGATGAGGTTTTCGTCCACCTTCTGTAGGGGACGCTTCCACATGGTTTGAATAGAAATGGGAGCGTCTCCTCCAACGGTTACGCTCCCAACCTGTACGGCGATGGACTTCATGAAGGGTAACTTGCGATAGTATCCTTACCCTATGATGCCTAACAAAAACACCATTACAAAGAGGGCCACCGTTTCGATGATCCCCAACACCAGGATATAGTTTCCGAATCCTTTTCCGGTTTCCGCAAACGCGTCCGAGGCGGATGCGCCAGCCTTTCCCTGAAACCAAGCGGACATGCCCATGGCAAACCCTCCGAACACCCCAGCTCCAAAAATGACCCAGGGATCCATCTTGTCCATCGCGCCTCGCAAAGCGTTCATCAGGATGAATCCATAGATAGTCTGTGTGAGAGGGGCTCCCACGAAGGCAGTAAGGAGGAAAGGTGCAGGTTTATTCTGTAAAAAACATTTCTTCCACGCCCCGATGGCAGACATACCCGCCGAGCCCGCTCCAAGGGCCGAACCCGCCGCTGAAAGAGCCATTACCGCCCCAATACCCATTAATCCGATGTTCATGCGCTTCTCTCCTTGCACTATCGTTAATTTACATTACTTCTTCCCCCCGCTCCCGAAAAGGTCTGTAGGCAAAGCCAGACCATTCGAGACCGAGATGGTTAGAAAACTCGAGTAAATTCAATCTGACCCCGTGAACCACAACGGCTAATCCACCCATCGCAAGGTTCAATCCATGCCCAAAGATGATGATTGCCACTCCCAACACCATCCCAATGGGATGCTGCATGAGCCCCGCAGAAATCCCATTAAAACTCTTGGCAATTTCTATCGAAGCCAGCCCTACGGCAAACAGACGGATATAGGAAACAATATCGGAAAATACGGAAATACCACTCAAGAAGGTGGTAATGAATCCACTGAATCCTTTCAGCACCCCTTTGATAAAGTTGCCTTCCTGCTGACCAAAGATGAACACAGCAGCCAATCCCCCAAGGATCATGTACACCGCGACGGTAGGAACGGGATACTTACGGGAATCCAATGCCAAGTTCAAAACCAGGAAGTACAACCCTAAGACCATCGAGAGCCATCCTAACTGCGCAAAGGCCCGGATTTTGGGTTTTTTTGAAAGCTCCCTGAGGAAATTCCATCCATGAGCGATGCTAAGATGTATGGTTCCTATAATGAAGGTAAAATGCTTGATGGTCTCGCTGGAGCGAGGGTTCCAGGAAGATAGGGAAGGTACGATAAACCACCGAAAGGGTGCCATCATGGCAAAGGGTTCGAAACCGAACCACGTTCCTGTGAGAGCTCCCCAGATGATAGTTCCAAATCCCATGACCAACAGGAGGATCAACCCGTCTGATATGACTCCGATTCGTTTCTTCTCTTTCACCGCGAAGTAGAGAGAAAGACCAAACAGGATGACTCCATATCCCCCATCCCCGATAATCATGGCGAAGAAGAGACTGAAAAACATGAGGAAGAAGAAGCTGATGTCCACTTCCCGATATCCCGGGATAGTTCCCAATAACTGAAATACGGGTTGCACGATCCGGATCCATCGAGGGTTGTCGATAAGGGTAGGAACCACTTCATCGGGCGCGGGGTCGCGCACCAGAAGGCCCCATCCGTTTTCTGACGCTGCTTTCTTCAAAGCATGTAATTGGGGTTCGGGAACGTACCCCGAAAGATACAGCAGTACTCCTTCCTGTTCCAGATCCGCGCAGACCTGTTCGAACTCGAAGGATTCCTGCAGGTGTTCCAGCATCTTTTCCAGGTCCTTTCTATACCGGGATAGTTCCAGAAGCTCCCGTTCCAGCCGATTGATCTCTCGCCGTTTTTCTTCATAGTCTGCCCGGAGAAGGGACAATCCCTTCCGAGGAAGGGGAAGAGGTTCAAACCCTTCCGGAAAATCGGACTCCCTTCGGCTGATCCAAACGATTCCCGCATACTCCTTTGTTTTCCAAAGGAGAATCTTTAATCCCGTATTGGGAAGCTGGGAAAGTGTAGGAATCCGAATTTCATACAGCCGAAAGAATACACCTTTCTGTTCCATTTCTCGCAGGTCCTCCGGGCTGAAATCCCCCCACTTAGCCCAGAAATCGATTTCCCGGAACAGCTTGTCCACCTCTTCCTTATACGCTCGTAATTGATCTGCAGTACGGTTGATCTGTTCAGCCAACGAGTAAACCCGTTCTTCCTGCAGGGAAGCAGATGCCTTCTCTGAATGGCTTTCTGTATCCGCTTTTTTCCCTTTTACCTCCAAAGGAAGTGCCTGAAGAGCCCTTAGGAGAAATTGCTTCTTTTCCTGTATTTGTTCGAGAGATTCACTGGATCTTCCCAGGGTCTCAATGTGAACAACTCCCACCTTCTTCAGTTGCGCAAGGGATTCTCGTCTTCTCGATTCGAGAAGTACCAGGTATACCTTCTTCATCGGTACGATCATAGCTTCTACACCTTCTCGGCAACGATCTTGTTTTTTGCGATCTTCCCTCGGACTACGGCAGCAGTCTGTTGATCTCCCAGGTAGATACGGATCACCCGGATGTTCTCTTTCGTTTCCGGGATCTTGACTTTCTCGAATAAGTTCACTCGTTGGGTAGTGATTCGGAGTTCCTGCGCCAGGAGTTCGATCTGTTTCTGGAGAATTTCGATTTCCGTGTCAAAGGCGATCAACTTTTGTAGGTACTCGACTCCTGCATCCACCCATAGGGGATATTGAAAGAGATCGTAGGGGATTTTCTCAAAACTGATTCCCTTGAAGACAGGAATATCCACCCCCGCTATATTCCCAACTTCTGTTTCGATTCGCTCGATCTTGACCAGCTCCGAAAGATCGATAGGCTCTCCGAATACCTCGATCCAACTATCGATAGCCCTTCGAACTTCTTCCTGGGCTTCCCGCTTCTGTCTCTCTTGGGCTTCCACTGTCCGGATCACCATCTGTAACTGCTGTTTCTTTAGTTGGAGGGTAGGAAGGTATCGCTGAAACCGTTTGAGAGCATCTTTCTGCCGCTTTAATTCATTCTTCGTGTACTTGATCCGTGCCATACCCTTACTTCACTGGCCAAAATTTCGCTATCAAGTCAGACCGTAAACCCGTTTCTTCCTTGGTGAAACACTCGGCTAGTATCCTCCACCCATTGTCGAGGGCCTGTTCCAATGGAATATTCACCGATAGATCCATCATCTCCTTCTCGAATATGGCACCATATTTGAGAAGTTTGTTGTCCCATTCGGACATGCGGAATCCCATCGATTTCTTTTCAAGAGACTCTTTATAAGCAGCGTACAATTTGATCATGGCATCCATCAACGCCCGATGATCTGCCCGGGTATCCTTATTTACCATTTGTTTCAAGCGGGAAAGGGATCCGAAAGGCTCTATCCGGCCGTTTCGGAGGTAGTACTGTCCCTCGGTAATGTATCCAGTGTTGTCGGGAATCGGGTGTGTCACGTCATCCCCCGGCATGGTAGTGACTCCCAAGATCGTGATGGAACCCGCTCCTTCGAAGTCTACCGCTTTTTCGTACCGGGCCGCTAGCTGACTGTACAAATCTCCCGGGTACCCCCGGTTTGAGGGAACTTGTTCCATCGTGATGGCGATTTCTTTCAACGCGTCAGCGAAGTTCGTCATATCCGTCAATAGAACAAGCACCCGCTTTCCCTTGAGGGCAAACCGTTCCGCTACTGCTAGGGAGATATCGGGAACCAGGAGACATTCAACGATGGGATCCGAAGCCGTATGCACAAAGAAGATGGATCGACTCAACGCTCCACCCTGCTCCAGGGTATCTTTGAAGAACAGGTAATCGTCATACTTTAACCCCATCCCTCCCAGAATAATGATATCCACTTCCGCCTGCATGGCGATCCGAGCTAGGAGAGGATTGTACGGTTCTCCGGACACGGAGAAAATCGGTAACTTCTGCGACTCTACTAAAGAGTTGAACAGATCGATCATGGGGATACCCGTGCGAACCATCTTTCGGGGAATGATTCGTTTGGCTGGGTTCACCGAAGGGCCTCCAATTTCGATCAGATTTTCTACCAGTTCGGTCCCTCCGTCTCGAGGGCGTCCGGATCCATCGAAGATCCTTCCGAGGAGGTTGTCGGAGAAAGATACCCGCATGGGGTGCCCCAAAAAACGAACCTCGTCTCCTGTAGAGATACCCCGAGAACCCGCGAACACCTGGAGGGATACTTTGTCTTCCTTCAAGCGTATCACTTCGGCGAGGGACTTCCCATGCCGGGAACTCACCTCGGCCAGCTCTCCGTATCGAACCCCTTCAGCAGAAACGGTAATGACGTTTCCCGCTATCGATTCTATCTTGCTGTATACTTTCCGCATGGACCTACTCCTAACTCCCGGATACTTTCTTCAGGATCTCTAAGGCGCGTTCTTCGGTACCCTTCTTTTTCTCCGCAATCGAGGTTCGGATTTCCTTCTCTTTCCCGGCAAACTCGTCCGACTCCCATTCGGTTCCGTTCCAATCCCGGAACTTTTGCCGGAGTTGGTTGAAGTACTTCCGGGCATCCTCTTTCGATTCCAGATTGAACATGGAGGAGAGAACTTCAAAGATCACGTTGTATACATACCGTTGCCGTTCAGTAGACACGGCCGCATCCACCGGATCGAAGGAATCTTGCTGCAGGTACACATCGTCTAGGAACTCGCTCTTGAGATACACGATATAGTCTTCGAGGCTAGTTCCTTCTTCCCCTACCACCTTCATCATCTGGGCCACATCGTTTCCCCGGAAAAGGATATCCCGACCATACTCGGTCATCTCTTTATTTACCGAACCTTTGTATTTGCTCCAACTTTCCAGCGGATGGATGGCGGGGTATTTGCGGGCGTCCGATCGTTCCCGGGACAATCCATGAAAGGCACCCACCACTTTCAACGTTGCCTGAGTCACAGGTTCCTCGAAGTTTCCACCCGCGGGACTTACCGTTCCTCCTATGGTAACCGAACCAATAGAACCATCCCGGAGACGAACGATCCCAGCCCGCTCGTAGAAACTGGCAATGACGGATTCCAGATAGGCGGGGAAGGCTTCTTCTCCCGGAATTTCTTCCAACCTTCCCGACATTTCCCGCATGGCCTGAGCCCACCGGGAGGTAGAGTCTGCCAGTAGCAGCACGTGTAACCCCATCTGGCGGTAGTATTCGGCAATGGTTACCGCCGTGTATACGGATGATTCTCGAGCAGCCACGGGCATGGAACTAGTATTACAAATGATCACTGTCCGTTCCATCAGGGTGCGGCCAGTCCGGGGGTCTATCAAGAGAGGGAACTCTTTTAAGGTATCCACAACTTCCCCCGCCCGCTCACCGCAGGCTGCGATGATTACGATATCCACTTCCGCATTGCGGCTAGTTACCTGTTGGAGGACGGTTTTGCCTGCCCCAAAGGGACCGGGAATACAGTATGTCCCTCCCAGCGCCACGGGGATGAAAGTATCGATGATCCGAATCTTGGTCACCATCGGTTTATCCGGTCTCAGTCGTTCCGCATACGCGGTGATGGGTCGTTTCACCGGCCATTCGAAACTCATGGTGATAGGATGTATGTTCCCTTTGGAGTCTACCAATTCGGCTACTGTGTCGGTGATCCGGTAATCACCGGGTGGAAGGATGGATTTTACTGTATAGGCATCTAAAAAACTAAAAGGAACCATGATGCGATGCTTGAAAATTCCCTCGGGTACGGTTCCGACCGCATCCCCCCGCTGTACCACATCCCCTACCTTGACGGTCGGGGTGAAAGTCCACGTTTTCTTTTCCGAAAGGGGAAAAAGATACACTCCTCGTTCTAGAAAGAAACCGCACTTTTCTGCCAGTTCGGGAAGAGGGTTCTGCAGACCATCGTAGATTTGCTGCAACAATCCAGGACCTAACCGAACCGAGAGGAGTTCCCCCGTGAACTCTACTGGATCGTTCACTCCAATTCCACGAGTGATCTCGAATACTTGGAGGTCCGCCAGATTGCCTCGGATCCGGATCACTTCGGACTTCAGCTTCTTTTCACCTACCACTACATAGGCTACTTCGTTCATGGTCACTAGTCCATTAAACGCAACCGTGACCATGTTTCCGTTTACACCTACCACTCTACCTTTTGTTTCCGTCATTGTGTACTCCAGCGTTCCAAAATGGGATTTTCCCTTTGTTCGCGAATCCGGTGATACATGGAAGTAAAGTTCTTTACTCCCTCTTCCCGATTCCGTTGTGCCCGGAGGTGGAGGATCTGCAATTTGAGGTAGTAGACTATTAGTTTTTCCAGATCGAAGAAGTGGTTTACCTCTAATTCCTCCAACACCTCCCAGAAACCCTTGAGAATGAGTTGTTCCGCTACGGCAGGAGAACTTTCCATCAATGCCGCCCGTGCGAGTTCCTGTATCCTACCTGATTCGGGGACTACCCTAGGGATGGAATCGGAATCCATCCCTAGTTTTGCGGCCCGTAGACGGGCAAGCTCAGATCGGAAAGACTGTTCCCATCGATGCCATCGGGAAAGAAGTTCGTTCTCTCCTAGTTCCTCTCCAAAGAGGGAACTCTGTTGAAGGATCTGCCAGTCCGTTTCGGTGAGAGTATCCCTACACAAGGACCTGAACTCGTCTAAGGAAAGGGGAGGAGGAGCATCGAAAGAAAGATAGGGAAGGGCCGCTATTGTATAGTAATACTGTGCCAAGGTTAGCCCTCGGTTTTCGAAGCTTGTTTCAAGAGTTCCGCCAATCGCGGGCTCAAAGTAGCAGATAGAATGTCAGCCAAGCCTTCCGCGGTAAAATCATAGTATGCGGAACCGTCCTTTTCTCCAATTCGGAATCCCGACTCCACCGAGGGTGAAGGCTTGATGACCACACCCTTTTTTAATTCCTTGGCTAACCTAGCCTGTAATCCTTTCTCTAGTTTCTGGTAATCCTTTGGGGAAAGAAGGATCTCTATCTCCGGGGTATTCTTATCTACCCAAGTGGCCACGAGGGCCGTAAGGATCTGTATAAGACCTTCTCCCTCTAACGCTTCTTGCGTTGCAGCCTTTAAGACCCCTTCGAACAACTGGATGATCCGTCGTTCAAGGCTTAGCAATAGATCCCTTCCCGCCTGAACCAAGGCGTCTCGTGAGGCCTGCTCTGTTCGAGCAATTTCTCGTTTTGCTTCTTGAATTAAACGTTCCGCCTCTTTCTGGGCCTTCTCTCGAATCCCTTCTGCCTGGCGTTCTGCTTCTGCGATAATTTGGGCAGCCTTTGCCTCCGCTGAAGCAATTCCATCCTTCTTGATCGTTTCGATCAACTCTTTCAATTGAATATCCATGCTACCCCTTCCTACTGTGCGAGATTTTACACGATGATTCAAGGAAATTTCAACATAAAAATATCCATAGTTACCAATAAATTTTCCATTTCAACGGTGTTTGTTGTTCCAGAGCCTGAAGGATAGGAACGGATAACTGGGCAGAATTGCCCTGCACGATACTTTGAGCGGAAGAGGTCCGTTTAACCGTTCCCGGAAGAATCAAGTGGAATTTCAAAGAATAGGTAGGGAAAAAAGCATTGACTAATTCTTTTGTCTTTGGGTCCAGACCAGCCGGATTACCGGAAGTAATAACAATCTCCACTACCCGATCGGAGCCCTCTTGAGTCTGGGAAATGACGGGTTCTTTCCCTCCGAATAGAGTGTTCAAATTCGAAAGAGAGGAAAACGTAAGAAAGGCTTTCATGATGCTTTTATCGGGTTCGTCCTTTCGTTCATAGGATCGTAGGGTAAGGCCAGGAATGGAAGCTACGGTTTGTCGAAAATCCCCTTCTGCAATGGGAAGAGGCAAGTTCACGCTAGGCGATGCAGTAGATCCGAGTTGTACCAGGGCAGAAGATACGATATATATCAGCTCCAACTTCCCGGACCCATCCTGATTGAGTTCTATCTTCGTTTCCAGGTCTATGCATGAACTCAAGGAAAAAATCACTATTCCAATGATACTTGATAGAAACAACTTTCTACGTTTCATACTTCTCCTTGTGGGGGAACAGGTTGAGTTCCTCCGGAAGAAAGGATCGTTTCCTCTGGAAGTCGTACCTTAACCTTTGGTTTTTTGTCGAACTTCGTTACTTTGCCAATCAAGAATGCGGAGCTTAAAAACACAAGCCCCCCTACCCATACCTGCCACTCTGATAGAACTTCTTTCATTATCCCAAAGAGGTCCTTTATAGGCATAGCGGGAATAATAGTAATGAGAAATCCCTATCATGACAAGGTTGCTATCCCAGTTTCATTCGCACAATGGTCTTTCCCGTTCCACCAGCTTCTGGCAAGGCAAAAGAAAAACTCTCTACCAAAGGACATCGGGCAAGGTAATCACGAATGGACTTCTGTAGAATCCCCTCCCCTTTCCCATGAATGATGCTGAACTCCTTTAAGCCTCTAAGAACAGCCCCATCCAACTGCTTCTCAACGGCTTTCAACGCTTCATCTACCCGCATTCCTCGAACATCCAGTTCCAATTTGGGGGTGTCGACAGTAAAGGTTTCTTCGATACTTACCTGGGGAGCCTTTGGATTTGCCAGTACTTCGCTGATTTCCCATTCGGGTATTCGCATCCGTAAAGGTCCGATACTAACCTCCCACAGATTGTCTTTCAATTGTTTCACCAGGATTCCTTTCTGTCGATGATTTCGAAGTCGCACCTCCATTCCAGGCGACAGTTTGATGGAAGGAGAAACCCTAATGAAACGTTCCTCTTCTTCTTCCTGGACATCTTGTTGATGGGAAACGGTAGATTGTACCTTCTGCACGAATTCTTGGGCCTTTCGGATCTTCTCTTTCTCTAACTCTCCTTCCCGCAATTCACGGACGAGCGTCTCCAATTCCTTCCGAGCTTCTCCTAGAAACGACTGTAGTTCCCGTATTCCTTGTTTCCGTAATTCGATTTCCCGAAGTTTCAACTCCCGTTCCCATTGCTCCAAATCCTTCTCTCGAAGCTGAAGTTCTTCTTGAAGATTCTTGACCTGCTGTAGACGGATTTGATACTCCTGGGCCTGTCGAAAGAGTTCTTCCATCAGCCTTTGAGATTCGGAGGTACCCTTCTGTAGAATGGATCGAGCCAACTCAAGCACCGAAGAGGGAGCTCCGCATCGTTCAGCGATTTCTAAGGCATAGCTAGGTCCAGGGATTCCCAACACGATTCTATAGGTAGGTTTCAGTTCTTTCACATCGAACTCTACTGAAGCGTTCGTCATCCCGGGGTGGGAAAAGACGAAATGCTTCACCTCCCCCAGATGGGTGCTCCCAAAAAGAAAAACACCTTTTTCCTGAAACCGTTCGAGGAAGGCCATAGCTAGCGCAGCTCCCTCTTCCGGATCGGTACCGGAACCTAATTCGTCCAGAAGGAGAAGGGAACGGTCGGTACAGGATCGATAGATCTCGGTAAGGTTTCGAATATGTGCGGAAAAGGTGGATAGGGACTCGGTCAGGGACTGCTCGTCTCCGATATCGGCGAACACATTGTCGAAAAGAGGAAGAGTAGAATCTAATGCAGGGATCTCCATGCCAAACTGATTCATCAACACTAGAAGACCGAGGGTTTTCAATGCAACAGTCTTTCCCCCTGTATTGGGGCCTGAAAGAACAAGAATCTTTCCTGAAGGAAACTCGATATCGATGGGTACCACATCCCCCCGCAGAAGGGGATGCCGGGCCTTGTGAAGGAATAACTGATCCTCAGAAAGAAGGGCAAATTGACAGTGATGCACCTTCCCGTACCAGGCTCGCGCTTGGCGACTGTCCAAAAACGAGACTCGATCCCGGAGGAACTGAATTTCGAAGCTCCGTTCAGTAATTCTGCCCGTGAGTTCTCGGAGAATTCTGCCTACCTCTAACTGGTACTCATTCTCTTCGTCCACCAGTTGATTGTTTTTTTCGAAAATTTCTAGGGGTTCGATGAATAGTGTTGCCCCTCGAGAAGAAAGTTCGTGCACTACTCCCCGAATCTTTCCCCTAAAGTTCACGTTTAAAGGCAACACGACCCTGCCATCTTTCAGCGCTGGAGTATCGGTCTGCCAATACCCTCGATATCCAGGATTTTGAAGATATCCATAGGTGAGTTTTTCGATCTCTCTACGAAGATGCCGAATCCGTTCTCCAATGCTCCGCAAAGAAGGGATTTCCTGTTCCTTGAGGTTTCCATCCGGATCTAGAAATCGGGAAACAGTTTTAATTAGATCTCCTAGATCTGGAAGATCCTCCCCTTCCTCCTTTAGGATCCCCCCCTGTTTCAGGAGAAGGCTTTTCAATGTTCCCGCGGATCGAAGGTACCGAATGACCTGAGCAATTTCGATGCCTTCCAATTGAGAACCAGGTTTCTCAGCTACCCGCATGATCTCTTCGATGTCGGGGAACGAGAATGTAGGGAGCTCTTGTTCTCGTTCGTAGAGTTGATGAAATTCCTCCACTAGTTTTCTGAACCCTTCCAGTTCCTTCCGCGCAGTAAAGAAGTTTTCTGATTGGATGCGCCTTCTTCCATCCTCACTCCAAGCATAGAACTTGACTTCCTCGGAAATCAGATGGAAATCAAGGATCCGGAGGGTATGCTCATTCATGGTATAAAATCCGTTCTTTTTCCTTCAGAGCAAAATACAAGCGAAGGTAGCTTTCGTACCGGTCAGGATGAATCAGCCCTTTCTCTACCGCATCGTTTACCCCACATTCCGGTTCTAACGTATGGGTACAGTTGGGATACTGACAACGTTCCCGGAAGGGTAGGAAGTCTTTGAAGTACCAACTCAACTCCGAAGCCAATACGCCTACCGGTTCGAACTCCCGAACCCCTGGGGTATCGATCAGCTGCCAGCCCTCAGAGGCTGTTTCCATATAGGCTAAAACTGTCGTGTGGGTTCCCCTGTTGTACTTTTCCGAAATGGGGCCTACTTTTCTTTCTTTTCCAGGTAGCAGGGCGTTGAGGATACTCGTTTTTCCCGTGCCCGATTGACCCAAAAGAACAGTGCGTTTGTTCCAGAGGAACTCCCGCAATGGAGTAAAACCTTCTCCTGTGCGAACCGAAATTGAAAGTACCGGATACCCTAGGTGTGAAAAGATTTCCAATCTCTTCCGGTTTACATCATCTACCCCTAAGTCGATCTTATTCAAACAGATGGCTACAGGGATCCGTTCTATCTCCGAAGCGACACACACTCGATCGATGAATCGAGGACGGAAGGGGGGCTCTTCTGGGGAGGTTACCACCAGCACCTGATCGATATTAGCGGCTATGGTTTGCGGGCATTTGCCTTTTTTATTGAAACGAGCTATCCGATTCTTTCGAGGAAATCGGGAAAGGATCCGACCTTTTCCTTTTCCGTCCTCTTCAAAGAAAACTTCATCCCCCACGGCCAGAGGATTGTACTCTTCTTCTGCACCTTTCAGAATTTTCCCTTTGATGTAACAGGCCCATTCTCTCTGGTCATAGGAAACATAGAAAATATTGTTCGCACCCCAGAGTACAATCCCCCTTCGTTGTTGCTCCCTCTCCAGACTCCTATCCTGTTTCACAATACCCCTGCGACCTCCAACCCAAAAATTCGAGCGAAGGTATAGTACCGTTCTTCCACAGGGGAAGTACCGGTAACGAAGAGAAGGTCTCCTTTTTTCGGTTCCGAATTGGGGATGGATTTCGTTGTGAGGACTTTTACAAGTTGACGTCCTACCCCATCCCGAGAATCGATCAACTCGATTTCTTCGCCCAAACCTAACCGCAACTCCTCTTCCAGGTACAGGAAATGGGTACATCCCAGCACAACTTCATCCACTTTGCGTTCTTTCAGAACCTGTATGGCATCGGTGAGTATGGAATATCGCTCCTCAGGAGTGGACTGGAAAAGCTTTTGCTCCACGAATTCCACGATTCCAGGCCCTGCCACTCGAACTACCTCACAATGTGGGGCAAACTGCTTGATCAGATTATCCAGGTACACATCTTGCAAAGTTCGATTGGTGGCCATGACCCCTATCCGTTTCCCATGAGTCCGTTCTGCAGCGGGTTTTACTGCGGGAACTACCCCCACGAAAGGGATTGCAGGGTAAAGGGTCCTCAATTTTTGGAGAGCTACCACCGTGGCAGTATTACATGCTAGGACGATGATCTTAGGGCGCACCTTTGTGATCAATCGAGAGATCCCGTCTAGAACTATCCGTAACACCTCTTCCTTCGTCTTGGTTCCATAGGGGAAATTGGCTCGATCTAACAGGTACACGTAGTTTTCATTGGGCAGATGTTCTTTTGCCCATCGCAAATAAGGAAGCCCACCAACCCCAGAATCGAAAAATGCAATAGGATCCGTTCCCGCTATCGATACCGAACTACTCTTTAAAGAGGCTGTTGAATTTATCCCGTCCATAGGAATCCTTTCCTTTGGTGCGTTCCTTCGATTGAATCTCCCCGATGGCGGGCTTGAAATAGTCGCAAAAATTGGCCCGTTCCTTGTCGTACACAGGTTCTTGAATCGTCTCCCGACATTCCCAATGACTACCAGGTGAATAGAATCTACAGTTCAGGCAAATTCTCAATTCCTTCCCACAGGTTGGACAGAGGGACGATCGGTAGATGGGAGCTGTCTCTTCGAGAATAGTCCCACAAAAATGGCATTTCATAGAACCATAGTATCCCCCTTTCCCCCTTTCATTCAATTCCCTTTCTTGCGGGAATCTGAAAGATTCATTATGCTTTTTGTATGTTTCAGGCAGTTCCTTGCGCTGAGGAAGGTTGCACGAATCCGCGAATATACTCTTCAGAATACTGTTTCCAACATCAACCCAATCCACAACAGTATCTAGAGCAAATAAAAAGGTTCTTTACGGAACAGGACTCCTTTGCGGGACTCGTGTTCGCTTATATACCCTTTGAAAGGTATGATTTTCCCAATAAGACCTTTTACCTTTGCGATTTTTCCCATTGCACCTTTCGAGACTGCACTTTCCAAAAAACCTCCTTTCGCGTCTGTTTCTTCGACAAAGCTCAACTGACCCGCGTCAAAGGATTGAACCTCAATATCTACAATTCCCTGTTTGCCACAGCAAAAATAGAAGAATGTACCTTTCACGAATCCAACATTATCCTGGCCAACTGCAACTGGATTGAATGTACCCAAACATCTTTCAAGGATAGCGATCTCTACAACAGCCGTTTCGTTGGAGCCAAGATGAACAAGGTTGAATTCCTAGATTGTAATCTCTTGAACACCGATTTCTCTCTTTCCCAGAGGGAAGAAACGTCGTTTAAATACTGCAATCTCCAGGACGCAATTCTTGAACCCGAGGGCCCCGTATGAGGTTGTATTACCATCTGGTATTTCCCCACCTATCCAACACATACCTTGTGGTATCTGAAGAAACGAAGGAAGGAATCCTGATCGATCCCGGATCGTTAGATATCCATCTGGTCCAGACCATCGAAAAAAACCAGTATGCGCTGAAAGGAGTATTGGTCACGGGAAACACCCCTGCTCACACAGAAGGGATTCCCACTCTTTTGCGAGTGTATCCTCCCGTTCAGGTATTCACTGCCGAACGTTCCCTGGAAGAGTGTCCCTGTGTGTCTATCCATGATGGCGATGTTCTGGAACTAGGGGGATTCAGAATCGAAGTAATTGGCATGCCTGCGTATTCCCGGGAAGCAGTATTGTACAAAATTGGGAACCTGGTATTCACCGGAGATGTCCTTACGGCGGGAAAGGTGGGAGCTGTACTGAATACGTTCAGTCGAACCCTGTTGATCCAACGTCTAAGACAGTACTTGTCCCAATGGGATCCTGAAACGATCCTATTCCCGGGATATGGTCCCCCCTCGAAAGCGGGAATCGAAGTCACCTTGAACGCCGACCTGAACGATCCCCATTTTTTTCTCCCCGATTCTCAGCCAATTTTCTGAGAGTTTTCTTGAACTCTTCGGGAATAGGAGAGTAAAAGGTTCTATGCGTAGCTTCATCGGGTAGCAGGATCCTCAAAGCATACGCATGAAGGTAAAGTCTAGGGGTAATATCTTCGCTAGATAGGTTCCCCCTCCGGCTATACAAAGGATCCCCTAGAATGGGGCATCCAATGGCTTGCATTTGTACCCTGAGCTGATGGGTTCTTCCTGTCCTCGGCTTCAGAAGCACGAAGGAATAGGGTCCGAATCGACTCAAGACTTTAAACCACGTTTCCATGAGTTTCCCCTTTTTCCCCTCCCCTTCTACCATGCGGAAACGCTTTCTATTCTTGGGGTCTCGGACAAGGATGCCCACGATAGAACCTTCTCCCTTCCAAGGGCTTCCTTTTACGATGGCTACATAGGTTTTCTCCACCCTTTTGTTTCTGAACTGGGAAGATAAGTACTCCAGTGTTCTCGGATCTTTCGCGGCAATCAATACACCAGAGGTATCCTTGTCCAACCGGTGCACGATTCCCGGCCGCACGGATTCTTCGGGAAAAGTTTCCTTTAATGTCTTCACATGGTAAAGAAGCCCCTGCACAAGGGTACCCTGTTTAACTCCTGCTCCGGGATGAACCACCATCCCTTCCGGTTTGTCTACTACGATTACGTGGGAATCCTCATAGAGGATTTGGAGGGGAAGTTCCTCCGCAGAAAACTGGGGAGCCTCCAAGGGTCGCAGAAGAACCTCTAGATGTCCTCCGGGGGGTACCCGGCGGGAAGCCTTCACCTTCTTTCCGTTCAGTCGAATCTCCACCACTCGTTCTTTCAACTGACTTCTGCTAGAGAGATTCAGTTGTTTTGTCAGGTATACATCCAAACGGATAGGGGGAGCGGATTCCTCAATTTGTATCTGTAAAGTTTCCATGGGATCTTCGATCGATAGGTTTTTTGGTTTCGATGATATAATCTACAAAAGCTAACAGAGCGGAAACACTGACGCTCACTACCAGGACTCCCATTCGCTCTTGTTGAGACAAGGGAGCGGCCCCAGGGTTTTGAAATGGGCCTGGTGCGTAGTTGGGATTTCCACCCGAAACGGCGAACCGAAAGGTGTCGTAAGCCAAAGAGGAAAAGAGGAACACGAAAGGAAACAGTCCCAACGCGACGATTTCACCTCTTCGTAAAGCTCGAGCCCAGGAAGGAAACTCTTCCGGAGCATAGGGAACAGGATCCTTGGTTTTAAGATCCTCTGTCCATACCCAATTCCCAAGGAAACACAGGAGGCAGAATACGGGGAGGAATCTCTTCATCCGTTCCTCCGTTCCCCAAAGATGATCGTACCAAGGCGTACCAAGGTTGAGCCTTCCTCGATGGCTATTTCGAAATCTCCGCTCATCCCCATGGAGAGGGTGTCCCAGTTTACCTCGGGGTACCGTCTCTTCAAGTCTTGAAAGGCTTGGCTTAATGCTCGGAAAGATCGTCGGATCGCCTTAGTATCCGTGGTTAAGGGACCTACGGTCATTAAGCCCCTGACTTGCAAATGGGGACAGGAAAGGATCTTTTCCATATCTCTAAGGAGAAGTTCATAGGACGAATACCCACTCTTGGACCCTTCCCCCGAAGTGTTCAATTCCAAAAGGACCTGTAACGAAGGGAACCCCGGTTCTTTAGCGAGGTGTTTTTCCAGCTCTTCTGCAATAGAGAATCTATCGATAGAGTCTACCCAGGAAAAGAGATGGGGAACATACTTTGCTTTATTTGATTGAAGATGGCCAATCAGGTGAAGTTCCATTCCAGGGAGTAGTTCTTTGTACTTTTCCTTTGCTTCTTGTACCCGATTCTCGCCGAAGATCCGCATTCCACCCTGATAAGCTTCTATCACCGCATCCCAAGGTTGCAACTTGGTAACTCCCATCACCCGGATCTCTTCTTCCTTACGCCCAGCACGAAGAGCGGCTTTGCGGATCCTATCCATCACAGGTTCAAGGTTCACCATGTTCGAATATGATACAGGGATACTGTAAGCCTATCAACTGCCAGTGATGTGTCGCCGGATGGTTTCTTCGAGATCGGTATTCAATTTTTCTCGTAGCTCCTGATAGAGGGAAGTGATGGTCTTGTATTTGTCAAACACCTCCCATTCTTCCTCTTCGTAGAGGAGCTGATAGGGTTTCAACCCCAATACCGTAGCGATTTTTTCTAGATTTTCAGGGGAAGGAAACTTCTTCCCCGCTTCTATTTCACCGAGAAAGCTAGAGGAAAGGCCAGAAAGCTCGGCAAGTTGGGATTGGGAAAGACGCAATTGTAGACGAGCCCTCTTAATATTGTTCCCTACTATGGTTTGAAGTTTTCCCATGGGTTATGATGATACGTATGATGAAACGGTAGATTGTGGGAGAACAATCTACAAATAGCGAAACTCTATTCCGCTTATAGCGGTTATCATGAATAGCTTTTCCCCGCTAACTGTCCTTCCTATTGTTCTTGCATGAACTCCCTTCATTCACTATAACTGGCAAGGGGGAATGGAAACCTTTATGGGGAAATCCCTGTTAGAAGAAACCCTAAATCTGCCTCTCGCCCAACGCGTGGTAGAGGACTATCGGAAATCAACCGGGGTACATGCGTTTATCATCGACATCGATGGAAGGTACTATTCCGATCCCCCCCAACGGACTGCTTGCGCGTTCTGCTCATCCCTTCAGAATCGATTCGGATTCAAGGATACCTGTATTCATTCTCACCTGTATGGCAGTTACCAAGCAGAACGGTTTGGTGGAAAATATATCTACTTCTGCCCGATTGGGCTGGTTCACTGGGCCTCTCCCCTTTTTCATGAAGAAATCATGATCGGAGCACTCATTGGCGGACCCGTATTGATGGTCGAGCACGAAGAGTTTTTCCGCGAAGAGTACCTATCCAAATTTAAACTCACAAAAGAAGATTCAGAGAAACTGTGGGTAGAATTAAAGGAAATCCCCTTCAAAACACCCGAGGTAGTAACCAGTCTGTCCGAACTCCTGTTTATCCTGAGTCTCTATATTTCCGATCTGAAAGCTGCCGAGTTCATAGAGGAACGAGAAAGATTAGCCCAACAATCCAACATTTCTGCCTACATTCACCACCTAAAAAGTATGGGTGGCGATGAGTCCCTTATGACGGGATACCCCCTGAAGAAAGAACGGGAACTGATGAAACTCATCACTCTGGGGGATAAAGAAGGATCCAGAAATCTCTTGAACGAGCTTCTTGGGCATGTGTTCGTCTCCAGCGGGGGAAAGATCGATATCGTGAAAGCCCGCATTCTAGAACTGGTGGTTCTCCTTTCCAGGGCAGCCATGGAAGGAGGGGCCGATGTGGAACAGATTTTCGGGTTGAATTACAACTATCTGAATCAGGTCCATAAACTCAACACGGTGGAGGATCTTTCCTTTTGGGTGAGTCGGATTATGGGTCGTTTTACCGACCTCGTGTTCGATTTGCGGGATGTGAAACACGTGGATGTACTGCACAAGGCGATGGATTATATAAAGCGAAATTATCATCGGAAGATCACCCTCAAGGACGTGGCCGACTATGTAAAACTCAGCCATTCCTATTTCAGCCGTCTCTTCAAGACAGAAATGTCAATGACCTTTACTCATTACCTGAACCAAGTTCGGATCCAACAAAGCAAGTCTCTCCTACTGAATGAAAATATTTCTTTAGTAGATATCGCGTTACTTACTGGATTCGAAGATCAGAGCTACTTTACTAAAGTGTTCCGGAAGCATGTGGGGATCAGTCCAGGTAAGTTTCGAGCGTATCGCGGCCAAGTGAAAGGCAATCCAAAGTTCGGTTAACGATGAGGAGGGATACCTATGAGTCTATCAAACTTACTATCTCTTCCTATGGATCTGCATACTCATCCAGTAGGTCTACCTCTGTATCTCGAAGGCGGGGAAGAAGCAGTCCTGATCCTCCATGGCTACACGGGCATCACGGATGAACTATCCTTTTTCGCCCATCGATTGCATACCGCCGGCTTCACCGTAGCTCTTCCCCGTCTACCCGGACATGGAACGGAGGGAGTGGATTTTATCACCACCCGAGCGGAGGATTGGTACAGGAAAACGTTGGACACGTACCTAGATCTGAAAGGGCAATACCGCACCATTCATTGGGTAGGACTTTCCATGGGAGCTCTTCTCGCCATACTGGGAATGTCTCAATTTCGATCGGGCAAGCTCGTTCTCGCAGCCCCCGCATTACAGGTATTCGATCGTAGACTCTTTCTAACCCCTGTGCTACGGTTATTCGTACACCGTATGGAAAAGAAAGATTACTTCCTCGAAGGGCCCCCAGAGTATGCTCCAATTGCGGATACCTATTGGAAGTACAACTGGCCCATCCAAGCAGCAGAGTTGTACAAGTTACAGCGGTATGCTCAACGGCACTTATCCATCCTCACTGGGGACATCCTGGTGCTTCTCGGAGGGAAGGATGACACGGTTCCCCCTTCCGTCTTGAACCTCATTAAAAGAAAAGCCCATCAGTGCAACGTGGATTCCATCACCTTTTCCCAGAGCGGTCATGTCGTTCTGAATGATGTTGAGCGGGAACAAGTGGCAGATGCAGTGATAGCCTGGCTTTCAACTAAATAAGAGAGATTTACCCCTGCTACTCTGTTTCTTTCCTTTCCTTTTCCCTCAGTTTGTTGATCATGTACCGAAAGGCCGAACCCGGTTTCTTTAATTCTCGGGAGCCTCGGGTAATCTTACAGAGGCTTAGGGAAAACTTCCGGGCAATCTCTCGTTGGGTAGTGCCCCGCTCTATCTCGCGGACCAGTAACCAGCGACCCGCAATCTCCCGTATCTCAGATGGGGTCAATAAATCATAGAGGAATCTTCGAATCCATTCCTTGTCGGTAGTTTCCGCCAGCACAACGGACAGTTCCTCGATGGAACGTTCCACAACCTGGTCATCCATCATGCTACAAATGTATCACTTCTATAGACACTAGAGAAGGTTTTCGGGTAGGCTTTCCGTATGTGGGGATTCACGATCAAAAAGGCTTTTTTTGATTTCTGGGACCATCTGTTTCTAGTGATTATCCTGAACCTGGGGTTCCTCCTCCTACTGGCGGTTCCCTTTCTGTTACCTTCCTGGTTATACCGATTCGGAGTAGTCCCATCGGCCATTTCCTTTGTCACTGGAATCCTGCTCCTTTTCCTCTACAGCGGCGTGGTTTCCTTCATGATGAAAGAGGTAGCCTACTATAGAGATCCTGGAACGGCTGAATTCGTTCAGTTTTTCAAGGAATCCTGGCCATCTAGTTTAGTATTCGGAGGAATCGTGGTGCTCCATATCTTCGTTCTTATGGTAGCATTCCCCGTATACGCTTCTATGAAATCGATCTTCGGAACCGTCGCGTTGGTCCTTATTTTCTGGTTTAGCGTTCTATGGTTCCTTTCAAGCCTCTACTTTTTTCCGTTAAGAACGCAGGTAGATTCTAATGTGAAAAGAATCCTTAAAAAATGTTTTCTAGTTTTTTTTGATAATACCGGATTCACCGTGTTTCTCGCGGTAGGAGCCGCGATTATATTTGTGATCTCTTTCTTAACAGCTTTCCTCCTCCCCGGCATTACGGGAATCCTCCTATGGCTCCAAGTAGGATTCAAACTTCGATTACTGAAGTACGATTACCTAGAAAAAAATCCCCACGCTAACCGTAAACAGATCCCCTGGGATATTCTTTTAACGGAAGACCGGGAGCATGTAGGAAAAAGAACCTTAAAAGGGATGATCTTTCCTTGGAAAGAGTAACCACGAACAAAAACGGTCCAGCAGCAAAAAAAACCGCCGTATTCGGCGGTATAATTAGCAGGGGCAGGACTTGAACCTGCGACCTCCGGGTTATGAGCCCGACGAGCTGCCAACTGCTCTACCCTGCGTCGTCATATGTCTTTACATACTAACATACAAAATATTGATTGCCCCGTCAATAGGTTAGAACTAAAATGAGGGGATCCGCTCTCCATCCCTGCCTCGTTAATTTGCTGGTCTGGAAAGGGATCGCTGTATGTTCATTATTCTCCCAATCTCAGAGCGATTTCCCACAAGAATCCACTAATTCCGAGGGATACTATCAATACTCCCACGGGAATCGCAACAGAGAACTCCCAACCTGCATTGTATATCCCATGGAGCAGAACCGCACCTAGTCCTCCCCAAAAGGTACGTGTTTTGTACTGGTACCGACTGAATCCATAGGCAAAGCCAAAAATCGCAGAAAGAGCTCCATGAAGAGGAACAGAGGTAAAGGAACGAAAGAAGGAAGTTTCCGGATCCTTCATGAGGAATAGAAGGTTTTCCAAGAGGGAAAATCCAAGGGCGGAAGCCACGAACAGGAGGATCGTTCTTCGGATGGAGACTGTGCCCCTCATTCTCACCAGTACCATGGGTACAATAGCCTTTCCTACTTCTTCCACTGCAGCTACCCGTAGATAGGTACTGTACCCTTTCCAAGGGGGAAGGATGAGAAGGATTACCAATACGGGAAACGCAACGATGCTTCCCCCTAGAAACGAAAAGAACAAAGAGGATCCCTTAAGTTGTTGAGATCTGTGCGATTGAACGGGAATTCTTTTTTCCCATAGGTAGACCCATCCAAATAGAATAGAGGGAACTAGAACAACTATCAGGAGATGGGCAACGAAAGACCAGGGCAACTCCCCCTCCTATTCTTATAAATTTAGACCTTAAGGGCCTTTTCTAGACATTCCACGAACTTACGGTTTTGCTCCTCTGTTCCAATGGTTACCCGAATCCATTCGTTTAGTTGAAAGCTTCGAAGGGGTCGTATGGTGACACCTAAATCCATGATGGTTCGAAAGACTTCCATCGAATCTCTCCCCACATGGACACACACAAAGTTCGCGTCAGTGGGGTAGTACTTAAGGCCTAACCGATCGAACTCCTGGTATAGATACTTCTTCCCCGTTCGATTGGTTGCTACCGACCGTTTCACGAACTCCTCGTCCTCTAGGGCTGCTAGGGCCGCTTCCTGGGCGATAAGGTTTACGTTGAAGGGGGTTTTCGTCTTATAGAAATCCGAGATCACTTCTTTGGATCCAACCCCATAGCCTACTCGAAGTCCTGCTAGACCATAGATCTTAGAAAACGTTCGGAGAACCACTAGGTTGGGATACTGGGGAATCATCCGTACCGTATTGGGAAAGTCGGGACGTTCCACATATTCCCGGTAAGCCTCATCCGATACCACGAGGATCGATGAGGGAAGGCGCTCCATGAAGGCTCGGAACTCCTTTTCCCCAAAGGAGGTGCCCGTAGGATTGTTGGGGTTACAGAGGAATACGATCTTCGTTCGGGAATCCACCAAGTCCAATATTTTCGTAAGATCGAACCGTCCTTCCTGCATGGGAGCGTAGTTTACCTTCCCACCGAACAGTACGGTAGCAAAAGTATATTCAGAAAAGGTATGTTCCGAGGTGACGGTGTTGTCCCCTTCTTCAATGTAGGCTCCCGTAATCAAACAGAGCACTTCATCGGAACCATTTCCAAAGATCAAGTTGTCTCGTTCTACTCCCAATCTCTTTGCCACGGCATCCCGAAGTTTTACCACTCCCGCATCGGGATAGAGGGAAACGGTAGCTGCCACTTCTTTGATCCGAGCAATTGCTTTAGGGGAAGGACCCAGGGGATTCTCATTGGAAGCCAATTTGATGGCCCCTTCCTTCAGTGTTCCCGGTGAATACGGAACGATGTGTTCTAAGGTTTTTCTGAGTTTCATTGGGTTGTTTCTCCTGTCAATGGGATACTATCCTACCGATGAATAGGGGTCAAGGTTTTTTGCCCTTCTGCCCTGTCATAACTCGATGCTCTTCCTCTAACTCTTGGAGCAAGTCATCCAATTTTTTCTGCAAGGACTGAGGGGTACTGAGGGCAAAAATCAACTCTTTGGGATCCTTGAACGCCTGTTTCACCACCCGCAGTACCGTTAGGGCTTCCTCGTGGGTAAACCCATGCATCAGGATCGTCTTGAATTGGGGATCCTTCATGGCTCTTGTTCCTCCTTTCGTTCGGGGAAGTGGCTTTCGGCAAGTCCGAAGCTTTCTCCTTCTTCCAGATTTCCCTGGGGCTCCACGTGAACCATTACATCGAAAACCGAATCGATCCGACTGCGGATCTGCCGTTCTACCTCGACAGCGATGTCATGAGCTTCCCCTACTGAAAGTACGGGATCTACTTCGATATCTAGGTCGATATCGAACAGGTTCGCCACTTTTCGGATCCGAGTACGATGGGGATTCCCTGCGCCGGGAACGGCTCGTACCGCATCGAAAATGGCGTGATACAAATCCGAATCAGTATTTCCATCCATTAGCTCTGTTCGCACTCCGAGGAAAATACCAATGGCAGATTTCATGATCCAAAGACTGACTAAAAAAGCAAATAGAGGATCGAGAAAGGGTTTCCGGAGAACGATCGTGAAGAATACCCCTAGCAGCACTGTGCTTGATATGAGGGTATCGTTCATCATGTTCTTTCCGTTTGCCTTCAGCATTTCACTGTTGTACCTTTTCCCAAAGGAGAACTGGGTCCAAGCTATCAACAACTTGCCCATGACGGAGAGGACCGATACATACAAGGCTAACGAAGCAGGGATGTCCCGGATGCGGCCTTCAAAAAAATGTTCCACGGTAGAGATGCAGAGTTGGGCTCCCGCAAAGAAGATGATGAAGGCCAAGAGGGTGGTGGCCAACGTTTCTGCTCTTCCATGTCCGAAGGGATGTTCCCGGTCCGAAGGTTTTGCGGTTATCTTACTAGCCAAGAGGGTAATGGCCGCTATGATCACATCGGTGGAGGAATCGATCCCGTCTCCAACCACGGCAAGGCTTCCCGCCAGAAATCCAGCAACGATCTTGAGGGTCGCTAGGATTCCATTTCCAACAAGGGCAATAAGGGCGGCTTTACTGATCGCTATGCTTCGATCTTGCATACAGAAGCCATACTGTACCCTAGTTTTGCATTCTACTCAAGAATCATTGCCCGTTCAGAGTTTCTTAAGTATATTTTAAACGAAATCTACAAAAAATCTAAAGATAGCACAAAAAGGGATCTATATGCGCTATGACAGAATGACCATCAAACTGCAGGAAGCCCTGCAGGAAGCTTCATCTTTTGCTCATCAGTACAACCACCAGTTACTGGAGAGCGAACATCTTCTCCTAGCATTGATCCGACAGGAGGAGGGTGTTGTTCCTCCTCTATTGGATCGGTTGGGAGTAAATAGAAAATCACTAGAACAAAATCTAGAACGTTCCCTCGATTCCAAGCCAAAGGTATATGGGGAAGGGATGGAACTCCGGATGTCGGCCGATCTAGGTCGGCTTCTTACCCGAGCAGAAAAGGAAGCGGCCGATTTGAAGGATGAGTATACAAGCGGAGAACACGTACTCCTCGCTACCCTTGCAGAGGAGGGTAAACTTTCGGACCTTCTGAAAAAGGCGGGGATCACCCGAGACGGAATTTTGAAGGCATTGAAGGCCATTCGGGGGAATAACCGGATTACCGATCCAAATCCTGAAAACAAGTATCAGGTTCTGGAAAAGTATTGCAGGGATCTTACCGCCTTGGCCAGACAGGAAAAACTAGATCCTGTAATCGGACGGGACGAAGAGATCCGGAGGATCATGCAGGTTCTCTGCCGCCGCACCAAGAACAACCCCGTATTGATCGGAGAACCGGGAGTAGGAAAAACAGCCATCGTGGAAGGATTAGCCCGTAGGATCGTATCGGGTGATGTTCCGGACAGTTTGAAGAATAAACGGCTCCTTGCTCTCGATCTAGGAGCCCTGATCGCAGGAACCAAGTTCCGGGGTGAGTTCGAGGAGCGTTTGAAGGCGGTAATCAAGGAAATCTCCGAATCGAACGGCGAGATCATCCTATTCATCGACGAACTACATACCCTTGTAGGTGCAGGTGCAGCAGAAGGGGCGATGGACGCCAGTAATCTTCTTAAACCAGCCTTGGCGCGGGGCGAACTTCGAGCTATCGGTGCCACTACTCTGGACGAGTATCGAAAGCATATCGAAAAGGACCCGGCTCTGGAACGAAGGTTCCAGCCTGTGTATACCGGAGAACCCTCAGTTGAAGATACCATTGCCATACTCCGGGGTTTGAAAGAAAGATACGAGGTACATCACGGAGTCCGGATTAAGGACGAAGCTCTCGTTGCTGCGGCGGTGCTTTCCGACCGGTACATAACTAGTCGTTTCCTACCGGACAAAGCGATCGATTTGGTGGACGAGGCGGCCAGTCGGCTCAAGATGGAAATCGAAAGTCAACCCACGGAACTGGACCAGATCGAGCGGAAGATTCTCCAGTTGACCATCGAGAAACAGGCCCTTTCGAAGGAAACAGATCCCGCATCGATGGAACGGTTGGGAAAAATCGATAAGGAACTCTCCGACCTCCAGGCAAAGCGAGATGCCATGTTTCTCCAGTGGAAGAACGAAAAAGAGATCATCGAGGAAATTCGGTCTTTGAAGCAGAAGTTGGAAGTCTTGAGTATCGAAGAAAGCCGTTATGAGCGGGAAGGAAACCTGAACAAAGCTGCGGAAATCAAACATGGATTGATCCCCCTTACCCAACGGGAACTAGAGGCAAAGACCAAGAAACTTCAACAGATTCAAGGGGAACGCCGCCTGTTACGAGAAGAAGTTTCAGAAGAAGATATTGCCAAGGTTGTATCCTCTTGGACGGGAATTCCCGTTACCAAAATGCTATCCTCCGAAATGGCCAAACTTTTGAAACTAGAGGAAACTCTATCCCAACGGGTGGTAGGCCAACAGGATGCCATACGGGTGGTTTCCGACGCTATCCGACGGAACAAGAGCGGCCTTTCCGACATCAATCGTCCCCTGGGGACCTTTCTATTCCTAGGGCCAACAGGGGTAGGTAAAACCGAATTGGCAAAAACCTTGGCAGACTACCTGTTCAACGACGAGCGGGCTCTTACCCGAATCGACATGAGCGAATACATGGAGAAACATTCCGTGTCCCGCCTCATTGGGGCTCCCCCGGGGTATGTGGGGTATGATCAGGGTGGTCAACTTACAGAAGTGGTTCGACGGCGGCCCTACTCCATCGTGCTCTTCGATGAAATAGAGAAAGCCCACCCGGATGTGTTCAACGTGCTTTTACAACTGCTGGATGAGGGCCGTTTGACCGATGGCCAGGGACGAACCGTAGACTTTCGGAACTGTATCATCATCCTCACTAGCAACTTGGGAAGCGATCTGATTCTGCAAGCGGAAGACCTGGATTCCATCAGATCGGAGATCGATGCCTTACTGAAAGCCACTTTCAAACCCGAGTTTCTCAACCGCCTCGATGAGATCGTGATGTTCCATCGGTTGGGCAAGAAAGAAATCCTGGCCATCGTGGATCTAGAGCTCAAAAAGATCGCTAAACGCTTGGAAGAAAAGAAGATCATCCTTCGAGTGACGGACTCTGGCCGGGAACTCCTGGCGAATCGGGGATTCGATCCAGCCTTTGGCGCAAGGCCCCTCAAGCGCACGATCCAGAACCTGGTATTGAACGAACTAGCCAAGAAGGTACTTTCGGGTCAAGTGAAGGATGGCGATACGGTTACCCTTGATGTGAAGCAGGGGGAACTCGTCTTCCTCGTCTAGGAACGTTGACACGTTCCCTCTTATACCGATATACCGATAGTCTAAACCGTTCGAGCGGAAAAGGGAGGGAACGTGTCCAAACTCTGGGAAAAAGACTATTCGATCGACTCCTTGATTGAAGACTATACGGTTGGAAAAGATTATCAAATCGACATTGAGTTGGTAATAGCCGATTGTATGGGCAGTATTGCCCAAGCAAAGATGCTCCGCAAGATCGGAATTCTCACTGCCTCGGAAGAAGACGGGGTCCGAAAAGAGCTTATCCAGATCATCGAAGAAGCAAAACGGGGGCTGTTCTCTATCCAAAAAGAAGACGAGGATTGTCATACCGCCATCGAAAACCGTTTGGTTCAACGTCTAGGGGAAACGGGTAAGAAGATCCATACGGGAAGGTCCCGGAATGACCAAGTTCTAACCGCGTTACGGATCCATGGAAGGGAACGCCTTCTGGAAATCTTCCGCGCCTCTCTCCGATTGGCCAATACCCTTCTCGATCAGGCGGAACAGTACCAAAAGGTTCCCATGCCAGGCCGCACGCATACCCAGCTCGCCATGCCTAGTACTGTGGGTCTTTGGCTAGCGGCCTTTGGAGAAGAGATTCTAGACAATCTGGAACTCCTCCAGAGGGGTTACGAACTCTGGAACCGATGTCCTTTGGGTTCGGCAGCTAGCTATGGAACTTCCCTACCCTTGGATCGAGAGTACACGGCAGAACTCCTAGCCTTTCCTTTGGTGCACAACAACGTTCTGGCGGCCAACAATTCCCGCGGCAAGCTAGAAGCTGCGATTCTGGATCAGTTGGACCAGATGGGACTTACGTTGTCGAAACTTTCCACTGATCTGATCCTCTTCTCGTTGCCGGAAATTGGGTACTTTTCTCTCCCCAAAGAGCTCTGTACCGGTTCCAGTATCATGCCCCAGAAACAGAATCCCGATGGATTGGAACTTACTCGGGCAAAGGCAGCTGTGCTGGGTTCTTACTCGAATGCGATTAAAAGTATCATCCGTTCCCTTCCCTCAGGGTATAACCGGGATTTCCAGGAAACGAAGGAACCTTTCCTAAAGGGGCTTTCCTTATGCTTGGAAATGGTTCAAGTGATGGACCATCTAATACAAAAAGTTCAGGTGCATGAAGAAGCCCTCCGAAAAGGGTTCACTCCCGACATATTCGCTACCGACGCAGTGTACGAACTGGTTCGAAAAGGAGTTCCCTTTCGAGCGGCATATAAAGAAGTATCGAGTAACCTAAAGGCTTTAACCCAACGGGATCCGAAGGATACTATCTCTCAGCGCACTAGCACGGGAACTCCCGGAAACCTGCGGTTGGATGTTCCTCGAAAACGAATCCAAATTCTTCATTCCTTCATGAAAGGGGAGGAAGATCGAATCGGGAAAGCGTGGGAAAGGTTGTTGAGTTTAAAATCTTAAGGTTTGGATTCTAGTGGAAACCAGTTCGATTTGACAGGGAAAGTTTACCTGTTCCAATCGGATAGCCTCCCCGTCGTACTGTAGGTAAAGGGAATCATCGTAATGGAGACGAACCTGTTGGGCTTTTCGTAGTAGCACCCCTTCTTGGTTCACATGCTTCCCCGCATACAGAAGATTCTTCAATTGAAGTTTCTTCCGGAGAGATCGATCGGTAATGGCGCAAAGATTTTCTTCCCCTGGTAGTATCCATTTATGGTTACCATAACTTCTGTGTCCTGACACGCCAAACGCTGTGAGAACATATTTCCCATATACCTGTTCTATCCGGCCGTCTGAAAGGGTGATGTCCATCCCCAAAGTTTTTGCGGGGAAAAGGATGGGATAGAACAGTACGGATAAATCGGCGATTTTCCGATAGATATCCGTATTGAATCGGGTCTTCAAACGATTAGCCGTATGGGTAACGAACGCATCGATCCCTATGCTGGCAATATTGAAGGCATACACTGCCTTCAATCCTTGGGGTTGTATTCTTAGGGCAGCTATTTCCGCAATTTTCCCTTCCCCTAAAAGGCATTTCGCAGCGGAAGATAGTTCTTCCACATCCGCTCCATCGTTCCCTGTTCCCATGGGAAGCCGGAACACGAGAATCCGTTCCAATACTTCGATCGGTAGATCCACCAACATAGTAAGGATCTCCTGATGCGTTCCATCTCCCCCCAGAGAAAGGATAAAATGATAGGGTGTATCCCCCTGGATCCCTTCCCTGAGAATCAGGGTTTCCACAATTTCACCTACCAGGGCTCCTGGATGTCCCTTGTACCGTGCTACATGAACAGACACTCTACTTTCGGGATTTGGTTCTACTGCCGCTGCTCTATCCAACACGATCATCCGTAACCATGTGAGGGTTTCCTGTACCTGAAACGGATGACGAAAGAATCCAGCCGTTGGACTCACAATCGCATGCACATGTACGGGAGATCTTGGAAGACTCTTGGAGCGTATCGCTAGCTCGGCAAAAGAGGCCCCAATCTCTCTCGCATCGTCTACCGATACAGAACGCATTTTGAGAAGCATGTCGGTAGTGTACTGTAATTTTTGCCCATCGAGCAAGGGCGATTGGAAAATACTGGATTCCACAGTATACTATAAATCCAATGGGAAAAGTTCCTGAGTCCTTTCTACAGGTTGAGGAGTTGTTCCAACATATCCCTTCTGCATTGGTACTGATCGATGAGAACGAGAAGGTTTTGTTCTACAATGAAGATGCAAGATCGCTTTTCCAAGTACCACCCCCCGCGCCTTCACCTCAAAACAGGTCTTCTGCGAATACCGTCCGGTTGGGAGATCTAGTTGCCTGTAGAAATCGCACTCTCAATCCGTTGGGATGTGGGTTTTCCAACCTCTGTCCCGCGTGCGAGTTTTTCCGATTGATTCGAGCTCATTGCCGTAACCTAACTAAGCCCTTCCGAATATCCGGCATAACTCAAGTGTTTAGAGACCTTCCTCCCTCTATATTGTGGTTTCGATATACCGCTCGACCCATTCAATGGGGAGAAGTGCGAGCACTGGCAATTTCCTTTGAGGATATAACCTCTTTTAAAGAGAATGAGGAAGAATTGGATGTTCGTAGAGCTCATTTTGAACATCTGTTTCAGCATGCTCCTGTAGCCATCGCCATCCTAGACGAGGAAGATCGGTTTCTCGATTGTAACCTGCAATTCAGCGAACTTTTCCAGTATCCATTGGAGGAAATCCAAGGAAAACACATCAACGACCTCATCGTCCCTTCCGAGCTAAAGGAAGAAGCTTCTATGATTTCTAAAGAGGTCCTATCTGGAACCATTGTGCAAAAGGAGTCTCTCCGACAACGGAGGGACGGTACACGATTCCCTGTGTCGATCCTAGGGGCTCCCATCACCATTCATGGAAGACGGTACGTGTACGCCATCTATCAGGATATAACTGTTCGGAAGGAGATGGAACGAAAGATCCTGGCCCTATTGAAGGAAAAAGAGCTGATCCTGAAGGAAGTTCATCATAGAATCAAGAACAACATGGCCCTCATCATCAGCCTTCTTAATCTGGAACGCTCCTATTTGCAAGACCCAGAAGCAATAAAAGCGCTGGAAACCGCCGAAGGCAGAATCCGAAGCATGGAGGTACTGTACGATAAACTGTATCATTCAGAATCGATCCAGTCTGTTTCCATGCAGGAGTACCTCGAAGCGTTGGTGAAAGAAATCATATCACTCTTTCCGAAACGGGGGGGAATCCAAACGCTTCTGACGATTCCGCCCATAAAGATGGATCCTAAAACCCTTTCTACCATTGGCT
>Ga0067045_1002615_pt1 | contig 64232 bp, 62 predicted proteins | sample TerdegcTABiofilm_FD_59184 | JGI IMG/M metagenome (GOLD analysis project Ga0067045, IMG submission 59184) | Combined Assembly of (Gp0054472, Gp0054536) Wastewater bioreactor microbial communities from Singapore -Terephthalate degrading...
GGCTCGCGGCTGCACAGGCCCATGCAGCCCGATGTGGTGACGATGACGTCCGTGGTGTTCGTCTCCTCGATGACGCGCATCAGGGCGTTGAGCACCTCGCGGGCGCCCGAGGCGATACCGCAGGTTCCCATGTGGACCGTCACCTTGGCCCGCTGCCCGCCCTCGCGCAGGGCGGTCTGGGAGTGGACCTTCTCCTTGATCTTCTTGAGATCTTCGATCTTCAGCTTTGACATGGTGTAACCTCGCTGATTGGGCTAAAGGCCTGGGGCTTATGGCTCAGAACAAAATACGAAACCGTGTTTCCTTCCTCCCGCCTTGAGCCTTAAGTCTGTCGCCTGATGCCTGTCTTTATTGATACTCGTCCAGCACCGATTTCAGCTTCTGGGTCTTCACCCGCCCGTGGACGTTCTCATCCACCACGATGACCGGTGCGAGGCCGCAGGCGCCGAGGCAGCGGACCGTCTCATAGGTGAAGCGGCGGTCCTGCGTCGTCTCGCCTTCCCCGACCTTGTACTCCTTCACGATGTTCTCGGCGATGGACTTGCCACCGCGGACGTAGCAGGCCGTGCCAAGGCAGACGCGGACCGTGTGCCGGCCGCGCGGCTTCATCGTGAAGAAGGAGTAGAACGTAACGACCCCGTAGACCTGCGCAAGGGGGAGGTTCAGCCCGTCGGCGATCCTCTTCTGCACCGACATGGGGAGGTAGTCCAGCACCACCTGGGCCTCCTCCAGGACGGGGATGAGGCACCCGGGCCTTCCCTTGTGCCGGGCGATGATCGCGTCGAGCTTCGCCACCTGTTCGGCGGAGAACTCGCGGAGCAGATCGCTGTTGCCGTTCTTCATGGATGCTCTCCTCTCTCGGGAGGGGTTCATGCCGACGCCCCGATGTCCCCCAGCCCCTCCGCGATGTGACCGCGGAGGAACCCCGTGACCTCGGGGTGGTTCAGCGGAACGTCCTCCAATGCTCTTTTGATGTTTCTCGTGTCCAGCAGGTAAACCCCGCCGTCCGTTTCATGTCTGTAAATGAAATCGCTCCCGGGGTTTCCCACGATGAGCGCAATCAGGGTCGACGCGATGTCGCCCAGGGGCTGCCGGTCGATGTGGCTGAGGCCGAAGGAGGCCTCGACGATTGTGCCGGTCTGCGGCCTCGAGCGAAGGCGCAACCGTCCGCCCGTCCTCTCCGCGGCCTCGGCGAGCATCGGCAGGCCCAGGCCGACGCGCCGTACCTTCTTCGTCGTGTAAAAGGGGTCAAGGGCCCTCTCGCGCTCCTCGCGGGTCATGCCCCTGCCGTTGTCCGTGATCCGCATCAGGAAGAGGTCCTTCGACCGGCTCTCCCGGACAAGGATGCGCACAAGCGACGCCCCGGCGCGGATGGAGTTCTCGGCGATGTCCAGGATGTGCAGCGCCAGCTCGAGCACTCTCTCACTCCAGGATGCAGCGGCCGTCCCTTTTCTCGAAGGCCAGCTTCAGCTCCGCTAGCGTCGGTTCCTTCAGCATCGCGCGCGTGATTCCCGTCCCGATGTCGGTGATGATGTGGGAATCGGAGGATTCGATGAAGGCAAAGCGCGCAAGCTCCGGGTGCCGCCGCCTCGCCTCGGCGAGCCCCATCCGGCGGTTGACCTCCAGGGCATCCAGGGGGAGCCCCTCGGGGATGAACCCGAGCTGCCCGAGGATGCCGAAGGCCTCGCGGTTGATATGGGCCGCCACGGCGAGCCCGCCCGCGGCGTGGATGGCGTCCACGATGCGCTCGAGCGGGAGAGCCGTGGCCCCGATGAGCAGCCTCTCGCTGAGTCCCTCAACCTCGTCGTGCTCGTTGACGACGGCCTGGCAGCCGAAGACGTTCTCGTCGTTTGTCCCGGGCAGGTGCCGGTAGACGAGGTCCTGCAGGGGGCCCAGGTTTTCCAGCTTGTCAAAGAGCGCCAGAACGTGAACTTCCTCGCAGCTCGTGACCTCCATGCCGGGAAAGACGGTCAGCCCGGTCCCTACGGCGCACTTGATGACGTACGGGACGTTTTCGGATGCGTTGTGGTCGCAGACGGCGATGATGTCGAGGCGGCGGGCCAGCGCCATCGAAACGACGGCCCGGGGGTACATGTCGAGGTCGGCACAGGGCGAAAGACAGGTGTGGACGTGGAAATCACAGCGGAACTCCCTGATCATCGGCGGAACCCCTTGAGGGCTGCTGCCGCTCTCCCCCCGGTCAGGCACGCGCAGGCCGTCAACGGCAAAAACCCGCTGAAGGAACGTCCCCGTTCGGCCCGTTCCTTTACTATAAATTCACGGATGGATCAATTGATATATTCGGCCGACGATCTCGAAGGCCGGCAGGTCCGTCACCAGGATAGGGATCCCCTCCGACTCCGCCTTGGCCGCCGTGTCGGGGGCGGGCCCGCTGCCCTGGATCAGGACGATGCCCGCGAGTTCCTTGAGGCTGGCGACGGCCACGATGTTCTGGTGCACCTGGCGCGTGACCCAGAGGTCGCCTTCCCTGCTGTTGGCCATGACGTCACTGAGCAGGTCCCCGACGTATCCGCCCCGAACCTCGCGCCCGAGTTTCCCCTCGGCCGCGCACACCTTGAGACCCAGTTCCCGTACCAGTTCATCCAGTCGCATCCCTGTCCTCTCGTCACAACTTCAACACGTCCCCGCGTCTTTCCCCTTCAGAGCGTGAAGGGCGGCAGGTCCGGGTGAAGCATTTTCTGAAAGTTCATCACCATCATCTTCACGCAGGTCCCGACGCCCAACTCGGAGGTGATGATCAGGTGGTCGGAGTACTTCTTCATGTTCGCCAGCCCCATGCCCGCCCCGAACCCCATCTCCCGCACGGCGGCCGACGCCGTGGAGTAGCCCTCCTGCATGGCAAGCTCGATGTCGGGGATCCCGGGGCCTTCATCCTTCGACTCGATCTTCACCGCCTCGTCGGTCACGGACAGGGTGATCGTGCCCCGCTTGGCGTAGGACACGATGTTGATCTCCGACTCGTAGCAGATGATGGCGACACGGCGCACGATATCCGTCGAAACGCCGAGGTCCTTCAGGATTCCCTTGATCTGGCCCGATACGTTTCCCGCATTCTGGAAGCTGCCACCCTCCACCTCGAAGGATTTCTCGAAATTCAGCGCCTCCCCCATCGTTACATCTCGCCGCCGACCTTCTCGATGCAGCCCGTGACCCCCCGCGCGTGGAGGCGGCCCGACGTCTCGAACAGGATGTATCGCGTGGAGAGAATGGGGATCTTGAGCTCTTTGGCGAGCTTGATCGTTTCCTCCGAGGGCTTCTTCCCGCGCACCATGATGATCGCCGTGATGTCCAGGATGTCGGCCGTCCGGACGACCTGGGGGTTGGTCAGCCCGGTGAGGAGCATGGCCTCGGGCTTGGCGAAGGCCAGGACGTCGCTCATGAGGTCGGCTGCAAAGGCCGTCTTCACAGGCTTGTCGAGCTGTTCCGCTCCGACGAGGACATCGGCCTCCAGGATCTCTTTCACGTCATTCAGGGTCACAGCGTCCTCCTATGAGTTTGCAAGCCGGCTGCGCGCTGCGGACGGCATGCAGGGGGCGATGCCCGTCACGGGCGGAATCGATGGAATGATCGCTAAATCTTAGGGTTGGTAACACATCGGCGCGCGGGAAGTCAACCAGGAAGATTGCCCGCCGTCGAAGGGGGACTCCCCCGGCGTCGGCGGCCTGCCGCCGGAAATGAAAAAACAGGAACATTTCTCTTGACAGGGGTGGCCGCCCGGTGTATGCATGACCATCAGTCAGATAGTGACCACAATTCACAAGAGATCCCGGCATGCGGGCGGGGCGGACGGCAGGGAGGGAGGCCTTGGGTTCGGAACGCAGGAGAGAGAGGGAGAGGGAGCACCGCCGAAGCGCCATCCTCCGCTCGGCGAGGAAGGAATTCTTCGAGAAGGGGTTCCGGGCCGTCACGGTGGACGGAATCGCAAAGCGCGCCGAGCTGAGCAAGGGGGCGATCTACCTCTACTTCAAGAGCAAGGAGGAAATATACGCCCAGATCCTGCTTCGGGACATCGACAAGTTCCATGCCCGCGTGGATGCCCTGCTGGACACCGCGAAGAGCGCACCGGACAACCTGCGGCAGTTCGCCGAGGTCTACGCGGATTTCTTCATCAGCGACCGGGAGCTGTTCCGGATCTTCATGAACTTCATGATCCAGCACAACCCCGTCAACTTCACGCCGAACATCAACGACCACATCGTCAAGTCCACCAACCAGACCGTCCTCATCATCGAGCAGATCCTGCAGATGGGCATGGAGCGCGGGGAGTTCCCCGGCTGCCGCAACGTGCGGGTCTGCCGAAACGCGCTCTGGGGGCTGCTCAACGGCATCATCGCCCTGCACCTCTTCACGGGCAGGGAGGCGACACGGGAGGAACGGGTCCGCGACCAGGTCCGGGGCGGGCTCGAGGTCTTTATCACGGGGCTGTGCTCCGAACAGAAACCATAGGCAGCGTGCTGAAGGACGGAGGTTAGGAAGTTAGGAAGTTAGGAAGCGCAGAAAACCCGGGCAATGAACAATCCCGTCGGTTTATCCACACTGTCCAACTTCTCGCCTTCTCAACCTCTTCTTTGCCGGGAACGCACGGACGGCAGGCTGCCGCGAACGAACTTCGAGAGGGGAGACGTTTATGAGCAACATGCTGGTGAACACGCGGGATCAGAAGTTTTTGCTCTACGAGCAAATCGGGATCGAGAGGCTCTTCGAGACCGAGAAGTACGGAGAGTACAACAGGGAAACGGTGGACATGATGCTCAACGAGGCCGAGAAGCTGGCCGTCGAGGTGCTTCAGCCCACCTACGACAAGGGCGACAGGGAAGGCTGCAAGTTCGACAAGGGCAGGGTGAAGGTGCCGGCCTGCTTCCACGACGCCTACAAGAAGTTCTGCGAGGGCGGGTGGCTCAACTGCATGCGCCCCGTCGAGTCCGGCGGTCAGGGGATGCCCAACGTGGTCTCCCAGGCCTGCTACGAGTTCTTCCAGGCCGCCAACTACCCCCTCATCATGTACCCGGGGCTCACCAACGGCGCGGCGGGCCTCATCGATCGCTTCGGCACGCCGGAGCAGAAGAAGAAGTACATGGAGAAGATGTACTCGGGCGAGTGGGGGGGGACGATGTGCCTCACCGAGCCCGGCGCGGGCAGCGACGTGGGCGCCCTGAAGACGACGGCCAGGCGGCTGCCCGACGGGACCTACAGCATCCAGGGCACGAAGATCTTCATCTCCTCGGGCGATCACGACCTCACGGCGAACAACATCCACACGGTGCTTGCCCGCATCGAGGGGGACCCCCCCGGGACGCGGGGCATCTCGATCTTCATCGTGCCCAAGTTCCGCCTGAAGGCCGACGGCAGCCCCGGTCCCTCCAACGACGTCACCACGGGCGGCATCGAGCACAAGATGGGCATCAAGGGCTCCGCCACGGCGATGCTGATCTTCGGCGAGGAGGGCAAGTGCGTGGGCGAGCTCCTGGGCAAGGAGCGCGACGGCATGAAGATCATGTTCCACCTCATGAACGAGGCGCGCCTCGAGGTGGGGCTCCAGGGGCTCGGGACGGCCACGGCCGCCTACGAGCACGCCGTGGAGTACGCCAAGCAGAGACTGCAGGGCTCCGAGATCTTCGAGTTCAAGAACCCGGCGGCCCCCCAGGTCCCCATCATCCGTCACCCCGACATCCGGCGCCAGCTGCTGTGGATGAAGGCCCACGTCGAGGGATGCCGTGCGCTGCTGTACTACGCGAGCTACTGCCAGGACATGATGGAGGCCGCCCCGAGCAAGGAGGAGCGGCAGATGTGGGCCAACCGCGCCGACCTTCTCATCCCCGTCTGCAAGGCCTACGTCACGAACCGGGCCCTCGACGTCTGCTCCGTGGCCATCGACGTCTACGGCGGCTACGGCTACTGCTCGGAGTACCCCATGGAGCAGTACATGCGCGACTGCAAGATCACCCAGATCTACGAGGGGACCAACGGCATCCAGGCCCTCGACCTCGTGGGCCGCAAGCTCGGGATGAAGAAGGGCATGCACCTGCTGGCCATCGCCAAGGAGATGGACGCCGACATCGCGAGGCTGCGCGAGGAGCTACCGGAGCTGTCCGCCTACGTCAACTACCTGGCCGAGGCGAAGAACGCCCTGACGGATCTCACCATCCAGTTCTTCAAGCTCGGCAGGAGCGCGAGCTTCCTCGTCCCGATCCTCTACGCCAGCCCGTACCTGAACCTCTTCGGGGACGTGGCCGTGGGATACCTGCTCATGCAGGCCGCGGGCATCGCCCAGAAGAAGCTCAACGCCATCTACGCCGAGGCGGGCGCCAAGGGATCCAAGGCCAAGCAGCGGGCCCTCGTGCACACGAACGCGGAGGTGGCTTTCTACCAGGGCAAGATCGCGGCGGCCAAGTTCTTCGCCGTCAACGTCCTGACCTCCGTTCGGGGCCGGGCAGAGGGGATCAAGGCGGGCGACCGCACCCCCATCGAGATCGCCGACGAGAGCTTCGCGATCTAGGGCAGGGTATAGGGTACAGGGTACAGGGCTGAAGGTACTGAAGAATTTTATAAAAGGAATCTGCTTCTTTCCCGAACCCCGAACCCCGACACCCCTTCTTTCGAACAATAGACGAAACAGACGACACATCGGAGGAGGAAACCATGTCGTTTCAGATCAAAAAAGCAGCCGTTTTAGGCGCGGGGGTCATGGGGGCGAACATCGCGGCCCAGCTGGCCAATGCGGGGATCCAGTGCCTGCTCCTCGACATCGTTCCCCCGGAGCTGACCGAGGCGGACAAGGCAAAGGGACTGACGAAGGAGAGCCCGGCATGGCGCAACAGCTTCGCCATCCGCGGCCTCGAGGGGGCGACCAAGGCCAAACCCGCCAGCTTCTACACGAAGCGCAACGCGGAGATGATCACGCCGGGCAACTTCGAGGACAACCTCTCGTGGCTCGCGGGCGTGGATCTCGTCATCGAGGCTGTCATCGAGAACCTCAAGATCAAGCAGGACCTCTTCGCGAAGGTGGAGAAGGCCGTGAAGCCCCACTGCATCGTGGCCACCAACACCTCGGGCATCCGGATCGGCGAGATCTCGGCGAACCTGGGCAAGAGCCTCAAGGAACGGTTCCTGGGCATCCACTTCTTCAACCCGCCGCGGTACATGAAGCTCGTCGAGGTCATCCCCGGCGAGGAGACGAAGAAGGAGGTCGTCGAGTACGTGACCCGCTTCTGCGAGGACGTGCTCGGCAAGGGCGTCGTCGTCTGCAAGGACGTGCCCAACTTCATCGCCAACCGCATCGGCGTCTTCGACATGTCCAACGCCATGAACCTCATGCTCGCCAAGGGCATGAGGGTCGAGGACATCGACGCCATCATCAGCGCCCCCCTCGGGCGGCCCCGTTCGGCCATCTTCGGGACGATCGACCTCGTGGGCCTCGACACGGCGTACCACGTCATGACGAACCTCTACGAGGCCCTGCCCAAGGACGAGAGCCGCGACCTCTTCATCCCGCCCGACTTCGTCAAGGCCATGATCCAGAAGAAGTGGCTCGGCAACAAGACGAAGGGCGGATTCTACAAGAAGACCAAGGACGCCAAGGGCAAGAAGCTCAAGCTCGCGATCGACGTGAAGACCCTGGACTACGTACCCGCCGACAAGCCCAAGTTCGAGTCCATCGGCGCCGCGAAGAAGTCCGAGGCCCCCGTCGAGAAGACCGTGAAGATGGTCTTCAACGGAAAGGACGCCGCGGCGGACCTCGTCCGGGAGTACCTCTGCAACAACTTCATCTACGCCGCCAACCGCATCCCCGAGATCGCGGACACCGTCGTGGAGATCGACAACGCCATGAAGTGGGGCTACAACCATGCGCTCGGCCCCTTCGAGACCTGGGACGCCATCGGCGTCAAGGAAGCCGTCGAGGTCATGAAGCAGCTGGGCAAGAAGGTGCCCAAGAAGGTCGAGGAGATGCTCAAGGGCGGGTTCCCCTCCTTCTACACGAAGAAGGAAGACGGCACCTACTACTACGACTTCGCGAAGAAGGACTACGTGAAGCTCGCCGAGAACCCCAAGATCATCATCCTGCCGGCCCTGAAGGAGCGCAAGAAGATCGTCCGCCAGAACGCGGGCTCCAGCCTCATCGACATGGGCGACGGCGTGGCCTGCCTCGAGTTCCACACCAAGATGAACGCCATCGACGAGGACATCATCAATATGCTGTTCCTCGCCTGCGACATCGTGGAGAAGGACTTCACGGGTCTCGTCGTGGGCAACCAGAGCCCCAACTTCTCCGTGGGCGCCAACATCTTCAAGGTGCTCGTCGCCATCCAGAAGGGGGACTGGGACATCCTCGAGAAGATGATCAACGACTTCCAGCAGGCCAACATGCGCCTGAAGTTCTGCGAGAAGCCCGTCGTGACGGCGCCCGCCGGCATGACCCTCGGCGGCGGCTGCGAGATCGCCATGCACGGCGCCAGGTGCCAGCCCGCGGCCGAGACCTACATCGGCCTGGTGGAAGTGGGTGCGGGCGTCATCCCCGCGGGCGGCGGCACCAAGGAGCTCATGGTCCGCGTGACCGAGGGGATTCCCATGGGGGTCGTGGAGCAGGGCCTCAACCTGCAGGGATTCTTCGGGAAGGTCTTCGAGAACATCGGCATGGCCAAGGTGGCCACGAGCGCCGAGGAGGCCAAGGAACTGGGCTACGTCCGCAAGACCGACGGCATCAGCATCAACCGCGACCAGCAGCTCAACGACGCCAAGCAGATCGTCCTGGGCCTGTCGAAGTTCTACAAGCCGCCCAAGCCTGCGCTCGTTCCCGTAATGGGCGAGAACTTCCGCGGCATCTGCGAGGCCGTCCTCTACAACATGCGGCACGGCAACTACATCAGCGACTACGACGTCCACATCGCCCGCAAGCTCGGCCACATCATCTCCGGTGGCGACTGCGCCGAGGGGACGACCGTGACGGAGCAGGAGCTCCTGGACCTGGAGCGCGAGGCCTTCCTGAGCCTCTGCGGCGAGCAGAAGACGCAGGACCGGATCATGTCGCTGCTGTCCACGGGCAAGCCGCTGCGTAACTAGTACGCGGAGAACCGGGGGCAACGTCCCGTCTAATAGCTTGCGTCGGTCTTTGGACATGAAGTCCGCGAAGATAGGAAGAGCAGAAGTGAGGCAGAGCGGATCAGAGAAGAGATAATGCATCCACGCCGATCTTCCGCTTTTCATAACTTCCTAACTTCGCAATCCTTAACGGAGGCCTTGCATCCGGGCACTTTGGGTCAGCCCGATGCAGGACAAGACTTGGAAGATTAAAACCGTCTCTTAAACCAAGGGAGGAACCATACCATGAGAGAAGCCGTTATTGTTGCAGCGGTCAGGAGCCCGGGCGGGCGTTATAGACGGGGGGGCCTTGCGGCCACCCGGGCCGACGAGTTCGGCCTGCAGGTCGTGAAGGGGCTGCTGGAAAAGGTCCCGCAGCTCGACCCCAGGGACGTGGACGACCTCATCGTCGGCTGCGCCTTCCCGGAGGCCGAGACGGGCATGAACCTCGGCCGCGTCCTCGCCCTGGGCGCGGGGCTGCCCATCGAAACTTCGGGCATGACGATCAACCGGTTCTGCTCCTCGGGCCTTCAGGCCATCGCCGACGCGACGGCGAAGATCCGGGCGGGCTGGTCCGACGTCATCATCGCCGGGGGCTGCGAGACCATGACCCACATCCCCATGGGCGGAAGCCAGTTCCGGCCTCACCCGGACTGGGGCAACCGGCCCAACACATACGTGTCCATGGGCATCACGGCGGAGAACGTCGCCGCCAAGCACAACGTCTCCCGCGAGGACCAGGACAAGATGGGCGTCGAGAGCAACCGCCGGGCCGCAGAGGCCCTCAAGGCCGGAAAGTTCAAGGACGAGACGATCCCCATCAAGGCCTGGAGATACAAGAAGGACGCGAGCGGCAAGCGCATCCGCGAAGAGGTCACCTTCGGAGCCGATGACGGCGTCCGGTGGCCGACGACGGTCGCCGACCTGGGCAAGCTCAAGCCCGCGTTCAAGGCGGGGGGCTCGGTGACGGCGGGCAACTCCTCGCAGATGACCGACGGGGCCGCCTTCGCCCTGCTCATGACGGAAGAGAAGGCCAAGGCCCTGGGCCTCAAGCCCCTGGCGAAGATGACCTTCTACGCCGTGGCGGGCTGCGCGCCCGAGGAGATGGGCATGGGTCCCTCCGTGGCCATCCCGAAGGTTCTGAAGCTGGCAGGGCTGAAGACGGACGACATCGATCTGTTCGAGATCAACGAGGCCTTCGCCTCCCAGGCCATCGCCTCGTGCCGCCTCCTCGGGATCGAGGAGCGCTACTGGAAGGGCGACATCAACCCCAACGGCGGGGCCATCGCCCTGGGCCACCCCCTGGGAGCGACCGGCGCAAAGCTCACGGCGCAGATCCTGCACGAGGCGAAGCGCCGCAAGGCCAAGCGCTGCATGGTCTCCATGTGCATCGGCGGCGGCATGGGCGCGGCGGGCATCTATGAGATGTTGTAAAAGCAGGCATTGGGCACCAGGTGAATAGGACATCCCCCTCTTTCCCGGAAACGGGAGGGAGGGGGATTTCTTTTAAATTCTGCTTCCAGCCCATGCGAAAAGGCGGTATACGAAAATGGCGGGCGTGAGGCTAAAGGCAAGATGACAGCAGGCGCAAGGCTAAAGGCATATGCAAGAGCCTGCGTAAGGCTTAAGGCGAGATAGAAGCAGACGTAAGGCTTAAGGCATAAGGCGCAAGGTCAAAGGTCAAAGGAGGAAACCATGATGTTGTATTTTACCTTAAGCCTTAAGCCCTAAGCCATAAGCCTAAAACAGTCGCCATAAGCCCCTAGCCCTATCCCGAAGGAGGAGGAGAATGAGTGCACAGAATTACGCGGAAGCGGCGGAGTTCATCCGGAACAACCTCAGGCTGAGGACCTTGCCTCTGGCCGTGAAGTTCCTCAAGGAAAAGGCCTTCCCGGAGAAGACGAGGCAGCCCTCCGTTGCGCTGGGAAAGAGGGTTGCCGTCTGCCAGGCCGCCAGCATGGCGCGCCTCTACGGCTGGACGGTGGGCCTTGCAAAGGAGGACCTGGTCTGTGTGCCGGCCGGTATCGCCTTCGGGTTCAGCAACGCCGACGACACGGCGGCAGCCATCGGGAAGCTCTTCTGCGGCGGTGCCTACGCGCGGACGGAAGAAACGGGGACCCGCGAGGGCATGTCCATCTGCCGGCTCGGGAAGGAAGAATATGCGGCCCTGCTCATCGCCCCGCTTGCCCGTGCAGCCTTTGAGCCGGATATTGTCGTGCTCTACGGCAACCCCGCGCAGGCGATGCGGCTTGTCCAGGCCTGGAGCTGGCAGGACGGGGAACGGATTGTCGGAAACTTCGGCGGCAAGATCGAATGCGCCGAATACCTGATCGCGCCGTTCAAGGAGCAGAAACCGCGCGTGGCCGTCCCCGGCATGGGCGACCGGGTGTTCTCGCTCACCCAGGACGACGAGATGGTCTTCTCTCTGCCCGCGAGGGGGCTCGCGCAGCTCATGACGGGGCTGCAGGAGGCGGGCAAGAAGGTGGGCGCCGGATACCCCGTGACGTTCTTCCTGAACTTCCAGCCGGAGTTCCCGCCGCACTTCAAGGCGCTTGGGAAAGAACTGGGGCTTCTTTAGTGAAAGAAGCGGGGGAAGTGAAAGGGGCGGTATTCAAAACGGAATGAACGAAACAAACGAGTAAACGAAATAAACGATAAGGATGAAGATCCGCTTTGACCGGATGGCCGAGGGGGACCGCGAGGCCGTCGTCGACATCTTCAATTACTATATCGAGAACAGCTTCGCGGCCTATCCCGAGGAGACGGTGCCCTATGCATTCTTCGACCGCTTCCTCGAGTTGACGCAAGGGTACCCGGCCCTCACCGCGAGGGACGAGGAAGACGGCGGCCGGGTCGTCGGGTTCGCCTTCCTTCGTCCCTATCACCCGGTGCCGTCGTTCCTGCGCGCTGCGGAATTCACCTGTTTCATCGAACCGGGATACACGGGCCGGGGGATCGGTTCGGACCTGCTGAATCGAATCGTCGCCGGGGCGCGAAACATGGGGGTTGACACGATTCTGGCCAACATCTCGTCGCTCAACGAGGCAAGCCTGCGCTTCCACGGGCGGCACGGCTTCGAGGAGTGCGGGCGGTTCAGGCGGGTCGCAAGCAAAAGGGGCAGGGATCTCGATGCCGTGTGGATGCAGCGGATCCTGTGAAGACAGCGGACAGGGGGGGGCAGGGGTCAGGGGAAATCCCCCTGTCATCCCCCTTCGGCAAAGGGGTGTATAGGCCGGTCTGTACAAGGGGGGGAAAGAGGGGGATCTGAATGCAGGGACAAGCTGAATACGATGGAGAGGTTGTCCGGATCGATGGAGTTCATTCGAAAAAGGTGATGGAATGAAGATCGGTTACGTGCAGTTCAATCCAACCTTCGGCCGGGTGGAAAGGAATCTCGACAGGGCGGAGGCCCTCATCGAGGGTGCGCAGGCGGACCTCCTGGTGCTTCCGGAGCTCTTCAACACGGGCTACCTCATCACCTCCAGGGAGGAGATCGGCGCCCTGGCCGAGGAGGTGCCGGGCGGAAGAACGGCCCGGCGTCTCGCCGCCGTCGCGAAGAGAAGGAACGTTCACCTCGTCGCGGGAATGGCCGAGCGCAGCGGCGCGAAACTTTACAACTCCGCCATCCTCGTCTCCCCGAGGGGATTCGTGGCCGTCTACCGCAAGGTGCACCTCTTCTTCGAGGAAAAACTCTGGTTCGAGCCGGGCGACGGCGGGTTCCCCGTCCTCGACATCGGGATCTGCAAGGTGGGGGTCATGGTCTGTTTCGATTGGTTCTTCCCCGAGTCCATGCGGGCCCTCTCCCTGAACGGGGCGCAGGTCGTCTGTCACCCCGCAAACCTCGTGCTGCCCTACTGCCAGACCGCCATGGTCACCCGCTGCCTGGAGAACCGGGTATTCGCCGTCACGGCGAACCGGACGGGGACGGAAGACCGGGGGGGCAAGAGCCTCCACTACACGGGGAAAAGCCAGATCACCGACACGGCCGGAAACGTCCTGTCCAGGGCCGGTGAAGACGAGGAGTGCGTGGGCATCGTGGACATCGAACCTGAAAAGGCCCTCGACAAACAGCTCAACCCCTACAACAACCTCTTCGGGGACCGGAGACCCTCCTTCTATCGGGATATCTGCGGAGTGCCTCCATCCGTCGAGGGAACAACNACGAAGCGGGATTGANTGTGAAGTTAGGAAGCTAGGAAGTTATGAAGTTAGGATCATGGGAAGGGAAGACATCATGCNCTTGAGGCTGTCCGAACTTCCTAACTTCCTATCTTCTTAACTTCTGCCTTTGTCCGGGGGCAGNCTGACNTCGACGAACTTCCGGTAGCCGATTGCGCTGAACTGGTCCTGGATCCTGGACCCCAGGGTCGATTCGGTCGTGTCGTCGGGCAGGGGGGATTCGACAACCAGCTTGCCGTGCCTCGAGAAGCTCTGCCGGACCACCAGGTCGGCAAGGTCGATCACCGCCAGGGGCGACAGCGACCGGTGCAGGAAGGAAAAGTGGGTGTGCAGGAGGGTCTCCTCGAGGTAGTCGGGAAGCTCGTACTTCCTGAGAAGGGCGAGGCCCAGCAGGGGGTGCCAGGCGGAGAGAAAACCCTCGTCCAGAGAGGTTTTCGAGCGGATCTCGTAGAGAACGGCGGGAATCCGGCCGATCTCGATGAGCAGCGACCCCATCTCCACGCGTTCCACCGCCGTGCTCTTGAACCCCAGCTCCTCCGCGAGGATCCGTCCAAGAATGGCCCGCGAGAAGCTGCGGCCGGCCAGGGATTCCAGGGAGGGGTCGAGCAGGAAGAGGGCCATGGCGAGGATGTAGATCTTGGAGGGTTTCATCCCCATTCTCAAGACCACTTTCGTGAAGCTGCCGGCATCGCCCGGCTTGACCTTGCCGAAGAGAACCACGGAATTGGCCCGGCCCATCATGCGGGAGACGATCTGCTCCTTGATCTTGAACTTGAGCTGTTCGATCTCGTGCTGATGGGCGTCCTCGTTGTCCAGGACGAGGAGGACGGAGGGGTCAAAGCCGAGGTTGAGGGTTTCGATGACCGTATCGTGAATGTCCGACAGCAGCGCCAGTTCGGGCCCCGGGATCTCCCGTTTCAGCTCCGCCGCCAGGCTTTCCATGGTGCCGCTCATAGCGCCGACCTCATGCCCCCGGGACGGCATCCGCCGATCGGGGCCTTGCTTGCACGATGACCTGACCACCGGCGACCGCGAGGCGAGCAGGGCGCAGGAGAGGTTTCGGTTCCGCTGCAGGTCGAGGCCGGAAAGAGAGCGAGAAGAATGATTCCGTGTTCCGCGTGAGCTCCGGTACCGGGGTCCGCCATGCCGATGGTCAGGTCATTCACGACAAGGTTACACACCGATGATGAAGCAATAACCATACCATGATCGGCCGAGGCACGGCCGCGGGACCGTCNTAACCGGTCGAATTCGCTTGACAGTTCCCGCAAGGGGATCTNTCCGGGGTCATCGCTGTCCCNTTGAGGGCGAGGCGCTCCGGGGTGGCGGCCCCGAAGGGCATACCCTTTTTTCGACAGGNGAAGCAATGGCGAGACAGATCATCAAGCGCTCCAGGAAGACGGGGATGCCCCCCGGCAGCCTCGTCCACATCGGAAGGGAGCGGACGGAGAAGAGCCGGGTCTCCTTGGTCGATTATGCGGAAGGCCACTTCGAGGAGCGGGCGGTTCCGTCCGTCGACGAGCTGGCACCGTACATCGGCAAGCCGAGCGTCACGTGGATCGACGTCGTCGGGATTCACGAGCCCGATCTCATCGGAGAGGTCGGCCGCTGTTTCGGCATCCATCCGCTGCTGATGGAAGACATCATGAACACGACGCAGCGGCCGAAGATCGACGACCTGGGGAAGTACATCTGCGTGATCCTCAAGGTGATCGCCTTCGACGAGCAGGCAAGGGAGCTCCGGTTCGAGCAACTGAGCCTCGTGTTCAGCGACGACGTCGTCCTGTCCTTCCAGGAGTCCGAGAGCGGGATCTTCAAGCAGCTCCGCGAGCGGATTCGAAACGACCTCGGGCGGATCCGCAGGATGGGAACGGACTATCTGGTCTACAGCCTCATGGACGCCGTGGTGGACCACTACTTCGTCGTGATGGAGAAAATGGGGGAGAAGATCGACGACCTGGAAGACGAGGTCGTGGCGAACCCGAGGCGCGAGACCCTACGGAGCGTCCAGCGGATCCGGGACGAGATCCTGCTGGTGCGGCGAAGCGTCTGGCCGTTGCGGGAGGTGGTTTCCCTGCTCGAGAGGGCCGAGTCCCCCCTCATCGACAAGACCTCGGCCATCTACTTCCGCGACGTCTACGAGCACACGATCCAGGTGATGGACACCGTGGACACCTACCGGGACATCCTTTCGGGGATGTTCGACATCTACCTCTCGAGCGTGAGCAACCGCCTCAACGAGGTCATGAAGGTGCTCACGATCATCGCCACCGTCTTCATGCCCCTCACGTTCCTCGCGGGCGTCTACGGCATGAACTTCGAGTACATGCCGGAACTCAAATGGCGGTACGGCTATTTCCTGATCTGGGGGGTGATGATCGTCATCGCCCTTGCGATGCTGGCGTGTTTTCGAAAGAGGAAATGGATCTGAGGCGCGGCGGGGCGGAAAGTTCCTCGACGGCGGCAAGCAGCAGCGCCGTGTCCACGGGCTTGGCGAACGTCCGGTCGGCGCCGGAGAGCGCCGCCGCCCTCATGCCGCTCAACGGCCCGATCCGCCCGCCCCCCGAGATCGCGATGATCTTCACGGCGGGGTCGGACCTGCGGAACTCCGCGAGGGTCCCGAGCCCCTTCTCCCCGGGGGTGAGGATGCCCGTGATCACGAGATCGACCGGGTGTCTCCGGTGCAGCCGGAGCGCCTGGGCGCCGTCCTCCGCCGTTTCCACGTCGTAGCGGGCCCTGCGCATGAGCCGCTCCAGCATGTCCCGCACGAGGTAGTCGTCGTCGAGGATCAGGATGCGCGTCATGCGGCCGTCCTCCCGCCGTCCGCGTCGAGTACGGTGCGGATTTCCCGGGCCACGTCGCCCATGAAGAGGGGCTTCATCAGGAAGCGGCGGATGCCCATCCTCAGGGCCTGCTCCTCGTTGATCAGTTCGCTGTAGCCCGTGCAGAGGATGATGGGCGTGCCGGGCCTGAAACGCAGGATCTCGCGGGCCAGCTCGGCGCCGGTCATGTCCGGCATGGTCATGTCGGTGATGACGATGTCGAAGCTCTCGGGGTTTTCGCGGAAGAGGCGCAACGCATGGCGGCTCTCGCGGACGGTGGTGACACGGTACCCCAGCGCGGAGAGCACCTGTTCCATCACTTCCACCAGGTGTCCCTCGTCGTCGACGAACAGCACATGTTCCGAGCCCCGGGGGATCGGCGCCGCCGGTGTCTCCGGCTCCAGCCCCCGGTCGGCGGCGGAAGGAAGGTAGATCTCGAACGCGCTTCCCCGGCCGGGCGTGCTGTCGACGCGGACGGCGCCGCCGAGAGCCTTCACGATGCCGTAGACGACCGACAGGCCAAGCCCGGTGCCCTCCCCGGGGGCCTTCGTGGTGAAGAAGGGGTCGAAGATGCGGTCGATGTGGGCCGGCTCGATGCCGTGTCCCGTGTCGCTCACGGTCAGCCGCAGGAAACCCGCCGCACGGGCGCCTTCCCCCCCCGGCACGAGCCCCGGCGGGGGCGACGCGTTGTCGATCCGGATGGCCAGCCGTCCGCCCGAGGCGCGCATGGCATGGGCCGCGTTGGTGCAGAGATTCATGAGAACCTGGTGGATCTGCGTGGCGTCGGCCAGGATCACGCTGTTCGCGGCCGGGACATCGAGGTGCAGGTCGATCGTGACGGGCAGGGAGGAGCGGAGGAACTTCACGGCCTCCTTCGCCAGCGGGACGACGTCGAGGGGTCTGCGTTCCTGTTCGACCTGCCGGCTGAACGCGAGGATCCGGCTCACGAGGGTCTTCGCGCGGTTGCAGGCGCTGAGGATCTGCGAGAGGTTCCAGCGGCTCTCGTCGTCGGCCGCGTCCTGCAGGCACAGCTCGGCGTAGCCGATCACGGCGAAGAGGATGTTGTTGAAGTCGTGGGCGATGCCGCCCGCCAGGGTGCCCACGGCTTCCATCTTCTGGGCCTGCCGAAGCTGCAGCTCCAGCAGCGCCTTCTGCGCTTCGGCATGTTTCCGATCTGCGATGTCCCGGGTGACGCCGATGATGGAAAGCGGCGCGCCGTCCTCGCCCCGGATGACCTGCGCCGACACCTCGTACCAGCCCGTGGAACCGTCCTTCCTGTATACTTCCAGCTCGGTCGTGACGGCGCGGGGCTTGCCGTTTCGGGCAGGGCCGGCTCCCCCTGCCTCCTCGCCGAGCAGTCGTTTCACCGTTTCGAGGGCGGTCGGCGTGAGAAAGTTCTGAAGCGGCATGGACATCCATTCCGAAGGGGTCCACCCGAAGACCCGCTCCGACGAGGGGCTGACGTACGTGAAGGCGAGGTTCATGTCCGCCGTCCAGATGACGTCCGTGACGTTTTCCGCCAGCAGGCGGTACTTCGCCTCGCTTTCCCGCAGCTTCTCCTGGTCCTCGACCTGCTTCGAGATGTCGTGGATGGTCGTGAGGATGACCTCCCGGTCACCCAGCCGGATCCGGTCCGCGGACCAGAGCGCAGGGGCAACCTTTCCGGCCCGGGTCCGGAAGTGGGCAAGCCCGTCCCGTAAAGACCCGTCTTTGCGCAGCTGCGCGATCAGGCGGTCCCGCTCTTCGGGCCGGGCCCAGAGCCCGATTTCCACGGATGTCCGACCGATGAGCTCCTCCCGGGAGTATCCCGACAGCTCGACGGCCCGATCGTTGACATCCAGGATCCGTCCCTCCTCGAGGGTCGCGATGGTCATGGGGATGGGGTTGGACTGGAAGACCTTCATGAAACGTTCTTCGCTTGCCCGCAGGGCTTCCTCGGCCTCCTTGCGTGCCTGGATGTCCTCGTGGGTCCCCTCGTAATGCGTGATCCGCCCCCGCCGGTCGCGAACCGCCCGCGCGTTGACGGAGACCCAGAAGACGCTGCCGTCCTTGCGGTAGGTCCGGTGCTCGAAATTCCGGACGAAGCCCTGCGACTCGACGGCCCGAATGAAGAGGTCTCTCTCGGCGGGGTCCACGTAGTGCTGGGAGGCGATGTCGGTGATCGATACGATCATCTCCTCGGGGGAGTCGAAACCGCACATCTTCGCCGTTGCGGGGTTGACACGGAGAAAGCGGCCCTCCAGCGTGCTCTGGAAGATGCCCATGACGGCGTTTTCGAAGAGGGCCCGGTATTTCTCCTCGCTCCTCCGGAGCTCGTCCCGGGCCTTCATCTGCTCGGTGACGTCCAGGGCCGTGAAGACGACGCCTGCCGAAAGGTCGCCGGGATCGATCGGGGTCGAGCTCAGGAGAATGTCGACCAGCCGGCGGTCCTTGCTCTGCCAGACCGTCACGATGCTGCCCGTGCCCTTGCTGCGGACGTCGGCGTTCTGGATCCGGCCGACGCGGTCGAATTCCTCGTCGCTGGGGTACAGGATGCGGGCGCTCTTGCCCTTGAGCTCCTCGGGCGTGTACCCTGTGATGCCGCTGATCTGTCCGTTGGTCCACTCGATGATGCGGTTCTTTACGACCCCGATGCCGGTCGGGGCGGCCTGAAGGATGCTCCTCAGGAGGCCTTCGCCCCGGAGGGTCGCGTCGGGATCGAAGGGTCCGCCCGACAGGGGGGATGCCGCGGGGCTTTCGCCCGCGGGCATGCCGGCAGGCGTGCGTTCCCGCTCTGTTTTCGGCTCGGCGGCTTTCCGCCCGTGGCTTCTGTTCATCGTACCGATCCCGGTCAGGATTGACGCCGTTGCAGCGGACAGGCGCCCGGCGGTCCGCTGCAGCCTCGCCTGCGCAAGGGCCGCGGGGGGCAACGAAGACGCCGGTTTTCGACAGGAGGCGCGGGCACCCGCACCGTGGGATGCCGAAACGAAGAATCTTGCAAAAACGGTGCCTCGATCAAGGCGCGAACGCTCCCGCAGGGGCGGGCGTCAGGCGAGCTTGAAGAAGGCCGGCAGGTAGGTCGAAAGGGCGGGGAAATAAATCAGGATTCCCAGCGCGAGCAGCATGGCGAGGATGAAGGGGACGATCGCCCGGGAGAGTTCCTCGAGGCGGATCTGTGCGAGGTTGCAGACGACGTAGAGGTTCACCGCCACGGGCGGGGTGAGCTGACCGATGGCGAGGTTCACGGTCATGACGACGCCGAACCAGATCGGGTCCCACTGGAAGAGCTTGATGATCGGGATGAGAATGGGCAGGAAGATGTAGTAGATCGAGATGGCATCCATCAGCATGCCCGCCAGAAAGAGGATGACGTTGATCATGAGCAGGACGACCCACGGGTTCTGCGAGACGGTGAGCAGGTAGCCCGAGAACTTGTCCATCACGCCCAGGGTGGATCCCGTCCAGGAGTAAAGCCCCGCGAAGGCCACGATGATCATGATGACCGCGGAGGACAGCACGGCGTCGCGCAGCAGGTCGTAGAGATCCCGCACGTGAAGCTCCCGGTGGATCACCACACCGACGAAGAGACCGTAGAAGACTGCCACGACCGCCGCCTCGGTGGGGGTGAAGACCCCCCCGTACATCCCGCCCAGGATGATGAACGGGGCCGCGAGCCCCCACACGGCTTCCGTGAAGGCCTTCCAGATTTCGGAAGGCGTTCCCCAGCGTTCCCCCCGCCACCCGTTCTTCCAGGAGATCACGAAACAGGGCAGGATGAGGAAGAGCCCCACGAGGAGCCCGGGGATCGCTCCCGCGGCGAACAGCGCCGAGATGGAGGTCCCCGTGATGACCCCGTACAGGATCAGGGCGATGCTCGGCGGGACGATGATCGCGAGCGAGCCGGAGGACGCGACGAGCGCCGCCGTGAAGGGTTTCGCGTACCCCTTCGCCGCCATGGCGGCGATCAGGATCGTTCCCAGGGCGGCCGTATCGGCGGGGCCGGAGCCGGAAATGCCCGCGAAGATGAGACCCACCACGACCGTCACGATGGCCAGCCCCCCGGGGATCGGCCCCACCACGAGGCTGATCAGGTGGACGAGGCGCCGGGAGATCCCGCAGCGCTCCATGATCAGGCCGGCCAGGATGAAGAAGGGGATGGCCAGGAGCTGGAACTTGGCGATCCCGGCGTAGAAGTTGGGCGAGATCCCCTGGATTCCCAGGTCGAAGGCCCAGATGAGCAGGCAGGCCACCGCCGCCAGCGACGTCGCGACGGGAACGCCGAGCACGAGGGCCGCGATGAAGATGCCGAAGAGCAGTGCCGACTCCATCAGGCCCTCTCCCGGAGTTTTGAGACGGTCGCCTCGATCACCCGCAGGACGATGAAGATGCAGCCCACGGGGATGGCGAGCGTGTACCACCACTGGGGGATGGCCAGGGCCTCCGTCGTGATCGACATCTCGATTTCATCCCGGATGTGGACGAGGCTGAAGCGGAACAGGACCGCGCAGACCAGGAGCATGAGCGCGCCGGAAAGGGCGGCGACGGCCTTGCGCAAGGGAGCGGGCAGCCTCTCGGCGAGGAAGGTGAACCCGAGGTGCAGCCCCCGTTTGAAGCAGGCGGCGCCCCCGAGCATGGTGACCCACACCAGGAGCGCCACCTCGATCTCTTCCGTGAAGGCGAAGGAGTAATGAATGAAATAGCGGGTGAGCACGTTCGTGAAGGCGAGGATGCCCATGACGGTGAGCAGAACGACCGAAACGGCTTCCTCGACATGTTGCGCGAACGCTCTCACCCCTCCGTTCCCCCGCTTGCCCTACTTCTTCTTCGGGGCCGGTTTCTTCGCCGGTGCCGCCGCCCCTGCGACGGCCTGCTCGGCCGCCTTGACCAGGTCCGCCCCGATCTCCTGGGCCCACTTGTCGTAAACGGCCTTCGTCCTGGCCTTGAAGGGCTTGATCTGGTCGGCCGTGAGCACTGTCACGTCCATGCCGTTTTTCCTGAGCTCGTCGATGGAGGAGGTGCTGCCCAGCAGCCCCTTGCGCGCCTCGGCCTTCTGCCAGGCCGTCGCCTCGAGGGCCGCCCTGCGGAGGATCTCCTGGTCCTTCTTGTCAAAGGTCTTCCAGGTCTCGTTGCTGGCCAGGAGGATCAGGGGGTCGATCACGTAGTGCCAGAAAGTGCAGTACTTGTGGACCGTCCAGAGCTTGTAGGGAATGATGATCCCCGTGACGGGGTTCTCCTGCCCGTCGACGGTGCCGGACTGGAAGGCGGTGAGAGCCTCGCCCCAGTTCATCGAGACCGGGTTTGCACCCAGGGCCTTGAAGGTGTCGATGAAGATGGGCGAGCCGACGACGCGGATCTTCAGCCCTTCGAGGTCCTCGGGCTTCTTGATTGCGCGCCTGCTGTTGGTGATCTCGCGGAACCCGTTCTCCCCCCAGCCCAGGGCCAGGGCCCCCTTCGCGTCGAGGGCCTCATAGATCTTCCTGCCCACGGGGCCGTTCTCGATGGCATCGAGGGCCCTGTAGTCGGGGATCAGGAAGGGAAGGGAGAAGAGATTGAGCTCCTTGACCGTCGTGGACCAGTTGATCGTGGAGCCCAGGGCGAAGTCCGCCACCCCCTGCTTGATCAGCATGAACTCGTTGGTCTGCTTGCCGGCATAGAGCTGGCCGCTGTAGTAGACCTTGATGTTGATTTTGCCGCCCGTGCGTTCCTTCACGAGATCCGCAAACTTCTGACCCCCTTGCCCCCAGGCCGTCGTGGGTCCCACGACGATGCTCATCTTGTACTCGGGTTTGTAGTTCGCCGCCGATGCCGTCGCCGCCGATCCGAGGGCGAACAGCGCAACTGTGATGACTCCAACCCAGCGTTTCATGATGCCTCCTCCTTTCGTGGAAAAACCGTCCCCGCGTTCATGGCGGGGGGATTGTCTCCCTCCGGCTCAGGCGTCCCGCCCGTTGCCGCCCGGGATCGAGATGCGCAGCGTGCCGCCGCGCCCGAAGATGTCGTGCAGGTGGATGTAGCCCTTGAGCCGGTTGTTCCTGCCCGTGACCACGAGGGTCGTGATCTCTAGGGTCTCCATCGTCTCCACGGTCTTCGCGAGGGTGGCGTTCTCGTCGATCGTGCGGGGCGTCTTCGTCATGATCTCGTCGACGGGGACGGCGTCGAAGCGCACCCCGCGTTTCACGCATCGCCGCACGTCGCCGTCGGTCAGGATCCCCTTCAGGCGGTCCTTCCGGTCCGTGACGAGCACGAAGCCCAGGTTTCGCCGGTCGATTTCGTCGACGGCCTCCAGCGCGGGCGAGCCCGCGTAGACGCGGGGGATCCTCTCGCCCGTGATCATCGCCTCCTTCACCCGGTGCATGAGCCGCTGGCCCAGGGTCCCGCCCGGGTGGAACTTGAGGAAGTCCTTTTCGCCGAAATTGCGCTTGTCCGTCAGCGCCACGGCCAGGGCGTCGCCCATGGCGAGCGCGGCCGTGGTGCTCGAGGTGGGCGCAAGGCCGAAGGGGCAGGCCTCGCGGGCCACCCCCACGTCGATGACGATGTCGCTCGCCTTGCCGAGGGTCGAGCGGGGGTTGCCCGTCAGGGCGATGAGCGGCAGCCCGATCGGGCCGATCCGCGCGACCAGCTCGTTGAGCTCGGCCGTTTCCCCGCTGTTGGAGATGGCGATGAGCACGTCGCCCTTCGTGACGATACCCAGGTCCCCGTGCATCCCCTCGACGGGGTGCAGGAAGATGGCCGGCGTGCCCGTGCTCGTGAAGGTGGCGACGATCTTGCGGCCGATGAGGCCCGACTTGCCGATCCCGGACACGATGACGCGCCCCTTGGCCCTGTAGATCGTGTCGACGGCCTTCGCGAAGTTCTGATCGAGCTTGGGGATGAGCCCCAGGATGCACTCGGCCTCGATTTTCAGAACCTCGCGGGCCTGCTCGAGGGCGTCGCCGCCCGTTTTCGCCTTTTTCATCCGATGCTCCGCAAACTCCGGTACGGTTTTGTATGCAGGGTCTCCTGACTATCAAATCTTGGCCCCGAAAACAAGGTTCATTTTGGGGCAAATCAAATATGGAATCGAGGGGTTGTTGGTTGTGCCGGCAGAGAAATGATTTTGTCGGCGAAAATCTGACCTCCCTTGCAAAACCATTTCGCCGCCCTCATGGGTACCGGTTGCTTGCGGATGAAGCCTTGAAACTTCAGGGCCGGTGGGTTACGTTCCGGGGGAAGGTCTGGTTCGCGAAGAGGTGTGCGGGATGGAAATCAAGAATTACGTGCTGAGCTTTCCCACGACGGCGAAGACGGATCTCATCGACATCACGCGGGAGGTCTCGCAGAGGATCCGCGAGTCGGGCATCGCCGAGGGCAGCGTGCTCGTCTTCGTGCCGGGCTCGACGGCGGCCCTGACGACCATCGAGTACGAAAGCGGCGTCGTCGAGGACCTGCGCGAGGCGATCGAGCGTCTCGCCCCGGAGGGGGTGCGCTACCGGCACGATGCGCGGTGGGGGGACGGCAACGGCTACTCCCACGTGCGGGCGGCCCTCCTGGGGCCGTCCCTCGCAATCCCCGTCATCGAGGGCCGGCCCGTGCTGGGCACGTGGCAGCAGGTGATCCTCTGCGATTTCGACAATCGGCCGCGGAAGCGGCAGGTCGTGATACAGGTGACAGGCAACAGGTAACAGACATCCCCTTCCGATTCATTTCCTGTCACCTGACACCTGTCACCTGCAACCTCGATCGGCCAGAAAGAGGGTTGACCGTCGACAGGCAAGTCGTATCTTCGAAGGGGTTGATGGGGAATGCGTCTACTGATACGCGGCGGCAGCATCGCGGCAGGCGCCGGCGCGGCAAGGGGGTACCCGGACATCCTCCGCGATCTCTACGCTCCGCGCGGGGTGGAGGTCGTCAACCGCTCGAGGCCCGGGGAGACCTCGTTCGACGGGGTCGAGACCTTCACCCGGGACGTGGAGCCGTTTCGCCCCGACATCCTGATCGTCCACTTCGGCGTCGATGACGCCTTCTCGGCGGTCTACCGCTCCGAGTTCAAGGAGAACCTCGTCCGCATCGTCGGGATGGCCCGCCGGAGGCTCTCGGCGACCGTTGTGCTGCCCACGTCCCACCCCCTCGTCGATCCCCACGAGCAGGCCGCCCTCGAGATCTACCACCGGACGATCCGCGAGGTGGCACTCGACCTGGGCTGCGGGCTCGTTCCCGTCCACACCGCCTGGGCGGGCCGCCTGAGGGACGCGGGCCTGCCGACGACGGCGTTCCTCCAGGCCGATGCCCGGCTGCCCGACGAGGAGGGGCAAGGGCTCTACGCCGCCATCCTGGACCGTCATCTGAGCCATATCCTCTGATCGGCCTGCCCCCCGCGTTGGCACGAAACTTGTTTCATTGGGGGATGGGAAAACCGTTCCCGCGGGGTGCAGTCATGCTGGTCCGATATTGGATGTCCGAGTCGCCGATCGTCGCCCTCGAACGAACCGACCTGTACGAGGCCCTGAGTCTGATGCTCAAGCACGACATCCGCAGGCTGCCGGTCGTGTCGCCCGAGAACAGGCTCTGCGGCATCGTCACCCTCTCCGACCTCTACCCGTACGTCAACCCCGTCAAGCTGCAGGGGGAGCTGCCGGCCCCCGACGTGGAGAATCTCAGGAAGCACACCGTGGCCGAAGCCATGACGAGGGAACTCGTCACCTGCGGGCCGAACACGGCGCTGGAGGACGTGGGGGCCCTGATGCGGGAGAAGAAGATCGGGGCCCTGCCGGTGCTGAAGGAAGACCGCCTCGTGGGCATCATCACGGACTGCGATGTCCTGGAGGCGCTCTGCGGGATTGCGAGGGCGGGCGACAACAACGTGCGGATCTGCATGAGCGTCCCCGCCGGGGAGAAGCAGAACATCATCTACGACATCGTCGAGCTGTGCAAGCGCCACCGGATGGACCTCCAGACGGTGCTCGTCCATCCCTTGAAGGGCAGCAAGCGATGCCTCGTGATGATCCGGGTGGAAGGCCTGCGGATGGATGACTTCCTCAAGGCCCTGTGGGACATCAACTACCAGGTGCTGATCGTCAGCGACGGGACGGACCGGGGGAAAAAACGCTGATGCACGTTTCCGTTAGAGGGGGAGAGAGTCTGAAGGTGAGAAGGGTGGAGAAGCGGAAAGTGTAAATAAGGCTGCCGGCTCATCCAACGTTCTCACCCTCTCAATTTCTTACCTTCTCTTTCTCAGAGGAACGGGACCAGGCTGTCGATGAGGATCATGTGCCACACCGTCACGGCGCTGTACAGGACGGCCGCAACGGCAAGGCAGACCCTGGCCATGCGAAGGTGCGCCAGGCTGCTCAACAGGATGACCGACAGGGAAACGACGGCGTACTTCCAGATCCAGAAGGATTCGCCGAAGGCGGCGATGGCTGCGCGGGCGATCGGGTTGACCTCCCAGCCCCCGTGGGCGAGAATGAATTCCGTGAAGATCGCGTCGGCCAGGTTCAGGATGATCACCAGGACGGCCAGGGAGAAGACCCCGGGGCAATCCCTGCGCTCGCTGAGGAATTGCAGCCATCCGGTCGCGGTCTGAAGCGACCTGCAGCATCCGTCCATCCCCGTCCCCTTTCCGCGGACCCGCGCCGCCCGTTCTCGCTGACGACATCCAACCACGAAACACGGCGGGCGGGCAATACGACGGGAAGGTGATTTTTTCTACGAAAAAAGAAGTAGGCTCACCGGCGGGTCAGCAGGGCCGCCTCCCGCTTCCCCCTGGCCTCGTCGACGCGGCTCAGGGCGAAACCGCCCGCCAGGAAGAGCAGGGCCACGGAGACGATGCCGATGCGTGACGCCGCACTCCCCTCGTAGCCCATGGAGCGGGCCCAGATGCCGGTGGCGCCGATGAGGACGGGACCCGCGACGGAGGCAAAGCGGCTCAGCATGTTGTAGAAGCCGAAGAACTCGGCCGATTGCTCGGCCGGGATGATCCGCGAGTACAGGGATCGGCTGAGGGCCTGGACGCCTCCCTGGACGAGGCCGATCATGCCGGCCAGGATGTAGAACTCCCGCGGTTCATCGATGAAGGCCCCGTAGACGGTGATCGCCAGGTAAACGGCGATTCCGATCAGGATGGCCCGCTTCGCCCCGATTCTCTCGCCGAGGCGCCCGAAGGCGAGCGCGGACGGGAACCCGATGAACTGGGTGATGAGCAGCGCGACGATCAGGTCGTCGGCCTTGAACCCGATCGAGAGGCCGTAGTCGAGGGCCATGACGATGATCGTGTCGACGCCGTCGATGTAGAGCCAGTAGGCCGCAAGGAAGAGGAAGATCGTGCGGAGGCTCCGGATCCGCCGGAATGTGTCGCGCAGCTGGGCAAGCCCCTCCCGGACGGCGGCGCCCGGGGACGGGGACGGCGAAACGCCGCGCTCCCGCACGAGGAACACCAGGGGCACGGAGAACAGGGCCCACCACAGGCTCACGGAAAGGAACGAGAGCTTCACCCCCTCCCCGCTGCCGGGCAGTCCGAACGTGGCGGGCGAGAGGGTCATCCACACGTTGAGGGCGAAGAGGACGCCCCCGCCGAGGTACCCCATGGAAAAGCCCAGCGACGAGACGAAATCCCTCCGCGGCTCCGCGGCCACCGTCGTCAGGAGGGAATCGTAGAAGACGATGGAGCCCGCAAAACCCATCATGGCCAACACGTAGCAGGCCGCCGCCGCCTGCCAGCTGCCCCGCGGGACCCAGTACAGGGAGGCGGTCGCCGCGATGCCGAGGGCCGCGAAGAACAGCAGGAAGTTCTTCTTTGCCGCGCCCCGGTCGGCGATGGCCCCGAGGGCGGGCGCCATGAGAGCCACCAGGATGCCCGCCGCCGAGTTGGCCAGCCCCAGCTTCGCCGTGCTCACCACGGGATCGGTCCCCGCCGTCCAGTACTCCTTGAAGAAGATCGGGAAGAAGGAGGCCATGACCGTCGTCGCAAACGCCGAGTTGGCCCAGTCGTAGAGGGCCCATCCGAATATGGCTCTGCGGTCTTCCTTCACGGTCTGAACCCCGTCATGGGTCACGAAAAAACCCTCCGCAGGCCGCGAAGGGTTTCTCGTCCGGTTTCCGCCGCCGGCGGGATCATTTCCCCCCGGAGATCCTGGCCACGCTCGCGCGCAGCGTGTCGGCGTGGGCGTTGGAGACGCTCTGCTTGACGAGGATGTCCGTCGGCGTCACCGCCCTGCCGTAGTAGGCCCTGTTGAGGCTGTCCCGGACGTCCACGACGGCCCCGTCCAGTGAGATGCCCCCGTAGAGGCCCTTGGAGCGCGAGAAGGCCAGGATGTCGGCGCTGATGTTCGCCGTCGCCGCCTGGGCGCCGGCGCCGTAAGGTCCTGCTGCGATGCCCACGTCGGCCCCGAGCTTGACGCTGCTCTGCAGCAGGGTCGTCACCCCCCGGTCGGTCATCGCAAGAAGAATGACCTCCGAGGCCTGGCCGCCGATCTGGAGCCCGAAGCTGACGCTGCCGATCGTGTAGAAGGCCGGGTAGGTCCACGTCCCGTCCGCCGTCCGCACGAGGAACACGCCCGTGCCCCCCGAGGCGCCGACCACGAAGGCCCCCTTGAGCACCTGCGGGGAGATGAAGATGCCCTTGGCGGAGCGCGAGAGCTTCCTCATCTCCGTGAAGTTCTTGTCGGACATGAAGCTGTTGAAGGTCATGTTCGCCTTCGTGACCGTGGCCTGGGCATCGGACCTGTCGCTGGCGGCGGCCGGGCCGGGCGCGCTCAACGACGCGACGAGGACGGCGGCTGCAAACAGCACTGCGGGAAAGCGTTTCATGGGACCTCCTTTTCTTACTCGGCGGGGCCGGGCGCTGCGCGTTTTGAGGAAGGGCGATTCATCTCTTCTTCCGTACTGCAGTATACCCAAAAGCGTCAGGAATTCAAAAACCATTTTTCCCGCTCTCCGCGACGGGAAAACGGTCCACTTCCCGGATGATCCTGTCCCGCAGCCTCTGCAGGCGTCGCGAGGCACGGCGCGACCAGCGGCCGCCGAAGAGGGCATGAGGGACGGGCGGGCGGATGCCGAGGGTCTCGCGCCACTCGAACCAGCGCAGCGTGAACCAGCTGAGCGGAAGGATTCCTGCGCCGAACAGCAGTGCCGCGGGCCACCCGAAGGCCGTGCCGAGGATCGCGCCCTCGGTTAGGTAGGCAAGCGGGAAGACCAGCAGGGACCAGGCGATCGTCAGGGTGGCCACGTCGGTCCGCGGCAGTCGACGCCTCCCGACCAGCCACCGGACGGCGCGGTAGGGGACCCAGTTGAAGGCCCAGCCGGCGTACGCGACCAGGGAGCCCAGGGTTCCCAGGAGGTGCGGGGCGACGTTCTGCGGCGACCCGACGGCATGCGCTGCGGCAAGCCGCGAGAGCCTGCGGTATCGGGCCACTTGCCGGCGGAGCCGTTTCATCTCGTCGGGGCAGCATCGCCGGAGGGCCGCGACGCGGCTCTTGAACCCGTCGAGCCGCCTGTATCGCTCCGCCCAGCCGCGGCCCTGTCTGGACTCGTAGTACACCTGCTCCAGCAGCACGATCAGCTCCCGGTCCCGGCTGTGCTCCGCCTGGAAGACGTGCTCGCCGAGCACCCGGTGCGTCTCCTCGGTGAGGGCCTGGACGGCCGCGGCGGGATCCGACGCGTGGAGCTCCGCGAAAGGGGCCGTGTCGATGGGCCGCGCCACGAGCAGGAGGACCGAAGAGCGGAAAATCGTCCCGTCCTCGTAGTTGATCCCGACCGGGACGATCGGTGCGTCGATCCCCCTCGCGCGGGCCATAAGCGCGATACGGGCGACCCCGGTTTTCAGGGGGCCGATGGAGGCGCTGCCCGTCGAGCCCCCCTCCGGGAAGATGACGAGCGCTTCACCCCCGGCGAGCGCGCCGACGCAGGCGTCGAAAAAGGGGGTGTAGTCGACGGGCCCCCGGGCTTCCTCGCGACGGATGACGGGGATCGACCGCATGCGGCGCAGGATGGTCCCGACGACGGGGATGTGAAAGAGGGTGGACTTCGCGATGTGGCGAAGCCTCAGGGGCGGGCTGAAAAAGAGCGTGAGCAGGGGGTCGAGCAGGTCGTTGGGGTGATTCGGGGTGAGGATCACGGGGCCGGAGGCGGGGAGATGTTCCCGGCCCTCGATGACGATCTCGCGGAAGAAGATCGTTCCGATGAGGCGGAAGAAAGCGGAAAGCATACTCGACCAGGCCGTTTAATTCGTTGCTTCGTTTGTTTCGTTTAACAGGTGGGGGCGTTTCTGGCCTTGGGGGCTTCAATCAGGGGATCGGGGCTCGGGTACATGGAGAAGGGTATCGGGTATCGGGACCCGGGTAGAAGATCGGGAGTCAGGAAGCGCGGAATGTCCCACAGCACTCCAGGACACGAAGGCTTTACCGAACTTCCCGGCTTCCTCTTCTTCAGGCCCCCGGACCCTGATTTCACCGCTGCGTGGCCTTCTCCACGATCGAGCCCAGCTTCTCGACGATCGCCTTCAGCTCCCCGTCGCTGTAGGACGCCTCGCCGAGGTAACTGCGGTCCAGCGTCTTCGAGGGGACGAACTTCTGCAGGACAAAGCGCTTCGCTCCCGGGATGAGACGACCGATGGCCTCGAGTTCCTCCGGACCGAGAAGCGACCGGACGGCCGTGGTGCGGAACTCGTAGTCGATGCTCGAACCCATGATGAGGGAGATGCTCCTGCGGATCCGGTCGACCTCGGTCTTCGTCTTCGTCACCTCGCCGTATCGCTCCAGCGGCGCCTTGATGTCCATGGCGACGTAATCCAGGAGTTCCCGGCCGAGCAGGTCCTCGAGCACCTCGGGCAGGGCCCCGTTGGTGTCGAGCTTGATCCGGTAGCCCATGGCCTTGAGGTGGATGGTGAAGGGGACGAGCTCGGTCTGCAGGGTGGGCTCGCCGCCCGTGATGACGACGGCGTCGAGACGGCCCCGCCGCTTTTCGAGAAACGCGAGGATTTCCGCCTCCGGGATCCGGTCCGTGAACCTCGCCGGGTCCACCAGCTCGGGGTTGTGGCAGAAGGGGCAGCGGAAGTTGCAGCCCTGGGTGAACACGACGGCGCTGATCTTTCCGGGGTAGTCGATGAGGGAGACTTTCTGGAATCCGCCGATCTTCATGGTTCCCGGTCCTCCCGCCCGTTCGTGGTGCAAGATGCCTGCACGCGGCGCGGCCGCAGCCGCCTGGCGAGGGCCGCCGTCGCCACCAGGCACCAGACGGCCTCGAGGACGACGAAGGGGATGAAGGCGATCATCCAAGACGACCAGCACGCGAGGCCCGCCCCGGCGATGTTCATGCCGATGCAGGCGTAGCCGTCCTGGGCGATGAACCGGAAGAGGCTCAGAAAAAACGCCAGGAGCAGCAGGGCCACCCCCAGCGAACCGATCCACGTTGCTGCATCCATGCGGGAGTCCTCCGCTGCCGCTCACATCTGCTTCACGCTCAGGACGACGGAGCCGGTGTGCGACGTGTCGGGCCGGGGCTTGCCCTTCGCGTCCGCAAGGGGCCTGTCCTCCAGCGTCACGAGGCTTGCCATGACGGCCTTGCGGCCCGAAGTGTCCCATCGCGCCATGAAGGTTCGCTGCCATTTCTTGCCGGGTTCGATCGCCTGTACCCGATGCAGGCGAGGCTCGCCCGCCTTGCCGTCGGTCTCCACGTAGCGCAGGCGGACGGGCTCCGATTTCTCCTTGCCGTAATTCTCGACGGTCACGGTGATGTTCACCCGCTTGCCCTTGCGGAGGGCGTGCGGGGCGGTGCCCTCGAGGGGGATCTTCTTATCCGATTCCTGGATGAAGAAGGGCCCCACCTTGACCTTGAGCTTGTTGGTCTCGGGTCCCGCCTCGGTGGCGCGGGCGGGAGCCGCCGCCCCGAAGAGGACGAAACCGGCGAGGATCAGGACGAACAGGGCTCTTCGCATGACCGCCTCCATGGCATGGCGTTCCGGATCACCAATTTACAGGGAACGGGCGGGGCGGTCAATAGCGGAGTGTCCCGGCACCTCTTCCCGGCGGATCCTGAGGGAGAGCAGCATCGAAAGGACGATCAGCCCCGCGCTCACGATCCAGACCGGCCCGTAGCCGCCGGTCGCGTCGTAGACCCACCCCGTCGCCGTGGGGCCGATGACGCCCCCGATGGAGGCGGCGCCGAGGGCGATGCCCGTGAGTTTCCCGAAGCTGCGCACCCCGAAGTACTCCCGGACGACCGCCCCCCGCATGACCATGTTGCCGCCGAACCCCGGCGAGAAGAGGAGCAGGAAGAGCACGATCGGCCACAGCGCCGCGGAGAAGTGGAAGGCGACGAGACCGGCGGCCATGCAGCCGAAGGCCGCCGCCATGACGTAGCGCTTCTCCGTCACGTCGCCTATCCAGCCGAAGCCGAACCGCCCCGGGATGCTGAACAGCGGGATGGCGGCCGCCACGAGCCCCGCCGTGTCGCGGGGGATCCCCTGCGAGGCCAGGAACGGCATGACATGAACGACGACGGCCGTGAGCACGGCGAACCGGACGGTTTCGACGAGGTTGAGCCACAGAAACGGCCTGCTTTTCAGGGCGTCCCGGAAGGGGACCCCGTCCTCGGGGAGGTCCCGCAGGACCGCCGCGGCCGTCGGCACCGGCGCGGGGGAACCGTCGGGGACGAGACCCATCTCCTCGGGACGGTCTCGGATGACCCGGGCGAAGCGGGAGACCCAAGACCCACATGCCGACGCCCTGGGCGATCATGGCCGTGCGCCACCCGTAGCTGTCGATGAGCCAGACGACGACGGGGATCAGCAGGCCGCTGGCGCCGAAGCCCGACACGGCGATCCCCATGGCCTTGCCGAGGTTGCGGCGGAACCAGCGGGCCGCGACGGCCAGCGTCACGACGCTCGTGCAGCCGCCGGCGCCGAAGGCCAGCAGGATGAAGGAGGCGTAGAACATCCAGAGGCTCTGCGTGAGGCTCAGGAGGATGAACGCGGCCCCGATCGTGGCGACCCCTGCGAGGATGAGCCGCCGCGGGCCGAAGCGGTCGACGAGAACGCCCACGACCGGGGCGAGGATCCCCATCTCGAGACCCCGGAGGCTCGACGCGAAGCTGACCTCGGTGTAGCTCCAGCCGAATTCCCGGACGATGGGGTCGATCATGGCGGTGAAGCCGAAGAACCCGCAGCAGCCGACGTAGACGCTGATCAGGAAGCAGGCGGCGACGACCCACCACCCGTAGAAAAGTGACGGGAACATGGTTGGGAAGGATACTCCCGCCGCGGGCGGAACACAAGGGGTTTCCCCCCGGGGAGTCAGTCCCTCTTCGGATGGGCCCGGAAGAACTCCCAGATCGCATCGGTGGCGGAGATCTCGCGCGAGGGCTCGTCGGCCCAGAAGGCCCACTTCTTTCCGCCGGGCCAGGTGTGGCCCTCATCGAGGAGGGTGTAAAGGGTTACGGCCGTGCCCGCCGCGCAGCCCCCGTAGGACTCGATCGCCACCTTGCCCCTCTTCTCTTTGACCGGCGTTTCGCTGCAGCCGTTGTGCCGGACCCAGAACGCGACGGCCTCCGCAACGGGCCGGTCGACACGGGGATTGCGGGCGTCTGCCATGCGCAGCGGGGGCCCCCCGCCGTAGCGGACGTGGAGGTCCGCCGTCCCGTGCAGGACGACCAGGGAGACGGGCCTCGAGGGCCTGCACTCGATATTCTGGGCGCCTGCCACGGGGCCGGCCGCCGCGACGAGGTCCGAGAGTTCGCAGGCCAGCCGGTAGCTCATCATGCCGCCGTTGGAGATCCCCGTCACGTAGACGCGCCTCGGGTCGACGGGGAAGTCCTTTTTGAGCTGCGCGATGAGGGCGCGGACGAACCCGACGTCGTCGACCCGGTTCTCGTAGGCGTAGGCGCAGCAGTTGCCCGCATTCCAGGTCAGGAAGCGGTTCTGCCGGCGCCCCGTGCCGTTGGGGTAGACGGCGATGAACCCCTCCCGGTCCGCCTTTGCGCTGAACCCGGTCATCTGCGCCATCTGACCCCCGTGGCCGCCCCCGCCGTGAAAGATGAGCACCACGGGCCGGCTCTTCGCCCGGTCAAAGTCGGGCGGCAGGTGGACGAGGTAAGTCCTCGCACGCCCGTCGTGGCGCAGGGAGTGCAGGGTGTCCCTGCCTTCCGCCCCGGCGCAGAGGGCGGGTTGCGCCGCCGGCGTGAGCAGGGCGGCCAGCACAGCCGCGAGGAGGGCCCGCGCGGCCGCGGGCCGGAGAAATACCCGTTGCATAATCGCCGCCATCCCTTATAATCGGTCAACCGCATCCCTCGGGGAGGACAGCATGAAGATAACAGGTCTCGATCGAATTGAGAAGGTCCGGATGACGATGGAAGGGGCCAAGGACGTGCTGAAGCAGGTCCCGCTGTCGAAGAACGACGGCGCCCCGAATTTTTCCTTTCGCGTCTTCACGATCCAGCCGGGAGGCCACACGCCCTACCACACCCACGGCGTGGAGCACATGAACTACATCATCGAGGGCGAGGGGGTCGTGGTAGACGAGGCGGGCAGGGAGCATCCCGTGAAGAAGGGGGAGTTCGTCCTGGTGCTGCCCGACGAGAAGCACCAGTACAAGAACGTCTCCGCGAAGGAGCCGATGGTCATGATCTGCGCCGTGCCCAAGGAGTACGAGTAGGACGATTCCGCCTTTCCGTAAAGCAAGACCCGGCCGGCGCCTGCCGACCGGGTCTTCGCTTTTTCGGGGCAACAGGCAGTTGACGGGGGCTCATCCTTTTGAACGGGAAGCTGGGACGTTGACTGCAACAAAAACGCGTTACCTGGACGCGCTTTTTCCCTCCCGTTGCGCCTCCCCGGCGGGCACACGGTCGCCAAGAAAGAGGAGCAGCTCGTGGACGAAGGCGGCGCGCCCCTTTTCGGGCCGGTCGAGGTGAAGGTAGTGCGTGGCGCCGTGAAGGACGACGAATTGCCTCGACGGCGCGTTGACGAGCTCGGCCTGGAGAGCCCGGAGGTCCTCCGGCCTCGACCAGTGATCGAGGGTTCCCCGGGCATAGAGCATCGGCACGCGGATGTCCCCGGCGTCCCAGGTTTTCTTCCCCCGCGCCATCTCGAAATGCTCCCTTCGGAAGGCCCCCGGGATTCGCAGGCCGTCCGGCGCCGTATCGGCCAGCACCAGGTTCACGTAGGCCTCGGCCACGCGGGGGTCGCGCCACTTCGACGGATCCGCGTCGGGGATCGCCCTGTCCCAGTCGCCCAGGAGACTGGCCGCGTCGGCCGGGAAGGACGCTTCCGCGGCGGGGTTGAACGTTCCGGGTTTCTTCGGGTCCTCGAAGGCCCTGCCTGCCGGCCAGGGGGCCTTGACCCCGTACAGGGTGTTGAGCAGGACGAGGCGGCTGACCTTGTCCCGGTGTTTCGTCGTGTAGAGGGCCGCCCAGTGGCCGCCCGCGCCGATTCCGACCAGCGCCACACCGGGGTCCTTGCAACGGCGGAGGATCCAGTCCACGACGGCCCCGATGTCCTTCACCGCCTCGTCGGCGCTCACCGCGGACCCTCTGCCGCCGGATTTGCCGAAACCGCGCACGTCCATCATATAAACGAAATGGCCCGCGGCGGCGATGTCCTCGGCGAGGGAGTAGTGCGGGACCGTCGGGTCGAAGTTGGGGATGCTCCCCGGGCCGCCGCCGTGAATGAGGAGCACGGGGGAGCCCTCTTCTTCCTTCATGGATGCCTTGATCTCGCGGACGAAGAGCCGTATCCCCGGCTCGCTCTCCACCCATCCGTCGGCGCGGAAGAACGCCCATGACTCGCCCGCGGCCCAGAGCCCCTGCAAGATCATGACCGCCGGGACTGCCAGAACTGCCAGGACCCGACGCCTTTTCGTCATCATCGTGTTCCCCCTTCTCTCCGTTTTTCCGGCCGGCCCGCCGCTGCATCCCCGCCGGCCGCTCGACGATGGTACTATCGGCACAAACGGCGGACTTTTCAAGACCCTTTCGACTGCCGGGCGAGGGGACCGGTTCGCGCTCCGGTGACGTCCGGAAGCCCCTGCAAACGTGTAAGACATTGATAATATTCACGAATAAATTTCGTCGGGGCGGGGTTTGATTTTGGCCGGGAAGTCGCTATGATATACGCCGTAAACGGACGGGTGATGACCCGGGCAGCCGGGTTGTTCCGGTTCCGGCCGGCCTCAAAAGGAATGCAACGACCATGATCCTCCACCCCTACCCCACGGTCACCCAGAGGACGAGAGACGACTGCGGGGCCGCCATCGTCTCCTCGATCCTGCGCAAGCACAACATCAAGCACCAGTACAGCCGCCTGTGCAGGGAACTCAACGTCAGCAACAGGACGGGCACGGAGGAGCCGGACATCGTAAACTTCCTCAACTCCAAGGGGTTCCGCGCCTGGATGACCTACGATATGACCGTCGATTCGCTGATCAATTTCATCGACTCCGAGATCCCCGTGATCCTCATCGTCCAGGCGTACAGCCGCAGCAAGAAGGAGGACCGCTACGAGGGGCTCACCAATTACGGCCACTACCTCCTCGCCATCGGCCACGACGGCGACCGGGTCATCTTCATGGACTCGGGGCTGCCCTTCGGCAGTTACGGGTACCTGACGAAGGCGGAACTGGAGAAACGCTGGTACTACGTCTCGGAGGACAACCGCAAGCTGCGCGTCGGCATCGTCGTCGAACCCCCCAAGAAGAACAACCTCATCCACATCCGGTAGGCGCCGTCATCGTGCGCGGGCATCCGATCCCGGCGCAGGCAGGTTGCGCGTCTATACGAAGACAACAGACCCCGACTTCGCCGGAGGGTATTTCGGGGAATACGCATGTTAGATAGTATCAATCTCTCTGTGTGTGGCAAGCAATCACAAATTTCCGCTCGCCGACTTGCGGACGAGAGCAAGGGCGGTCGTCTGGAACTCTTTACTCGCCCTTTGATCCCATACCGTTGAGGGATTTACACCACGCACTTTCTGACTTGCATCGACTTTCCATTCGAGAGGGTGATCGTTTCCCTTTCTCTGGGCGTGAGAGCCTGTCGGCGACATCGGCCCGTCATCGGGAAACCGGCGGATCTGAATCCGTCGGGATCCGGTGCCCGCCGCTCAGTGCCGGATGTTGCCGCTCCGTCATCGGGAGGAGCACGCTCCCGCCGCGGGGACGAGACCCCCTGCGTCCGACCGCGCGGCACCCGCGTCCCCCGCAGTCGGTATCTTTCTCGGCTTGTATCCGGGCTCGTCCCCTCGGGGCCGTTTCTCGGCCTCGGCATCACCCTCCGGATCACACCGCCGCCGAGTTCGTAAGGGTTTGAGGCCCCGCGTTTGTGTCGGCCCCTACAGTATCCGTCCTTGCGGGATTCAGGGGGACTGCGTCGAGGTAGGGGACAGCAGCCCGCGCAGTGCGTCGACAAACCGGCGGTTGTCCTCGGGCAATGCCGTTGTGATGCGCATGTAGCCCGGGCCCAGCACCGGGTCGTTGACGGGCTTGATGAGAATGTCACGGCTGCGGAGCCGGTCTGCGAGCTCTACCGCCCTGTGCGGTGCGAAGTCGGCCAGAAAGAAATAGGTCCGGGTCGAGAAGGTGCGCACGCCCAGCGTGCGGATTTGCGCGGCGAGTTCCTCGGTCCAGGCGCGCAATTGTCCGGCGCGGGTGCGAATCTTGTCCTCGTGCTGCAGCGTGGCGATGGCTGCCGCCTGGCTGGGCCGGGCGAGGGGATAGGCGTCATTGTGGTTGTTCAGGTCGTCGGCGATGGCCTCGGGGAATATGCCGTAGCCGACGCGGAAACCTGCCAGGCTGTGGGCCTTGGACAGGGTACGGGTCACGAGCAGGTTGGAATGCCTGGGAACGAGGTGTGCCACGGACTGCCCGGCGAGGTCGATGAACGCCTCGTCGACAAGAAATCGCGTTTCCGGGTATCGTTGCAACAGTCCCGGCAAGGGAGCCATGTCGAAAACACCGCCGGTTGGATTGTTGGGATTGACGATGACAGCGAGCGTCGTGCCGTCCGGAATCGTCAGGTCGGTCAGGTCGAAGGCGAAGTCCTTTTCGGGAAGCAGCCGGGTTTCGGTGTAGCGCCGGGCGATTTCGGGGAAAAGCACGTAGGTCGGCGTCAGCATGTGCACCTGACGGCCCAGTCGGTCGAAGATCTGGCGCAGAATCAGTTCAGATCCCGCGTTGATGTGAATGAGCCGTTCGGGAACCTCGAGCTTGTCGCTGATGAGCCGCCGCAGGGGTTCCGAATAGGCCTCGGTGTAATAGTTGCTCTGCGGAGCCTCGGACTGCGCGGCCGCGATCGCCTCGTCGATCGGGGGCAGCGGGTTTTCGCAAAGCAAAAGCTTGATGCCCCGGAACGTCCCGCCGCCTTTCTCCGAGATGGCCCCCATCATTTTCCTCCTTCTGCTATGAATGTTTTCCATTTGCGCCCCGTGTTGCAAAAAGGTCACGACCGCAAAAGACTCCAATCGACAGAAGGGTTGAATCCACGCCGGGGATCCGAAGCCCTGTTCCCATGTTGTATTGTATCGGAAAAATCGGCCCGATCCACCGAAAATGTCCGCCGCACCCTGCCGGGTATCGGGGTTACGGAAGACATCACTCGGTTACAACCCCGATGGAGGGGAGGCGGGTTCTCATCCGGTCGATAGGGCCCGGTCGCCTTAACGGATCCGGCCGCGGTTGCCGGCGTCTCGTCAAAGAGGCACGACGATCACCGCGCCCAGCCCCGCTTCCACGAAATCGTGGCCCCAGGCCTGCCGGAAAAGCGCTGTGGCCGCCTCGCCCGTGCAGTGGCTGGGGGCGACCTTTCGAACGCCCAGGGACCGGAGCCTGGCGACGATGGCCTGGATTCCCGTTCGGCTCGCCCCGCCGAGGTGAAAGCCGCCCAGGAGCAAGTGGCTCTTTTTCCCCGTAAGCCGTTCGGCCGTCTCCACAATCCGGGCGATTCCGGGGTGGGCGCAGCCGGTGACGACCACCAGACCCTGCGGCGTCTCCACGATCAGGGACTGCTCGACGATGCCGTCCTTGCTCAGTCCCCCGGTTCCGGTCACGTGATCGGCGAGCCTGCCTCCCGCCCCGACCGTGCGGACGTCCGCGCCCCGTTCGGTGACGGCCCGGCGGAACGAGGCCGGAAACCCTTCCGGCAGGAAGACCTGAATCCCCGGCCGCCTGGCCAGCAGGGCGCCGAGACCGCCGGTGTGGTCGCCGTGGATATGGGAGAGAAAAACGGCGGCAATCCCGTCGGGGTTTACGCCGAGTCGCTTCATGTTTGCGAGCAGCGTCCCGCCGTCCGCCCCGGTGTCGAAGAGGATTGTTTTTCCCGGGACTTCCACGAGACAGGAAAAGCCCCAGCCCGGGACGAGACCCGGTCGATGGGAGACATTGTCGAACAGTACCGTGAGGCGCAGGCAGGGTTTTTCGCCGGCAGCCCCGCTTTCGACAGACGTCGCGGCCGTCGTGATCAGGACCATCATCACGCATAGCCTCAAAAGATACTTCGCCAATTCATGTCCCCCTGAGCGATGCGTCGGATGCGCTCAGGCTTCACCGCCCCTCAAGTTCGTTCTGGGTAGGGGGGCCGGGCGGAAACAGAGAGTCGCTGCTCGCCTAACCGGACAGAAGAAATTTTCCATCGTATCGCAGATAGTCCTCGATCGTCGCTCTGTGAACCGGCACGAGATCTTCGGTCAGTCGTGACGTCTGGAAAAATTGAATCATGGACCCTTCTCTGCCGTCGGCGCGTGGGGTACACTCCCCTTTCCGAACGATGAAGGCAAGGGCGAAGCACTGCACCCGGTCGCCGGTCGGATAGGCGAATTTTTGGTGCGGGCCGCAGGAGAAGCCCATCCGTTCCGCCTCGATTACCTTCAAGGATGTTTCTTCCTCCACCTCCCGCCTGAGTGCTTCTAAGGGGGTCTCGTCCAACTCGACAAAACCGCCGGAGATTTCCCACTGGCCGTTGTCGGTCGGCCGTTGCAGGAGAATCTCGCCGGCCCCGTTCAGCAGGATCGCGCGCACGCCGGGTACGAAGATCCGTCGCGATCCCAAACCACTGCTGTCCAAAATAACCTGAAACGGGGTCAGCGGCCCCTATAGAAGCAGGCTTTTGGACGGGTTCGTTGACAGTTTCGAGATCAGGTTGTCCTCTTCTTTTTTTGCCTCGGTCAGGATGCTGTCCAATTCAGCTCCGGCTGTTCCTGCAGGGGGATCGCCGGCGGCGTCTCATAGGGCGCATCGAGCCAGGCCCACAAGTCCCGGTAGGTAAAGAGGTTGTATCGCAGCATCGCGACCAGGTTCGACAGCGACCACCGGAACTGCGAGCGGTGCTTCAGGTACTTCAGCACGAGGATCGCGATCAATGCTGTCCAAATCTGGATCAAGAGCGCATTGGCCGAGGTGCCCACGAAGGTCTTGATCTTGAGATTCTGCTTGATCGTCTTGAAAAAGATCTCGATCTGCCAGCGGTCCTTGTAGATGGCCGCAATCGTCGTCGCCCCAAAGTCCAGGTGATTGGTCAGCAGCACGATGACCTGTTCGTTCTCGGCATCCCAGATCTCCAGCCGTCTCAAGGGGACGGGATACTTTCTGTGAGAGTAGAACCCCTCGAGCTCAATGATCTGATCGCTCAGGATGTTCCGGTTGTTCGGGATCGCCCGTTCCTCCACGATCCGGTAATGGGCATTGCCCTTCTGGCGGGTTACGAAGAAAACCCCGCCCCGGTTCCAGGACCCGAAGAGGTCAAAATCGACATAGCCCCGGTCTACCACCACGATCGAGCCGGCCGGGAAGTTCAGCGTCCGGGCAATCCGGATCTCGTGGATCCTCCCGGTCGTGATGCGAGCAAGCACGGGCAGATAGCCCTCATGATCCAGCAGCAGGTGAAGCTTCACGGCCCCCTTGGTCCGTCGGTACTTGGCCCAGTCAAACAGGGAGGCGCACAGCGGGATGAGCGAGGCATCGAGGCTGAAGAGCCGGTTCTTGAACCGGAACTTCCGTTTGCCGAACTGCAGCTGCTGGCATCGACCCAGGATCTGATAAAACAGCTTCTCGTAGAGCTGCCAGGGCCGGTGTTCATTGGCGTAGGCCAGGGTCGAGCGTTTCGGGGCCGTTTGAATGCCCAGATGCCTGGCCTTGCCGAAACAACTGGCCAGCCCGCCGCAGATCTCGCGAAGGGAATGGGCCTGCCCCAACTGGCAGAACAGCATGGCCACGAACTGGTCCCAGCAGTCAAAGCCCTTGGCGCCTCGATCGGCCCGGGTCGCCTCCACGGCTTCAAAGAACTCGCGTCGCGGAAATAGGTGTAGAATTTGACCGAAAATGCTGCTAAATCGGTTCACGAGGGTGCCTCCTTTCAGGGTTGAAGAATTTCTTGTGGCAAAGAAACCTTTACCTGATCGTGTGCACCCTTTTCAATTACTAAAACCTATTTTGGACAGATGTGATCCCAAACACTTTCGAATCTCTTGGAGATGGCCCGTTGTCTCCTCCCGCCTATCAGGCCTTCGACGCCACGATCATGACGGCGACCAGGACCCCGCCAGCCAGGGCGACCAGGCTGTATTTCCTGTGTTCCTGCTCCGCTCGGGGCAGGAGGTGGGTGGCGCCGACATACACCAGGGCGCCCGCTGAAAGCGAAAGCAGGCAGCCGAGGGTGTCCCTGTTGATCGAGCTGACCAGTGGGTAGGAAATCAGCATGCCCAGCGGCGTGGTTGCCGCGGCGGCCAGAAAGGCCAGAAGCATGGACTGGCGCTCCCTGAACCCGCCCCGGACTAGCAGCAGGTACGTGATGATGCCCTCCGGGAATTCGTGAAGGACCATGCCGAGGGTTGCGAGAAACCCCGTGAGGATGCTGACCGTGAAGGTGATGGAGTAGATGAACCCGTCGATGAAGGAATGAAAGCCGATCCCCAGCATGGGCACGACGCCGATGGAATACTCCTTTCTCTCCGGATCTCTCTCGCAGACAAAGGCCGTCAGGAAACGATTGAACAGGTGCAGGCCCCAGAAGCCGATCAGCAGGTATGCCGGGGCCCGGGGATTCATGTTGAAGGATTTGGGAATCATGTGCAGAAAAGAGGCCGAGACGAGCACGCCGGCGGCAAAACACATGAAGTAGGCCGTGTTCCGGTGCCCCCAATCCGCAAACCGTCGTATGGTGTAGATGCCGAAAGTCGTGACCAGGGCCGCGGAGATACTCACGGCCAGAGCGGTCCAAAAGGTATTCTCCATGTTCCGCCCGCTTCCTTCCTCCTTGTACCCTGCCGAGTGCGGTCCCGTGCGGTCCTGTCATTCATGCCGCGGCGGTGGAGGAGAGCGTGTAGGTCGACCCGACGCTGTTGAGCACGAACGTGGAGGGGAAGGCATCGGAAAAGCGCCGGATGGCGTTCCATCCGGTGCAGTGCATCGGCACCACGACCTTGGGTTCCATCGCCTTCAATGCATCGATCGTCTCCCCGATGATCGGCTCGAAGAGCGGTCCTGCCAGGTGAAACCCGCCCAAAACTGCATGGACATCGGAGGCCCCGGTGAGCTTCTTCCCGTAGAGCACCGTGTTGACGATGCCCGCGTGGCTGCACCCGCCGATCACCACGAGGCCCTTGCCCTTCAGCAGAAGAAACAGGGCCTGATCGTCGCGGATCGGGTCCTTTTCGAGCGTTCCGTTTCGTTCCAGCACGGCGTGGGGCATCCCCCGTTCGAAGGCCGTAGTGCGCTCCACCTCTCCGCTCACCAGGATCATGTCCTCGCAGATCAGGGTCGGTGCGGCGGTTTCCCGGATTCGCCCGCCCTTCTTTTCGATGTTTCCCCGGTTCAGCATGGCCGGAAAGCGATCCCTGCCCCCGTCCTTGCGGGTCAGGTAGCGGGGTGAAACAAAGGCATCGGGATGAACCAGCACGGGTACGGGCCTGCGCATTTTCTCCAGCAGCACATCCAGGGATCCCAGGTGATCCATGTGACCGTGGCTGAGCACGATCGCCTCGATGTCGCCCGGGTTCACCCCCAGGTGTTCCATGTTGTGCGGCACGCCCACGGCGCTGTAGCCCGTGTCGAACAGGATTGTGTGTTTCCTTCCGCCTTCGCGCACGGTCACCAGCAGGGACAGGCCGTGTTCGCCGATGAGGGTGTCCCTGAAGATCTCCCCGTTACAGGCCAGGTTCGCCCGGCGGACGACCTTCGTGCCGCCGAGAATCACATCCGTATAGTTGTCCATAAGCGAAAGGATCTCGATTTGATCCACTTCCTGCAAACGGTTGTTCACGAAGGCCCCCCTTCCGTTCGACCCGTTCGATTTCCGGGTCCGTTTCCTTTTTTCATTCGGATTTGCCCGTGCCGGGCGTGCCGGCGGCGCCCTGCTCCATCTTCCCGATCTCCTCTTCGACCTCTTTCGCGCCCTGCGAGTAGAACGTTTCCTCGCCCGGGTCCAGTTCGCGCAGCAGGCGGAGAAACTCCCCCGCGTGCACCCGCTCCTCGTCGGCGATATTTCGAAGAACCGTGCGGGCGAGACGGTGGTCCGTCGATTCCGCAAGCTGCATGTAGAGCTGGATCGCTTCGTACTCCGCGGCGATCATGAAACGAATTGCGCGGATGAGTTCCTGATCCGTGAGCTTGCGCTCGTTTGCGACCCCTGAAAAGGGAGATCCGAATTCGGGCATGCGATCCTCCTGTGTTTGTGTTGCTCGTGCTTCGCCCGGCGTCGGGCAGCGCACACCCTCCCCGGTGCGCGTTTCAGGCGGAGTGAGGCCTGGGTCGCCGAATCCCCCCGGACGGCCCGGGCGGAACGAAAATGCAGCGGATCGCCTGCCGCCTGTCAACAGGCGTCAGGGCGACAGATCGATCCGTCCTCCCACGGGACAGGAAAAGCACCGGCCGGGAAATTCGCGCCAGAGACGGGCGGCCGCCTCGAACCCGGTACAGTGCATGGGCAGCAGCTGTTTCACCTCCAGCCGCCGGAGCTCCTCGACGGTCCGGCGCATACGCTCTTCACCGGCCGATAGCAGGTGCATTCCGCCGATCACGGTGTGTACCGGGCGATGGCCCGTAAGCTGCCGGACGTAGTTCAGCGTGTTGATCACCCCGGCGTGCGCGCAGCCCAGGATCACAACCGTGCCGGCCGATGTTTCCAGAAAAGCGGCCTGGTCGTCAGGAAGCTCGTCCGGGCGCAGGCAGCCCTCATCCGCGAAGAACGCCCCGCCCGTATCCTCGAAGTCGGTCAGACGGGGTACGGGCCCGGTGAGGTGAAGCCCCTCGCAAATCTGCAGGGGGCCGTGCACCCATGTCAGGCGGCCCCTCGAGGCCCGTTCGTCGGGCTCCTGGATGCCGATGGCGCGGGCCGTCCCGTCGGCATTGCGCGCATACTTGGGGGCGAAGGCTGCCGGATGGGCGAAAACGAAGGCGTTCCGCGCCATGTCCAGCGCATCGTGAAGGCCCCCCGTGTGATCGTAATGACCGTGGCTCAGCACTACCGCATGGGCCGACTGGATGGGAATGCCGAGCTTTCCGGCATTGCCGCGAAGGGCCTGCCCCTGCCCGGTATCGAACAGGATGCGAATAGAGCCCCATTCAATCCAGAATGCGAGGCCGTGCTCCGCAAGCAGTCCCCTGTCCCGGGCAGTGTTTTCCACCAAAATCGTGATGCGCGCGTACGTCATCTCCCCGTGACCCCCTCCGCTCCGGTTTCCGCCTTCATGCCCGCTTCCGCACCTCCGCCAGCAGGAGCGGGCCCGAAAGCATCCCGGACCGCGCCTCGAGACGGCGGACGATATTTCCGCCCCCTGCGGCTGCATCCCGCGGTGAGTTCGCAAGCATCCGAACCGTCCCGATAGGCGCCAGCAGAGCCCACAGCTCATGAGGCGACAGAAGCCGGCCGGAAACGTACGGTTCCTGGCCTCTGGCCAATCGCTTCCGGGTCAAGGTCGAGAACCGGTTGATCGTGCCGACAAGGATCCTGCCGCCCGCCTTCGTGCAGCGGGCCATCTCCCCGACCTCGGTCTCGACGCAGGCGATGAATTCCAGCGCCGACATGACGGTTGTAACGTCAAACGAGGCGTCCGCGAAGGGGAGGCTGCACGCGTCCGCGACATAAAAGACGCATCCGGCCAGGGCTGACGCCTTCGCCAGAGCTATCATCCGTTCGCTGAGATCCGCGCCGACGACCCTGTAGCCCATCGAAGCGAAGAATCGACTTCAGTGACCGGTCCCGCAGCCCGCATCGAGAAGACGATCCCCGGGCCTGGGCTTCCTCAAAAGCCTGAGGACATACTGCTTGTGCGTGCGGTCACGCGTCCGCCCGGTCGGGGTCCCATACCATCGGTCGTACTCGCACGCCGTGGCCCCGAAATCGTACAGGCTGTGGGACACGCGGATCGGCCTGCATGCCATTTCCGCTCACCTCCCGTACTTCCCATCTCGGAGAAACCACGCCGCCGTTCCGCCGGGAGATCACTCCAGCGAAATGGCATCCTCCGGGCAATCCGTCTCGCAAACGCCGCATTCGATGCAGCTTTCCGCGTCGACCCGTGCTTTGCCGTCCACGATCTGAATCGCTTCCACAGGGCAGATCTCTGCACAGGCCCCGCAACCGTTGCAGCGTTCCTCGTTCACGACTGCGGCCACGATGCGTCTCCTTGTCCATCGCGGTGGCATTCCCCGCGGGGGTGAATCGAGAATATCGGCAAGACTGCGTTCGCCGCCGTCAATTTTTGTCGCCTCCGGCCAATTCGTCCATCTGCTTGCGGATCTCGTTCAGCGCGTCTTCGAAATACCTGGCTTGCTCTTTCAGCGCGGCGATCTGCTCCTCGCGGCTCATCGCCGGCGCGAACGGTCCGGCGTAGGGCGGCACGCCGCCCCAGGCGGGCCAGCCTGCAGCCGCCCGCTGCCATCCTGTAAGGCCGGATGCATAGAAGCGGTTCCGCCAACCGAAGCCGCCGCCCCGGCCGCGACCCCAAAAGCCGCCGCCCCAGCCCGTATTTGCATAACCCGGTGTCGGATAACCCGCGCAGTATCCCGCTGCGCGACCCGTCATTGGACCCATCCCTGCGGGCCCGGTCCCATCTCCTCTCGGCATGACTGACAACTCCTTTCTCGTTCGATGTGTTTTTGCAGGTTACTCTCTTGAAGGTCCGCTACCACCAGAACCGGCGAAAGCCGCGCCCGCGACCCCGGCCAAAGTCGATGCCTCTGCCGCGCCTGAAACCGGGCCAGAAGGGACCGTACCCCGCCGCCCACGGATTTCCATAGTACGACACGGTCCAGGGATTTCCGTAAAAAGGTCGGGCGCCGTAAGGCAGAATCACACCGCGGCCCCGGTAGCCTCCGCCCCAGAAAGGATTGGCAAAGCCGGGCGCCGTATAACCGGCGCAGTATCCCGCTGCGCGGCCTGTCATCGGACCCATCCCAAGGGGCCCCGTCCCATCACCGTAAGGCATTCAGTTCACCCCCTTTCTTTTCCGTTGAAGGATTACGGCGAGGAGCGCCCGCCTCGATAGCGGTAACGCTGTCCACGCCGGTTGCCCGGGCAGCCGGGCATCAGAAAGCGGCGGTCCGACAACCGTCCGCCTATGCAGGCGTCGATCACGGAACCGATCTCGCCGCAGATACAGCAGACGACCCGCACGCCGGCGCCGATCAGGGCCCGTTCCTGAGGATAGGAAATGGCGCCGCAGATCAGCATGTCCACGTTCAGGGCGGAAACCTCCACCGCCCGCCGGAACGGGTCCCGGCTGGTGAGCACTGCACTGCGCCGGCCGATCTCCCGTCCCTCTTCTACGTCGATCAGGCACAGGGTTCCCGCCACGTCGAAAACGGGCGAAACGCGTCCCTGCCAATGCGGAATCGCGATTCTCATAAACATTGCTTCGGCAAACCTCGTGCCAAGGTTCTGCGCAGGAAAATACTCACAATTATCAAATAATTAAAATTTTGTTTGAAAAAAAACGGTTTAAACTATAGTTGCATTATGCGATTATTATCACCTATGAAAGTTACATATTGCACGATTATGAAGATTCACGAGGGGACAGGCAACATGAGCAGGGATATCGAAAAAAGGCAGAGGGACATCATCCTCGATTCGATCAACGAGGGGGTCTTCACGGTCGGACCGGATTGGAGGATCACGGCGTTCAACCGGGCCGCCGAGCGGATCACGGGTGTACCCAGGGACCACGCCCTGGGGAGAGCCTGCTTCGAGGTTTTCCACGCCAACATCTGCGAGAGCGACTGTGCCTTGCGTAAGACCTTCGACACCGGCAGGCCGGTCCTGAATGCCACCGCGCACATCGTCAATCACCAGGGCCAGCGCAAGCCGATTCGAATCTCAACGGCCATCCTCAAGGATCGAGAGGGGAGGGTCATCGGCGGTGTGGAGACGTTCCAGGACCTCAGCCAGGTGGAACAGCTGAAAAAGGAACTGCGGGGTCTCTACACCTTCGAGGACATCGTGGGCCGAAGCCCCGCCATGATGAGCCTGTTCGACATTCTTCCCCGGATTGCGGAGAGCAGCAGCACCGTATTGATCGAAGGCCCGAGCGGGACGGGGAAGGAGCTGTTCGCGCGGGCCATTCACAACCTGTCGCCGAGAAGGAAAAAACGATTTGTCGCCGTCAACTGCGCCGCCCTTCCGGATACCCTCCTGGAAAGCGAGTTGTTCGGGTACAAGGCCGGCGCCTTTACCGATGCCCGCCGGGACAAGCCGGGGCGATTCGCCCTTGCAGACGGGGGGACGCTGTTCCTCGATGAGATCGGCGACATTTCACCGGCCCTGCAGGTCAGGCTACTGAGGGTGCTGCAGGACCGCGTCATCGAGCCCTTGGGTTCAGTGCGTCCCGTCGAGGTGGACGTTCGCGTCGTGGCCGCGACCCACCGGGACCTGGCCGAGCGCGTCCGGACCGGGCAGTTCCGGGAAGACCTGTACTACCGCATCCGCGTGATTCACCTGACGCTGCCGTCCCTCAAGGAGCGGCCGGAAGACATCCCCCTCCTGACGGAGCATCTCGTGGCGAAGTTCAACCGCCTCCAGGGGAAAGACATAGCAGGGGTATCCGGCGAGGCGATGGCGCGCCTGATGGCGCATGACTACCCCGGCAATGTCAGGGAGCTGGAGAATATCATCGAACAGGCTTTCGTGCTCTGCCGGGGCAATATCATCGAGTTGCACCACCTCCCGGCAGAATTGAGACCCTCGGCGCACGCTTCGAATGGCTTGGGCCCCATGAGTCTTCAGGCGATGGAAAAGCATCTCATCAGCGAGACGCTGCAGCGCTACTCGGGAAACCGGAAACGGGCTGCGGAAGACCTGGGCATCCATGTGAGCACCCTTTTCCGAAAGATCAGGGCGCTTAAGATCGACGTGCCGGAGAAAGACGGCCGCAGCCGCATGAAGTAGTGTTGCAACTTGCAATGATACGCATGCAAATTTTCCTGCGGGCGCAGTACGCGATCGGCCCATTCAGAAATCCGCAGCGGGGTCTGGATCCGGCGGATTACCCCCAGAGAATCCGTGCGTCCACGGCGCGGCAGCCCTGCGCTGAGGCCATGAGGGGGTTGATGTCCAGCTCGGCCACGCCGGGGTTTTCCGAGGCGAAAAACGAGAGCCTTTCGATCGCCTCGACAAGGGCCACCACGTCGGCACCCCGCTCGCCCCGTGCCCCCTGGAGAAGCGGCCAGATCTTCAGGGACTCGAGCATCGCCCGCGCGGCGGGCCCGTCCACGGGGACAAGATCGAGGCTCACGTCGCGGAAGACCTCCGTGTACACGCCCCCCTGTCCGCAGGCCAGGACGTGGCCGAAGACGGGGTCGCGCTTGAGGCCCAGGAGGATTTCCTTGCCCGGGACCTGCTCCTGGAGCTCGAAGGCCCCGATCGTGATTCCCGGGTCCTTCGCCCGTACGTTGCCGGTGATTGTTTCGTGGGCCGCTCTGAGCGCGCCCGGGTTCCCGATCCCCGTGACGATGCCGCCCCACTCGCTCTTGTGCAGGAAGGCCCGTCCCGCGAGTTTCAGGACGAGGGGCGGCGTCATGGCCCTTGCCGCCTTCACAAGGGCCGAGAGGCTCTTTGCCTCGGTGCCGCGCACGGCGCGGATGCCGTAGCAGCCGAGAAGCTCGAGGGCGTCCCGGCCGAGGAGGACGCCTTCGCGCTTCCCCCTGGCGGCGAGGGCGTCGGCCCGCGACCTCTCCACGGGGAAGGGGCGCTGCCGCGGCGTGCGGCGGTTCTTCAGACGGTGGGCGAGGTGGCAGAATGAGAGCCCCTCGACGGCCTGCTCGATCGTGTCGAAGCAGGCGACCCCCGGGATCTGCTCGAAGCGCTCGATTGCGTATGCGCTCTCCATGTAGGGCCACGCGGCAATCGGCTTGAGGTTTCCAGAGGCGCGCCTGGCCTCCTCGAAGGCCTGTTCGAGGTTCAACTCGGCGTGAAGGGGGGAGGCCGACACGAAGAAGACGGCCATCACCCCGTCGATGCCGGGCGAGCGGAGCATCTCCGCGAGCGCCGTGCGCCAGGCCTCCTCGTAACGGCCCCCGAGCATGCCGATGGGCCAGATGTCGATGGGGTTTGAGAGGTGGACCCATCCCGGGAGCCCCTGCAGGAGCTTCTCNCGAAGTCCGTCCGGCAGTGCCCNGAAGGTCAGNCCGCGCTCCTCGCAGGCGTCGGCCGCCATGATGCCCCCGGCTCCCGTGACGGTGACGACGCCGACCCGGGGGCCTTCCATTTCCCCCAGGACGGCCAGGGCGTGGATGGCGTCGCGCATCTCGCCGCTTGTCCGGANGCGCAGGGCGCCGGCCCGCTGGAAGGCGGCGTCGTAGACGTGGTCCTCGCCCACGAGGGAGCCCGAGTGGGACAGGGCGGCCTTCGCCCCCGTTGTGCTCCNTCCCGTCTTGAGAACAACGACAGGCTTGAGGCGGCTTGCACGGCCCGCCGATTCAAGGAAAGCNNGGCCGCGCTTCAGGCCCTCCATGTGGACGACGATGACCCGTGTTTGCGGATCGTCGGCGAGNTAGTCGAGGGCCTCCGCGATGTCGAGGTCGCAGGAGTTGCCCACGTCGATGGCCTTACCGATGTCGCGCCAGGCGAGGTTGCGCGACGCGACCTGGATGAACCCCGTCTGGGCGATCAGGGACACGGACAGGAAGCGCTCGGGGAAGGCGATGTCGACGAAAGCCGTGTTGAACCGGCTGTAGTTGTTGACCACCCCCAGCGTGTTGGGGCCGAGGACGCGGACGCCCGTTTCGCGGGCGCGGTGCGCGATCTGTTCCTGGAGCACGCGGCCGTGCTCGTCGGCGTCGGCGAAGCCCTGGCTGATGATGATCACGCGCCGGATGCCGGCCCGGATGCAGTCCTCGAAGGCCGCCGCAACCCGGTCGCGTCCGACGGAGATGACGGCCAAATCGACGATTTCGGGGATGTCGGCGACGGCTGGGAAGACCTTCAGGCCCAGGATTTCCCCACCTGCCGGGTTCACGGGGAAGATGCGGCCCCTGAAGCCGTAACGGAGCATCATCTCCGCGTTGTTGAAGGCACCGGCCCCCGTCTTTCGCGGGGTTCCGATCAGGGCAACGGATTCGGGGTCCATGAATCTGCGCATCGGGTTCCCTCCCGTCCGGCGGATGCGGACAACGCGCCGCACGTGCAGTATCCATGGCGGGCCCCATACATTCAAGCAAAAAAAGCCCGGCAGGGTAAAGGGCCTTGCCGTTTATCCGGCAAGGAGAACGGTCAGGAAAGCGCCGAAGACGGACAGGATGACGGCGCACAGGTACTCATGGCACAGGACAAAGAGTCTGAACTTCCTTTTAATGTTTTTCATGGTTGTGGTCCCTCCCGCGTGGTGCGTTTTCGCCTTCCGGCTCCGGGCCGTTGTGACAATGTGCCCAGTGCCCGTCGCATAAGGGGTACCATGAGGCCGACATCTTGATTTCGCCTGCAAAGACGAAATGTTGCCGTGATTGGCGTCCCGCGGGCATCCCGGACGGCGCGGGCCCGACCGTACCGCGGCAGGAGCATGAGGAGAAAAGATTGATGGATTCCGGGAGGTTGAAACGGGGGGTCCGTTGTGGACGCATCCGTTCCGGATCACCGGTCTGCGCACGTGCGCGGCGGAATCGATCGAGAAGAGGATGTCGCCGGTCAGGCCGACGAACAGACCTGGTTCTTGCCCCTCTTCTTGGCCTCGTACATGAAACGGTCGGCCCGGTTGATGAAGTCCTTCATGTCCTCGCCGGGCCGGTAGGAGGCGATCCCGATGCTCACCGTCTTGGCCACCTCGCGTCCCGGAACCGGACGGAACCGCTCGGCGGCGAACTCCGCCCGGATTCTCTCCGCCACGACCTCCGCCTGGTCCCCCTCGGTTTCCGGCATGAAGACGGTGAACTCCTCGCCGCCGTAGCGGAAGGCCCAGTCCGTACGCCGGATGCATCGCTGGATGGTCGCGCCGATGCGCTCCAGGACGCGGTCGCCTTCCATGTGGCCGTAGGTGTCGTTGAAGTGTTTGAAATCGTCGATGTCGAGCAGCAGCAGCGACAGGGGCCGGCCGTAGCGCTCGGTGCGCTCGATCTCCGCCTGAAGCAGGTTGTAGAAATGGCGCTGGTTGAACAGGCCCGTGAGGTCGTCGGTGATGCTCAGCTCCATGTAGCGCGACTCGCTCTGCCGCAGGGCTTCCTCGGTTTTCTTGTGCCCGTCGATCTCCCGCTGCAGGGCGTCGAAGTGGGCCTGGATGCGGCCCGACAGCACCGAGATGATCACGGCGATCGCCATCAGCGCGAAGCCCCGGATCAGGCTCTCGATCAGGACCTGCGCGTCGCCGGGGAAATGGAAGAACACGAGCAGCAGGTAGACCATCACGAGGAAGAGCGACAGCAGGAGCCCCCGCTCGCGGTACCGGTACGAGGCGATGAGGATGGGGATGTAGTAGAGGTGGACGAAGACGCCCTGGATGTCCTCCGAGAGGCAGTACACGGAGACCAGGACGGCGAGCACCGACGTGGCCGCCGTGTAGAACTGCCAGTGCTTCTCGCTCAAGACCCCTCCCCCTCATGCCGGGACGTCCCCCGGCCGGATATCACAGCAGCCAGCTGACTGCAAGGTACGTGACGATGTCTTCGATCGTGCTCAGCAGCGGGGTGGTCGTCCCGCCGCTGCCCGCATCGACACCCCCGCGAAGGCCCTGGCGAAGGGCCTGAGCGGCCGTCCCGGTGAGAATCCCGTAGAGGATTGAAAAATCGGCGTTCAGGAAGGTGGACGCGATGTACGCCAGCAACCATATGACGCCGTACTCGAAGAAGTGGTGGATGTGGGCGACCCCCGGAATCTTGTCCAGCGTGAAGCCGATGAAGGCGATGACCCAGAAGACCCAGAGGTAGGCGCCGAGCCAGTTGTTGCCTCCGTTGAGAGTTTTGTCGTCCTTGAAATCGTAGGCCACCTTCAGCAGGGCGATGCCGGGGGAGAGGGCGGACACGGCGCTCAGCAGGTAGAGCTTGAGCTGCGTGACGGTCTGAGGAGCCGCGCCGGGCTGGATCGCGGGCTCCGGCGCCAAGCGGGGTGAGGCCGGCGGGCTCGCCGTCTGCGAGCAGGCGACAAGGCCGGCAACCTGCAGCAGGGCCGCGAAGAGCACGAGCGCAAGAAGAGCTCTCTTCAAGAAACTTTCCTTTTCCTGCCGTGGGTTACGTCTTTTTCTGCAGCTAGATCCTCAGGGCTTCGGCGTTGTTGACGACCCGTTCCGTGGATCCGTAGACAAAGGTCACGGGGCCTTTCCCCATGGCCTCGATCAGCGCCTCGACGACCTCAGTGTTGCGGTCCAGCTCGGCGAAGTATCGCTTCCGGAACTCGTCCCACTTCGCGGGGTCGTGACCGTACCACTTCCGCAACTCGTGGGAGGGCGAGATGTCCTTGGCCCAGTGGTCGACCTTTGCCTTCTCCTTCGTCAGGCCCCGGGGCCAGAGACGGTCGACGAGGATCCGGCGCCCGTCGGAGGCGGCCGGCTCGTCGTAGACGCGCTTGACCCCGATTTTTGCTTTCAACTCGATTTCCTCCGGGGTCTCAGTGCGTCTCTTTCCACAGCATGAAGGCCAGGCCTCCCGTCACGACGGCGCCGGGGACACTCACCCAGAGGGGAACGGCCCACCCGCCGACGACCAGTTCGATCCCCGTCATCAGCCTGACGACGTGCAGGAGACAGATCAGTCAAAAAACGAAGATTGCAGTCCAGGTGAACGGTTTCATCTCACAACCTTTTTTAAAGATTATCCCCGCTTGAAGGCTTCTACCAGCCCATCCATCCGTTCCCCTTTTTGCAGAAACCGCACGTTCGCAAACCCGGTCCCCTCGAGCCAGGCCCGGACCTCCTCGAAGGTGTACGTCGAGCCGCCTCTGGTGTTCACGAGCATGTTGACGGCGAAGATGGCCCCGTCGCGGGGCTGCGTCCGGTCCGGGTCCATGATGTGATCGCGGATGACGATGCGGCCTCCGGGGACGAGGGCCCGGGACACCTTGCCGAAAAGTTCGCGGTTCTCCTGCGGGCTGTACTGATGGATGATTGCCGACAGGAGGGCCAGGTCGTGCCCGCCGGGCAGCTCGTCCCGGTGGAAGTCCCCCGCCTCGAGGCGGACGCGGTCGAGAACCCCCGCTTCGGCCAGGCGCTCTCGGGCCATGGGGATGACCTCGGGCCGGTCGAAGAGCGTGGCCTTCATCCCCGGTGCCGCCCTGAGGAAGGCGATCGTGTAGGTCCCCGATGCGCCGCCCACGTCAAGCAGGTTCCTTGCCTGTCCCGGCCGGATGGCGGCCACGATCTTCTCCGCCAGAGGAAGTCCCGCGATGTGCATGGCTCCGATGAAGGCAGATAGCTCCTCGGTGCTCCTCGCGCCGGAGGCAGGGGCTGCCGATGAGCTCGTTGCCCTGACGATGGGCGTCAGGTCGGACCATCTTTCCCAGAGATGGGCCGCGTGGAGGATCATGGGAATCACAGACCGGGGGCTCCCGCCGCACAGGAACGGGGCGGCTGCGGGCGGCGTGCGGTAGGCCCCGTCCCGTTTCTCGAGCAGGCCCATCGCAGCCAGGGCGTCGAGCAGGATGGCCAGGGCACGGGTGTCGCAGCCGAGTCTCCCGGAGAGTTGCTCCGCGGTGTGCGGCTTCTTAGCCAGCGGGCTGAAGAGGCCCAGCTCCGCCGCGGTGAGCAGGATGCGGCTCTCCATGAACTGCCGCGCCAGTTGCAGCACGGCTTCGGGGGTGTCGCAGCTCATGCCGGTTCTCACCGTTTTCCCTATAGGGTCCTGTAGCCTGCCCTCTTCCAGCCCTCCACGCCGTCGAGCAGGGCCTTGGCGTTGGGGTAGCCGAGCCGGTTGTACTTTACCGCCTGACCGGCGGCCGTGTGCTCCTTCGTTCAGGCGCAGTAGAAGACGATCTCCTTGTCCTTCGGCAACGCGGGCAGCATCTTCTGGAACTCGGCGAAGGACAGGGCCATTTCGAGGCGGTAGTCCTTGAATTTCTCTTCTTACTCGTAGCCGCAGACCAGCAGGGCCCGGCCTGCCTTCACCTTCTTGTACGCTTCCTGCGGGGTGATTCGAACGGCGGGCATGAAGTCTCCCTCCTTCGGCGGGATTGCCTGGATCGTAAATCACGGGTTGACGCAATCTTATCACAGGAACGGCGACTTCCCAAGTCCCCGTTGGAAAGGGGATGGAATTTCCGCCGGGTCTCTGTTATGGATGGCCCGTTCCCCCCTCGCCAAATCGAAACAGGGGTCAGGGACGAATATCGACGCGTGCGGGGAAGGCGCGATGGACAACGTGTTCATCTGTCCGGTGGACGACGACACGGCCGCTTTCGGAATGACCCTGGAGGTCGGCTGCGCGCTGGAGGGCGTGCTGCCCTTCGTTCACGACGAGGGCCAGAGGAGAGCGCTGGAGCAGTGTTACCCCGATGGGCGCTGTCACGTCTGGGGGCTCCGGGATCGGGGGGAGAACGTTTCGAGCTGGAGCGCGATGGCCCCCGGGGATCTCGTGCTGGGGTACCGCAAGCGTTCCATCCTGTCCGCCTCGACCGTCCGGATGAAGACCAGGAACCCCGAACTGGCGAACTACCTGTGGGACCCAACGGCGGAGGGGCCTTTTGAGCTGATATGCTTTGCGGGCAAGCCGCACGTGGGGGAGGCCCCGATCGTCTCGCAGATGCTGGGCTATCTCGATCAGGAGTACGGCGGATTCACGAGGCTCGGCCCCGACAAGTGCCGGGCCATCCTCCATGCCTTCGGGTCGCTCGACGTCTTCGTCCGGCTGGGATTGCGGTACGATTTCCCGTTCAGCTTCCGCCACTCGGAATGAGCGGCGGCCGCCGAAGGGACCCTTACGAAAAAAAAAGCAAGGTGCGCGGCACCTTGCCTTTTTTCGTTACGATCCTTCTAGGCTGGATCAGTCGCTGACCTTGGCGATCTCTCTCGGCTTGACCTCCAGGTCCATGTAGCCGTACTTATGATCCTTCAGCTCCTCGGGCGACGGGAACCGCCGGTCCGGGGCGCTTTTGAACATCCAGTGGTTCAGCTTGATGCCGAGCTTGTCCACAGCCGCCTTCGCCAGGCTCTCCCGGTCATCCGGGTGGGCGATGGAGATGAGCTTGGCCGCCTTCTCGGCGTCGGTGCAGCCCATGATGTTGACGATTCCGTACTCCGTGCAGACCCAGGTGACGAGCTGGTCGGGAACGGTCACGACGCTGCCCGGATCCAGCGTGGGAACAAAGCGGGAGCGGCCCTTGGCGTCGCGGGAGGTGGCCGCGATGATCGCTCGCCCGCCCTTGGCCATCATGGCGCCGAGGGTGAACTGGAACTGGCCGCCCGTGGAGGAGATGGGACGGCCGCCGACGTTGCCCGCGCAGTCCTGCCCCCGGAGATCGATCTGGGCGAAGTTGTTCACGGTCACCATGTTGTCCTGCTGCGAAAGCGTCACTACGTTGTTGGTGTAGCCGATGTCGTACCCGGCGAACATCGGGTTGCGGTGCAGATACTCGTAGTAACGGGGCGTATCCACGGGCATGATGTAGGCCCAGCCGCACCGCCCCTTGTCCAGCACCTTCCGGGAGTTGTCGACGCAGCCCGCCTCGATGAGCGTGAAGGCNTACTCGCCGATCATCTCGCTGTGNACGCCGAGGTGNTTCAGGTGGTGNTCCCGCATGCCGATGACGACGGCCGTGGGGAGGGCNCCGATGCCGACCTGGATGCAGTCGCCGTCGCGCATGATGGAGACGCAGTTNGCCGCGATGGCCTTCTGGATNTCATCCGGCTTGATGTCCTTCTCTGCGATGTACATCCACTGGTACTTCGGGTCGTCCACGTCCACTTCCACGAAGTAGTCCACCTCGTCGATGGGCAGGAACATTCCGCGGCCGCCTTCACACCAGGCGTAGTCCGAGCGGATCTCGCAGACGAACTTCTTGCAGGACTTGGCGGTGATCATGAAGTTGTTGACCCCGTAGCTGGCGTTTACGTAGCCGGCCTGGGGCACGGCGCAGGCCTGGATGCCCCAGTCCATGGCGCGCTTGGCTTTCTCCTTGCGGTAGAAGCGGGCGTACTCGGCGTCCATGCCCAGCGCCCACCCCCAGTGCTTCCAGTCGACGCCCTTGTACCCCTTGGTCATGAGGCCTCGAAGGGTGGGGAGAATGAAGGCCTCGTGGAGGACGTGGTACTTGCCCTCCGGGTCGGTCGCGGCGCAGAAGTTGTTGCCGAGCATGATCGCCTGGTTCCAGATCTCGATGTTCTTCAGGTCGCCGGGGCCGTCGCCGAGCCTGGCCGCCAGGGCCTCCATGCAGGGCAGGGTGTCCGAGCCGGGGCCGCCGCGGTTGATCCAGTCGCCGGGTTTGACCATTTCCGCCCATTTCTTCGCGGTGATCGTCTTGTCCCTGAGTTTCTGCTGTATCGGGGTGGGCATCCAGATTTTTTCTTTGTTTGCGATTTTCTGCTGGGGCATGTTCTATGTTCCTCCTTGTTCAGCTGGTCATGTCGTCAGTAAACCGTTCGTTCTCTCCGTCACCTGTGAATGCTTTGGAATGGATGAAAAAGATTGGATGCTGGCAGGACCCCCCCTTTCTCGATTGAATTTTTCGAATTGTGCTACCCACAATCGTATTTGTGAGTCTGTAGTCCCCGTCGCGAACCCCCCCTGACGTTTCGGCGAAAGGGACGTGCGGCGTAAGATTGCGAGGAACCGTGATGGACGCTATGCACCAGTCGATGCCCGGTCAGGCCCGGGCTTGACGTATGTCGTGAAGGCAAGAAAGAAATAAGGAGGGCCTCTCCCCTCGAGCCGCCTGTCCGCAGGGCCGGAATGCCTGGAGACCGGGGCTTTATGAATCCCGGAACAGCCCGATTCCTGGGCTGAGTGGTGAATCCCGGGAACGGCAGGGTTCCGGGGCCGTTTCGGCCTCTGCGGAGGACCTGCCGTCGCTCTGTCATCCTGGTCGGGAAGGTCGAAAACCCCTTGTGCGATCCGCGCTTGCAGCGATGCGGCTGCCTTTTCCCATCCCCGCGGAATCGTGGGGTATCTTCGATTTCATGAACTGATAACAAAAAAAAGAGCCGAAATCAAATCCTTTTTGGCTGTGTTCACGATTTTTCTCCATCTCCCACGGGGCACGGCCGGATGTCCCCCCCCGGGGCACCCGTCATCCCGGCCGATCGGCCCGGCGGCTTGTTCGATTGCCGCGGAGATGTCAAGCCATCCTCAAAAAAACGGGCCGCCGGTACGCCCGCAAGCGCCCCGGCAGCCCGGTTCTTCTCTCTTCTTGCCTGTGCCCCGAGCCCTGTACCCGGGCCCCTGGATCCTCAGCGCGCGGCCCCCGTCTGCCGGGCGGTCTCCACGAGCCAGACCCGCGATTCCTTGTCCTCCTTCTCCTCCGACGCCGTGCCGTTGACGCGGTAGGTCTGCCGCATCCCGAACTCGGCCTGCTTGCCCTTGTTCCACTGCCTGACGGGCCGCAGGTAGCCCACGACGCGCGAGTAGATCTCGGTCGCGGTGTTGCAGTCGGGGCAGGCCTCGACCTCGCCGCGGATGTAGCCGTGGTCCGGGCAGACGCTGAAGGTGGGCGTCAGCGTGAAGTAGGGCATGTGGTAGGTCTCGCAGATCTTGCGCACCAGCACCTTGGCCGCCTCGGGCTCGGCGATGCGCTCGCCGATGAAGGTGTGGAACACGGTGCCGCCCGTGTACTTCACCTGGATCTCGTCCTGCAGGTCCAGGGCCTCGAAGATGTCGTCGGTGTAGTTCACCGGCAGCTGCGTCGAGTTGGTGTAGAAGGCGGGGCCGCCGTTCTCGTTGGCCGAGATGATGTCGGGGTACTTCGCCTTGTCGATCCGCGCGAGGCTGAACGAGGTGCCCTCGGCCGGCGTGGCTTCCAGGTTGAAGTTGTTGCCCGTCTCGGCCTGGTACTCTAGGAGCTTGGCGTTCATGAAGTCCAGCACGCGCTTGGCGAAGTCCATGCCCTCGCGCTCGGCGATCGTGCGGCCCATGAGGTTCAGGCAGGCCTCGTTCATGCCCACCAGGCCGATCGTGGAGAAGTGGTTCTTCCAGTAGCTGCCCAGGCGCTCCCGGATGCCCCGGAGGTAGTGCTTCGTGTAGGGGTAGAGGTTGCGGTCCGTGAAGGTCTCCAGGACCTTGCGCTTGATCTCGAGGCTCTCCTTGGCGTGGTACATGAGCCGCTCGAGGCGCTCGAGGAACTCCTCCTCGGACTTGGACAGGTAGCCCAGCCGCGGCATGTTGAGCGTCACGACGCCGATGGAGCCCGTCAGGGGGTTGGAGCCGAAGAGGCCGCCGCCGCGCTTGACCAGCTCGCGGTTGTCGATGCGGAGCCGGCAGCACATGCTGCGCGCGTCCTCGGGGCTCATGTCGGAGTTGACGAAGTTGGAGAAGTAGGGCACGCCGTACTTGGCCGTCATCTCCCAGAGGCCCTCCATCAGGGGGTTGTCCCAGTCGAAGTCGCGGGTGATGCTGTAGGTGGGGATGGGGAATGTGAAGACCCTGCCCTTCGCATCCCCCTCCGCCATCACCTCTAAGAACGCCTTGTTGAAAAGGTTCAGCTCTTCCTGGAACTCGCCGTAGGTTTCCTTCCGCGGCACGCCGCCGATGATCACGTTGCGGTCGGCGTAGTGCTTCGGCACGTTGACGTCGAGGGTCACGTTGGTGAAGGGCGTCTGGAAGCCAACCCGCGTGGGGACGTTGATGTTGAAGATGAACTCCTGCAGGGCCTGCTTGACGTCCTGGTAGGAGAGCCTGTCGTAGCGGATGAAGGGCGCCAGCAGCGTGTCGAAGTTCGAAAAGGCCTGGGCGCCGGCCGCCTCGCCCTGCAGGGTGTAGAAGAAGTTGACCACCTGCCCCAGGGCGCTGCGCAGGTGCTTGGCCGGGCGGCTCTCCACCTTGCCCGTCACGCCGCGGAAGCCCTCGATGAGGAGATCGTAAAGGTCCCACCCGACGCAGTAGACCGAAAGGAGGCTCAGGTCGTGGATGTGGAAGTCGCCGTCGGTGTGTGCCTTCTTGATCTCGGGGGTATAGATCTCGTTGAGCCAGTAGACCTTGCTCACCTCCGAGGAGATGTAGTTGTTGAGCCCCTGGAGGGAGTAGTCCATGTTGGAGTTTTCGTTGATCTTCCAGTCGTTCTTCTGGAGGTACTGGTCCACCAGGTCCACCTCCATCTTGTTGACCACCTCGCGCAGGCGCGCGTGCTGGTCGCGGTAGATGATGTAGGCCTTGGCGGTCTTGCGGTACGGGGACTGAAGGAGGGTCTCCTCGACGATGTCCTGGATTTCCTCGACGCTGGGAATGCGGTCGCCCAGGAGCTGCTCGGCCAGCGCGAGCACCTTGATGGTCAGGCGCTTCGCCGTTCCCGTTTCGTATTCGCCCGTGGCGGCCCCGGCTTTTGAGATGGCGTTGGTGATCTTCTCCGGGTCGAATTTGACAACACGTCCGTCCCGCTTCCGAATTTGAGTGAACATTCGGTTCCCCCTTTGCTTAGATTTGATAGAACGCGAGCGTGAGAGCGAAATGGACAGGAGTAGGTTTGCGCCCCCTCTACGCAAAGTGTCCGTGTCGCACAAGATGTTGTGGTGCAATTTTGATGCAAACACTACATCTAGTCAAGAGAAAATTGAAAAAATCTTTCCCGACGGTTGTCTTCTTCCAACTCTCAGAAATCATTGATTGTTCTCGGGTCCGGCCCGGCGTCGGCCGCCGGCGGGTCAAAGAAAATCCGGGGTCGGGAGACAGCGCACCTTTCGGGCAAGTGCCTGTTTTTTGACGGTGTTTGAGGGCCCGTGTCCCCCGAAAAGCGCCAGGGGAGCACCTTTCGGGCTGCCGGGCCGTGTTTTCCGGGAGCGTCAAAAAAGCATACTATATATGGGGGTCCTGGGATGCACCCGAACCATATGTTGGGTTCCAGTCCCTTGAGCCGGGGAGAAGGGTAACGGTTCGTCCGGGGAAATGCAATACCAGATTTCTCTCAGGGTTTTTCCGCCACGTAGAGGTGGCAGATGCCGAAGGTGAAGGGCCGCGATACGGCGAGGCGGAAGCCGTTTTTCAGGACCCGTTGCTCGAGGGCCTTCGGGGGCTCGAAGTCCAGCACGGAGTCGCGCAGGTAGAAGTAGGGCTCCTTCCTTCCGGCGACGGCGGCGCCGATCAGGGGGAGGATTCGGCGGAAATAAAAGAGGTAGCACTGGCGGATCACGGGGGTCTCGGGCAGGGAGAACTCGAGGATCGCGAAGCGGCCCCCGGGCTTCAGGATGCGCAGCGTCTCGCGCAGGAGACCGTCCATGTCCTGGACGTTCCGGATGCCGAAGCTGATCATGGCGTGATGGAAGCTTGCGTCCCGGAAGGGTGCACGCGTCGCGTCGCCCTGCAGGAAGAAGCACCGGCCCGCAAAGGGGCTCTGCACGTTTTTCCTTCGCGCCACCCCCAGCATCTCCTCGGAGAGGTCGATGCCCGCGACGCGGCAGTCCGCCCGGCGGGCCGCCTCGAGGGCCATGTCGGCCGTACCGGTGGCGATGTCGAGCACGTACTGCCCGTCGCGGATGGACAGGGCGCTCACGGTCCGGCGCCGCCAGATCTGGTCGATCAGCAGCGACAGGGTGCGGTTGCCCCGGTCGTAGGTCGCCGCCATCCGGTTGAAGAGGGGCCGGATGACGCCGGGCCGCTTGTCCATGCGGTTTTTCCCTTCCGATGCCTGCATCGCGTTCCATCCTTCGGCGGATTGATATACACGCCTTGCACAGCGGGGTAAAGCATTTTCAGGGTTTCCAATTCTCGACGTCCTCGTCTTTTCCCCTGCCCGTACCCCGAACCCTGAACCTTCGACCCTGCTCCCTGGACCCCGCCTTGCCCCTTGCGCTCGCCCCGGTTTTTGTCCATAATGGGCTCGTCTTATCCGAATCCGTTGTCGGCGTTTTTCTTCCCCTGCTCATCCCCGGTGCGGCGGCAGGGAGTCATCCCGGCGTTTACGATAGTCGTGAGGGACCCAATGAAGGCGCTCGGAATCTGTGTGGGGGCTTCCACGATCAGCGCAGCCGGGCTCGAGCGGGACGATCGAGGCGCAATCTCCCTGATCGTGGCGCGCTCCGAGGCCCACCACGGCAACCCCCGCCGTACCCTCCTGGAGATGCTCGACGGCGTCGGCGCGGACCGTTACGACCGCATGAGCGTCACGGGGAGACGCTTCCGCCAGTTCCTCAACCTCTCCTCCATCCCCGAGCCCGAGGCCGTGGAGCATGCCCTGGCCCACCTCAACGGGCGGGGCGAGAACCTCGAGGCCGTCGTGAGCGCAGGCGGCGAGACGTTTCTCGTCTACACCCTCGGGAAGGACGGCCGCATCTCGACGGTCCACACGGGCAACAAGTGCGCCTCGGGCACGGGCGAGTTCTTCCTCCAGCAGGTCAAGCGCCTCGGCATGGGCGTGGACGAGGCGACGGGGCTTGCCCGCTCGGAGAGCCCCCACCGCGTGTCGGGCCGGTGCAGCGTCTTCTGCAAGAGCGACTGCACCCACGCCGCCAACAAGGGCGTTCCGAAGGGGCGCATCGTGGCGGGCCTGTGCGAGATGATGGCGGGGAAGATCCTCGAGATCCTCCGCCAGGTCCCCCGCCGGGACATCATGATCATCGGGGGCACGGCCCGCAACGACGTCGTGATGGACCGCCTGCGCGCTGAGATCGCGAACCTCCGGGTGCCCGACGAGGCGCCCTACTTCGAGGCCCTCGGCGCGGCCCTCTGGGCCCTCGAGAACGAGACGACCCCGTACCCGGGGCCGACCCGTCTTTTCCGCAGCGAGAAGAGTTCCTTTGACGTCCTGCGGCCCCTTTCCGATTTCGCCGATCAGGTCGAGTTCAAGCCCTCGCAGCGGGGCGAGGCGCGGGCCGGGGATACGCTCGTCCTCGGCCTCGACGTGGGCTCGACGACGACGAAGGCCGTCCTGCTGCGCTGTGAGGACGACGCCGTCGTGGCCTCCGCGTACCTGCGCACCGACGGCGACCCCGTCGGCGCCTCGCGCGCCTGCTACCGGGAGCTCTGCGGGCAGCTGGGCGGCCTCTCCGCCGCCGTCCGCATCGAGGGACTCGGCGTGACGGGCTCGGGGCGCCAGATCGCGGGTCTCCATGCCATGACGGAGGGTATCGTCAACGAGATCGCCGCCCACGCCGCCGCCGCCGTCCGCTTCGACCCGGGCGTCGACACGATCTTCGAGATCGGCGGCCAGGACGCCAAGTACACCTTCCTGACGGGGGGCGTTCCCTCGGACTACGCCATGAACGAGGCCTGCAGCGCGGGGACGGGCTCCTTCCTGGAAGAGGCGGCCCGGGAGTCGCTCGGCATCGCCACGGAGGAGATCGCGGAGATCGCCCTGCGGGGCAGGCGGCCGCCGGACTTCAACGACCAGTGCGCGGCCTTCATCAACAGCGACATCAAGCGCGCCTTCCACGAGGGGATCGCCCGGGAGGACGTCGTGGCGGGCCTCGTCTACTCGATCTGCATGAACTACCACAAACGCGTGAAGGGAAGCCGGGCCGTGGGCAGGAAGGTCTTCATGCAGGGCGGGGTGTGCTACAACCGCGCCGTGCCCCTGGCCATGGCCGCCGTCACGGGACGGCGGATCGTCGTCCCGCCCGACCCCGGCCTCATGGGCGCCTTCGGCGTGGCCCTCGAGATCAAGCGCCGCATCGAGCTGGGTCTCCTGCGCCCGCAGCGGTTCTCGCTCGAGACCCTGCGGGACCGGGAGATGGAGTACGGCGAGCCCTTCCGGTGCAACGGGGGCGCCGAGCGCTGCGACCGCGGCTGCGAGATCGCCCGCATCCGCATCGAGGGCAGGACGTACCCCTTCGGGGGGGCCTGCAACCGCTGGGTCAACCTTCGTTTCGACCGGAAGGCGGACGCGGCGGGTCTCGATCTCGCGCACGCCTGGGAACGCCTCGTCTTCGAAGGGAGGGATGCGGGGGAGGCCCCGGCGACGGGCACCGTCGGCCTCAACAAGTCCTTCTTCACCAACGCCTTCTTCCCGCTCTACCGGCGGTTCTTCGAGGAGCTGGGGCTGCGTGCCGTGCTGCCCGAGACGATCCGTCAGGAGGGCGTCGACCGCAGGGGGGCCGCCTTCTGCTGGCCCGTCGAGATCGCACACGGCTACCTCCAGGACCTCCTGGACCGAGGGGTCCACTGGCTCTTCCTGCCCCACTTCAGGGGGGGCGTGCCGCGAAACGGCGGCGGCAACGGGCATGGGCCCGTCAAGAGCGTCGCCTGTCCCATCTCGCAGGGGGAGCCGTATTACCTGGCGGCGGCCTTCAAGGACCACCCCGCCTGGAAGGTTTTGAAAAGGGAAGGCCGCATCCTGTCGCCCGTCATCGATTTCTCGAAGGGTCCCGCCGAGGCGCGGAAGGCCTTCGTCGGGATGGCCCGGGCCCTCGGCAGGACCGCCGATGAGGGACTGCGCGCCTTCCGGGCCGCCGTGGACGAGCAGGAGGCCGTCGTGCGGCGGATGCGGGAGGCGGGGCGCAGGGCCCTCGAGGAGCTGCAGGCCGACCCGGGCGCCTTCGCCGTCGCCCTGTTCGGGCGCTCCTACAACGCCTTCGTCTCCGAGGCGCACATGGGCATTCCCCGGAAGCTGGCGACGCGGGGTGTCCGCGCCATCCCCATCGATATGCTGCCCATCGACGACGAACCGGTGCACGGGCAGATGTACTGGTCGGCCGGGCAGACCATCCTCAAGGCGGCGCGCTTCGTGGAGCGGCACCCGCAGCTCTTCGGCTGCTACGTCACGAATTTCTCCTGCGGGCCCGACTCGTTCCTGATCGGGTATTTCCGGGACCTCATGGGGGACAAGCCCTCTCTCACCCTCGAGCTCGACAGCCACACGGCCGACGCGGGCCTGGAGACGCGCATCGAGGCCTTCCTCGGGATCGTGAAGGCCTGGCGCGAGGTGAGGGGGGGCCGGGCGGCGGGGCAGGGCGGCGGGCCGCGTGTCTTCACCCCCTCGCGCTTCGACTACCGCAACCAGCGATTCATCGATTCCAGGGGCAAGGCCCACTCCTTCTTCGACCCCAGGGTGCACCTGCTGTTCCCCTCCATGGGCCGCCTCAACTCGGAGGCCATGAGCGCCGTCTTCCGCGGCCTGGGCATCCGCAGCACCTGCCTGCCGCCCGCGGACCGCAGGGCCCTCGAAACGGGGAAGGCACACAGCCTCTGCAAGGAGTGCCTGCCGCTGCAGCTCGTGACGGGCGGACTGCTGAACTACCTCGAGGGGCGCGAGCGGCGCGACGAGCTGCTGCTCTACGTGATGCCCACCACCTCGGGGCCTTGCCGGTTCGGGCAGTACGCGCCTTTCATCGAGGGGGTGGTGGAGAAGCTGCGCTTCGACGACGTGGCCCTCTTCTCGCTGTCCGGCGAGAACAGCTACTCCGACTTCCACGGCAGCTCCTTCACGAAGAAGGCCTGGACGGCCGTGGTGCTGGCCGACGCGATGCACGACATCTACTCGATGCTGCTTGCCTGCGCGGCCCGGAGGCCGGATGCCATGGAGGTGTTCCGCGCGCAGTGGTCGCGGATGCTGCAGGTCCTGGAGCGGGGCTGCGATGCGCGGGAGATCGAGGAGACGCTCGAGGGGGCCGCGGAGGCGCTGGGGCGGATCGAACTGCTGCGGCGCCCCGAGGAGACACCGCTCGTGCTGCTGACGGGGGAGATCTTCGTCCGCCACGACGACCTGTCGCGCCAGTGGCTC
>Ga0067045_1002616_pt1 | contig 64035 bp, 73 predicted proteins | sample TerdegcTABiofilm_FD_59184 | JGI IMG/M metagenome (GOLD analysis project Ga0067045, IMG submission 59184) | Combined Assembly of (Gp0054472, Gp0054536) Wastewater bioreactor microbial communities from Singapore -Terephthalate degrading...
TTTTGCCCTCAAAACCCTTGTGCCGTCCTCGTACTCCCCTGCCTTCATTCTCTCAAAAAGGTCAAGGTTCTCTTCAACCGACCGGTTCCTGTACGGGCTTTCCTTTCCCGGCTCGGTCAGCGTGCCTCTGTATTCCCTGATCTCTTCCGGACTAAGATCGCATACATAAGCCTTGCCGGCTTTTATCAGCTGCAAAGCATACCGGTACAGCTGTTCAAAATAATCAGATGCATAGTATTCACGATCTTCCCAGTCGAAACCAAGCCAATTCACATCCCTTTTTATTGACTCTACGTATTCGACATCTTCTTTACTCGGATTTGTATCGTCAAACCTCAAGTTACAAAGACCGTTATACTGGGCAGCAATACCAAAATCCACGCATATTGCCTTTGCATGGCCGATATGCAGGTAACCATTTGGCTCCGGTGGAAATCTTGTATGTACCCTCCCGCCATAGGTGCCCTTTTCATTGTCCTCATTGATGATGTTCTGAATAAAGTTTGATGCCAGACCGGGATTGCTCATTTTTGTCACCTCTGCCCCCTCTTTGTTATTATTAACGCCTCTGTCATTCTCAGAGTTGGGTATCATCGCTGTAATATCCTCCTTGTACCCTTTATTTTATTTATCTTAATTTTCTCCATTGATGATAGATAGCAGCTGAAACAGATCTGATATCTGGAAATCCGCTTCACAGTATGTCTCACCTCCGGAGTCGAAATAACAGGAGAACACCCCTGCGGCATTCGCCGCCTGGACATCTATTTGCCTGTCTCCCACCGCTATAACTCTATCTATGGAAATCCTGTATTTTTGAATAATGTAATCAAACGCTTCCGGGCTAGGTTTTCTTGCAAAGCCGCAATCAGAAGACACGAGCTCGTCAAAATAGGCATCCATACCGTGCTTGCAGAGGAGCCTTTCCAGCGACGCCCTCCCCCTATGGGTTACTATAAAATTCCTGCCGCCTCTTTTCACTATAGCTTCACACACAGCCTCGGCGCCGGGAAAAGGCAGTTCATCGATACCTGTTCCTGCTAAATAGTATGCTTCAAAGCTCTCCTTGACAGCTTCCGGGTCCATTCCCAGTTTCTCTCCCAACCGTTCCGAACAATAGTTGATCCCTGTCCTTGACCAATTATACACCTGCAAATAGTCATAAGTTGTATTGTAATCCCTCTGCAGGGCTTTAATAAAACCCATGGCTATTGCCGGATAAGTATTATAGAGGGTGCCGTCGAAATCCCAGATAATATTCGTTATCATTCTTTCCTCCCTGTATCGTCTATTTTACAGCTCTATGCCGTCCTTGTGATTTCAATAAGCAAGTACAGCCCATATATTTCAATCGATGACAGCTCTGCCCGTATATTATTATTCTCCCAGACAACTACCGGAATGTCACCGTTATTGTTATCATGGCTATCCTCTACGGCAGGAGAACCAAGCATTCCTTCCATATCTATGTATAACTCCTCAAAAATTTTCCTCTGGTTCTTCTCATCGGATAATACCTGGTACTCGATTTTCGTGATTTTCTCTTCCACGCCGCCAAAATCAATCCTGATATAACCCATTGTATCAAAAATTGGAGCCTTGGCAATTATGTAATCGTCAAAAACCCGGCAGTCAGTACCTACGCCTCTTAAATACTCGGAAATACCATTCCTGCCCATGTCTCTTAGCAAATCTACACCGTCCGGTCCCTCACATATAAAAGCTTTGATTATCAACTGTCATCCCCCTATTATCACAAATATTTAACTCCTTCGTGGCCCCGTTACTTAAACTTTTCCATTGTTTCCTTTTTCACTCGAACCAGCAGTTTGTTAAACTCTTCCGGTTCACCTATCTTTATTATTCCCCTTCTTCTTAATTTCTTCCATCAACCACTTGTACGCAATCTCAGCACCGGCATTATCGTCCACAACCTGGCTGACTGCCACATAGGCGTAGTAGTCGTCAGGATATAAATGTGCCAGCATGATGCCCATCTGCGAGCCCCAGGAATGCCCTACAAGGTATATCTTATCTTTATTGAACCTTTTTTTTAGATACTGGGTCATCTGATGGGCATCGTCCACAAACTGCTCAAAGGTCATGGTCTGCTCCTCAAAGCCAAACGGGTTTGATTTTCCCGCACCCCGCTGGTCCCAGTGAACAACTATGAAATGCTCTTCCAGTGCACCGTTAAAATGACGGGCTATCGGCATCTGGGCTGCCCCCGGACCTCCATGAAGCCACAGCAAAACAGGATTTGAAACATCCTTTCCCCTGACCAGTATCGACTGGTCCATGCCCCCAATATCAACCTTGTCCAAAGATGCAATACTATCTGCCGGCACATTCCCCTGTTCATCTTTAATAGCCGGTGTCGACCCCGGTGATAGAGCCCAAAAGAATATGAACAGGACAACCAATGTAGCAGCACCTATTATTATACCTGATTTTGCTATGCTCATGTTACATCTCTCCCAAAAGCTTTAATGAAACACTTATCATGCGATGCTTTTAGTATTATTCCTTCAGCAGCAGTAAAAGGTGCCTTTGGGCACCTTTTGTCAGCGTTTTCCTTTGTCATAGGGCTCCCCTGAAGCCCGTGGTGCCTGGGAAGTTTTTGAGAATATCACCAGCACGATCAATGTTATCACATAGGGAAAGGTCTTCAGCAGTATGCCCGGAATCCTGGTCAATGCCGGTATTACCTGAGATACGTTGGCAATGGTGCTTGCAAATCCGAAAAAAAGAGTAGCGCCCAGTATCCCCAGAGGCTTCCACTGCCCGAATATCAACGCCGCAAGCGCCAGAAATCCCTGACCTCCAACGGTACCGTTGAATTCTCCGGAATATGTTACAAGAATTATAGCGCCCCCGAGACCGGCAAAGGCACCGGATATCATAACGGCAATATAACGCATCAGATAAACGTTAATACCTGCAGAATCGGCAGCCTGGGGGTGCTCACCGCAGGCCCGCAGACGCAGTCCGAAGGCAGTTTTATAAAGCACAAACCATGATATTAAAAGTATTGCAAGTATCAGCCATGTTGTTGCGTAGGTATGGGTGAAGAACAGCTTCCCGATAATCGGAATCCTGGATAATACAGGAACACTTTTCCGTACCAACCCGTGTACGATATGGATGTTGCCGCTGCCCGTTATGTTTCGGGCAAGATATACCGTTAAGGCCCCGGCAATCATATTTATCGCCGTCCCGCTGATAACCTGGTTCGCGTTAAGATTAATACTGGCAAAGGCGTGAAGCAGGGAAAAAAGGGCTCCGGCAACAAAGGCCGCTAACAGCCCTATCCAGACTGCAGAACCCGGCATAAACGCTTCCAATCTATAAATAACCAGCGCTCCCGTAAAAAAACCTACAACCATTAAACCTTCAAGTCCTATATTCACAATACCGCTTCGTTCACTGAAAAGCCCTCCAAGGGCTGTAATCAGGAGTGGAATGGTAAAGGCGATGGCATATGGAAAAACCTGAACAACTATACCCCACATATTACTTTGCACCCCCCATTCTTTTCCTCAGTTTGTCCCAGTTTCTCTCAATCAGTATGCTGGTAGCTGAAAAATAAATAATAGTGGCAATAATCGTATCGGCAATTTCCGGAGGGATTTTCGTCATGGCGTTCATAAAACCCTTCCCCGAATGCAGCAGGCCGAAAAAGATTGCTGCGCCGAAAACACCCCACGGTGAGTTGGTGCCAAGCAGGGAAACTGCTATACCATCATAGCCCTGGGAAGGAAGTACACCAATTTGAATGTTGGAAGCGTATCCAACATAGAAAGCTGCCCCGCCAAGGCCGGCAAGGGCACCGGCGATCATCATGGACAGCACTATATTCCTGTTTGCACGTATCCCTGCGTATTCGGCCGCATGCCTGTTATAGCCAACGGCCTTCAGTTCATAACCCAGGGTTGTCCTTTCCAGTATGAAAGCTATAACAACTACCGCAATAATAGCAAGAAAGAAACCGAGGTTTATATAGGAACCGTTGAACATATCGGTTAGCCAGCTCACCTTCAAGGATGCAGCATATGGTATCCTTCGGGATTCTGTCTCCAGGTACGTACCTTTAAAGTAGGCCGGTACTACGTAATATACGGTCCAGTAGGCAATCCAGTTCATCATGATGGTCGCAACAACTTCATGAACATTAAATTTCGCTTTAAGAAGCCCTGGCACAATGCCCCAGGCGGCTCCGCCAATTATGGCCGCTATTATCATAACCGTTAAAAGAAGCGGTTTGGGCCACATAAAAGTAAGTCCCACAGCTGTAGCGCACATCCCCCCTATAAGCATCTGACCGGCTGCACCTATATTGAAAAGGCCGGTTTTAAACGCAAACGCGACAGAAAGCCCGGTGAATATAAGCGGAGTAGCGGTGGCAAGGCTGTTCCCGATACGCTCGATGTTCATCAATCCACCCCTGAACAGGTAGGCATATCCTTGAAACGGATTGTTGCCGGTGGCTGCCATAAGTACCGCTCCGGCAAGCAGCCCCAGCACGCCGGCCACCAGGGGCATTAAATTTTCCCTCTTAATCCGTATCCTCATGCAATATCACCCCTCTTTACCCCAGCCATCATGAGGCCTACTTCGTTCTCGTTGGTATCCTTCGCGTCTACGATGCCTATGAGTTCACCGTTGTTTATTATAGCAATACGGTCAGCCAGATTAAGCACTTCATCAAGCTCCAGAGACACCAGCAGCACCGCTTTTCCCCTATCCCGCTGCTCTACTATCCGTTTATGGATATACTCTATGGCACCCACGTCCAAACCCCGTGTAGGTTGAACCGCAATTAACAGGTCAGGGTCGTGGTCGATTTCTCTGCCAACTATCGCTTTTTGCTGGTTTCCCCCTGAGAGTGACCTTGCATCAGAAGCTGCGCCTTTCCCGGCCCGTACATCAAATTCATCCATCACCTTCTCCGCATGCCGGTGAATGGCCTCCCGGTTTAATAGACCGCTTTTAGAATACGGCTCCTGGTAATATACCTTCATGATCATGTTGTCCTCAACGGAATAATCAAGAATAAGGCCGTATTTATGTCTATCCTCCGGTATATGTGCCATTTTGGACTTGATCCGCTCACGGATGGACAGGTCGGTAATATCCTTCCCGTTTAGCAGTACCCTTCCTGATGCGGCCTTCCGTAACCCTGTAATAGCTTCAACCAATTCGGTCTGTCCGTTCCCCTCAACTCCGGCAACACCTACTATCTCACCGGAACGGACTTCAATGGAAAAATCCTTCAGTCCCATGACCTTACGGTTATTCAATACTGAGAGATTTTCAACCCTAAGAACCACTTCTCCAGGTTCACATTCCTTCTTTTCTACTTTAAAACTCACTTCCCGTCCTACCATCATCTCCGCCAGTTTGCCCTTTGTCGTGGATGCTACGTCAACGGTCCCGATGAGCTTACCCCTGCGTATTACGGTGCACCGGTCCGCTATAGCCTTTATCTCATTAAGTTTATGGGTAATCAGTATGATGGATTTCCCCTCTGCTATCAGGTTTCGCATGATTTTCATCAAATCCTGAATCTCCTGCGGTGTCAGCACTGAAGTAGGCTCGTCGAAAATCAGCACCTCCGCATTCCGGTAAAGCATCTTCATTATTTCCACGCGCTGCTGCATTCCAACCGAGACATCTTCGATTTTCGCATAGGGGTCCACGTTAAGGCCGTATTTTTTCGATAGCTCCTCCACGCGGGAAGCTGCTGATTTAATATCCACTACAATACCTTTCTTCGTTTCCATTCCAAGTATGATATTCTCGGTAACAGTAAAGTTGTGCACAAGTTTGAAATGCTGGTGTACCATTCCAATCCCCAGATCATTGGCAACGTTGGGGTTGGCAATGTTCACCTGCTTCCCGCGGACCTTTATGGTACCCCGGTCCGGTTGGTAAAGGCCAAATAGAATGCTCATCAGAGTAGATTTTCCGGCACCATTCTCTCCAAGCAGGGCATGGATTTCTCCAGGCTTTAACTGAAGTGTAATGTCATCGTTAGCGACAATGCCGGGAAACTCTTTACGGATGTTCAACATCTCCACAATATAATCCATCATATCTTCTCCTTTGTCCCCTTACATTAATAAGAAGAGGACAAGCACCTGTCCTCTTCCCGTAAAGCTTTTTATTTGCAGCTATTTAATCAAGCTGCCCTGCTGATCCGATACCTTAATTTCTCCAGTTTGCAGCTTCTTAAATACGTCAGCTACCTTTGCCTGTACCTCATCACTCAGGTTCGGGTTCTTGGCAGGAATGCCTACGCCATTGTTCTTTGCATCAAAAACAAGCGTCTCGCCTCCAGGGAATTTTCCTTCGTATTCGGCCTTAATCATATCATAGGAAACCTGGTCTATATACTTCATGGCAGATGTAATAATGATTGACTTATCGCCTTCGTATATACCCTCTGCGTACTGGTCCACGTCAACACCGACAATCCATACTTCTTCGCCCGTTTTTGCCCTCGATTTTGCTTCGTTAATAGCTCCGACGCCAACACCGCCGGCTGCACAGAAAATTGCTTTCACACCTTTGTCGAACATCTGGGCAGCGAGCTGCTGTCCGGCCGCGACGTTGTCAAAGGAGCCCTGGTATATTACGTTTTCTGCTTTAATAGTGATATTTGTGCCCAGGTTCTCGTTAGCATACTTAATACCTTGCTGGAAGCCCCAGTTAAACTTCTGGACAGCCGGAATTTCCATACCGCCTATGAATCCCACTTCGCCTTCTTTAAGCTGCAGCGCTGTCGCAACAGCGGCAAGGAAGCCTGATTCATGCTCGGCAAAGAATATGGAAACCGTGTTTTCCTTCACAACAGGTGCGTAGTCTCCTGAATGCGGGTAACCGTCAATTAGAACAAATTTCGCATCCGGATACTTATCCTGTGCCTGGAATATTGCGGTTTCGAACTTAAAACCTGGAGTAACTATGAATTTGAAGCCTGCATCATACAGGTTGCTTATCTCCTTAATGTAGTCGGCCTCTGTTGTTCCACTGGGTTTAAGATACTTAGTTTCAAGCTTCAGTTCTTCAGCAGCGCGCAGCACGCCTTCCCAAGTTCCCTGATTAAATGATTTGTCATCAATTGTACCTGCGTCAGTAACCATTCCCACTTTGAAGCCGGTGGTCTCTTTGCTGCAGCCCGCCAGGGCCAGCGCAATTACCAGAACAACCACAAGAATGCCTATGCCTTTTTTAAACAATTTTGTATCCCCCTTCATTTTTTTCCTTCCATAGTGTAATTTGTTATCCTCACTAGAATCTATTTTAGTCAAATTAAAAGCCAGTTTCAAGTTAAATATATTTCTATTCTTTCTTTTCCCCTGCCGATGTTGTTTCTCCTCAGTGCAACTCTCCCGATTTCGCCCGTCGACTTTATATGAGTTCCTCCGCACAACACCTCCGCAAAGCCTTCAATCTCCCAGCATCTGATCTCATTCTCCTCATCAATGAACTTGCTTTTGATCTCCAGGTCCCTTTCAACAATGCTTTCCATTTCCTTTGACAGAAGGTCAAAAGTGTCTGCTATACTGCCTTCCCACCTGAAATCCAGCCGGGCTTTTTCCTCCGATATATGCGCGCCCAGCTTTTCAGGATGATTATAGTTCTGGTTGATCAACTCAAGAATGATCTCAGCGGCAAAATGCAACCTCATTATCCTATATCGCCTCTCCCAGTCAATCTTGACCAGCACCGAGTCTCCGGTTTTTAGGTTATGGCTGCCGTGAATCGTATAATAAATATTTTTCCCAACCTTTTCCGCCTTCAGGATTTTATACGAATCAATAGTTCCGGCGTCTGATTCCTGTCCGCCTGAGAAAGCATAGGCTATGGTCCTATCAAGGGTAACAACGCTCTCATTGATACTTGTTATCCTTGCCGTTATTTCCGATAGATATGGCTGCTCCCAGAACACTTTATGCACATGCATAATTTCATCGCTCCCTGTCTCCGGAAATCAGTCGAGTATCCAGGCATATATCAGCTCAATATACTCCACCTTTGAGTCCGGAGTTATTTCAGGATTAAATCTGGAATTATCATCTCTAATAAAATCAAATATTATCACTACATCCTTTTCCACCTCAAACCAGCCAAGATTTATCCCACCGTGAGGACTTTCAAATTCTCCATATAGGTCTTTATATCTGTCTATTACTGTATTGGCATTATCCCCTGTTTTAAAGCCTAAATCCGTTTGGAATTCTTCAGTTGAAACCTTTATCCCGACCACTCTATTCGTCTTTTTCCCAATCCATAATTCTATTTGTCCTTCATAATCCAACAGCGCCAGAGGCTCCGGGAAAAAGCCTGCATCATCCTTGATCGTTTCTTCGGTAAAATTATCCCCTAAGTTTTTTATGACATCTTCAAGTGTATCTCCAAGATGAACCGGTCCAAGCCTTGATGCACTCCTTACAATATGATCAATATAGGATTGGAACAATTGCTCGTCCTGCTCCTCTGACCGCAGATTTTCTTCTCTTTCTGCTTCCTGCTGTTCCATTTGGCTTTCTACTTCTTTGGTATTGTCCAAATCACTGCTGGCTGCAGGCTCTTCATATGATACTGACGGTACCGGCGGTTCTGTCGGTTCAACTTCCTGCGGCTTTTTAGCCGAGCACCCCGCAAGCAAAGCAACAGATAACAAGCTTATAAGCATCATCTTCAGCGTTTTCTTATTCATTTTTGCTTAACCTCCTTTTTTCTCCCATTCCCTTTCTTCCGACAAATTGGATCAATCAGCAATAGGCTATAAATCCTATTTTATATAATAATATGACTAAAAATGGAAAAAACCTGCATATTATCGCAAATATTCTTAAAATGACAAAAAGACCTCAAGCCGAGGTCTTTTTGGTTTTTACGAAAAGTTCAAACATACCCCAAATTAGTCCTATGTACCAAATAGAAATTTGCTAGAAAGTTTTCTTTTTCCCTTTTCCGCTAACCTGTATTTTTACCGCGTGTCTTTCTACCTTCATTGAAAGTTTATCAATTTTATTCTCTATCTGTTCCAGTCTGTTATTTGTTATTTCCCTGGTTTCAAATAACGTATCAACATTTTTGGGAATACCGTTATCAATTTTGGCTCGTAATTTACTTATATCATCACTATTTTCTTTTATAATTTCTTTTATCTCTTGCAGTTCAGCATATATAGTTTCCAACAAATCTGAAATTCTACCGCTCATCAATAACACACTCCAATATAATTTTTCATTATATTGTATTATCACAGGCTGCGAAATACTACAGAATTATTCAATAACAGCAAAATCCTCCCTTGCCAATAATAACCGCCAGCCCTTCTCCTTCCCTGAACTCGATTGTTTTGGCCCCGGTACAGGCATGCAGGTCCTTCCTTGTTTCCTCCAGCAGAGGTATAAAGCTCTGCGGGCAGAATATCCGAATAGTATCCACCTCGGTCTTTAGAGATAGATTTCTCTCTGATTTGTATCTTCTTATTTCCAATAAAATCTGTTTGACCGTTTCCCCAAACCGGAGGATATCTTCATCAGCTTCGTCAGCCCTGCTCCAGATGGTTTTGTGGATGGATGCAGTTTTCTCATATTCCCTGAAATATGCCTGATAAATCTCTTCAACTATATGAGGAACATATATGGCGTACATCTTAAGTATTCCAAGGAAACTGCTGTAGAGAGCAAACTGGGCGGACAGCCTGTTCTCATGCCCATGGATTTCAGGCTTATAAAGCCGTTCTTTGGCGATCTCAAGATAGTTGTCGCAGTAATCCTTCCAGAAAAATCCGTCAATCTCATACCGTGCAGCACCGACCTCATACTGTTCCAGGTATGCCGCTGCTTTTGCTTCCGCATCTTTATATTTTTCCACAATCCACCTGTCAATCGGCATCAGCTTTACATCCTTTTGCTTCTGATAATCTCCCAGATGCATCACGCTGAACCTGGCGGCGTTCCATAGCTTTGTCAAAAACCTGTTTGATGTCTGTAGTTCGTCCTCTGAAAACATTGTATCAGTTCCAAGTTTTGAATTAGCTGCCCAATACCTGATACCGTCGGCGGAATACTTGTCGATTAAAGCTTTGGGAGATAATGAGACATTATTTTTGGACTTGCTTATTTTTTCTCCCTGCTTTGCCATTACAAAGCCGCAAATCATAATATCCTTCCAGGGGATTTGCCCTGTATGATATATACTCTTTACAATTGTGTAAAATGCCCAGGTACGAATGATCTCATGCGCTTGTGTACGCATGTTCATAGGTAAAAGCTTCTGGCTCGCGTCTCCCTTTTCTCCCCATTTTGAGTTGATCATAGGCGTTAATGATGATGTTGCCCATGTATCCATGACCGCATCTTCAGGGATAAAACTATTGCTCCCGCAGGAGCACGGCTCTTTTGGCGAAGATTCCAACGGGTTTACGGGCAGGTCCTCCTCCCTGGCAAATATAATGGAGCCACAATCCTTGCAGTACCACAGAGGGAACGGAACTCCAAAATATCTTTGCCGTGATATGCACCAGTCCCACTTGAGATTCTGTACCCATATTTCATATCTTGTCTTCATAGAAGATGGATACCAGTTGATTTTATCAGCAGCATCAAGGAATTTGTCCTTATCGTTCAGGATATCAATAAACCACTGCTTTGAAGTGATTATTTCAATATCTTTGCCGCATCTTTCATGGACAGCAACGGTATGGAGTATCTTTTCACTCCTTTTCAAAAGGCCTTCTTCCCTTAGCTTGTTGATTATTTTCTCCCTTGCCTCTCCAACATTCAGGCCGTGAATAAAAGGTACATCATCACTTATAGTTCCATCGGGATTTATGATTTTCTTGTACGGAAGCCTGTAAACATTATACCATTCCAAATCCGTAGTATCGCCAAAGGTTGCGCACATTACTATACCGGTACCCTTTTCCTTACTGACCTTTTTATCTCCCAAAATCGGTATCGGGAAATCATACAGCGGTACTATTGCTTCCTTTCCAATATACTTAACATAGCGTTCATCTTCAGGATGGATGAGTAGAGCAACGCATCCGCAAAGCAGCTCGGGCCTTGTGGTTGCAACTATGAGTTCTTCATCTTCAACCTGAAACGGTATCCAGTTAAAAGCAGCTTCTTTCTCTAAAGAGTCCAATTCTGCCTGGGCAATCGAGGTCTGGCAGCTGGTACACCATAACACGGGCGTTTCCTTCAGATATGCTTTCCCTTTCCTGGCGAGGTCCAAAAATGACCTTTGAGATATTCTCTGAGCCAGGGGACTGATAGTCTCATATTGAAGACTCCAATCAATACTAAAACCAAGGGATTGCCATAATTCTTTAAATTCCGCTTCGTATTTTTGTGTGGTACTCATACATTTCTTAATAAACTCACTCCTTGGCATGTCTTGAGCTATTATGCCCTCTTCCTTTTCTACAAGCCTCTCTGTGGGCAGACCGTTATCGTCAAATCCAAAGGGATAAAACACGTTTTGTCCCTGCATTCTGTGAAACCTTGCAATCATTTCAGCCTGGGTATAGGAGAAAATGTGGCCTATATGCAGGTTCCCGCTTACCGTAGGCGGCGGTGTATCTATAGAATATACGCCCTTTGAACTATCCGGCTCATAATGGTATATCCCTTCCCCTTCCCAGAATTTTTGCAGCTTAGGCTCTATTTCCTTGAATTCATACTTCTTTTCCAGCATATAAAATACCTCCCCTGTGTTATGTATATTGGCCTTCGCAATAAAAAACCCTCGCCCTGTATAGGACGAAGGTTTGAATCTCCGCGGTACCACCTAGGTTCGTACAAATGTACACACTCAGACATAGTACGGGCATACATGCCGATACTACCTCCCCTGTAACGGTGGAAATCCGTTGAAGTCTACTCTCACAAGATTTCGGTTCACGGCTCGGAGGCTACCTTCTATATACCCTTCACGGGGAATTTCCACCCTCATCCCCTCTCTGCGCTTCAGGGAGATATATACTCCTCCTCGTCAAAGCCTTTTCATTATTACTTATAATCTTTATTCAATATTATTATCTCCAGATGCTTCTGTCAAGGCTCATGTTAAAAATTCCTGGTATTTTACATTTTGTCCTTAGGTCTGACACAGACCCGATTACAGCATCTTCAGAATTTCTCCTATCGCTTCTTTCCCTAAGACTACGTTATGCCCTGATATACAAGTATCGAAGTCCAATTCTTCATATCTTTTCAATGTATTTATGTAATCATCCTTTTTAGAATAAATGCTTGGAATAAGTTCTTCTATTGTGTCACCAACATTATCCCCAACTACAATTACTTTTTCTTCTTCATCGAGAATGCTGATGGAATCTATCGTATGTCCGGGCGTATGGAATAGCCTGATTTTGTCTTCCGGAAAGTAAATCTCTGATTCAAAAACTAAATTCGGCAGGCATTTTGCTACCGGTCCATAACAATAATCATTATACTTGCCCATCATCTCATTCCACTTTTCCTCGATGATTTCCCTGCACAGTACGTGGGATACAATCACTGAATTTTTATATTCATTATTGCCCCAGATATGATCCCAATGGTAATGGGTATTGATTACTATAACCTGTTTGCCATCGTTTTTTATGTGTTCTTTTACCGGCTCAAGGCTTAATGGGCCTAATCCGGTATCAATAATGTAGTTGAATCTTTTCCCTTTTATAAGATAGATGTTTAAGCCGCACTCTGGAAAACTGTCATAGGTGAAAAGTATCCCCCTATTTTTTATGTTTTGCTGTTTAACCATATTCTCTCTCCTTTCTTTATTTTGTTGAAAAATAGGATTAAAATAATGTAGGCAGATCTTTGACACTATTAAGCATATAATCCGGTCCCACAGATTCTAATTGCTCTTTAGACTGTGAACCGGTTAATACTGCCACCGTCCAGACACCGGCATTTTTGCCTTCAAGAATATCCACCACCGTATCCCCCACTTTTACTACTTCATGGGGATTGCATATGCCAAATTCATTCATCATGTGGTATATCATTTTGGGGTCTGGCCGGCTTGCCCCAATAGAGTCTGCGCTTTGGATATAGTCAACCAGGCCTTTAGCCTTCCAGCCCAACTGTGATACTATCATGTCAATAATTTCCCTTGGGAAACCGCTTCCCACACCTACTTTAATCATTCTACTTTGCAGGAAGTGAAATATCTCACTGGTGCCTTCAATTTCCTTCATTTTGGGAATATGAACCTTTAGTTCTGATAAAAGCTCTTTATAAATGCCGTCTATTATTTCCCCGGAACTTCGATCCTGATCAATACTGCTAATAATGTCATGTATTGCCTGACGCTTTTGCATTCCTCTATATTTATTAACAGTCTCCAGGCTCACTTCAAATCCATGTTTGTTGAATGACTTGATGAATGCGCTGACAACAAAAGATGAACCGGCGCATCGGTCATCTACTGTCGTACCTGCCATGTCGAATAAAATCAGTTTAATTGTATCAGGCAGCATTTTTCTCATCCTCTCTGCCGCTGCATATAGCAGATTCATTTTTTATTATACATCAGATAGCCCTTATCTTAATTAGCTTACCTATATCCAGCACTGTAACATATACCATAAGCCCTAGTATAAAAACCCAGCCGGCAATTAGAAGGTTCATTACTTATATCCTCCCCTTCAAATAAATCCCCCAAGATTTCGCTTAGATTGAGCCCCATTCGTATAGCGGGCGGCGGGCTAACGGCGTCCCTGAACCTTAGAAGTAAACTTCTACCTTATTCTACCACATATAATTCCCCGTGCAAATATCCAAACGCGCCATCGTTAGCATGGGCGCAATTTAGATAATTTGTTACTAAAACAAACAACTCCTGAAAAATACTTATAACTTAAAAACGCCCAAGATAATTTCTCAGGCGTCTTTCGCTTAATAAAGAAGTATAAGAATAAACATGGCCTAATTTTGAGCTTCTTTCTTAACTAAACGTCGTTGGAAGTAAATAAAAACCGGCAAGGGAATCACAATCCAGCCAAAGCTCTTTATCAGATTATTTTTTGCTCTGTTAATTTGCCGTTCCTTTTCCGCTGACACCATAGCTTCATACTTTTCTTTCAGATCTTCTTCGGAAAGCTTTGTTTCTTCTGCTGTTTCCCTATCCGTATATGGTTTTTCCGGTCCTCCCCAGTTTTTGAACTCTTCAAAAGATTGGTAGTAAGGTGCAGGAGCAATGATATCGGCAGCCGCCATGAAGACCCCCACGCTTCCACCGATGGTCATCATCAAAGTCGCAAACAGCACCAAATATATATACACACTTTTAATCACATCTTCTCCTCCTTTTTCTGGTTCGGCTTTAATCCCTGCAACTATCAGAATAATTAGTGCAATAGCCAGCACAGGTACAATTAATAATGAAATAGCCATTTTCCACCTCGCCTCAGACAATTTTTAAACTCTTAGACCTGCTAATACCATAATACACTACTCTGTCAATAAAATGTTAATGGTAATTTCTGCTGCCTAGCTCCCCTCTTTATCAGATATCTGCGCTATATCTAACCCTCAATATTGTTATAATGTGCGGGCACTACAGATAAGCTAGCTTATCTGCAGCTCATATAGTGCATACTCTTCAGCTCCAACAACTTTTCGGCCAACTTTAATAAAACCCAAATTCTCATAAAGCGCACATAGTTTTTGACTGCTCCAGCTGGTGTCTAATCTTAGGTAGCTTATTCTTTTTTTCTTGCATTCCTCTACCGCATACTCGACCATTTTTTTAGATAGGCCCATACCTGCATATTTCCTTCTTACACAAAGTTTGTGTATAAAGCCGGACTCATTCTCTTCTATTTGGGGCCAGAATAGGGGATCATGCCATTGCAGAATCATGCTTGACGCATTTTCGTTTCCAATCTTTCCAATGCAAAAATTTTCTTCCTTCAAGCCTTTCATCAACTTATCCTTAGTTAGTTTGTCTAGTTTCCACATGCTTTTCCCCGTATCCTCGCACCACTGTGCAACTTCTCTCATGATACTGATTGCATCGTCAGCTTCACCCGAAAATATCTTAAAGTTACTTAACGGCATCCCTTTGCCCCTCTCCCTTAATACCTTTGCTGGAATTTTTACGCAACACTCAGCATGGATAGTTGGTCAGGCAGTGTTCAACCCATTCTTTATCCATCCTTTTTAAACGTTCCTTTTTTAAGTTTTCTTTGACTATCCAGTTAATATCCTTGTCCGAACAGGAAAGCCATTTTTCAAATGCCTTTTTCCCTTCATCCGGGCTCCCGACAATGGCAACACTCCAACAGTAGGCCAGTCCCTTCCTCAAAGCTTTGAACCCTTCGTCTTTTCTATCCTGGATGCTTTTAATCGATTCTGTAATGTTATCCAGTATTTGTAACACTCTTAATACGTGTTCCTTTTGTTTCAACAGCTTTGGCTCACAGAGCGCAGCAACTGCGGCTCTTTTTTCGTAGCTGTTACCCTCAGACCATTCTTCCATTTGTTTTATCAGTTCATCCATATGGCTTTCACCGTAAATCTGCAGGGCCATTGCCACAGCTTCACGGGTTCTCCACCTGGGATCGGAGGCAAGGGAGCGTAATAGTTTAAGATACTCTACCTTTCCTTCGGTAACAAGCTTGCCTAGTCCCACTGTTCCGCAACACGCCAGGAATTCCTGCTGGGAATTGACCGGAGCTTTTTCGGGTATAAAGCTGATCAGGTGCAAAAATTGTTCTTCGCTTCCTACTTCTGCAGCGGCTTGGATTAATTCAAGGTTGCCGCGCGGGCCGGGAAGTCCTGATTCTCTCATCAAGTAATCATCCCAATTTTCTATTTTGTGATCTCTTATTGATACCTCAACAGCGTAAGTATATTTTCCGTATGTAAAATCTCCTCTATAATTCCCGTCTTGTAACGCTGAAATATCTACATGGTTGATTTCCATTTGCCGTACTTCCTCTAATTCTGCATTATTGCAGCCCGCAAGAAATGCTAATAGTAACGATATGGTAATCAGTAGCATCAGATTTTTCCTTGGCCATTCACTAAATGTAACAATCTCAATTAATCTCTTTTTAGAAATAGCTTCCAAAAGTATTCCTCCCCATCTTGTTTAAACTTTATATACTTCCTGAATTTCTAGTATGGCGTCCGGTGAAACGGCTTTAACATATTGATTTATATCTTCCAGATGCTGATTTAATAAATTCTCGGCAATACCTGGAGGAGCATACACAACATATAAAACATTCTTTGTACTCTGCGTTATTCGAGTCCTTTTGTCGGGTCCATAGATAATGCTGGATATAATCCCGTCTCCATCAGCCATCATCATGTCTCCTGGAACTAATTCTTTTTCTTGTCCGTTCAATAATATATAACGTTCGTTCCCTTGTGATACATCTACCCTTATTGGCAACCTAACAGCATCTATGTCATGACCAGCTGTAAGTAAAAGATTTTTTAGTTCTGCCATAAACATCGTTTCTACCAATGGAGCAACATTGGGTATGGATTTCTTTTTCAAAACAACGGATTCTAGTTGAAGCAGCACATGATAGGTTTTCTTAAAACGTTTGTAATAGTCAATATAGGTTTTAATTGGCTCCGTCAAACTTATATCGGCCCGGTTAAAATCTTCATATTTAGCCCTTAAAGCATTTTCAAGCTCTTCCTTATTTTTTTCCAGCCTTAGACTGAATTCGGAATTACTTACATTCTTTAAAAGAATAGCGCCAATCAATGCTCCAGGGTATGCAGCTTTCAATGCCTCAGATATTAATAGCATTCCATTTTCCTCCTCTCTATCGCCTTTTCATAACAATAAAACGGGAATTCTCTTCTCGGAAAAGACAATTGCCCGACTTTTTGGTACCCTCGGCGTTCATAAAGATTAAGAGCTCTAGGGTTTCCACTATAGGCATCCAGGCGGATTGAAGTATAGCCTTTTTCAGCAGCATATTTTTCTGCAAAATCCATAAGCTGTCGCCCAACCCCTTGCTTTTGACACTCAGGATTTACAGCTAACCTGTGGATTACCAGTACTTTTCCGTCTTCAACTGACCAATGCAATTTTTTATATTCCGGAGACTGCTTTTCATTAATTGAGATGACTCCTAAACAATTGCGTTTGTCTTCTAGAATATATAATGATCCACTTTTTATATCTTCTTCAAAGATCTCCGCTGTGGGGTAATATTCATCCCATTGATAAATACCTTGAGATTCCATGTCTTTAATACAATTCTTTATCAATCCCATAATATTTTTTATGTCTTTTAAAAAAGCTAACGTGATTTGCATACAACGCTTCACCCATTTCCTTTCCTACAGGCATAGTACGCCTGGATGGCCGCTATTTTTCCATATATAAATATCTATAGATAAATATTATATCGTTAACAATCTCTCATTTTCTTTCAATATCTCGGTTAGATCTTGTCCCCAATATTTTACCTCTACCCCCAATTCTACTAGTCTCTCTGAGACTCCTAACTGATCTGCGCAAGCCTTACATGCAGAGACATTAACCCCTACATGAATTGCATGCTTTATCTTCTCGTGCATTAAATCATTTTCTGCAACAAGTTTTGCTGTTGCTCCCCAAATTATTATTGTTACTTCGTTCCACCAGTTGTTTATTTTACTGTTTATTCCATACATCATCACCATTTTTCTGACGTTATCGGGTCTGCGTTGGTCCATAGAATATACAACTTTTTTAATTCACTCATCTTGTTTCCTCCAATATTATTTTTTACCTGAAGTATAATAATGCAGCCTCTTTAGACGCTGTGCCGCCATCAACTGTCTTAGAAGGGTATGGCCACTCTTCCAGATTAATTTCATTAGCAACTACCTTACTCGCTCATAAAGAGCCTCCAATTTGGACAATTCAGGAGCGGGCTTAGGTCTATCATACCAGTTACTCATAATAACTCCTCCTCGATTTTTCTTTATATTTTATATCAGGATACAGCTAAACATCCGATTTCAGCTAACGTTTCTACTTGCAGACGTGCATGAACCTATTTATGCGGCGACATCAGATATTTGATTCGCAATCTTCCATAATGGACTGCGATTTTTTGTTGGACGGCATTCCCACGGTTTTATGTTTCTCCACCGTCTACAATAATGCTTTGGCCTGTTATAAATGATGCTGAATCACTTACTAAAAATTTCACAACCTCAGCAATTTCTTCAGGTTTGCCTACACGCCCAAGTGAAACATTTGTTGAAATCCAATTTTTATCTTTTTCTGATATCTTATTGGCTTCGGTTGCTATCCATCCAGGTATGACACATACAACCCTTATTCCATGTTTTCCTACCTCATGTGCTAAACACTTTGTTAAAGCTACTAGCCCTGCTTTAGAAGATGCATAAGCTGTATGCCCTGGTTCCGGTTGAAAGCTTGCGCAAGAAGATATGTTGACTATAACACCTGATTTGTTTTTTATCATTCCATTGAGAAATGAACTGGAAAGCAAAGCAGCACTCCTAAGATTCGTATTTTGAACTTTGTCCCAATATTTATATGTTATATCGACTAGATCAACAAATGAAAATCCTGTTGCTGCATTGTTGATTAAAACATCTATTGAACCAAATCTATCAATTATTTCTTTTGTAAATATATTCAAATTATCGACATTAGATAAATCGCATGCATAATAAAACAAATGTGCAAAATCATTAAAATCCTTGGGCTTGGGTAAAATATCAGCAACAATAACCTGCATATTCTCTCTTATGAAACATTCGACTATTGCACGGCCTATACCACGTGCTCCGCCTGTCACAACAACTATTTTCTTTTTCTCAGATAAACGCTCCAAAACGCTCACTCCTTTGTCGGCTATGACATTTAACGATTTGACTTCACGGCATTTCGGTACCATTCACAACACATATATATCCTGATTTTAATTCTAATTCTACAATAATATCATCGTCACAGTAACTTTTATTCATATCGGTACTAATTGAATTTCTTTTTTTATTTCTAACAGGTTTTTGTGCTTTAATTTTATATGCCCGCATTTGAAGCCCGAGTTGTTCAGCCGGATATTTCTCCTTGCCTCGAAAAAGTCATTACCTATTTCGCTTGTTAAAATGTAATGAAAATGGTTCATGATCACATTGGCTTTAAGAACATCTAATTCGTGGGGAAGAAGAGAATGTGGCTCTGCGTTGTACTTCTCAATCAAATATAGCTCCAACTCTTCCATTGTTCTATCGCAAGGTTTAATTTTCTTGGCATACTCATCGCATTACTTATATAATCCGCATACTGATGCGCATGTGTTCGGAACCGCATATGTGAAGTCTCCTTTTTCCTTTCACTCTTTTATAAAGCTGAACGTTTTATTGCCTTTATGCGATAGTTTAAATAATCTGTCCTTCGTTAACTGATAAATAATGTCTTCTTCTTTCATATGGTGGTCACTAAATGATAGAGTCCCTTCGCTTTTCAAAACTCTATAAAGTTCCTGTAAAACCCTTTGTGGTTGCTTTAATCCATGGTAAATGTCATAAAGTAAGACCACGTCTATACTGTTATCAGGCAAATTCGTGGCGCAATCCGTCTGGATGACTTTAATATTATTAAGTCGGTTTTTCAGAATAGCCTTTTTAACGCACTTCATTGCTATAGGGCTCATATCTGCGGCATAGACCTCTCCCTTTGAACCCACTAATCTTGCCGCAGATACTGAGTAGCTTCCTGGTCCGCACCCATAGTCTAAGATTTTGAAACCCTCACTAATCCCCGATTCCAACAATACTCCTTCAGGCGGCGAAAACAAATCACGAACCTTAAACGTTAGAGCCATCATATCAAACCCTATTCGATCCATGAAACTAGCCATTCAGTCAACCTCCTTGGAAAAACACAAATAAAATATTTTATCAACATAGGCAAACCTTTTCAAAACCAATCACGTTTAGTAAGCCTTCTGCCAAAATTGTATCGAATTTTTCATATTCTTTCTAACCCTAATACACTTAGTAACTCTAAAGGTCTTCTTATTATGCTTTGTGCACCGGCTTGAATTAACTCATTTTCTGTCCTAAATCCCCATAAGACACCTACAGAATGCATGTTTGCATTTTTAGCCGTCATTATATCTACTTCGCTATCCCCTATATAAATACACTCTTCTGGCAAAACTCCTAATTTGTTGGCAATCATTCTTGCTCCACTTTGATCTGGTTTTTTAGGCATCAAAGCGCTGCTGCCCACAACCCATGAAAATCCCCAATACGGGAAGAACCTTTCAACAACCTTCCTGGCTATATCCTCTTCTTTATTTGTATTCACAGCTAAATAAATATTATTTCTATAGAGACGGTTCAATAATTCATAAATCCCGTCATATACCCGCAGTCTGTAATCCCAGTTCTTTGCGTATTCTTCTTTCATCTCCGCAAAGTACTGAGTTAAAAGGTCATCATTAAGGTTTTTGATACAGACCGATTTTCTGACTAATTCTTTCATGCCGTGTCCGACTAATGCTTTATAAGTGTCTCTGGTGTGAGTGCCGAACCCATGTCTTTTAAGCACATTATTCATGGAAAGAGCAATTCCGTCGATTGAGTTCACCAAAGTTCCATCCAAATCAAATATTACCGCTTTAAATTTCATTTAGCTTCCCCTCTGCATCTCCATCTTAATGATCTCACAGTTCGGTACGCTTAGATGAGCGTTCTTCTTTCACTAAGGAGCCGCCATTAAGAATACCCGTCGGCACACGTTCACACCAAGCTAAGGTTGAATCGTAAATATCTGCTTCTGCATCCACAACTAAAAACAAAATGTCGGTTCTATGCCTTTCAAACTGCCCTGTGATGGGCGGCATCTGTTCTTGAATAATGGAAGTTTTACACCTGCATCCGCTTAAATTGATCCGTCAAACAGCCTTGAAAACCCCGAATAAGGTTCCAACGCAATAATTTCAAATGATATCAGCCCTTCTTTAACTAAAGGTAATGTATCAAGGTATTTTTCAGCCTCTTCAAGGTCTTCGCATTCCAATATTATCACTGCGTTATGACTGCTTTTATCAAAATATATCTCCCTAAATACTTCTGATTGATAAAGTTCCCATGCTCTTACAGCTTCTGCTCTCAAATGAGGCTTAAAATCTTCGCTGGAAACATTAGGCATTTCCTTTTCAATCGCCAATATCTTCATAACCACTTCCCCTTGTTATATTTTTTAATTAATAGTATCCACTCAACACCCCCACTCTCTCCCTACGCCATGCCGGTAATACATCTTTATAGGCAGTATTAGCGACACTATGTCGGGAATATCGACGCATTAATGATGTCTGCGACATTTCCGGGGAAAAGCCATTTCCATACACGGTTCCTATTCTATATATTACCATTCGCCATTTTCTATTATCTTCCTTCCCTGTAAATACAAATAATATCTGCTTGTCCAACAAAAAACCCCGCTATAGGTTTTTCCATGCATAACAGGATTTTTCTTGCTTTATTTACATGCGATATAATTATGATATAATAATGATATAAACTGCATTGAAAGGTGATGTTAAAATGTATAAAATCATTCCAAGTACAGACCTGAGAAATAAATACTCCCAAATTGCTGAATTTGCTAAACATAATCATGAACCTATTGTGTTAACTAAAAACGGTGAAGGCGACTTGATTGTTATGAGTATTGAGTTGTTCGAAGAAAAAGAAACCGAATTACAGCTATATAAACGACTTGCGGAAAACAAAATGGATATTGCAAAAGGCTATTTTCAATCTGGGTCAGAACTTTCAAAGCAATTGAGCAAGTATATAAAACATGACAATACGGCCCTAATAAACGAGCTTAAGGAGACTTACCTGCAAAAAGGAGAACCGACCGATGTATAATGTCATCGTCCCTTCTAAAGTAAGTTTGGAAATCATTACCGAACTTGACTTCTGGTCACAAAAAAACGAATCTTTTGCTGAAAAAGTTGCGATTGAACTTGATTTCCATCTAACTCAAACTTTAAAATATAATCCTGGCTTTGGCGCTCTAAAAGCAAAAAAAGCTAACCTTTTATACTACTTGATACAGAAACAGTTTAAGCTGGTATTTGAAGTTGATGAACTTAACAAACAAGTAGTCGTCCACTACTTCTTCAATACTAGAAAATCTATATCTGAATATGTTTGATCTATGGTGCTGTATCAGCACTTCGTTAATTCCAGGTATTCTTCCACTTTTTTATATAAAAAAGGCTGTATCAAAGGATATGTAAGATTATCTTTCGGAAAATCTCTTTTGAAACAAATTTCTTTTATCTCTGTTTTGGGTAATTGCCCTATTGTTTTTACTTCCGCGAAATAAAGCTTCCCAAACGATATTTCCCCTTTACTTGAAACAGAATAAATGCAAACTGGAAATAGCTCGAATTCTTCTGCACCAGTTTCTTCAAACAGCTCACGCTGAGCCGCTTGTTCCAAAGTCTCCGAAGGTTCTCGATGCCCACCGGGTACTTCCAAAGTTACGCGATCTTTATGTCTAACAAATATCCATTTCCCTTCATATCTTGACACCATCACTACAAAAGTTATTCTTCCATCTTCTATCGATCCAATATCGAAAAAATCTACTTTCATTTATCTCCCTCATTTCTGTTTTTGGCTGCCGTTTTGTTTAGTTGTCAAAATATTAGAGAATTATTCTTACCTGTTTCTTCAAATCCACATTTCTTCAGGACTCGAATAGAGCCTAAATTATCTTTCAAGCAATCCGCCTTATTTCCTTTAACATCGCTATTTGAAAATGATTATTTTAATAGGCCGTCAACAGCTTCAAAGCAATAACCTTTTTTCCTTTCTTCTTCGATAAGGCCATACCCTATCTCAATCATTCCATTTTCATCCGGGCTTCCCTTGAAGCTGGCATCTCCAATGACTGACATATCTTCATCCAAGGGTCAAATCCGGTAATCTCCGTGTAATGCTCCATACGTTTTGAACGATGGGTAGAATATATATATCCAATGTATCCCGGATTTTCACTCAACAAAAACACTCCTTTTAAACTATTTTATTATCTTAACTAAGACCGATCCATTGCCAATGTCCCATATCGCTACGCAGGAAAACCGCAAATAGTGCATTTCTCTGGTCATCGATAAAATATGGAATAACTAAGACGTTACTGGCTGTCCGGGCCAACCAACCCCTCCCTTAGACGGTTCTTATCCTATATATTACCATTCGCTATTTTCTATTATCTTCCTTCTTTGCTAATAGAAATAATGCTTACCTATCCAACAAAAAACCCCGCTACAGGTTTTCACGTGTATAACGGGGGTGTATTTTTCATAAGGCCAATAAGTCCAAATATACCTTTATTGCTGTTCTGACCTGCTCCTTTATCTCCTCTGATCTAATACTGCCACATTTCTCCCCAAGCCGTTCCTTGGCTATAGCTCTAATCTGATGCGCCATTGCTATTGAGTCTTTGGGTAATCCGGTTACCTTTGAGCTTAACAATGACTCAATAGGATATACTTTTCTGCCGGGTTTAACCGAAGTCAACGATAAGATAGTAACTATCGGTAATGCTTGGTTAACTTCTTCCGCCGAGATCACCAGAACCGGCCATATAGCCTATTCACCGCAAATGTTAAGCGTTTTGCCTGCAACTCGCTATTTGCTGATTTCAAGCTTTCTTCTGCTTTATCTAGCCAGTACAGTGCCAATTGCTTTCTATGTTTCATAGATAGCCACCCCGTCGCGTACCACATCTGAATAGAATGGTGTAAGTTTCATTATGTCACTGTTCCACATTTCCTCGTCAAAGATCATTAAGCTGATGTTCGTCTCATACTTCAGATTGATTTCAAAAGCCATATCTGAAATGCTGTTGCGTAGTCGATGGGTAACCTTATCAGATAATATGATTAATATATCAAGATCTGAATCTTCAGTCGCTTCACCACATGCAACCGAGCCAAATACAAGAACCTGTTTTACCTTAAATTTCTTGCTCACTTCTAGCTCTAATTCGTTGATAGCTGCTAACTCGGTCGAAGACAAAACATCGTCTATTCGTCGTTCCACTTAGCCTCCACCTCCTAATCCAATTATATCAAACAAGCAATCCAAGTCTCAACCAAATGGCATATAACAGTGCCCGGCATTTCCGACGTCACTCGGCCTTAAGACGAGGGCACCTAGTGATGCGTGTCCATCCATATCAAAAATGACTAAAGATATTTTCTTCATTTTACTAAAAACCTTCTTCTTCATCGACTATCAGTATTTTCATTCTTTTCTCATCGCTTTGACCTTCTATTATAACAAGATTATTGCATACTCTTTCTTTTGACTTGCAATCTATACATTTATTTGTGCTGACACATGGGGGGTTGAGACCGGCTCTTCTTGCATTCATTGGCGCTGATATGTTTCTTACTCTGTAAATTGCTTCTTCTAAAGAATTCATTATTTTATTCTTGCCTATTACAATAATAATATTGTCCGGCCCGTAAATCATTGCTGCCACTCTATTCCCGCTGTGATCCATATTCACAATATGTCCGTCTATAGATATTCCGTTTGTTCCTGATATGTACCAATCTGTCAGCAATGACTTCTTTTTCAGCATCTCTGATTCTTTTTCATTTTTTGCCTTTGTCTTGTCAAAAACAGTATTCCCTCTCTCAATAAGTGCATTAGCTATATTCATGTTCTTAAGGGTTACAGAATTACCTATTCCTACGGCTGCACTTGTTGGTATTAAATCCAGGATTTGTTCCTTTGCCTCTTCAAATGTCCGAAAATATAACCCCTCAATGTTTCTTGTTCTCAAGTTCTCTATTAACATATCAATTATTTCATTACTCATCTTGAATCCCCTTTTATCTCAATAAGCTTTACGAGCCTTTAATTGCAGATGTCCGGCTGCTTATTATTGATACTGTTCAGACGTTTTCTCCGCGCTGCAATCCTAAGAACTATCAGGGCCACAAGAGCAACTACAACAATGGCAATAGCATATACCGCCAGTGCAATTCCGTTTGGGCTGCTTATCATAGCAATAATGCTGCGGTTATCGTCAACAACCTTCCTACCGTGGGTCTCGCTGTAATACAGGGGAATGTGAGGAACTCCGTTTGCCTTATCAAAGGATTGCAGATACCTGGCAATTGCCAGCCATTCTTTCACTTCAATGTTACTTCCTTCCGCCATGTCCGTTACAATCTGCGCTTCAAAGTCAGCAACAGGAACGCCATCCTTAGTTTTTGGCACTATTGACAAAAGCCCGAAGGATTTATCGCCGACAACAGACAGCATCTGAGCAGAGTATAAACCGGCGACAACGCGGTAAAGCCTCGCATCGTCGATCTCTTCCACAGACCCATCCGGTCTTTGCATATAAGCATCCGTCACCTTATTGAATATCAGTCTGTTTGGATTAAATGTGTAATTCATGCCTGAAATGAACAGCTGGGCATCCTTCATCATTGGAGAAACCGACGCATCGACCTCGCAAACCGTTTTAAGTTCTTTACCGGTAAGGTATACCGAAATCAAGGGATAGCCCGGAACGCCGTCAGCACCTATTCCCAGGGAACTTACATTAAAAGCATCTGCAGCGGTTATATTCCCCTGAAAAAAGGAACCTCTGATGGTGCCAACGGGCACAATCGCCACATCAACCGGCTGGTAATTTTCGCCCTCGGCCTCCTTTACAGCATATATATAGGCATCGCTGATGAGGTTGCCGAGGGGATCTTCGTTGTGATTATCGGATATGTCTTTTACCGTCCGGAAATTAAAGGGTGATACGGCCAGAACCTCGTCAAAGCTCATATTAAACTGATTAAAGTACTTCTGCTGCACCAGGTTCTTGTACTCTTGTATAATTCTCAAAATATGCGGATCGTCAGGCAGGCTATCATTGATTTGCCGCAGACGGTAGTCGTTAAGCTTCCACCCAAAGCCCGGTTCCTGTGAAACTTCTATAATGCCCAGATATCTGCAGCTATCTCCGGCGGAACCTATGATCGTCCGCCCTATAAGGAGGGGTTCCGGGAGCACCGTATGCGTGTGACCACTGATTATAATATCTATTTCAGGGACCTTTTGCGCAAGGACCTCATCCTCGGATTTCGCCTGTTCTTCCCAAGTGCCGGTATGCGAAAGGCAAATGATTAAATCCGCCTTTTCCTGCTGTTTTAATATTTTTACAACCCGCCGGGCATTTTCGATTGGGTCGCCAAACTCCACTTCAGACATCGGCGCTTTTGAAGCCGCATCCTCCCCCATCAGGCCGAAAATCCCTACTTTGATACCATTTCTTTCTACTATCGCATAGTCTTTAACACCATAATCCTGGTAAGCCTTATTCAATGCTGCCAGCGAAGGGGTTAAGCCTCCGTTCTTATCCGTTTGGAATACTACGTTTGACTGCACAATCTGCGGTAATTTATCTCCGCTTTTTAAGGCGGCGGCCAGGCTATCGGCAAGCCCCAAAGCCCGATAGTCGTATTCATGGTTTCCAAGCGTTACCACGTCATACCCCATCTCGCCCATGATTCTTAGCTCCGGCGCATCGCTTCTGAATATTGTCTGAAAAGGAGTTCCCATGGAAAAATCCCCCGCATCCAGTAATAATGCGTTGGGATTGTTTGCCTTTTCTGCAGAAATGGCGCTTTGCAACCTGGCGTATCCTCCCGAACTGAAAATAGCTCCGTTTTGTTCGTCCTTGACCGGCAGGAAATGGTCGTGCAAATCATGGGTAAAGAGGATGGTTATCGTTTTACCGGCTCCCTCAGCAGATGCCCTTGTTACATCTATGCACATCGCAAGTATGGAAATGAACAATATAAGGAATATAACAGATTTAAATGATTTTCTCACTCTATCGACCCCGCTTTTTCAATGTCTGACTTGAGTTTATTCCTCTCACATGGACAACCATACCTACAATAAGGGAATATTTCAAGCCTGACCCCTTCTTATAAAATACTCATCCAAACAAAAAACAATACAATTCCAATAGCGGCTGCAAATTCGTGTACACCCCGGAACCTGCTAACTTTTGTGCTTTCATTAATGCTCTCCTTAATATCCGCAACTATATCTTCAAAATTGTATACCCGGTCGAATTTTTCAAATACCAAATCGAATGTGGTCCCGCTTCCTCCCCTTTGCGTCATTTCTACAGAAGCATCGTATTGTTCTAGTAATATCTTGGTTACTATGGAATGGGGATTTTTTTCTTCTTTTTTGCATTCCAGTTCATACTTTTTCAATGTCTGCAGCAATATTGCCTCAATGTCGGTTTTGGCAATATTATAGACCGTATACTTTTTACCACCCAAAAAGCTTCTAAAAACAACGAAAACGGTCGATAAAACCAATATTCCAAGTAGTATAATGTTAAAATTTGAAACGCTGTCGGTACCCAGTTTCCAGGCTTCCATGAAGTCGTACACCAATAGAAGTGTACTGCCGCCTGTTGGTAAAAGGTTCATGAGTTTTGGCTCGTGGTAGAAGTTTTTGCCTTTTCGTTTCTTGATACCCAAATAAATACACTGAAATGACCATAACGTTCCAATTGCCATATATATTTCCTGCCTGATATTCTCCATGGATATGCTCGCTTTCTTCAAAGTTGTCGTTCATTATTATATAAAATTAGACGTTAATCCGCCAGTTTTTGTTGCCGGGTTTTCATTCTGAAAAACCTACTGGATCAATGTTTTTTTATTCCCATGGCAAATTCCTGTGCTCTTTTACAATCTGTTTCATTATTTTAGTCAGTTATTATAAACTTCAAGATTTCTTCCAAGTTCTCTGTTTCAATATATGCATCAGCTTTTCCGACCAGTTTTTTTGAATAGTTAATTGCTATAGACTTTCCGCTGTGTTTAAAAACTTCTAGATCTGATGCGCTATCCCCTATCGAAATTACTTCATCAATGGATATCTTGCAAAATTCGCAAAAATCAATTACAGAGCTTAGCTTTCCCTTATCTCCCAGGTGTTTTATGATCCTGCCGGTGAACTTACCTTCAATTACTTCGTAATTACTCCCATAGACTTTATCAAACGGATGTACAGCGCTGAATTCTTCTGCAACCTGAACAGGTCCGGCTGTAACCAGTATAACTTTAAATCCGGTATCTCTGAGCTTTCTTAAAACCATATCCAGGTTATGTATTACTTTTATATATTTATCAAAATTATCCTTGATCCTGCTTACTTCCAATCCCTCAAGAAGCTTAGCCTTTCTATGATCTGCTTCTATCCAGGAAAGCTCACCAAGGTCTTCCTTTTCTTCAATTTCTTTTGCCTCTTGATGTCTATTGTTTAATCTGCATAAAAACTCGACTGAGTTCGTGTTTCTGATTAATGTACCATCCATATCAAAGCATATTGCTTTAAATCTCTTATTCATTAAAACATGTTTTTCGAATTCTTCACGTATGGGCTTGAGACGTTCAACCACTGGCAGTGCCAACAAGCCTTCGGAGATTATTTCATCAAGCCTTTTCAATGATACCCATTGTGCCTCAACAGTTTCACCCTCTTGCATGGTCAAACTTTCAACAGGAATATCTTTATGAACTATATAGATATCTACAAATGCTGTTTCTTCCTTTTTAGTACCCAATAATGTAAGTTCTGATTCCAATGCCGCAATACCCGTCTCCTCCTTTAACTCTCGAACTGCGGCTTCTCTGCTGCTCTCTCCTGTCAAAGCGGAACCTCCGGTATTCTCCCATGTGTTCGGATAATCCTTCTTGTTCGGATGCCGAAGGGTTAGCAGAATTTCACCCCTGCTGTTGGCTGTCCATACTTCCACAACTATATGATATTCGCCAGTGACCATCAACGCTTCTCGAGAATGAGTTCTGTTTAAATAACATCTATTTTCATCGTATAAGTCCCATAATTCCATCTTCATACCTCATAAATAATAATGCCTTTCTTCTATATACTACCATTCGCTATTTTCTATTATCTTCCTTCTTTGCAAACAGAAATAATATACATGAGATAGTTGAAAATAATACACGATAATTGTCAATAACTGCTGAAATGCAAGAAAAAATCCTTTATAATAGAATATAGCATTCATAAGAAAAGTGAGTTGATAGGTATGATTATAAAGAGAGAATACAGTTTTTTAAGTTCTACACGACTTATTGTTTCTTGTTGTCTTACAATTTTGATGTTTAGTCAGCCAACTGCTGCAGTTTCTGGTGACATCTATAACAATTTCAAAGAATTAAGTTCAAATAAAGTAAAAAATGTTGACTATAAAATTGAAACCAATGTGACAGATTCTGATGTTATAGTTATTGCAATTCATGGAGGAAAAATTGAAAAAGGTACTACTGAATTAGCTTATGCCTTATCTTCCCATAATAATTACAACTATTATTCATATATGGGCATAAAAAGCAAAGGTAATTTAGAATTGCATATTACTTCAGACAAATTCGATGAACCAACTGCATTGGAAATGGTTTCAAAATCTAAAACGACATTATCAATCCATGGGTGTTCCGGTTCAGAAGAATTCACCTATATCGGAGGCCTCGACACTGAATTGGGAAACAGAATAAAAGCATCTCTGACTAAGTACGGTTTTACTGTGTTAGATACTCCGAAGAATCTGGCCGGTATATCGCCAAATAATATAGTGAATAAGAATATGAACGGAAGAGGAGTACAGTTAGAAATATCAAAGGGTTTAAGGACACAGTTTTTATCGGGTAATAACGATAGATTGAAAAGCTATGTTTCCGCAATAAGTGAGGCAATCAGCAGCATTCAGTAGTATAGCGAAAGGCTGGCAAGCTACCTTTGGCAGCTCCAGCCTTATAGGATTTATAGCAAATACTTTTTTAGGTCACTCTTCTGTCAATAGATCGTCTTCAACATTTTCAAGTAAATCCTGGGGAGTCTTTGCATCTTTTTCTAATATCTTATTTATCTTCTTATCGAAGTTAGGCTTTGAAGGGTTAAGCTTATTCAAAAACCCGTTAACCCCATTAGATTTAGATCCGCCGGATTTAGTAATTTTCTGCAAGTGGGAAACTATTATTGGCCAGCTTTCGCTTAGCGCTTCATGGATGGAGTCTGAATAATCGTTTAATATACTGGAGTCAGCTACGAGTTTATCTCTTAAACCTTTGGAAATAGCTATCTGAACGCCGCCGATCTGATAACTGCCATTAAGCAATTTATTCTTATTCACTATATTGCTGTCCATAATCCCGGCAATGCGATCAGGAAGGCTTAAAGTTTTTACCTTATATCCTTTGGTAATAAGATGCAATCTGATCAGTTCTGCCAGCAACTTATTCTGACCACCGATATAAGTAACCTCGTCATCGCCTGCAGCTCCGATAACTGAAAGAGTGTAATCCGAATCTTGGACTAAACTGACGGCTGTTGGTTCGTCAAAATCGATGGCCCTTAAAAAAAGACTCCAATTATTAGTCTCTTTAAGTCCTTCAAATAAGTAAGTGTTATATTCACCGTACCCGCTCAATGCTTCAACTAATTCCGAAGTACCTCTTTCAATACCGCCTCCGTGGAGAGCTAAAATTGTTGTATCGCTTCCGATATCAGTAGTTTTAATTGTATAATCTGCACCATCTTCAGATGCAAATAGTTCATCAAAACTACTATAACCTGTTGTGAAGGCATATGTGCTTATACCAATACCAAATGTAAACACTACAACTAAAGCTAGAATTTTGATAAATTCTTTTTTCATGCTTATCTCACTCCTTTCTTAAATAATGACAGAAAACAGATAATTCACAGCAATAATCGATAGAGCTAATCCCATCAGCACAAGCGCTTGATCGCTGGTATTCCTCTTGCTGATCTTAATAAGATACAGGCATTTTTCTTTCAACGTTAAAGCATTAAAAACCGCAAGAGCTTCATTCTGACTGTTTTTTCTGATAGTTCCCGATGTGTTCATGTCTTGTCTGTTCTGTATTAGCCCGTATAAAGTATTCATTTCACACCTCCCTCGCAATAAGATTTACTGAAACCCTTTTATTTCATATTTAAGATTTCTAAAGTAATTGCGGCACTTTATCCGTAATTATTAGTTCGACCAATTGTTCCCCGCCGCCGTGAATGTTTCCAACGCCAAAAATTATTCTGTTTAAAAAATAATCCTTAATTATTTTATAAACCTCATGTGGAGACAAACCTTCAGCATTTATGTATTTCTGTGGAGATATTTTTTTAGTATTTACCCCTTCAGTAATTGGTTTCACTGTCTGACCCATTGCAACGAGAATATCAATATTCATATTTGGCAAGACATCTTCTGCAAACTGTAATGTCCTATCAACCCTATCAGGTCTGCAATTTACAATTACCATGGGGTTTTCCGTTGGATATCCGATGGCTGCTATATGCTCCCAGATCATTCGTGTTGAGTTTGGAACATTGGCGGCAAAACCATTGACAAAATATGTTGGGCTTTCGTTATCTAATGGATATATCATTAAGGCGCCCGGATCAGGGTCAGCGTTTAACATTCCCCTCAACGCAGTATCCTTGTCAATGTTTAGCGCTTTAGCTGCAGCCAGTGCAATAGCAATATTTTCCGGGAAAACAATATATCTAAACTTTTCCAGATAACCATCCGGGATTTCTTTTTCATCTGCAATAAATATCCGGCTGTTTCTTTTCTTTGCCTCTTGAGTAAAATAATCATTATAGTTACCTAGATTTAGTACAAACAAATAAAGATTAATTGGATATATAATCCATGGTAAATACCCCAACAAATACAAAGAGGGCAATACCCGAGCCTATCGAAGTAATAATTCATCAAAACACTAATCGAAAGGTGGTATTACCCTATGGATAGGATAACAGTTTCAAATAGTGATTGCAACCAGGAAACTACTTCTGTATGGCTGGCATCTGTGCTGCAGTTTGGTCTTGATATTAATTTTTTCGCACCATTTAAGGCTTTCAGCCTCAAGATGAAGGAAGTCAGATACTACGTTTACCAAAAGTTACTTACCCTCATAGCTTCTATAGCCATGGGCTGTGAGTCTACCAAAGACATTAATGAGGTATTAGGTTCTGAGAAGTTGGCTGCAAACCTACTCGGTATGGAACGCTTCCCAGACCAGTCTCAGATTAATACCCTGCTCACCCGTACCGGTGAGGAAAACATAAAGCAGCTTCAGAGTATTCATAATGAGCTATTTGGCAAACATAGTCTTTCTACTGCTTCTCATAATGATGTCATCGTTGATGTTGATATGTCTGGCCTAATAGCAGGTGGTAAGACCTATGAGTTTGCCGATAAAGGATACTTCCCCAGAAAAAGAGGCAAAACCGGTTATCAAATATCTGCTGCCTTTGCCGGGCAATATTCCGAAGCCATTGCTCTTTACTTGGACCCAGGCAATACACACTGTCAGAACCGCCTAGAGGATTTATTAGAATCTGTTTTATCAAAATATCCTGACCAACTTAGACAAGGAAAGCTTATCATCCGGGCAGGCAGCGGCTATGGCGCTTTAAAAAACATTGAAAAACTTGCAAACATCAAAGGACTTAAGTTTGCAGTAAAGGGGTACTCTACCACACAAGCTTCCAAGATTGCAGAAACTGTACCTTTTGGATCCTACACTCAAGCTGATGAAGCTACCTGGGTGTATGAACTGCCACCTTTAGAAAACGGTGTAAGAAGGATACTGGTTCAAATCCTCGGTACAAAAGGTGAACTCACCTACACGATTCTATACACCAATATGAGTAGAGAAAAGCTCTCTACTGTAGAAGCCTTTCACTTTTACAATGGTCGCCAAACCATAGAGGCTTTCTTTAAAATGACCAAAGATACGTATGGTATTAAGAATCTTAGAACCCGTAAATTCTACGGCATCTATACCTTCCTATGGATGGTGTTTATGACCCACAACCTAATCACCTGGTTTAAGGCTATTAAACTCCATGGTACTGAGCTTGAGGATGTCGGGGTAAAAACTTTGGTTAAAAAGTGCTCCAGAATTACAGGGTTTGTGGAAAGAACCATTATGGGTATTAAGGTAATCATTCCACCCCTTAGTAAACTGGCAGAACTGCTGACAGAAGCACTGTTACAGCCGAATTATATTCAGTTGTGTTTCCTTAATTGACCAATTATAGTTGATCTGTTTGTACGAAACTTAGGTAGCTATTATACTAAAAAATTCATTAATCAATCTACTACTTACACTCATTTTTTCTCCTCCGCTAAATCCCGCCATGGATGGCGGGAGTCCCCACAGGAAATGTCAGATAACGGTACGTGTTCCCGACGTCCACCGGCCCTAAGGCGATGGCCGGGCCATAGTTAGCTCTTAACTCAGGCCCGGACGAGCCGGGTCCCGCCGGACTTGGGCCGGGGGATGTGGCGCGCAAGTCCCAAGCCCTTGCCCGACGCGCCCTCGCGGGAACATAATGTTATCTGAAGTCGTCCCCTATATAGCACTTACCCATAATAATTTTCCAATGTCAACTGCTGTTACATATAGCATTAATCCTATCACAAACATCCATCCTGCAATGGCTAAAGGGAAGTGAAGCCGTAACAGTTTTGGATGTATCTTCTCCAGTAAATACAGTAAGACCTTTCCACCGTCCAATACAGGAATCGGCAGCAAGTTCAGAACTGCAAGGTTTAGACTTATAAAAGCTACAAACTGAAAAGCATTTATCAAATTTGTCCCCACAAAATCTCCGCCCTGAGCCACAATACCTACAATACCTGATAACTGTTCAGTATGATTAAAAACATCAGGTAAAGCTATAACCATTTTATACAGCAAGTTTGATGCTTGCATAATTGGTTTATACAAAACACTCATAAATGACAAACCATACTTGACAGAATAAATCACTGAGAAACATACCACAGGTAATATTACACTTGCTATCGGTCCTCCCAACGCCATCATTATTCTCTTGTTAACTGGTAGTGCGAAGAATTCTTTTTCATCTTCAATTTCAGGAAGTACATAACCCCCAATAGGAATAAGAGACAATCTATACTCTGTTTCTCCACTCTTTCTCCCAATTATCTTGGGACCAAACCCAATTGAAAATGTGGCAATTGGTATCCTTACTTTTTTAGCCGCGATAAAATGGCCAAATTCATGAAACAGTATTACAAAACCGATTAATAGGGTTGCTATAAAGTAACTCATATGGTAGCTCCTTTGCATTTCATAATTCTATTTTACCCCTGAAACGACCCAGAATTTAAAAGATGTCCAGTGGTCATCCTCTTCAATTTCATTTCTATTTAAGCTGAGTATCTGTTATATGTGTTTCTTTGTAAGGAAATTCTCTTTCAAAAACTTCAAGCTCTTCATCTTTTATCTCGAAAACCTTGTCCTCATAATATTTACCTGTTATACCTTGAAGAGCACCTTCAAATAGTTCTAATGCCATAAACGCATCAAAATTTTCACCTGAAGATGTCTTAATTCCATATCTTTTAGCATTTACAAAACCAAACCGTTGATAATAATTTGGATTACCAAAAATAATGATTGCTTTATATCCAAGCTCTCTTGCTTTTTTGATCGAAAAGTTCATTAACAAGGAACCTATCCCTTTTCTTTGAAAAGAGGGTAATACACTGAGCGGCCCCATACAAAGAACCTCAAACTCCTTATTTTCATCATTGATTACTTTTGCCTTTGAATAAATTATATTACCGATAATATAATCATTATCACATGCAACATAACATAAATCTTTTATAAATGCAGGCACTTTTCTAATCTTGTGAACTAACAAATGCTCACAACATCCCGGTCTATATACATCCCAAAAAGCTTCTCTCGTTAAATACTCTACTTGCTTGTAATCTTTTTCTTCTTCCAATCGGATTGAAACATTCATTGTTTTTCCCCCTTAAGAACAGATTATATGACTAGCCCGCCGGACGCGGGCGTACATTGCTTTTTCGCGCATTGCCGATAACGTATGCCGGTTCCCGACATCCGCAAAGCTTAGATAGCTCCTATCATAGCTTTGCGGATGTGGTCGCTCCAGCTTCATGAATAACTTACTTGTGCTACTTCATGATTCTTCTTACCGCGACCCGTCAGCGGGAACCATGCGGTTAGGCGAAGTGTAAAAAATACCTTATATGGTCTCCAAAAAATCAACAAGCATCCTAGTGAATTCTATTGGAAATAACATCGGAGTATGGTGGCCACCTTTTTCAAAGACATAAGTTCTTGCCTCCGGGAATAAATTAATAAGCTCCTGAAATCTGTCAATGGTATCTTTATCATCTCTGCTGTTTATTAAAAACACGGCTCCTTTCCAATTTAAAACATCGGGCAGTTCTTCTTTAAGACTTTCAATGAGGCTTCCATAGAATAAAATCAACTTTTTTTGATCAACGTTTTCATAAATTTTTTCTAAGTATACACGGCGGTATGAGTTCCATGTTGATTCCGGAACATTTTTTATACGCTTTTTAATAGCCATATTTATTATAAATTGTGGGATATACTTTATTATTCTCATTTTCTTGTTTTGGACTCTTTTAATGAATGATGAGCATACAAAAAATGTATGGGCTAATATAATTTTATCTACTTTTTCCGGAAATAATGAAATAAAATATTGCACTAATAACCCGCCATAAGATAGACCGCATAGAACAACATGTTTAATATTCTCACAATCCAGAATAGTGTTCAAAACATTTGCCCGTAAATAAAATGATTCGGAGATCAAATCAAATGAAGGTGCAATAATTTGATAAGATTTCTCCAACTCATTTATCTGATATGCCCACATCCCAGCATCAAGTCCGCCACCATGGAGAAAAACGATTGCCTTATCAGTTTTTTCTCCTGAACGGATATATTTCCACTCTTTGTTTTGATAAGTAATTGTTTTATATGGATGCCGCTTCCAAAAATCATCAAAATATGCTCGTGCTTTTTCCTCATCTATTTTATATGTACTTTTCATCACCATTTTTTCTCTCTCCTTTTTACATATTGCCTAACGTTCCTGGCTTCACGGCGCCTCTGAGCCCGACCCCCGAAGCCCTTCTCTTATAGCGGTGCTTGCACCCGGCAAAGAGGTGTGGCGCGCAAACTACAGCCTTGCCCTCAATCCTTACCTCGCTGCTCCTGCTTTTCGCGCCGAATGGGAAGCCATTGTTAGCCGAAGTGTCTGTTATTATTTACTTTCCAGCCAAATCGCTTTACCATATTCTCCATTCCATAGTTCTTTGAAAGTTATTTTATTAATTAACTCACCGTTCTTATCAAATAGTTTTGTAAAATGTCCATATGACCCTGTTGGATGCGGGACCCCAATAACTACATGTGTAGGATACAAATATGCCAATACTTTATAAGTTTCCTTACCAACGGCAATAAGTGGCCAATCCAAAGGGACGACCTCTAATTCCTTATTTAAAAATTTTCTCGTACAAGTTCTAAATGTTTGAATTGGGGGTAATCTCCCCGGCACAAAATTTTCACACTTCACCAGTTCACTCCATAATATCAGACCCGTAAACCCTAACTGATTAATCAGATTTCGTAGAGAATTGTAATATTTCAACTTAGAAATCCTCATGTCCCAATATGATAATACTCTCTCATAGCCTTGTCCCTTAGATCTATAAAAACTCCTCTCATCCTTGTTAGATATTCCAGGGTTAATTCCAATTATCGCTGCTCCTCTTTCATCTTCTTTTCGTCCTCTTTGTTCCAGTACCATGCAACGAGGAATTATCCCATTCTGTGGATCACAGTTTATTCCTTCACAATTAAGCATGCAATCTACCATAATCTCCCCAAGTTGATAGAGTTTCGTTCGAATACATTCTATATCGTTCATGCATTTTCCCCCTAGATAATGACATTTCGGCTAACGTTTCCGAGTTTGAGACGTTGGTGAGGCTTAGATAGCTCTTATCTTAGCCGAACCAATGTGGGAGCGATGACATCTTGAATCAGCTTCTTCGAATCAACTCCGTGAATTTGTCTGCCTCTTCGAATACTCATCTTCGGAAACCGCGCCCCGTAAGCTCAAACTCGGTGTTAGGCGATTTTGGCTGCCCCTCGAAGCCAAGAGCAGCAAGGAGGCTGCGGCCATAAATTATCTTTTAAAACCACCTTCAGAATGTATTACTTGACCAGTTATCCATTGTGCGTCATCACTTGCCAAAAAAGCAATTAATCGTGCAACATCCTCCGGCTGTCCAATTCTATTTAATGGAAATCTTCTTATTAATTCGCTTTCAAGATCTTTTGTCATCCACCCTGTATCAGTAGGACCCGGATTGACAGCATTAACGGTGATTCCTTTCTCTACAACCGCTGCCGAGAGTGTATATGTAATTGTCTCAATGGCTCCTTTAGTTATAGCATACGAGAGCTCATCTGGCATGGGCCCCAAAGATTGTCCTGATGTTAGATTAATAATTCTACCTCCAAAACCCTTAGTAAACCGTTTTACAAATTCAGTACTGAGTAAAGTGGTGGCACGAATATTAACTTTATAATGTTCATCTAAGCTTGATGTAGATATACTCTCAAAATTATCATTTACAGAGTAGCAAGCGTTGTTAACCAATATGTCCGGAACTCCCAATTTGTTTTCTACCATATCCATTAACTTTAAATACGAATACTCCTCAGATAAATCCAATTCCAAGCTCTCACATCGTACGCCTAAATTAGTCAATTCTTTTTGTAGTTGTAGAGGCTCATTATCTTCAACTCCCCAAGTCATCATTCGATCATATGGCCTCCAGTAGGTAAAAAATATATCAGCACCTTTTACAGCAAAATTTCTACATACAGCAGTACCTATTCCTTTTGCCCTGCTTACCAGTTCTTGCCAGCCAGCCACATATATCATCTACACATTGCCATATCCTATGGAGGACGGATTGGCCTGTTGGAGCTCCTTTAGAATAACCGTAGAGCCTTATTGAGATTGATTGCAGGCATCCAAGAAAATGAAGGCTTATCCTGGAAAACCAATTCCGCCACCGCATAAGAGTAGATTCGTCTGCAGGAACTGAAATTGGCTCGTTCTCGGATATTACCATTTCAATACATTCGCTGCTGTATCTTTTATATGGAACAAGAATATCCGGCAATTCATGATGAATTTTCCCGCAATGCTGACACTTCAATCTTCGGATGATAAGTACATTTTTATTGCCTTCTGAGTTGATATATTTCCTTTTGCGGGAACCGATAACTTCCATTTCAAAGCTGCCGCAGCATGGGCAGGGTATTCTCTCCAAACTCCTAACGAAAAACCCATTTTGGGGCCTTTTCAACAAGCTCATACTTTGATACAATTACCATATGATTTTTAGGGTGGCTTTCTTGTTGTTGCTGCGCCACAGTAACACGTAAAACAAGAAAGCCTTTTCCTTTCTAAAAACTTATATGGTCATTATATCCATCAATTTCTGGACAGGCAATACCGTCAGCTTTGTGTCATTTTAGATTGGCTGAAACAATTGACGCAGGACGGCGCGGCCTTTGCGACCAATTTCATTTAACGTTAGCATCTCCGACACCATAGAATCTAATGGCCATTGTTGACTTGATGATTATGGTGTGATAGTGGCTACATATAAAACCTGCTCGAGCGGGAGTCTGACGCTCCATTAAATCGGAGCACTATCCTTACGGAGATGCAATGTTCTATGAAGTGCGACTGGTAGCAACTTGGCAGAGCTTGTCCATGAACGACAAGCCCTTAATAAACGCCTCTATCTTTTTTCCAAACTGAATAAAACTTTTCGATTTCAACAACCATCCTCCGCGCCTCATCATCAATAATATAATCAGGATCATTAGATTGCACTAACTTCTTCAATTCCAAATAATCTATGTACTTTACATCTTGCACAGCTTCTTCAAGTACCTTTTTAACTTCATTAACATCAGCATTTTTAACCGCAATGTATTCGTAGCAAATCTCTCTTTCGAACCCTTCTCGCAATTGGAGTTGTACCTTTATGGTATCAATGTTGAATCAAGACTTCCCCTTTTTCACTAAGAAGCCAAATCTTAGATGAACCATGCCATTCTCCTTCTTTATGCACTTCGTTCCTTTCCTTTTTTACTCCGGTAAAATTGCCTTCTTCCGTTAGTATGTCTAAATATTCTTCCATAGTGACCCTCCCAAAGCAATGTTCTATTCGATAAATCATCTATGTAAAAATGAGTTATTATGCTCCTTGCGTCCACTCAATCAACCGCGCAACGCGATGTCGCGCACCAATCCGTCGCATTTCAGAGAACGTCCCGAGTATTCCCGACACGCTATTCAGCTTTCATCTAGGCGAAGTGTCGGCAATACTGTGTCAGCTGAAGTGGGGCTATCTTTTCAAAGATTAATCCTTTCGTATTAACAAATTGGAATCATCATCCGCTGAATAAATCTTTATACTTTCTCCTTTAGAGAATTTTTTCATGAAGGAAATTATTTCTTTTTGATCTGAAAAAATCTGCAATTTATCTGGAAGATCATTTGCTTGTATTTTATTATTTTCCACAGCAACTAATGGAATATAGTGCTTTTGTTAGGTATGGCATTAAGAACCCCAAAATAAAATGTCTTTGCAACTCAAACATATCATGGTCAAATCCCCTTTTGGAGTTCCGATGGCCTTCAATATCTAAGTATAAAACCCTCTTTTGGTTAGGCAATTTCTTCTGGGCCTCTTTTACCAGGTCAAATACAATTTGGACACTTGCCTCAAAACCTTCATTTTTAAATGCATTATGATATATTACTATTGCCTTCTCTTTTAATTGATTAATGTTATCCGGGTTCTCTTGGATTGGGGTCAGTGAATCTAAATCACCAGCGTTCATTAAATTAGAACGCCATTGATCTATGAACTCCCACCAATAGTCCCACATCTGTCTAATCTGTTTTCTTTTTTCGGGATTACCGCCAAATAAGTCATGGCAAGAGGCACATAATGGTGCGGCATTCTCAATTGTATTAGCTCCATCTTCGGATTCAGGAGTAATATGATGAACCTCAACAAACAGTTTATAACATATGCAACACCGAAAGCCCGCTTTTTGTTTTGCTTCTAATTTGACTCTCTCGGAAAAAGGCATAACTATCCCCCTCGTTTTCTCGTTTTCAAGATAGCCAGAAAAACCGACCATTAATCCCTCTCCGGCAGCAACATTTCACATAACTTCTGTACCACCGAAACAAACAGTTTGGAAATGCCGGTCTGCAATAGCGCATCCCTCGTCATATTACCAATTAATTTCATGCAATTCTACATATTACCATTCTATTTTCGGCCTAACAATTCCTTCTGCTTTCATCGAAAAATTTTCCTCATTTTTCGCTGTTCATCTTCTTCGTCTGTTATACCTTCCCATGAAAAAAAAAAGACATCTCATCTAGAGATGCCTTTTATACTGTCTTCTTGATACCGGCGGTTGAAGTATTTCCGAGAGCACTATACCCTTTAGTATGTCTTCCGCGTCAAAACTGCCGAAGCTCCATGCCTCACGGCTCTGTACCGGCTCTTCCAACGGAGAAGCCTTATCCTTTTTCCTATCGGCTTTCTTATCCGGCTTTGGCTGCTCCTGAACGGATAGGCTGCTGGTATACACGCTCTGCAGGTCTACCTGGTCAAGGGGCCCTTCAGCGCCGGTATAAACATCCTGCCAGTCAACGTCCCTGCGGAGTGTATCTGCTGCTTCTATACTCCGCCTTTGTTCAGGCCTCGCCGGAGTTCTCGGTCTTCGTGGGGAACTGCTTGCATTCCCATCAACCCTCTTCTCCATTCCCTCAGCTTTCTTCTCCATTTCACTGACCATGCTTTCCAGCCTGTCCATCAGGCTTCTGCCGGTCGTCCTTTTTGGGGCCTGCCTGGGGTCATTCTCTCTTTTTCTGTTGCTGTTTGCCGCCCTCTTCCTCATAGTGAGAAAAACCGGTATAAGAATATATATCAGTATCCTTAGGATGTCGTCAAAATCCATTATAACTCCCTCCCCGGGATTTTACTTCTTGTCCTGTTTGTCTATCTGTTCCTCCTTCTTGCCCATATTGGAAATCGACTCCCTCATGTTTGTATCGGCAAGCACGTTTCTCATATTGTAATAATCCATCACTCCGAGTTTTCCGGTACGCAGCGCCTCTGCCATGGCCTTCGGGACCTCTGCCTCCGCTTCTACAACCTTTGCTCTCATCTCCTGTACCGACGCCTTCATTTCCTGTTCCTTCGCCACAGCCATGGCCCTTCTCTCTTCGGCTTTGGCCTGGGCTATACGCTTATCGGCCTCCGCCTGGTCTGTTTGCAGCTGTGCGCCTATGTTCCTGCCTACATCCACATCGGCGATATCGATTGAGAGTATTTCAAAGGCCGTACCTGCATCCAAGCCTTTGCCCAAAACCGTCCTGGATATCGAATCCGGGTTTTCTAGAACCGCCTTATGTGTTTCGGCCGAACCTACGGTGGTTACTATACCTTCACCGACCCTGGCGATTATCGTCTCTTCGCCGGCGCCGCCCACCAGCCTATCAATATTAGCCCTCACGGTTACCCTGGCCTTGACCATTACCTCTATGCCATCCTTGGCCACGGCAGCTACCTTCGGAGTCTCTATAACACGGGGGTTAACACTCATCTGTACCGCCTGCAGCACATCCCTGCCCGCCAGGTCTATTGCTGCCGCCCTTTCAAATCCCAGGGGTATATCCGCCCTCTGGGCAGCAATCAGCGCGTTGACGACCCTATCAACGTTGCCGCCGGCCAGGTAGTGGGCTTCCAGCTTATTCACTCCCACATTCAGGCCTGCCTTTGTAGCCTTTATCAGGGGGTTAACGATCCTAGAGGGTATAACCCTTCTGAGCCTCATCCCGACAAGGGTGAAAATCCCTATTTTCACACCCGCTGCCAAGGCGGAAATCCACAGCCCGATAGGCACAAAGGATAGTAGGAATACAAGACCTACAAAAACCAAACCGATAATTACAATTATGCTAATCAATGGACCCATATTTCTATACCTCCTTTTAAATGTAAGGGAACACACCGCTGCTATGCGGGTATTCCTTGCTGCGGAATGTCCCCGATGTAGTCGCCAGTTAACATATGACAGATGCAGACGTCAGCGCAAGGCTATAGGGCAAAGGAAGCAAAAGAACCGTCCCCATGCTTCCCCATGCTTCCATGCTTCCCCATGCTTAGTGAGCCTTACCCTAATACCTGTGAACTGTGATCTAATACCTGCGATCTGCGATCTATACCCTAACAACTACGAACTACCAACTACAAACTACAAACTACGAACTATAATTCTGTTTCCCTCAACCTTGATTACCTTAACCTTGTCCCCTGCTTGTATATATTCCCCAAGAGTTACAACGTCAATCCTTTTACCTTCGACTTCCGCTGTTCCCGCCGGTCTCAGGGGAGTCAGCGCCACCCCTTCGCTGTCGACGAGGGAGGCCAGACTCTTCATGCCCAGATACCCTTCATCCCGGTTCTGCTGTGTTGAGAGAATAAGCCTGTCAAAGTATTTGCTCCTTGGCGCAAACTTCAACAGTATGGTTATCAATACAACGCTGAGTATGATCGATAACAAAAGGGAGACCACTGCCTGCTGTACGGACGCCGAAGCCATGAAAATACTTGCCATTATGCTTATTATCCCTCCGACACCTGGAAATCCGAATCCGGGTATCGATAACTCCACCAGCAATAGTATAATACCTATTACAAAAAGTATTACGGCAGACCATCCCGCATGACCCGCAAGCATGTTGCCCGCAAAGAAGAGGCCAAAGGATAGAAGCCCTATTGTTCCTGCTATGCCGAAACCTGCGATGAACAGTTCCGCCACCAACCCGCCAAATCCCAGGGCAAGCAGCAATGAACTGACAACCTGGTTGGTTACAATTTTCGCAAGCTTAACCTGGTAGCTTTCCTGAGCCTCCACGACTTTGGCATTCTCAAACCCTAACCACCGGTTGAGTTCGCTCCTGGATGACGCCGTTTTGTCCGCTACCCCCAGCTCTACTGCTCTGGCAGCCGTTAGGTTAAGAAGCTTCCCTTTTTCAATGACTCCGGGTATCTCTATATCCCTGTCCGCCATCGCTGCGACTATCTCCGCGTCTCTTCCCCTGAGCTCGGCCACCTTTCTCAGTTCGCCGGCCCAAAAGGATATGTTTTTCTCGGTATAGGGAATGGTCTCAGCAGAGCCTATGCTGCTGCCCGGCGCCATAGCAACCTTTTCCGCGGATATTGTAATCAATACGCCTGCTGAAATTGCCCTGTCTTTCACGTAAGCAACCGTGTCCAGGCCGGAATTGATAATGGCATCGCTTATCTCCAGGGCTGAATCCACCCTTCCCCCCAGGGTGGAAATCTCCAGTACGACCGCAGACGCTCCTGCCGCATAAGCCTTCTCCAGTTCTACGGATATAAAGGTTTTAAGAGCCGGGTTCACCTCCCCCCGTACCGGGATATAGTACACCATATCATCCTGTGCATATGCCTGGCCGGCAAATGCCGGCAAAATCAAAGCCATCAGCATCATAATAACGCCGATTTTTGCAAATGACCTCTTCGCCCCCATAGTATTCCCTCCTCCTGTACATTAACATTATATTTAATTTGTCTATTTCTTACAATAAAAAACGCGGGATTATTTTAAAAATAATCCCCATGCTAAATATCCTTTATGCGAATATCCGCCACAAGAGGCAAATGATCCGACGCATCCGAATCAATCGTGAATGCCTCCCTCGAAGCGATCTCCGGAGACACAAAGATATAGTCTATCTGTACCCTGGTACCGTCTCTTCTTTGGAAAGTGTGCAGTTCATTCTTTTCAAGATCGCCAACTACTTCCTTGAGTTCCCTGCTGATATACATTATTTCGCCGCTGTCAGGGGCAGAATTGAAATCTCCCACCAGTATGACTTCGCCTTCCAGAATTTCGAGGTAGCTTTTTATCTGCTGCAGCTGCCTGTTTCTCGTACTTCTGTTAAGTGAAAGGTGGGTGACCAAAAAGTTTATTTCCTTTCCGTTTACGTCAATGCGCGCGGAAAGCACCCCCCTGCTCTCCTCTTTACTATCCAACTGCAGGTTGCTGACGCTGATGATCGGAAACTTGCTTAAGATCGCATTCCCGTATTCCGCCCCCAGAATATTTAGTGCATCTCCAAAATAATAGTACATATCAAGCTTTTCTGCGAGCCTTCTGGTCTGGTCCATAAATAGGGTCCGGATAAACCTTTTATCCACTTCCTGCAGCCCCACCACCTGAGCACCGCTTTCTTCTATTACCCGGGCGATACCGTCGATATCTATCCTTCCGTCGGGCGAAATGGCGTGATGGATATTGTATGTCATTACCCTGAGGTCAATCACCGGACTGCTGTCAAGGGGGCTTACCATGAACACGTTTCTCCAGTTGAACCGTTTCCAGTATTCGTTGCCGGACGGGGAAATGTATCCCCCCTTAATGGTAACCAGTTTTTGTACTTCCGGATCCTCGCCGATGTCAATCCTAAACCTTCCCCTATTATCCGGGACAGCCTCAAGCAGCTTTGAGCCGTACTGGAATACTACTCTCCCTTCCCTGTTTACCGTACCGGTAATAGCGTTTTCGCTTTTTCTGTATGTGGCGTAAAAATAAGGTATGTCAAACTGAAAGCTGTAACCCTTCTCTTTGTATGCTATCCTGTCGCCATCCCTTACTTCCCTTATCGTTTCTTCAAAACTATTCTGAAACACAAATTCCCCGTTTTTTTGGTATAGGGTGCCTCCAACCTTTGATTTAATATTCGAGTTTCTATCGTATACTTTGATTTCCGGGGTTTCCCCGCTGAGACCCCATCCCTTAACCTTAAGATACTCCTTCCCTGCTTCTACAACAATCCGTGGTATATACCTTGTAACAGACGTACTCAACCCGCCGGGGAAAGTAATCGTTGAGTATAAGGCCGTACCGGGGAGCAGCAGTTCATTCGGCACTTCGCTGACATCAACCCGGTGCCATCCGTCCTTCTCCGCCAGCACCGAGTGTTTACTGGTCATACTTCCATTAACAAAGGTCAGATTATATGCACTGTTTTTCTCCAGGTACACCTTAACTTCCCTGTTTTTGATGTCAATATCAACCTGGGGAACGTTGAACATATAGGTTCTTTCTATGGATGAACCGGGAAATAAGACTGCCCGGATCGGAAGCTTTTCCGGTATATCCATATTCAGGATGTACCTATTAAATCTGGTGTTCTCGATGCGTTTAGTGAAGTACTGCTCCAGGTCTCTTTTAACTATCAATTTGCCTTCACTGTCGTAGATTTCAATAGGAATACTGGTAATATAAACGGGAGTGGTGAGGTTGACCTCTATCGTTCCACTATTGCTGTCAAAAAGATAATCGAATCTTAAGTTTAGCTGCGAATAGCCTCTAGGAATTACCGCAATCATTGAGAACAACAAAACAACGATTAAGACCCCAACAAAATTCCGCCTCATCCACAAACCCCCTTCCCCTAGCCGGTATTCCTACTATTTTAATTATAGCATAAGACCGATTATCTCTTATATTCCAATTTATGGGGATGGGGTTAGGTGCTAGTTTTTAATAATGTAAAGATACGCCTTCTGAGGATAAGGTTGGAAATTTGCGGGCTCGGTTGCAATCAATACAGTTGAGCCTACATTGCTGCTCTGGTAAATCTCAAAGGCACCCGAGAACAGGATTTCCTCCGCGTTCCCGATTTTTTCCTTGAGATATGTCCTCCCTTCAACCCTGTCTATCGTTCTCGTATAAATTCTGTCCCCTACGCTAAGGAGAAAAAATCCTTTGTCGCTTGTATAATCGAAGCTTCTTTCTACCGGGGTAATGGATCCATCTTCCGATATAAGCATACCCTTTTCTATTGTACTGCCTCCCTGGTCGTACTGTGAAATATACCAGAACACCAGTTGTTCTGCCATATCCCTGAAGTATATGAGTTCACCGTCTGCTTCGGAAACCATTACAGAAACATCCCCATTTGCAGGCCGCTTGTATACTCCGGTACTGTGCAGGTATTTTATGGGTATATCTCCCATCCACGGTTCTGTCTTGGTTCCGATATAACCGGCGGTATAGTAGTAAGCGCCGCTCTTTTCATCATATGCAAAGATCCCCAGACGTTTCCCATCGGGTGGGACAATATCTCCGGTCACCTGTCCGTTTTCATCGTACAAGAGAATTCTTTCTGTTCCAACTGCCCAATCCCCATCCTCTCCCTGCTGTATGTTCTCCGGGAGGCACAGGGAAGCTGCTATTCTGCCGCCGTAAATCCCGACCAGGTCAATCCTGAGGTTATTATCGGGAGATTTCAATAGGATTTCTTTTTCAAGGATTGGATTATACACTAAAATCACCTGTTCACCCTTCTCCCTTGTCTCCCAGGCCATTAACGAACCATCTTCACTGTATAATACCATGACGAGGTATCCTGGCATATCCTCCCTGAGCACTTTGCTGCTGCCATCTGCAAGGTCAATCCTGTACAGCTGCTCGTTTTTCTGTATCATCAGGAACCTGCCGTCTGCGGTCATCTTAAGCGATTCGAAATAATCAGCCCTTGCTGCCGGAACGAAAGCCAGCGTCGTGCTTTCCTTGTCCCGGATCCCCTTTTCTGCAACCCAGAACCCCTGCTGTCCCGCAAAGGGACCGGTGTTGATATTGCCATACACCATAAATACAGCCTTCCCGTCATCCTTGACCCGAAGCAGTACCAATCCGTTCCTGACCTGATAACCGGGGGTTTCTATCGAATCAAGCTGAAAAACCTCCTTGGCCTCACCCGAGAGGATATTGACCATCCAGATTTCAGATATGCCGAAATTGTTTGCCGTAAATGCTGCATACTGTTCATTAGGGCTTCCCTGGCTCTGGTACAGGCTTATTCCGGTGAAGGGACCCAGTTTGAGCAGTCTCCCCTGCTTTACCATGCCCACTTCCCAGCCAATCTCCCCCGTAGAGGAAAGGACCGGCCTTCCAGTCCGGCTAATCCTGGTGATTTTCCACTCTCCATTCTCTTTCTGCAGGCCGTAATATTCCTTGAACAGCCACTTCTGTTTACTGCCGTTCTCTGTTACCTCTATACTGTAGTGTACTTCAGCCTCCGCATAGGGTCCTCCCATCTCAGGGCCTATGCTGGCAATCGTTATTACAGGCTGGTCCAGCATCGTGAACTTCCTGTCCTTATCACCCCATAGTAACAGTTCCCACCCCGAACCTTCTGACAATGAGGCAAAGGTCGACATTTCCCTGCCTTCGCCCTTATCCGCATAGCTGCGTACAATCTGATCCAGGTATTTCTCGGCATCCTTCTTTGACCCGCTCCAGCTTGCATCCATAAACCCTTTCAGGATAGTTTCTATGGCTTCAACTGTCTCACCGGGCGCTTCATTGATTCTTCCGTAATAGGTCACATTACCGGTAACCGTATCTCCCTCACGCCATACAACACTGATTTCTAGAAAATACCTCCTATTATACTGCTGAACCCCTATTTCGGGGAATCTGTAGCCGAATGCTATACCCCTGCCATCCTTAACAAAACTTTCAGGATCCACTTCTGTCGAACTGATTTCCTTTACTTCGTTTATATCTCCATAATACAACACATCTTCAGAATAGACCTTAACCGCCACCCAATACGGCTCCTTCAGCATACCTTCAATCATCAGCTGCAGCTCTTCACCCTGCTCAAGCGGAACGGCAATATCCGGAAGAATGGGCGGCCAAACTGCTTCGACATGTCTTGTGTTACCCTTTACATTCCATATATAACTGCCCAGGGAAGTTCCATACTCCTTACCCCCTTTAACCATTGTTAGTTTAGGCGGGTTTCCATTCTCCTCCGGCGCCTGTGCCACAGGTTCTTCTCCCGGTGCATTACCGGAATTGCCTGGTTTTGAGCATGAAACGCCCAGCAGTAGAACGAAGCACAGCATCAATATCAAAGATTTTTTCATTGGCTTTCCTCCATTCAATATATACAATCTATGCCCGTTGTTCAGTCCGTTGAAACCTGCTATTATTTATCCACCCGGAAAGTGTCTATTGCATGGTTAAACTCTTCTTCTGCAACCGGAGGAACAGTGGTTCTCAGTTCGTATCTCCTTTTTCCGTCATAAAAAACCGCATTTTTTAAAAGCGCCTCTGAGCCGTCACCCTTTGATTTAATCGTATAAGTATATAGTGTAAGATGATTTTTTTCTATATTCGTCAGGGGTTCAACCAGCTCATTATCAGCTTCTTCTGCATTGAGCTTCCGGCTGATTTCCGCCCGGAGCCACTCTTCCAATTCCTCCTCTGTGCACTCCTTCACATCAAAAACGATTGTTTTCCCTGTTGCCGTTTCCTGTACAAAACCCTTCTCCACTTTGTCCCAGGTTTTTGGGTATTCAAAGGACCAACCGTCCCCGCTTGTATATAGCTTTATATCCTCATCGCTGTTATGCCCCCCGGGATTATTTGCTGAAAAACTATTAGCAGCGCATCCGGCGAGAGCTAGTGTTAAAATCATTACTGAAACCACTGTCATACACCTTTTTTTCATGTACCCATCCCTCCAGCTTTGTTTGCTTCAATATGTCCCACCGATTCTATTCTACAACGAATTTGTAAAGAAAATATTAAGCAAGACTCAAAAAGACCCGGAGCTTTGTCCGGGTCTTATCCCTTCACTGCAAATACTCTTTCACAAACCTGTTTACTACGCTGCCGTCGGCCCTTCCTTTTACCTTCGGCATGATTGCCCCCATCACCTTTCCCATATCTCTTATGCTGTTAGCGCCGACCTCGTTTATGGTTTGTTTCACTATCTCTTCTATTTCTTCTTCTGAAAGCTGTTGAGGGAGGTATTCCTGAAGAATTTCTATCTCTCTTTCGTTCTTCTCCACAAGGTCCTGCCTGTTACCCTTCCTAAAATCCTCAATGGCCTCTTTCCTCAGCTTTGCTTCCTTTGAAAGAACTTCTATCACTCCCTGGTCATCAAGGTCCACCCTCTGGTCCTTCTCAACCTGCAGTATGGCAGCCCTTGCCATGCTCAGAATGTTCTTCCGGAAAGCATCCCTGTTTTTCATGGCAGTCCTCATGTCGTCCAAAAGCCTTTGTTTGAGGGACATGTTTTCACCCCCATTTCCTTAATATCGGCTCTTCGATTTTCTTTTTCTTGCCGCTTCAGACTTCTTTTTTCTTCTCACGCTTGGTTTCTCATAGTGTTCCCTTTTTCTAACTTCTGCAAGAACACCAGATTTAGCGCATTCCCTCTTAAAACGTCTAAGAGCGTTATCGAGAGATTCGTTATCCCTAACTTTTATCTCAGACACTCATATCTCCCTCCCTCCGCTACAAACAATTCAACATAATCCTGTTTCAGTCGATGCTGCAGCTCTTGCTTAGTACAAGCAACACCCCTAATTATATAACATCTGATTTTTGTGTGTCAATATTTTAGCCGGGAGGCCACTGCATATATCGTCCACCAAGCAGGTGGAAATGAATATGCCCTACACTCTGACCGCCTTCTTCCCCGCAGTTGTTTACTACCCTGAAACCCTTCTCCGATATGCCCTTTTCTCTGGCAAGCCTGGCAGCAACCATCATGATGTGAGAGAGGATATTTTGTTCCTCTTGCTCCACCTCCAGGAGGGAAGGAATGTGCTTCTTCGGCATAATCAATATATGCACCGGGGCTTTCGGGTCGATGTCGTTGATAGCAACAACCCTGTCGTCCTGGTAAACCATGTCCCCGGGAATCTCACCATCTATTATTTTACAGAATATGCAATCCGACAAGAAAATCACCTCCTTGTCCGGTAATCGAACCATAATTTTATGTATTCAACAGCAGGAAAGCAAATCCTTCCGCCGTATTAAAAATTTTAAGCAAGATGTCCTTCCATAAAATCTTCTTTGCTGATATTCAACCTGACCTTTCTTATCCGGTTTTTGAGTTCTTCACCGCCCGGAACCATTACCTTGATATAGTTATCGGATAACCCTTCGTAGAAACCCTCTCTGTATCCGCTTTCCTGCTCAAAAAGGACCTCAAGCTCCTGTCCCACAAATCCGTCATGGAAAATCTTCCTGCATTTTCCGGCCAGTTCGATCAGCCTGCTGCTTCTTTCATCTTTAACGCCCGCTTGTATCTGCCCTTTATATCCGGCAGCCGGCGTCCCTTTTCTGGGAGAATACTTAAAAACATGCATATTGCTTAAGCTTATCTCTTTGAGAAACTCATAAGTTATATTAAACTCTTCATCGGTTTCCCCGGGAAAACCCACCATTATGTCGGTGGTTATCGCCACCCCCGGAATGCATTCCCTTAGTATGTCGACAGTTTTCCTGTATTCCTTTGTTGTATACCTGCGCCCCATCCTCTTAAGTGTTTCATCGCAGCCGCTCTGGAGGGACAGGTGGAAATGCCGGCACACCTTGTCCAACCGTGCTATCTCCGCTATTATTCTTTCGGTCAGGTAGGTTGGTTCAAGAGAACTGAGCCGTATACGCTTCAACCCTTCAATTTTATCCAGTTCTTTGACTATGTCGATCAGTCCGGTATTCTTCCTGAGGTCCTTTCCGTACGATGTGACGTGAATCCCTGTCAGCACGACCTCCTGATAACCCAACCTCACCAGTTTTTCAACCTGCCCGTAAATTCTACCTGGATCCCTGCTTCGCAATGGTCCCCTTGCATAGGGAATAATACAGTAAGTGCAGAACTGCCGGCACCCTTCCTGTATCTTGACAAAGGCCCGGGTTCTCCCCTCGTGCATGTATTCCAGTTCAAGCTCTTCGAACTCCACAATTTCTTCAATATCCTTAACGGCATTGACAGGCCCTGTGCTTTCTGCCGCCCGCTCAACAAGCTCAACAATCCTGGTTTTTTCCGCTGTGCCTACCACAAGGTCAACCCCGGGAATCGCCATCACTTCATCGGGAGCAACCTGGACATAGCAGCCCACCACAACCACAAGGGCATCAGGATTCCGTCTCTTCGCCCTTCGTATCACCTGCCTGGATTTACTATCGCCATGGTGTGTAACGGTACAGGTGTTTATTACGTATACATCCGCTTTCTCATCAAAGGAGGTTACACCATAACCATGCTTTCTGAACAACTCTTCCATCCCTTCGGTCTCGTATTGGTTTACTTTACACCCGAGGGTGAAAAACGCCACAGACTTCATTACAATCCTCCTATGTCCCCGAACCTGTACATCAGTACCGCCGTAAGGACCATTCCGGCTGTCTCCGTTCTGAATATCCTGGGGCCCATTTTTATTGTTATTATACCCCTGTTTCTGGCCTGCTCCACCTCTTTCTCCTCAAAGCCGCCCTCAGGACCGACAAAAACCGCGATTGTTTTCAGCCCGTCGGCACAGGAAATGGATCTCAATGAACGGCTTCTTTCCCCAACATAGGGCAGTATAGGGAGGTCACATTCTTTCATCATATCCAGGGCCGTTTGAAAGCTTACGGTACCGGTTACTTCAGGGATTATGCCTCTCCTGCTTTGCTTTGCGGCTTCAAGGGCAATCCTCTGCCACCTCGCAATCTTTCTTTGCTCGTCCTTATCACTTTCAATCCTTACCACGGTTCTCGCGGTTGTAACGGGGACAAACCTTTTAACCCCCAGCTCTGTTCCCTTCTGGATGATAAAATCCATCTTGGTGCTTTTTGGTACTGCCTGGAACAGTGTTATGTCAATAGGGGCTTCTGTCCCCGTAGGTCTGGAATTATTAACGGTTACAAAAATCTCATCCTTTATAATCTTCTGAATCTCCCCGTCGTAATCGGAGTTGTCACCGTCGCAGAGAACAACCTTATCCCCTACCCCGAGGCGAAGGACCTTGGTTATATGCTTTACATCTTCGCCACTTATTTTAACTCTTTTACCGTCAAAATCCCTTTTATCCACATAAAATCTGTTCATATCTTCTGTCCTTTCATACAGGCAGCCAGCGCTCCCCATCCATTCAGGAGCAGTTTTTCAATTATCATCATATCTTTACTCTCCAGAACCTCTGCGACCTCATCCATCCTTTCCCTGATGATGCCGGAGACAATGAAAACGCCGCCGGGCTTCAAATATTTCTCCACGCTCTCACTCATCTTGATAATTACATCGGCCACAATATTTGCCACTATTATATCTGCATCTCCTGCCACCCTATCGAAAAGGTTGCCCCTGTCCACCTTTACTACATCCGAAACATTATTTCGTTTTACATTATCGGCAGCAATACGCACGGCCAGCTCCTGTATATCATATGCTTCAACTTCGCCTGCGCCCAGCTTTGCTGCAGTGATGGCAAGAATACCGCTTCCACAGCCTATATCCAGCACCCTATGACCCGGTTTCACATATTTCTCCAAAAGCTCAATACAAAGGGATGTACTCTCGTGAGTCCCTGTACCGAATGCCATTCCGGGGTCCAGATCGATTACTATGTCTCCCTGGCTTTCAACGTACATTTCCCATGAAGGCTTTATTATAATATTCTGTCCTATTTTTATCGGCTTATAATATTTTTTCCAGCTCTCAGCCCAGTCGTCTTCCTCAACCTCTCCTGTTTCCAGGCTGAGGCAGCCTAAATGCGCGTTTCCCTCTTTCAGGATTTGCAGCTCTTCCATAATCATTTCTATCCTGTCGTGCAACGTATCGTCAAAGGGCAAATATCCTTTCACGGTCACTTCCCCTGAATCCGCCTTTATCAGACCGGGGTCGACGTAATCCCAGCTTTCTCTATCCTGAAACAAGTCTTTGATGTCAGCGGGGTCCTCGATAACAACTCCCATTATCCCGGCCTCATACAGCAGGTTCGAAACGAGGTCCATTCCGTCGTTATTTGTGGTTACGGCTAATTCCATCCATCTCATAAAAACGCCCCCCTGCTACACACCGAAGGCATCCTTCATCTTGTCTATAAAGCTCTTATGCCCTGGATTAACCTCGTCTCCCGTAGCCTCTGCAAATTTTCTCAACAGCTCTTTTTGTTCACTGTTGAGCTTCCTTGGAACATCCACAACAACCTTGACATACTGGTCGCCCCGTCCCCTATCGTTCAGCCGCGGTATGCCCTTTCCCCTAAGCCGGAACACCGTACCGCTCTGAGTACCTTCAGGTATCACCTGTTTGACCTTACCGTCCAGCGTGGGAACAGTTATCTCATCGCCAAGGGCAGCCTGGACAAAGGTGATCGGGATTTCGCAGTACACGTTCTCCCCTTCCCGTTTAAAGAACTTGTGGGGCCTCACTCGAATATACACAAAAAGGTCTCCGTTGGGACCTCCCCTTTCACCGGGTTCACCTTCACCCTTCAATGATATTACCGAACCGTTGTCTACACCCGATGGCACCTTAATGGTAATTTTTCTGCTTTTATAGGTTTTTCCGGTACCCCTGCATTCGGTGCAGGGTTCTTCCACTATTTTGCCTTCGCCGTGGCAGGCATCGCAGGTCCTTATGGTTTCGAATCTTCCCAGGGCAGTATTCTGCCTGTAGCGAATCTGTCCTGTGCCTCCGCACTGGGGACATGTCTTGGTGGAAGTTCCCGGCTTGGCCCCGGTTCCGCCGCATACCTCGCATCTTTCCTGCCTGTTTACTTTGACTTCTTTTGTTATACCGAAGGCAGCCTCCTCAAATTCAAGGTCCAGGTCCACGCGAAGGTCGTTTCCCTTGCTGGGCCTGTTGCTCCTCCTCGTACCCCCGAAACCTCCTCCGAATATTGTATCAAATATATCTCCGAAGCCTCCGAAATCTCCCTGGCCTCCAAAACCGCCGAAACCGCCAAAGCCGCCAAAGTCTCCGAAACCTCCCTGACCGCCTGTTCCTGCGTGACCGAAAGTATCGTACTGCTTCCTCTTGGAAGGATCGCTCAGCACCTCATAGGCTTCGTTAATCTCCTTAAACCGCTGCTCTGCACCCTTATCCCCCGGATTTATATCAGGGTGGTATTTTTTTGCCAGCTTTCTGTATGCCTTTTTTATTTCCTCTTCCGAGGCGTTCTTTTCTACTCCCAGGACTTCATAATAATCCCTCTTGCTCATACAGGCTCCACCTCATAATTTCAGCAAAACCGGCCCGTAGTTACTACAGGCCGGCAGCCCAATCTATTTATTATCATCCTCATCAACCACTTCATAGTCGGCATCAACTACATTATCCTCTTTCCCACCGCTGTTCTGACCCTGCTCTCCGGTTGCACCTCCCGCGGTCTGCTGATAAAGTTTTGCGGAAATCTCATAGAACACCTTGGTCAGTTCCTCAGTGGTTTTCTTCATGCTTTCCGTGTCGTCCTTGTCAAGGGCGTCCTTGACCTTCTTGAGCGCTTCCTCGATTTTTTGCCTGTCTGCCGGCTCTATTTTTTCTCCCATATCCTTCAAGGTCTTTTCGGTCTGGTAAACCAACGAATCAGCGTTATTCCTGATTTCAGCCTTCTCCTTGAGTTTCTTGTCATCCTCGGCAAATTTCTCCGCTTCCTTTATCTTTTGTTTGATTTCATCCTCAGACAGGTTAGTGGACGCAGTGATCGTTATCTTCTGTTCCTTTCCGGTGCCCAGGTCCTTTGCCGACACGTTGACTATACCGTTTGCGTCTATATCAAAGGTAACCTCTATCTGTGGAATTCCCCTTGGCGCCGGTGGTATGCCCGTAAGCTGGAATCTGCCGAGGGTAGTGTTGCCCGCAGCCATAGACCTTTCTCCCTGCAGCACGTGTATATCTACGCTGGTCTGCCCGTCTGCTGCGGTGGAAAAAATCTGGCTTTTTTTGGTCGGTATGGTTGTATTCCTTTCAATGAGCTTGGTAAACACTCCGCCCAGAGTTTCTATACCCAGCGACAGCGGAGTTACATCCAAAAGCACAATGTCTTTAACCTCACCGGTCAGAACACCGGCCTGGATAGCCGCCCCTATGGCAACGCATTCATCGGGGTTAATCCCTTTGTACGGGTCTTTGCCGGTAAGCTTTTTGACGGCCTCCTGCACAGCAGGTATCCTGGTGGAACCGCCAACCAGTATTACCTTGTCTATATTTTCGGGCTTAAGGCCGGCATCCTTCAACGCCTGCCTTGCGGGGCCCATTGTAGCCTCTATAAGGTCCGCTACGATCTCCTCGAATTTTGCCCTGGTAAGAGTAGTGTCAAGATGCTTTGGTCCGGATGCGTCGGCGGTTATGAATGGCAGGTTGATGCTGGTTGACATGACACCGGACAGCTCCTTCTTCGCTTTTTCAGCCTCGTCCTTCAGCCTTTGCAGCGCCACCCTGTCCTTTTTCAGGTCTATCCCGTATTCTTTCCTGAACTCACCGGCAAGATAATCAATAATCCTCTGGTCGAAGTCGTCTCCACCCAGTTTGTTATTACCGTTGGTGGCGAGTACTTCAAATACCCCGTCACCCAGTTCGAGTATGGATACGTCGAAGGTTCCTCCCCCGAGGTCGAACACAAGTATCTTCTGGTTATCTTCCTTGTCCAGACCGTAGGCCAGAGATGCGGCGGTAGGCTCGTTGATTATCCTGAGCACTTCGAGTCCGGCTATCCTCCCTGCGTCCTTTGTCGCCTGTCTCTGGCTGTCTGTAAAGTACGCAGGAACTGTGATAACGGCCTTGCTGATTTTCTCACCCAGATAGCTCTCTGCGTCGGCCTTCAGTTTTTGCAAAATCATAGCGGAGATTTCCTGGGGTGTGTAGTCTTTATTATCTATTTTTACCTTATAGTCACTGCCCATTTGTCTCTTTATTGAAACAATGGTCCGATCCGGATTTGTGATCGCCTGTCTTTTTGCAACCTGCCCGACCATTCTTTCTCCATCCTTTGAAAACGCAACAACCGAAGGGGTGGTCCTGTCCCCCTCAGCGTTAGGAATTACTACCGGCTCTCCTCCCTCCATTATCGCCACGCAGGAGTTGGTAGTACCTAAATCGATTCCTATTACCTTGCTCATTATATATCCTCCTCCTTATTATTTCGCTACCTTTACCATACTGGGCCGCAATACCCTGTTTTTTTGCACATACCCCTTCTGAAGAACCTCAACAACTGTTCCTTCCTCTGCTCCGGTTCCTTCAGCCTGCATTACGGCATGATGCCGGTTTGGATCGAATTTTTCGCCTAATGCAGCTATCTCGCTGACTTCGTACTTTGATAGTATCTCGCTTAACTGCTGCATTACCATCCTGATTCCCTGCCGGACCGGCTCGCAATCCGGATCATTCTCTGTACTGACCGCATTGAGAGCCCTTTCCATGTTGTCCAATACTCCCAAAAACTGAGTGATAATTTCACCCGAAATCTGGCTGTAAATCTCTTCCTTTTCCCTGGCTGTTCTTTTCCTGTAATTATCAAAATCCGCCTGCAGCCTCAGCAGTTTATCATAATAATCCTCACTCTTTTTCTTATACTCTTCCAGTTCCAGAGCGGTTCGCTCAGCCTCTCCATCTTCTCCGCCACAACCGGGGATTTGCGCGCTGCTGTCCTGTTCTTCCGGATTATCGGTACATTTTATTTCATCATCGGTTTCGGTATACTTATTATCTGTGCTATTATCCTTCATAGACCATCACCCTTGTCTTCAATATTTGGTTCTATTCCCCTAATTGTTTCTTGATAAGGCAGGTTATTTGGTCTGCCATGAATCCCATAATCGCAACCACCCTTGCGTATTCCATCCTGGTCGGCCCTATTATTCCTATTTTACCTATCTCTTTGTCGCCTACCCTGTATGTCGCGGTCACAAGGCTGCAGTCCCTGATATTCTCATTGTCAAGTTCACTTCCTATGCTAACCTTTACTCCTTTTCCGGCTATTCTGTTAATCAAACCTGCAAGCTGCTCCTTGTCCTCAATAAGGGCCAAAAGGTTTCTTGCTCTCGAAACATCGGAATACTCGGGAAAATTAAAAATATTGCGCATGCCGTCGGCATAAACCTCATCGCACTTCTTTTCTTCCAGGCTATCCACTATAAGGGGTATCAGATTGTCAAGCAGCCTGTACCTGTATGCATATCTCCTGAAGTCCTCTGAAGCAACGCTGCTGTTAAGTTCTTCCACCGTTGCACCCTGGAATATCTCGTTTACTACCTTCGTCAGACTTTCAAGGTAATCAGGGGTTACCGTATCCGCGGTCTTTATGATCGTATTTTTTACTATGCCGCTATCCGTTACAATAACTGCCACAAGGCTGTTACTGTCTATCGGAACAAAGTGAATATGTCTGAGGCGGCAATCATCAAGCTGGGAACTCATTGCCAGGGATGTATATCTGGTCAAATGGGAAAGAATCTTTACGGTTTTCCTGATAATGTTCTCAATTTCATCAGCCCTGTTTCCCAGCTCCGCCATTATCGCTGTCTGCTCTTCTTCGGTCAGTTTTTTAATTTTCATCAGCCGGTCAACGTATAACCTGTAAGCCCTCTCCGATGGAATCCTCCCTGCTGAAGTATGAGGCTGCTCAAGAAAACCCATTTCCTCTAAATCAGACATCTCATTTCTGATGGTCGCAGAGCTGATTCCGAGTTCGTATTTTTTTGCAATGGTCCTTGATCCTATAGGCTGTGCAGTTGTTATATAATCGGCGATAACAGCCTGCAAAATCTTGAGTTTTCTATCATCCATCTTCATACCATCACCCCTTTTATTAGCACTCTCTTCAATAGAGTGCTAATCACTCTTTTTTAAAATATCACTCCCCCCTTTTTTTGTCAACAGTTTTTTTCAATCAGTTATGAACTCAATGAACACAGTATTTGAAAGGTCTATACCCATAGGAGTAAGATGAAAACCGCTAATCGTAACATCTACCAGCCCCATTTCCCGCAGTTTTTCTATCCGGCTGCCGTGCTTTTCCCTGATGTCAAATCCAAACCTCCCGTAAAAGTCATCGAACAGGATCCCTTTTGATGTCCTCAGCCCGAGGAAGATTGTTTCAAAGATCTCTGTCCCCAGATCGATGGTTTCGCTTCCTTTCACGGGTATGATGCTCCGTTCCAGCATTATGCAGTATTCATCCAGGTCAGGGGTGTTCCAGAACCTTTTACCGTTTTCATAGGAATGGGCGGCCGCTCCGATCCCCAGGAACGGGCGGTTTTCCCAGTAAAAAAGGTTATGGTGGCATTCCCATCCTTTCCTTGCAAAGTTGGAAATCTCGTACCTGTGATAACCCCGGTCCGATAAATAGTCTGCGGCGTAGTGGTACATCTCTCTGTCTACGGCCTCGTCAATCTCTGCTATTTCCCCTAATTCGGCCATGCGGTGAAACGGAGTATTCTCTTCGATTCTCAATGAGTAGCACGAGATGTGCTCCGGTTCCAGCGCAGATACCTCCATAATCGTTTCCTTCCAGTCTTCCATCTCCTGTCCCGGTATCCCGAACATCAGGTCAACGCTTATGTTTTTGAATCCGGCTTCCCTTGCCAAAACGTAATTTGCAACAAACTCATCCCTGCCATGGATTCTTCCGAGCCTCTTCAATTCTTTCTCATTCCAGCTTTGAAGTCCTATGCTGAGTCGGTTAACTCCCATTTCCACAAGCGTCTCCAGCTTCTCCCTGTCCAGGGTTCCGGGATTCGCCTCTATGGTTATCTCTGAGCACGCAGCCATATCCAGGTTCCTGTGCAGCGTTCCCAGTATTCCCTTCAAATATTTACGGTCTATACAGGTAGGGGTTCCCCCTCCTATATAAACCGTCTTTGCCTTGTGCCCGCTGCGGAGTTTTATCTCGTTAATCAGGGCATTCACATATCTGTCAACCATATCATCATTATGCTTATAGGAAACAAAATCGCAGTATAAACATTTCTTCACACAAAACGGTATATGAATATATACTGGAGCTTCCATCCCATTTCTCCCTAATTGAGTTTCAGGACAGCCATAAAGGCTTCCTGGGGTACTTCCACATTTCCTACCTGGCGCATCCTTTTTTTACCTTCCTTCTGCTTTTCAAGGAGTTTCCGCTTCCGCGAAATATCCCCTCCGTAGCATTTCGCCAGTACGTCTTTCCTAAGGGCTTTTATGGTTTCCCTTGCTATTATTTTGTTTCCGATCGCTGCCTGGATGGGAATCTCAAACAGGTGCCTGGGTATCAGTTCTTTCAGTTTTTCGGCTATAACCCTTCCCCTCGCAAACGCTTTTTCCCTGTGAACGATGAAGCTCAGCGCATCAACCGGTTCACCGTTTAGAAGAATATCGAGCTTAACCAGGTCTGATTCCTGATAATCCTTGAACTCATAGTCGAAGGAAGCGTACCCCCTTGTCCTTGATTTAAGCGCGTCAAAAAAGTCGTAGATTATCTCGTTGAGGGGCATTTCGTACTCCAGTATTACCCTTGTTTCCTCAAGGTACCGCATATCCTTGAACACTCCGCGTCTTTCCTGGCAAAGCTCCATTATTGGTCCCACATAATCTGAGGGTACGATAATCGATGCCTTGACAATGGGTTCCTTCATATAATCTATATCGTTCGCAGGGGGCAAATTGGTTGGATTATCTATGGAAACCTCTTCCCCGTTGGTCTTCCCTATTTTATATACGACGCTGGGAGCAGTCGTTACAATATCTATATCATATTCCCTTTCCAGGCGTTCCTGAACAACTTCCATGTGCAGCAGCCCGAGAAAACCGCACCTGAACCCGAACCCCAGGGCGGCTGAGGTCTCCGGCTCAAACATCAGGGAAGCATCGTTGAGCTGCAGCTTTTCCAGGGCATCCCTCAGGGCCTCATAGTCCGAACCGTCCGCAGGGTAGATGCCGCTGAATACCATGGGATTTATCTTTTTATAGCCCGGAAGCGGTTTTTCCGTAGGATTGCTCTTATCCGTGATGGTATCGCCCACCCTGGTGTCCCTGACATTTTTAATGGATGCCGCGATGTATCCCACATCTCCCGCCCGCAATTCCTCCACCGGCGTTGGCGCGGGGGTGAAGATGCCCACCTCATCCACTTCAAAACTTCTGCCCGTCGACATCATCATAATCCGCATTCCCGGTCTGACCGACCCTTCGAAAACCCTGACGTAGGAAATAGCGCCCCGGTAGCTGTCATAAAAGGAATCAAATATCAACGCTTTCAGGGGTGCCCCGTCGTCCCCGCCAGGTGCGGGGATCCTGTTCACTATTGCGTCCAAAACGTCCTTAATGTTTATTCCTTCCTTGGCCGATATCATTGGGGCGTCAGAGGCATCAAGACCGATTATATCTTCAATCTCCTGCTTTACCTTTTCGGGGTGCGCGCTGGGCAGGTCGATCTTGTTGATGACAGGCACGATTTCCAGGTTGTTGTCAAGGGCAAGATAAAGGTTTGCCAGCGTTTGCGCCTCTATGCCCTGGGAAGCGTCCACCACCAGAAGGGCCCCCTCGCACGCAGCCAGGCTCCTTGATACTTCATAGGTGAAATCCACATGCCCTGGGGTGTCGATGAGGTTCAAAATATACTCGTTCCCATCCCCATCCTTATGAACAAGCCTGACAGCCTGGAGTTTAATGGTTATACCCCTTTCCCGCTCCAGGTCCATGGTATCCAGCACCTGCTCTCTCATTTCCCTATCGGTCAGCACGCCGGTGGCTTCAATCAACCGGTCGGCAAGGGTAGATTTCCCGTGATCTATATGGGCAATTATACAGAAGTTGCGTATCTTGGATTGTCTATTCATTAAAAAATCGTCCTCCTATTTCCTGAACCTATCATATCATTATAGCATACCGGGAAAAGCATATACAAGCCGCTCAGACACCTGCCCCGATAAAAGAGGACACAATCAGTGATCAGTGGCCAGTGGCCAGAGTATAAGGTAATGCTGAGCGCATTAAAAGACCCAAGAACATAGCCTTGGGAACTGTAAACTTTAATCTGCGGACTACCAACTATCAACTACGAACTACGAACTATACTCGAGCACCTAGCACCTGTGATCTGTAATCTGTAATCTGTGATCTGCGATCAGTCCGTGATAAGCCGCTCGATCCTATTCTTGATATCCTGAATATATGAGTTGATCCTATTCTTATCTATTTGAAAGGTTTCCCCTACTATGTTAAGCCGTATACTGCCATCGGCTTGGTTCTGTATGCCAAATATGGGCTCAGCCTGTCCGTTGCCCAGCATCTCCCGTGTACTGGCATCGACAATACTTAACCCTGCATAAAACAGGAGAACGCATAATAGAACCGCAAATACGGATCTTCTTCTCAACCACTTTATCTGTTTTTTTCTCTCAGTTCTATTCATAAGAAACCACCTTCGATATGCATTCTGTGCTGTTCATACTGGATTATATAAGCTCAAAATAAGCTCAAATACCTTCTAGAGTGATATTTTAACCCTTTATTGCCTTTTTATTCCCCGATTTCTTTAATAGCAGCAGCTATGGCCTTTGCCAGATAGGGAACCGAGTTCAGGGCTTCCTCCATCGTATTTGAGTTGCTGCCGACTTCTATTAGCGCTGAATAGTTGGATAAATGCTGATTATATTTACCGATGCTTTTCTCAAGCACCTTCCTGCAAAGCCCCGGAACTTGCTCATTTATCTTGTTTTTCAGCAGCTCTGCAAACTTTCTCGTTTCCTTGCTGTTCTCCGCATCCGGTCCCCACACCAGCATTAACCGTGCAGTATCGGCGTTGCCCACTTTCATCGTGCTCTCATTTCTTGCATAGGTTTCCTCTGCCTTATTCCTCACCGGGAACGCATCCCTGTGAATGTCCAGTATGACTTTAATGGATGGATACGTGGCCAGGGCGTTCTTGACGGTGCTCAGAGACCTAGCGTATGAAGTAGAGTACTCCGGGTAATCATGGAAGGTTGTCACATGAACCACCTTGATATTATGCTTTCCCTCCAGCTCCTCCTTCAGTTCCTTTCCAATCCTCACCACAGAATACCTGGGGTCTATAGTCCTGTCCACATCGGTAGGCGTGTAGTTGAATTTGCTGGATGGCTTATATGCTTCGGATGTATGCGTATGATATATCAACACCAGGGGCATATTCATGTCCAGTTTGGTCTTGTCCGGTTTGCCAAATTCCGTTGATGCCTGCTGCAGGCTGCCGGCAGTCACGGGCTCAAGGTTTACCTGCCCAAGGTCAAACTGTTTCAGGATTTCGTCTAGTTCTTCCTCCGGATCATAAGGAGTTCCCGGCTCAAGGCCCTTCCCTTCGCCCCTGCTTGCAATAGGGATGTCATAACTCCTCATTATGGGAAGCTCTGCCATTATGAAGCTCTTAGGATCCCGGTAGTCCAGCCTGGTAAAAATCTCCACAATGCCCTGAAATATAGAGACGCCGCCACCGCCGGCATTCATCACGGCCATCAGGGGGAAGGCCTTTTCCAGGGCTGTTTTCAGTATGGTGTTCATCCTCTCGTTATTATCTTCGGAGGGAGATGATAACGCCGTATCCACAGAAAAGACCTCAACCGACGAATACGCGAATAATAGGCTCCTAAATAAAAGGAATACGGCAAGCACCGCAAAAATTATAGAAACAACATAGATCCATTTACCCGGTTTTATCGTCTTGAATTTAATCATTTGATACACCCCACTCCCGGCTCTCGCTTTTGCTTAACTATAGAAATATATTCCTGCGGCTTTTATAATATGTTCAGAAGATTTCACCGGTGCTTTCCGACAGAAACCGGGAGTGAAAAAAATTAAACCACCCGTAATAAAACGGGCGGTTTGGGACAAGAGACGGTTCTTTGGGACAAGGGACGGTTCTTTGTCCCAGATAAAGGGTGGAACCCTGCCAATGTATAAGTCCCTCAGAAAGATGTGTATATTGGTAGGGATGTTTATTTGCAAAATTATTTCACATAGATACTCGCGGTTGTCGCACTTGTATCGTCTATCAATAATCCGTTCTCCGCATAGTGATAGCTCCTTACCCTGTAATATTTGCCTCGTTCTACGGATACGTTTTTTACACCCTCAGCATAATTAGCCTGGTAGTCGTAAAAAGTGTAGCTGCCCAGGTTTACCCATATTGAGCCCGTCCATTGTTGAAGCGTTAGTTTAACGCTTACCCGGTCACAAATTCTGTTGCACTGAGTATAGCCGAACAATTCTATTTTTCCATTGCCCAGGTCGGTAATCTCACTATGCCAGATGTCGATCAGATAATCTTCTGCTTGAATTTCAAAGCCGTTTATTTCCGCGTTCAGTAAATTCCTATCGTTGTGTGAAACTGCGTGGGACTGGTGCAGCGGTGTGTCTGGTGCGGCATAAGCCGATGTTGTCATTGACAGCAGTAAAAGGACGGCTAAGAAATACTTAAATCCTCTCATATTCGGTACCACCTTTCAAATATCCTCTACTATATACACAACTTAGCAACAAAAAAGGTTTCACTTTTCTTGAAATTTTTAAAGAAAATTCTTTGATTATCCGATTGCTATTATTGAGATGGAAGTTAAAATAAGGTAAGATATATAAAAAAAGTCAGGTGACTGCAATATGAGGCGCGAGGAATCTTTTAGCGCTCTGTATAAATCATGCTTCGGAAAAGTATATAGGTCCACATACCTCGTAATACATGATGAGACGATTGCCTATGATGCCGCACAGGAGGCTTTTCTCGAAGCTTTTATTAACTTGCACAGGCTAAAGGATATAGATAAGCTTGAACCGTGGATTTCGGCTGTAGCCGCAAATAAAGCCAGAAATATTGCTAAGAAAAACGCAAAAATTACTTCGTTAGAAAATATCGAACAACTCGAAGATATAAATAATAGCGAAGATCCTCTAAAATCCATAATCAATGGGGAGAAAAGAGATGAGATTTTAAAGGCCTTAGATAAATTAACTTGTTGTGCTAGCTTTTTAACAGGAAAAAATTGCGAATGAAAAAACCCAGCACATTATGTAACCTATCATTAATAACGACAAAAATGATAGGGGGTCACAAAATATGCTGGAACTTGATAGAGAT